>JAAUXT010075243.1_pt1 | contig 25615 bp, 24 predicted proteins | sample 7278171 | NCBI WGS metagenome assembly JAAUXT01 (sample SAMN14350112, study PRJNA611818) | marine sediment metagenome | isolation source: surface marine sediment (1.8m) | place: French Polynesia: Moorea | collected 2018-08
CCCCCCACCCCTCCCCTCACCTTCCGGCAGCAGCATCTTGTCGAACAGTTTGATCATGGTCGGACCGAACGTGCTCCAGCGTTTCCGCGCGGCGCGCACGGCGCTGGCGTCGGGCCGCGAGATGGCGCCACCGCCGACACCGGAAGCGGAAGCGACGCCCGTCAACCAGCGCGTCGCCTCCGCGTCGCTCCACCGCTTGTTGGTCGAGTCCGACTTGGCGACCTGAAATCACGCCGAGTTTTGTCAGGTATTGAGACGGAATCAACAAGTATCTGACAGTGGAAACATTGATACAAAACTGGTCGGGAAAACAAGTCTCGTCTTGACACGAGTCTCCTTCCCCTCCAAAGGGTGCATTGTGTGTCCCATCGAACACTAGATGCGCCATGGCTTGCGTCGTCGAATTCTTGCTGCATCATAAAATCAACATGGCACCCATTTACAATTTGTGCAGAAATGCAGCGCAGCGCAGCGCAGGACCCACCCCGCGTGACGAGGGGCCTCACCTCTGGCCGCGTCGGGACGCTGCGCTCCCGCGGGGCGGCGCACGCCTCGGGCCGGAAGTGCTCATCGCTGCGGTCGAGCGACATGCGCGGCACGGCCGCCACCTCTACCTCCACTGCGCCGGCGTCGCACTGCCGCAGCGGCGTCCTCTTGGGGCTCCCGTTGCATGCTGGGATACTCCTCTCCAGAGAGTCACACGAACACGAGTTCTGCCTCTCCGCCCTGATCTTGGCCTTCATGTCCCGCACCGTCGACTCGATGTCGGTGTCGAACGTGTATTCCGTCACGCCCCTCTTGTACGCGCCGCCGGCGTCCAGGCGTTTCTTCTCCGGGGACGCGATGCCGACCATCTGCTTAGCGATTCGGTTGAGTTTCTCGGAGGCCGGGGCAGCGGCGGCGGCGGCGGTGGCGCCCACCTGCGTGGAGCCCTCTAGCGAGTCCTCGTAGTACTCACACGCGAGGATCTCATTGTCCTTGACGACGGGGATGGCTCTGGGCGTCGCGGCGCCCCCTGGTGTCGTGGCGCCCCCTGCTGGTATCATGCGGCTGTAGGCGTCGATGACGGCGCTGGGTTCGCGCGGCTCCTCGGCGCTGCGGAACACGTCCTCCGACCCCGACGTCGCTCCCGCCGAGTCGTTGATTCCCTTCAGCTCGGGAACGGGCCGGGTACCAGTCGGAGACAGGGACCCGGCCAGCGCCTTCATTTTGGAGCTGGAGAACATGCTGCCGAGCGTGGACGACCCCCATGAGAGCAGCGATGTCTGGGTGGGCAGTTTGGAGAGGAGGCGGCTGCCCTGCTGCAGCAGCTCCTTCGTCTGCTTCCCGACCGTTGACCCGGACGGCGTCGTGGGCGCCGAGCCGAACGAGTGGAGGCTGTTGAGACTGGCCGTGCTCGACGCGGCGCTGCTCTGCGTCTGCGCATGCGCACTGGACTCTGCGTCGACGACATCCGGGTGCTTCTGCTCGTGCAGCTCTTTCAGCTCGAAGTCGTAGTCGAGGCGGAAGGGCAGTTCGGACAGAGGGCGCAGCGCGCTCACCACGTGACCCAACACGTGATCCTCACTTCCGGCGGAGAGTAGCAGGCTGTCGGCGCCGTAGTGACGCGACAACACGGCGTCCTGAGTGCGTAGCAACCGCAGCCACGAGTCGAGGGCTCCGTTGCTAGGGACAGAAAATCACAGAAATTTTGACTCAATTCGAAAACCTTTCAGCTAATTTTCGCACATGTGTAGATCTATTCTCTGCCTGTCCTTCCCCTCCCGACCACTGTTTGTTTCAGAACCCATCAGAGTGACCTTGACCCAAGATAACGAAGTGGCGGCACTCACTTCAGGAGGCCAAACACGAACGCGTTGAAGCGGAGCCAGGACGTGGACAGGAAGCCGATCGTCTTCACCTCGCGGACAATCTCACACGCCACCCGCACAGAGCAGCCTGAAACGACGCCATCGCAAACCGTCATCAGCGCGCCAGTCTCAAGTCAGCAGCGTTTCGTGCTTCATGTTTCCTGCACTGCGTCCCAATGGACGTTGCGTCGTGGACCACACACGCACGCGCGCACACACACAGACGTGCGCAAACATGACGCGCGCGCGCACACACATGCACACACACACACACACACACACAAACACACACGGTACCCACCGTGCTCGGCGGAGTCCTCGATGACCTTCCACACGGAGTTGCGCATCTTCCCAAACAGACTGCGGATCTGCAACAAGAAAAGTGAAACCTGAAGCCAAACCGTGCCGTGCTCTCGCATTCCCTTGAACTCAATTGTCCTGTGTTGAAACACTCCTCACGAGCATGTCTGTGTTTCGTGTGTGTGTGTGTGTGTGTGTGTGTGTGTGTGTGTGTGCATGAATTTATGTGTGTGTATGTGGTGTGTGCGTGTGTGTGCGTGTGCGTGTACCTGTGGTCACAGCCCGTCCATGAGCAGCACGTACAGCGGGGGACACACGTGCTGCAGTATGTGTGTGCGTGTGTGTGCGTGTGTGTACCTGTGGCTGCAGCCCGTCCATGAGCAGCACATACAGCGGGGGGCACACGTGCTGCAGCACCAGGTGCCCGACCTCCGGGCTCTGCGCCGTGCTCCCCAGCGCCACCTGGTGGACATGAAATCATGACGTCATGCTCAGAAGTGTCCGTCTTCCGGTGAGAACGCGCAAGCGTCCCAAGCACAAGTCTACTTGCGTCACAGCAACAGTCCATTGCGCGTTTCAATACTGAGCTGTTACGTGGTGAGAACGTGATTTGCACTCACCTTTTCGTGCACATCCTTGGCAGCAGCGAAATACGCGACGACGGTTTCCGTTCCCTTGATCACCTCCAGCACGAGCTCTGAAAAACACGAGAAAAACACCGAGTTGAAGCACCCACCAATCAATGTCCTTTCTCTTCATGCAGACTTCGCTTGAAGCTGCACTCAGCTCAACACCAGATGGCGACTGCGGCCCCACGCCTCCGTCAGATCGATATTGCTAATGAGCCGCCAGGCTGGCACCGCACCGGGCCGAGGCGAGGAGCTCCGCCGCCGCCGCTGCAGCAGCTGCCGCGGCCGCCGCGCCGCGCCGCGCCGCGCCGCCGCCCACTCGATAAGCACTGCGGGCCTCATCCCTCATACAGCACCGACCCGCAGAGACCGGAGTCCCAAACGTGGATTACGTGAGAGAGACAGAAAATACCATGATCTTCCCAACGTCATTTGAAGCAATATGGTGGTCGCAGGAGGAAGGATCATTCCAATTGGCCAGAGTCGTTTTCCATTGAGATGAGCGTTTCATCCCCTGATCACCCATTCACGAGTCGTCAAAACATCATCAAGGCCATAAAAGTGAGAACAAATGAGACGTTAAAATTCCGACTGGACCCATTTTGCTCGGTTCGACTTGGAAATGTGTTGAGTTGTGTTGTTTTTGGGTGAATTCTGCGGAATCGAAAAGGCATTGACGCGGACTGATGGCAGCTGCCACACCCTCCATTGTTTCAGCGCGAAGACATGCACGGTGTCGGATCACATCCGTGTGACATTTAGAAATGGCAATATTCTTGACGTGAGAGATTTATCATCAAGGCAGTTCAGCACGAAATGGAAACTGAAAACAATATTGCATTCACCCGCGCAAAAGAATGCACCTTTCTGCCCTGAAATTTGCCTCTAGAGAAGGGATTTGTTGAGTCTTCCTGAGGTGTGCTTCTCACACATAGACTTCACCTTCAATGGGCTCCTGGTACGTGGTTCGTCCGGTAACGAACAATTTCTTGATTGTTTGAGCGGAAAATTCGTGCACTAACCGCGGACTGGGAAACAGAGGCAAATGTTCGGGTGCATCTTCGTGCTCAGGTACGACTCACACACGAGGGAATGCGGTACATACACCGCGGCGGTTCGACACACGAGGGAAAACGGTACAGACACCCCGGCGGTTCGACACACGAGGGAATGCGGTACAGACACCCCGGTGGTTCGACACACGAGGGAATGCGGTACAGACACCCCGGTGAACACCACCACCCCGTACCCCCCCCCCCCCACCCGGCTGTGCAAATTTGCGCTGTTGGGAGCACACGATTTTCTTCACACAAACCCAAGGACACATTTTGAAAAGTTGGGGTGGTCTGCCCTCGCTGAAGTGAGATTGTTGGGTCCACTCTGGAACATTTGCGATGTTGGCGCACATATTTTTCTTCACAAACCCTGAGAAATTTCTTTTTCTTTGGGGGGGGGGGTAAATCGCCCACCCCCCGCTTAACCCAGATTCTGGATCCTCTCTGAACAGCTGCACAACTCGCAGTTGTTAAACTTCAGTTATCTGCGCCATCGCATAGCGGAGTGAGGCTGGCTGTGTTCCGCCCGGTGAGTTCAGGTGATGTACGATCATCAGCGAAACCCGAGCAGAAACCCATCTGCGCTCAATGCAATAAAATATGGATCGAACCCGTGTGCGTCTGAAGCCGAATCTCTATACCCGTGTCCAAGGTAACAACGGGTGCGTCTCACGCGACGTCGTCGTGTGAAGGTCAAGAGACGCTGCTTTGACTGTGCGCAGGGAAGTGACGCAGGACGCGCGCCGTGTGAACCCGGCCTCAGTCCCACAGGGCACCTGCCCACTCACCAGCGGTTCGGGACGATAACCCGTGAAGCCCACCCACCGATCGCAAAACACCCGGCATGCCTCGGGTATCCGTGGCCAGTGTGGGGCACGGCTCGCGCTTAGATTCTTGTTAATGACCTGGAACTGCTTTGCGCGCGCTGAGCTTCTGCCTCGCGTTCCGCGCCAAGAAAAACTGAACTTCACGGACATCAAGAAGCTTCACCGCACCAGGCACCTCATCAACAGACAGACTGCACCAGCAAATCTAAACGGACCATCCCCGTCTGTGAAACGGACAGAAGAGCTTTTTCTCTGCCAACGTTGCGAGGAGCCCCGCTGCCACGGCAACTCTTCATGATTTGAGTCACTTCCGGTTGGTTAGACTTTGGACGCTGAAGAGGAATGTCACTAATGTGCGGCAGGAAATTACTCACACGCAGTGACGTTTCCTTCACTAAATCCCTCTGCGGAAAACACTGATTACGGGCTGTCATGTCAAACGTTGCGCTGTTTCCCTGCGCTGCTGCTGATTTGCTACCCTCCCCCCTCCCAACCCCGGAGCGGTGTCTTTTTGCATGTTTCACTGGAGACATTCGAGACCAGCGTGGACAACTCGCTGTGGGGCAGTGTGGCAACGTGCTCTACCCGACGTTCTGAATACACTGGCACGCACGCGCACGCGCATGCGCACAGTGCGCATCACTCACCGTGTTTGGCTGCCGGCGGCCCGCTGAACGTAGAACTCCGCTCGGCGCCGCTGGAGGGCGCCCCGTGCCCCAGGTCGACGCTGGTAGGGGGCGACACGGTGAACTCGGTCGGAGGCCCCGAGTCGTCGCTGGAGACGCTCGTCAGCGACTCGGTCGAGTCGCGCGGGGCCGTCGCCGTGTGGACCGGTTTCACTGCGGGGACAAACAGGGACAAGTCAAGAAAACTCATCAGGCAGACATGGTTTTGGTTTAGGTTGCGTTGCAAGAGACAAGGACGCGATGTGACCGAGTCACGCATTGTCTGTGCGTCCAGTGGATGGAGCAAACAGAAATGGCCCAAACATATCAAGGAAAACTTTCTTGATACACGACAATGAAAACAATTGTGATTTTCTTATCCTCCCTGAACAAGGCGTGGACAATAGCAGTTGGGTTGGAAACATCCGACACAATCGATCTGTCACGACGCTCGGTGCGCGGAATGAACGAACGTCACGCGAAGGTCACACAGCGTCGCGGAACAAGGATCGTCTCAAGGCAGCGAATTCCGTCACTCTGCGAGGGGCTGCTTCCGTCTCTCATTGGACGCGATTTGTCTCGTGCTCCTCAATTCTACAACGCTGCACGCGGTCACAAAGCCTCTCAAACGTGAGTTCACAGACTTGCACAACAGTTCCTGTTCCAGTCAGACAACTGCTTTCTCGACCACAGGTCTCAAAAAGGCCACCGTGTGATTTCACAGGAACCATTTCCCCAGCGTTTGTGAACCCTGACGTCAGCACGCGTTGCGTCCACTTTGTGACGCAGATGCCGATACCGTGCACACAAAACTGATCACGGACGCAACGCATCCAGCGTGAAAACAGTCCACATCGCCACAAGTTCAGCGATGTTCGTTACATTGCGCATTTGGAGCCTTGAAGGACTCGAACAAAGGACGACAAACGAACAAACATCACTGAACAGGATGGAGATGGAAAGTCTATTTGCATGTGTAAAAGCAAATATTCCCCAGCGCTGACCCTCGAAATTCCCAAAGTGACGAAACCAAAGTGCTTGTTTTGTTCGCTGTGAGTAGCAAATTCTGGGCTGACGCTCTGAATGAATGCGGCAAAAACCCAAATTCAAATTCTTATTTTGCAATGGTGGCGTGGCACTGAAGTTTTGGCCAGGCGACCACGGTCCTGAGGTTAGGAACTCGTGAAGCCTGATCCATCAGCCAAATCATATCATACCGCCCCGCAAATGGGTCAATCTATATTCATGACGCCTCTGCCCTTGAGGCGGCGGCCACAGAGGGAGGGTGCTGAAGAATGATGCCCACCGCACACACCTCGAATACAGTGCGGCGCTCATGTAAAATTCAGGGCGAAAAGCTCACGAAAACCCAGAGTCGTGGACCGATGATTGGTGGGGGAAATGGCTGCGCGCTTTTCAATGAAAATTGGCGCAAGATAGTCGTGTTCGTTCAAGATTCTGTGTCAGGGTGCACGATGTTGCCAGCAATTCCTGAACACAGCAATGCACTCACTCACGCACGCACACGCACACGCACACACACATACAGAGAGAGAGAGAGAGAGAGAGAGAGAGAGAGAGACGCGTACACCACACACAATGCACACACACACACACAGCAGGCACACACACACGCACACACACACACACACACACACACACACACACACACAGATGACACCCACCTTGTGTCGCGACGAGGGGTTCCTCCGTGGACGAACTCGCGTCACCGGGCACGATAGGGCGCGCCTGCTTCTTGGGCGACGGGTGCGGGCTGGGGTACGGCGAGTGGTACGAGATCTCCTCCGAGAAGCTCACCGACTTGCGGGCGCGGCGGCCCCCGGGCGCCCCGGCGCACCCGTCCGGGAAGTCGCCGCCGCAGCTCGAGCCGCAGCCGCCGGGGGAGCAGCCGGCGGACCCCGCGGAGCAATGGCAGCACGGGCACGGCATGGTCGGGATCGGCTCCGGCGACGTGGTGATGGGTACCGAGACGCAGCAGCCGCCGCTCCCCGCCCTGTGCTCGGAACCCTCGGTAGAGGACGCTGCGTCCACGTGGTCCGCACTCAGCTGGAGGTGGATCTTGCCTCCGGCGGCCGCTACCACCTGCTCCCCGATGGTCTTGAGGAGGACGTCGGCGGGGAGCGACGTGAAGGCGACGCACTGCGAGCTCAGGCCGTGCACGCACTCGGTGCCGCAAGGGGGCATGATGAGCTGGTAGCGCGTCTGCCCCTCCTGGCTGTACCGCATCACGGCGAGGTCACGTGTGTCGGACCAGGACCGGTGCTTCATCGGGGCTCGCCGCGCCTTGGCGCCGTTGCGTCGCTTCACGAGACAAGGCTTGAGGGCGGCGCCGCCCTTAGCGTCGTTCTGCAGGCACTGCGCGTGGTGCACCCACGCCTCCTTCCGGTTGGGGCACGGCGCGTTGTTGTCATCCTTCGCGCATGCGCAGTCTTTGCTCGGACTGCATTTCTCGCAGATCCCGGACATGACCACAGTTCTGCACGTGGTTTGCTTCTGACACAGCTCGAAGTGCACGCACTCCGTCTTCGGGTCACTGTTGTTATTGTGCGATGACTCCATGGACGTCGTCGGGCTCCAAGACCACGAGTTACTGGGCGATAATCTGCATCGGTCGCACGAGTTGCACGTGGAGCTCAGCTTTGACACGTTTTCCCGGTCCTTGAAGTCAATGAACTCGGCGGACTTCTTCCTGCCCGCCGGCCCCGTCGCTCGGGTGTTTCCGGCACCCTCCGCCGTGTCCATCTGGCGGCACAGTTTCGCCTCCTCCTTCAGCTGCAGAATCCGCACATCCTTGGGCTTCATGTCCTCTGTGATTTTTGGCATGGAGAACTTGAGGCCCTTGATGTCGTCCGTGGAGCAGCTCCTTCCCGCCGGACCTCCCAGCCTCGTTTTGCTCAGCGTCTCGACGATGGTGTCGCTCTCTGCCGACGACGCGCTGTTGCAGTCGGAGACGGAAGGACTGAAGAGGGCCAGGTCCGAGAAGTACTGTGGCGTCCTCGTGCCCTGGGAGTCCACGGATCCAGGGTCGATCCCGGAGGAGCTGGAGCTGCAGAAGTCGCTGCACGGCGACGCCTCCCGCCCCTTCCCACCGTGATGATGGTGGTGATGATGATGGTGCGCGCCGCGTCGCCTCGTCATGGCAACGGGCGACGTTTCCCTCGAGCTAGACGTGCTGCGTCTGCACTCGCCCGCGTCCCGGTCCGCTGAGGTCGCCCGACGCCGCGTCGCGTGCGACCGCGGAGCCAGCGCCCCCTTGCGTCCGGGCAAATCATCGTGGATAGGGTGGAACAAGGAGAAGGGCCGAATCAGCTTCTTCATAGAAGAGACTGGGTGGAAAATGGGCCCTCGACTCCACTCATCGCTCGAAGTCGCACTGCGGGTCATCCCCCCGTTCAGGAACGCCAAGTCCTCCGTGATGCTCCTGTTCAAGAAGCTCAGGTCCGGTAACCGGGACAACGTGTTCATGAAGCTGTCACTCATCTTGCCCGGGAGCCCGTCCACGGCGTCTCTCTTGTCCCTCTGGTGGCGGGCGCTGGGCTGCGGACACGGCGAACTGTCGGCGCTGCGGGGCCTCTGGAGGTGCGGCTGGCGCGGAGGCTTCGGGGGCGGGGACACCAGGTCCTGCTGGGACCTTCTGGGTGTCACGTGATCGTCCAATGAAGTCTGCAGGCCTTGGCTCCTGTGCTCCAGGACCCGCTCCCTCTCCTCGAGGGAAGTCTGGATGCAGCAGTCACTGAACCTGGGCGGGAACTGGGACGCGAAGTCCCGAGTCTCCTTCACCTGGACGTCGCACGGGACGATTAGACTCGAGGACCCGACTCCCACCGACCGGGCGCTGCTGCTGCTGTTGCTGCTGCTGTCCGTTGTTGCTGCTGTTGTTGTCCCACACCCGAAGCCGTGCTTCACTTTGTTGTTGCTGCTGGTCATGGAGGAGCTGCTGTTGCTGTTGCTGCCGCTGTTGTTGCCGGCACTGGAGCTGATAACGAGGCTGTCGTAGCTGGTGGTGGAGGACCGGGACCGGCTCAGGTGACTCAGGTTCTTGAGCGTGTTCCAGGTCCGGAGGCGCGGGTCCGAGGGGTCCGGGGCCCCGCCCTCCGCCACCGCTGCCGCCACGGGAGGCGGGCCGGGCGCGGGGGACGGCGGCGCCGCCCGCTCCGGGGACAGCAGCACCCCGGACTTGACGCTGGACGCGTCCGACATGCTCCACGTTCCCATCATCATGCGCTGCACGGCGCCGGGCGACACCAGCTCCTCGTGGTGGTGCGACTTGAGCCGCTGGAACAGCTCCAGCAGGGACCCCGAGTCCACGTTCTTCTTACTCAGCAGTTCCTCCAGTTGACTAGCGCGTAAACTTCCGTCCTTCTTATCCCCAGAGCCCATCGCAGTTTTCTTTGGAAGATCGGGAAGGCTTTTGCTTTTGGTTCCAGTGTCCACCACAGTTCGCGCGGATTCCTCCTTCAAGCTTCTCCACGTGGTCAGTCCATTGGGCAGTGTTTGGTCTAGTTTTTCATCACTGGACTCTTTCTTGATATGAGCCCACGTGGTGAGGGACTTTGTCCTTGGTCTGGGGCGGTGTGCGGCGGCGTTAGTGTCGGCGCCTCCCGGTAGGGGGCTCTCGGTACCGCTCTCTTTACTACTTCCGGTTCCCGTGGAGCTGCAGTGCGAACTCCACGTGATTTGTCCGCTGCTGCGCTGCGCCCAGCTGGTGAGACTGACCCGAATCCCGGCGGTGGCGCCACCGAGGCCGCCACCAGAGGGACACGAGTCCTGCAGCGAGCTGTCCTCGTCCTGCACACACGAGATCATGTACTTGTCTTTATTAGCCGTCCAGTCAAAAGCGAAACGGTCCTCCTCCGCCAGGTAACTGTTGTTGAGGCTGCCTCCACTCTTGATCAAACTGTCCATGGGCGATAATTGGGCGAGACTCGGGGTGTGTCGGTCCTCCTCGTCGGGGGGAGGCGAGAACAGCGGTTCGCTCCTCAGCTCAGAGAGGTCGCTCGAGCTGACCACATCCCCATCGCTGAACGACTGGTCCTGGGAAATGGCCATCGCGCCCTCGCTGGACATGCTGAGGTCGCCCTGGTAGAGACACGAGTCGGACTTTGACCCCGCGATGCGGCACAGGAGACCCCCGGGCTCGTTGTCATCGTTGACGAGACGCGACATGGACAAGATGTTGTTGATGTCGGCCGAATCGAGCATGCGCGCGTCCACAGCCTGCTCCGGCGCGCCCTCGCACAGGTTGTCATGGAAACCGCCCGTGAACTCGTCGTCGTAGAAGAAATCATTGTTGGTGTTTTCGTCCGTGAGCGACGAGGCGCCGCCGCCCTGCAGGTAGGTGGCGTTGGCGTCGGACGTGCTGGACGCGTTGCTGGGGCAACGCACGGGGGAGGAGGCGCGGTACGGGGCGCCACCGGCGCCACCGCCGCCGCGCGCGGGAGGGGGCGGCGGAGGGGGCGACAGCTCGCGGCGGGGGATGAGCAGCACGCCGCCGCCCCCGCCGCCCGTGTTGTCCTCGCCACCGCCGCCCCCTAGCGCCTCGCCCAGAATCTGGTTGTTGACCTGCTGGTGCTGGGGTGAGGTCGGGGATGCTGCCATTGTCTGCAAGAAAACAGAAACTCGTGATGAAAACACTTCCCCTTGTGATCTGGCTCCAGTCCAACTGGACATTCAATCTGAAAACCGTCGGTCACTTCTTTCTTTTTTGGACGGGGGGGGGGGTGCGCAGGGTTCATCACCCCGCACCTTCCATTTTCCCCGCATCTGATCCTGACAACCACAACCCCATCCAAACGTTCTTGCAAAGTGACTGTGGCCCCACCAACCAGATTCCGTTTCGGGAAAACTCATCTCCACCACGTTTTCATCCACTTCTGCTGATCTCAGCGGGGCTCGCACTTCCCTCGCCAGGTGAAGCCGCGTGCAGAACGCTCAGATCGCTTCACCTGCTCCAGATGCGCGTTTCCAGGGCTGCGTTTCCGCTCCAGAAGAGCGGAGTCGCCAGCGCTCACGCTGAAAACTCATCCAGACTCCCTCAAACGGCGGCGGCGGCGCACACAGAGCCCAAACACTGTGCCCGGAAATGCAGCTGCTGATGCTGCGTACAGAGGAAATCACGCTGTTCGCACCACGGCTGCAGCGCCGTCCTTGTGTCTTTGGGTGGAGCAGTCTGCATGCAGGCTGTGTTGTCTGTTCACTTTGGGGGTACAGATTTACGCAACGCAGGCACACACGTGTGTGTGTGTGTGTGTGTGTGTGTGTGTGTGTGTCACACACCAACAATCTTTCGGCCCAAACCCGCTTTTGCGTTGCGTCCCTGTCAGTGCGTGACGCATGTGGTGTGCAGTGTCCGAAGTTGTGTCATCACGGTGACGCTCCCACAACCCGCTCAAGCGCCCCCTCCCGGGTAACATGGCGGCGCAGCCTCCCTTCCCCACCCCGCAAAGTCAGCCTTCCGCACTGCGCGGACGGCGCCGGGGAGTGCCCCGCGAGTACAGCCTCCGAGCCGCCGCTGTTTCCTGCAGCGCTTCTGGAAACTCTCGACCAGATGCGCATCGTTCGAACAGAAGTGGAATCGAGCGAAGCGGAGCAGACCGACCGTCCGCCTCTCTCGGGTGTATGTGCCGCGCGATATCACAACTCGGAAACGAACGCCCAATGTACTCGGCTCTGGGCTCTGTTTGGACGGTGTACCTTCTGATTCGTACAAATTCTGTTGTTGTTTTGGCGAATCCATTCAGTCCAATCCTCACCCTTTCTGAACTTTCATTGTTGTCTCACATAAGCCTTGTTTATTCACACTGGTGGACGCAGCGTCCATGTTATTGCACAGGAATGCAGTACGAGGCACCACTGTGCGCTCAGATGATCGCACATCCGGTCCTTGACTTCCGGCCCTTGACTTCCGGTTCTTGAGTGGGCGACACGTGCTTCAGGGTGGTTTCCAACAGCGCACTTCTCGCCTATCTTCCCCTTACACTTCGCATACCATTATGTGCCGTTTGAAGTTTCTGCAGCCACGTTCAACCTGAATGCGTCCCGAGCACTCACAGGGCGCTGGATCGCACCTTGGCTTGTACAGGAATACGTGACTGCAGACAATTTAGCAAAGCCTGTTGAATCTCTTGATTTTTGGTCGCCTGTAGTACTCCAATTGGTCAACAGAGAATCAACCTGATATGCGCAGGAAAAGAACCGCTGCAATGGTATCCCCTCGCGTAGAACGCGTTACGCACGCAACGTGAACGCGGCGCATCTTTGGGCTCTGCGCGCACCTGCTCCTCGCCGCTTCTCGGAACGTTCAAAGCTGCTTCCAGTTCCAGTACATCTTCCCCAGCCCTCCATCTTTTACCGACTCGGACTCGAGCTTTCAGCTCTTCACTTCATTCAAGAACTTTTTTCAGTAGTGGGCTACAGAAACAGCTTCACGTTTTCGTCGACATATCTTTTGAAGTCTTTCTGTTCAGTGTTGCACGCTGCTCGTCTTGACCTGCTGGGCAGCGGAAAGCGAACACTGCAGGGGTGGGAGAGGGGTTCTTGCTTGGACTGCAGATTTCGTGCTTGAAGCGTGAATCCAGAAACGGAGCCACGCACCCTTCACTTTCCCTTGACTCAAGCCCTGTGCAAGTTTTAAGAAGGATCAGCCGCAGGTTTTTGTCTCTCACCTGAAATTCATTCACTCTCCTGCAGCCGTGCTATAAATCAGCGAGAGCAAAACCTGCCGAGCTCAAACAAGCTTCCTGACATCAACCCTCCTCATGTGATGCGCCGACGAACAACATTTTTCAACCTCAATCCTGGGAGGGCCGGTTGCACACTGGATGCGCCAGAGCGATGCATCCCTGCACGAGTCGATAGGCGAGTTCAGTAAACGTGAAGCGTGTTGGTGTGAGTCCAGCTGCATGTGCGGTGTTACACTGTGGGGCCCCACCACACACAGAAAAACAGTTGGCCCCAAAGCTGGAGAGTATCATTTTTTTAATTGGTCACGCAAGTTGCCGCACAGGAACAGCAAAGTGGGCTTTAGAACATCCTCTTTTGTTGGACAAATGGCGTCCTTTGAGACACTAGATTTCCGGTGGACCTTTTGGGAATGATGGTTCTTTTGTGCAGGTCATGAAATTGAGAAAAACCTGTTCCTTTTCACGCGGTTTGTTCGTGTACAGTGTCAAATGGTATGGCTTTCCAGTCCTTTTGCATACGGAGAACCAGCGCGGTGTTGCGTCGCAACGGACGACGTTGCGCCATCGACACGAAGCCAGAAGTCCGTCATGCCTGACGCACCCACCGGGTACCCAGTGTGAAAACCCACCCAGTGTGAAACAACCCTGTGCAAAGTTGCGTTGCAAAAAACGTTTCAGAGCGGTGGCGGCTTCCGCCTACATTTATCAGGCTCCGTAATTATAGCTGGGTAAATACAATGCAGCTTGATGGACATACCCGGCATCGCAGAGATACGTTTTCCCTCGCGGTTCTCCGCACTAACCAGCCCCGATAACGCTGTTTGTACTGTGTCGCTGCCAAAACACAGAGTGTTTCTCCACAGATGGCTCCGTATGATACCGCGGCGTTTTCAACAGAGCAGGGTATGTCGGTCATCTCTCGTTTCTAGCCCGACCCCCCCTGCGAGGCGATGCCAATATCGCCCTCACTCCCCTGACTCAGCGCTCTGTGTGGTGACGCAAACTTAATCCATGGCCTCAGACCGGCGCCGTTTCGACCAAAGGACGCAGCGCCCGTTGACTGGTGGACCCAACGCTGGCGCAATGAGACGACACAGTACCAGACGCACAGGTGACGAGCAACGTGATGGCGCTGCAGTCGCATCTCACGTGACGCCAACGCCCGTTCTACGCGTGAGAGAACCCGTCAGGTCACTGAGGATCAGTAACACCAGGACACAACTGAAGGTGGCGCCCCCAACGCACTGGGCGTCAACCTGGGACACCCCAACGCAAACCGGAGCACCATGCACTCAAATCGTGAATCACGCTGGCGTGTCGCGAAGTTTAAACCAGGAACAGCCCACTCATGAAGGGCTCCTCAGACGAGCAAAGACCTCCTCTAATACTCAACTCGGTGAAACGATCAAAGTGATTCCAAGGCCCCAACCTGCTGAAGTTCTTCCAGTGTGTTCCTCTCGAGCCCGAAGTGAATTCGACGAGCAATTTTCCAGCTTGTTCAGGAAATACGGATTACACAGACAAACAACACTTACCGTTTGCATTCGTTTGAAAAAAATTTGCAAATACACAGGCACGGCGCACTGTTTGGTCTCTCCCTGTCCGGTCTTCACCATACTGATCCTCCTGCCAACAAACGTTGAAGTTCCAACCCACAAGCACTTCCTTTCAGACTGAACACTTTTTCTCGGGATGTTTTCCTTCAGACTGCTGACTTTTTTTTTCAAACTTCCAGGAAAAAAGTCTGTTCAGTTCCAAAACGGTGCCCAATAGGCAGCCATCATTTCCCTCGTGTGAAATTGGGCAATCGTATCTCTCCGGTCCCACGAGCAGAATGGCTCGTATTGTTAGATGTCATGTGATGCAGATGAAACACTGGCAGCTGGGCCCAAAAGGACGTCGGTCGCACGCAGCTCTCTCCTCATTGATAATACCGTTGGATCTCCAGGGAGACGCACCGTCTCTGTTGGAGACGCAGCGCAGACCGAGGACGCTCTCCGTGCCACGTGATGAACGACACCCACTGCGCATGCCCACCCATCTCTGGACAAACTCATCGCATTGTGGTGAAAACAATCGGCAGCACGTCCCACACAACTGCGCAACAGTAAAGGACAATCATTCTGAAAAATTCCTGGTTCTGGAGCCGAGTCGAAATGAAAGATACCCTCAGAAGTCTCGCTTTTTCACATCCAGAACGAAGCTCTCCCCTCATGGACAAAAGTTCCTTCTCCCCAACAGTCGGATTCTGGAGACAGACGTCGAGACCATTCGACTTGATCAGGGTGCACCTAATTAAACGGGCCTGAGACACTTTCCAGGACTTACGCCTGTCCCGAAGATCTTGAGGTTCGTGGAGACGCGAGTGTGGAAAACGAACGCACCTGAGGCTCGAGCACCGGCGTGTTGTCGTTACAGTCGAACTGCCCGAACACCTCGTCCTCGTCACAGCAGCTCCAGCTCACCTCCATCCCCACCCCGAAACTCCCTCTGCGGACAGAAAAGAAACATTTCTGAATGGAGAACAGAAGCACACGCACACACACCAACAGTGAAACACACACGCACACACACACACACACACACACACACACACACACACACACACGTCTCCGTCTTGACCCGAATATCTCTGTGCATGGCACAATATTTACGCAGTGGAGACAGCGTGCGCACACACGCCCGCACGCACGCACACACACACACACACACATGCCGTTGCGAGTATGAGTTTACACGATGAAAGAGTAAACTTGCATCACATCATTGATGACACATCACCATGATCACATGCTGTTCACGCACTCTCCACTTCGTATGCACACGAGTACACATCAGGAATTTTTTCTCTGCACAGAAATGCCACAAAACACCCAGCAATTATGCAGAAAGGTCAATGAATGCGTCGCTCACGAGCGACACGCAGAAGCTCTGCAGGGATTTCTCTGGGACCAGCTGTGCCTCGCACGTTTCCCTCGGTCCGTGTGACAACGCTGTCCCCGAGGGGCACCGGGTCCTCTCAACAACGTGAGGACCTCCAGTCGCTGTTCCAAGACTCTGCATCTGTTTCATGATTCGAAATGAGTTTGAAGCCCCTGTTTCATGTAAACTGCTGCTTTCTTTGCGTCGCCCGTTGATCTACATCTACGTCACAGCGACTGACTGACTTGACTGCACGAAGCATGCAGCGAGCAGCAGCTACTTTGCATAATCAATAGCAGAGAAGCTGCCGCCCGCATCACACACGTCACAGGATCCTGTATCTCGTGGACTTTTGCGACATAGACTGTCACACATGACACGCACATTTCACGCATTCCCCTAATTGGCAAATATCCAACTCATCAACCTACAAATAAGGCAATGATCATCAAAGGGGAACAGCTGCCTTGTGTTGACTGACCAAAGACAGTGTGGTCGCGCTGCAGGGATGCCAAGTCCTGATCAAATATGGCAGGGACAACAATGCGTCAAAGAACAATGGCAGCCGTCGGTTTGTTCATCCGGATGAGAATCACATGACAAGCCACAAATTCCGTGACAGCTTTTGCGTTTTGTTGGAGTGGTTCGGGCTGAACTGGTGGAAGTTCGTTCTGAATGTAAAGAACCCCACGCAGCACATGATCCCACGAGCTCACATGGTTTCTCCAAATTTATCTCACCCCTGTGACATCAGTGCTCGTATGTCAAACCCCCGGAGTTTGGAAATTTGTCAGCTTTTGTTCGCCCACAACGGTTCGGGTCTCCTCAGCACCACACACGCTCGAACTTTCTCAAACCAACGGTGCCACACTCGGCCAGCTGCTCGTCACACACACACACACACACACACACACACACACACACACACACACACACACACACACACACACATACACACATTTACATCACAACTGGCCTGCACCCAAGGCAAGGTTCACTTTGAGGCTGTTCAAGGGGTATTATAGCACGTCGTCAGGGGCTACTTTTGTTCTCAACCGGAGATTAAACTGTCAATTAATCTACAGTTGTGACTTAAATGTTTGACACTGTTGCACTGCACATTAAGATGACCATTTGACTGACACTGTTGCACTGTACATTGAAATGACTTGTGCCTTAAATTAAGTCAGTCAAAGAACAGAAAGCCGGAGATGAATCAAATCCGAGGCTTTGTTCTTTGACTATTACTTCACATATTTGTCGCGGGAGTGAACACACACACATGGCAACACACACACACACACACACACCACCACCACCACAACCACCACCACTACCAGCAATAGATCTACTTTGCCTTCATGGCCAATTCGATTTTATTTCAATGTACCCCGAGATCTTCGATTCTTTTTGGCTGAAGGGGCACCGGCAAATGAGCCCCCTGAATGTTCGGGTGGTGCGCTGACCCTTCGGTTCGCACGAAAGATAGCGCAGAACAACCGTGTGCTTTTCGGAAGAAAGCGCTGATATCGCTGGGGTTCAGGTATTTTTGTCCTCTTCTTCAGCTTCGGAGGTGATGAAATTTCCTTGTGCAATGCAATGCTGTCTCATTCGCTGACACACAACACTCTCTCCTCACCACGATCCAGTGGACAGAGTTCAGTGGGACACGAGTTCTCCACAGAAATTGTGCGTGCGTGTGTGTGTGTGTGCGGGTGGGTGGGTTACGTGCGGTGCCTACGTGAGTAGCGTGTCGATCTGACGGTTCCTGATCCAAAGTGGATGGAACTCTTGAAACTGATCCTGACAGTGACAGCCTGAGACGTCGTAGATCGTAGTCTACCAGTCAAACAACCATGGAGTGTTCAGTGACTGGAGATCGCAAATCACCGCGGTGAATCTGTCTCATCTGGACCAAGCGTGGACTCCAGATGATCGTGATCACCAGATTCAACCACCGTTTCCTGCCACATTCTGACGTTCACAGGATCAAAACCCCACTCAATTAATTCACACAACAATAAATTTCACTTACCTCTTTTTTCTTAGCACCTTGTCGCCTGATATTTACAAAATACACGACAAAAACAAAGAAGAGATTAGGTGATCCCTGTTTCCCCCTCCATGTTGGATATTAAAGATTTGCCGATGCTCAACTGAAGATGGCGACACCGGCTGCGGCCAACATTTGGCGCAGCTGTTTCATGTTTCTGACGATTCCAGAAATCTGTTTGAAGGGCGCAACAATTTTCCACACGGGACAATGTAAAATTTCAGAGGAAAATAATTTTTCATGGGTCAGCGCTGAGGTCTAGAATGGCCACATCGGGAGACAAGGCTCCTTCCCTCTTTTGCCCTTTTATATCAGACCTGTTGGAGGAAGCCGCGACGGAAAGAAATTACGAACAGCAATTCCAGACACAACACTTGTGAATGGAGTTTTATTTCAATGTGAAAATCTGCCACCAGAGCCTGTGTCTGTTGCGTGCACGGCGCAGTCCACTCTGGTGTGTTTGTCGATTGGGCGTTGCCCGGGGGGAGGCGAGCTCTGGGTGCTAGATCTCCAGACGCGAAATTCCGACGTTGCTCAAGTAAAAGGCAGCGTCCGTTGATCTACACAGAGACGCAGCGCATGACGCAAGCCAGGTGAACCAGACCAAAGATTTCCTGCCTTCGGAACGTCAATTCACACTGCAATCTCCTGTCTACAGCCAGGTTCGCACGTCGCGTGTGAAGCCAAAACATCTGTCACTGTCCATCCTGGAACAGCAGTGCACCACACCTAAACGACAATGTCGTTCATTTTGGCGCAAAAAACAAGGCGAAGCAACACAAAAAACCTGTCTGAACAAGAACAAAAGTACTGTGGCCTCCGAGAGTGGAGATCATTCCTTTTCCCGCACAGGGTCTGCGTGAAGTCCCCGAGCTGCGTTCATCACGAGTTTCCAAGGCAACGAGCCTCTGCAACTGACGCCATGTTCCACAACACGCAGATCCCAGTTCGCGCACTTTTCAACCAAGCGCAACTGACGTACATTTCCCAAACGACAGGAGCTCGCGAACGCTGCAACTGACTTGGAAAGCGGTGCTCTCCACTGCACTCCACTCCAAGTCTCGTTCTTTCTCTCCGAAAGTTCAAAAGTCTCAACCACGAATCCTAGTTGGTTCCCTGTCACTGCTTCTCCGCCTTTGGGGCCGCCGGCTTCGTGGGGTCGACGATCATCCCGACGACAGCCGCGAGGATGGTTCCGAGGGCGATGCCTGTGATGAATCCGGTTTGGTAGCGGTACTTACAAGTCGCGAACGCGTAGGAGGTGGGGACCGACGCCCACGTGGCCCACCGGTCCGTTCGGATCTGGCCTTGGTTGTAGCGTAGGCGATAGCAGCGGTCCCAGATGGAGTCGGGCGTCGCCTTCTTGGCGAATAGCATTGCCTCCGTCATGAAGGGCGCGATGACGCCGCCGGTTGACGCCGCAACGAGGCCGCAGTGCGACATCGTCGCGCCCCAGTACGCCTTGCGCTTGATAGCGAGGAGGGGCCCGATCACGAACAGCCCGAGGATCGAGCCGGTCTGAAAAAAAGCAAAAGTAAATGCAGGTCATTTTGCCCTGATTTGGGCATCATTGTTGCCTCATGTTTCACCGGATGCGTCGCGAAAAACACCACAGCGAAGAGATGTGTCTCTCCAACAGCAGTACGAATGGTCTGCGGGTCACTGTCTGTCACACACACGCACACACCACAACACACCAATTCTCTTTTTCGCGCTCGTACACACACACACACACACACACACACACATTCTCTTTTTCGCCCGCGTACACACACACACACACACACACACACACACACACACACACACACACACACGGGCGCACACACATAATACACACCTCGACGCATTTGTACATGACGTGTGTGTGGAGCTCGAGACGCGGCATCGGGATGTCGCGCATCTGTCCGTCAGGGATCTCCTGGACATGGTTCAGGTACAGGTTCCGGAACCAGCTCAACCCAGGCATCGTGAACGGTTCTTGGAAACGCCTGACGACAGCAAACGAAACACCCGGGAAACACCTGCAAAAACACATCCATTCGAATCAAGGAATCTCACATTCCAGCTTGTTTTCACACACAGACACACACTTCTGAATTGTGTCGACGGGAGTGGAAGAGCTCTGGGGTGCAAGGCAAACAACTCAAATGAATGTCAACCACAGGTGACTGTTTCATCAGGTTCGGGTTAACAGCACAGCACAGTACTGAAGTTTGGATTCAGACAGATGCCTCCTGGAGAAAGAAACCGGTCTCCATGAGGAGAGGCACTTGGTTGCGGACGGCACGGGAGGGGAGGGGTGCCTTGCGGTGTTCGGCGCGTTCAAGAGTTTTCCTGACTCTTCCGACAGATGTCACGTTGGCTCGTACAAGAGCGAGATCCAGCTTCGCTTTGGAGCCCCCCCCCCCACCCCCACCACCACCAAACACACCAACACATCCTGACCCAGAAGGGGATCAACACCACAGGATCTTCAAACCTGTCAATCATTGTCCCGGTCGTTTCAGGTGAACAACCCGACACGATCGAACCAAATCACATCGCAATAAACCGGAATTTGATTGTCGGCCTCTCAGACAACCTTTGAAGGAGACAGAAAATTTGCAAGCAAATCCTGCAGTCAGGGGAACTTGTTTTGAAGTTTGCAGCAAAAATGAGATGTCAACTATGTTTCGGAATCAAGGGTGACATGTGATTGCACGCACTGCCATACACCGGCAGACGATAAAACACATCCACTGAAAACATATCCACACCATTATGACACTCACCGAAGTTAAATGACAACGCTTTGCCAAGTTTTTGGTCGATTTTTCGCAACAAGGTCAACACCAGTTTTTCGTCTGCACTCACGGGAGTTTGTGCGCACTTCCGGTTGTATTCGCGGGATTTTGTGCGCACTGAGAAGGTTCTTTCCCGCCACACTTGATTTCGGAATTTTGTTGCTTCCCTCTAATTTCTTTGTCTTGTGGAATGGCGAATCTAATATCTAGTTGAGACTAGACTACCAGTTGACGTGCAAAAATTGAAAGCTTTTGCATGTGCGGCGCCATATCAATGTCGTTTGGGGTTTTGGGGTGTTGGTACAGTACCGTGCCCCCTTGGGTCCACAGACCACCTTTTCTTCTTTTTTGGCAGAACCAGGTACAAGGGGCCTGACTAATGGAAAGTAAGACCCTCTTGGTTGCAGTCACGTTTGTCTCACAGGCGCAAGAAAACGCCAGTTTTCAAGGTTCGCAGGGGCCCGCAAGCCTCGGCCTCCTCACCCAGATCTTTGGATTTGCCAACGAGAGAGCAGCCCTGGGAGGGTCAGTGGAACATGGCCACCTAATTTGCGCCGGGAGGAGCTCGTTTTTGAAAACTTGAAGAAAGAAGAATGACAGTCACGAGCCTTGGTTCCCGAACACTCAAAATGAAACAGTTTTATTCCGGAATTCTACGAACAGACATTTGTATCCTTGTGTGAATGCGGACAAGTTGGGCAACACAGGACTTTTGGGTCAAAAGACACCTGTGCACTCTGGGTATGACACCCCACTCCCACCCAGGTCTTTTTCCCTGTTCTGACAAGCATACAAGTAAACAAGAGCATGAAAGCGAGAGCAGTTTGTGTGGCGGGGGGCAGGAAAAAGAGGGGGTCCGGTCAACGCTTTCGTTTTCAGCGGTACTTGTTCCAGTGAGAAGGCAAACCAAGCGAGTGCCAACGCATTATTTTCTGGCAAAACAAGAAATTGCGTGTCTGAAACAACACGAAAATAACTATGTGTGTTTATCCCCCCCCCCCCGAGAAAAAAAACACACCAGGGGTTGAGAAATTTTGAACTTGTTTGGTTGAACTTGTTTGGGAGGAGGGTCAAAACCTTTTTTGCGATTTCATCCTCTTGTCCCCTCATTTCAGGGGGCAGATGGAGTGAGAGATATAGCGAATCCAAGCTGAGACGCACGTTTGCGCGTGTTTTCACAACTCCGCCTCCAGGTGAAGAAGAACCGGAGACACACGCATAAAGAAATCTATCTTGAGTAACACACGTCCAGCTGCGACCGGTTTGTGCGTCCTCAGAACCACACACAGTTGACGTGGGTGTCATGAACCCAAAATCACATGCGAACAATGCCTGGTTGACGAGTGACTCTCATGTGAAATCTCGCCTTTATTTTCCTGCCTCAAACAGCATCGACAAGCGGGAAGGAAAAAACTTCAGGAATGAGTGCCGTGAACCCAGAACACATGCGAAACAAAGGCATAACACCAGTGTCTCTCTCGTCTTTATTTTCCAGCCCTTAACAGCCTGGACTCGGCGAAGGCGACCTTCTCCTCATAGTCCCTGCGGTGCTCCAGGTCCTCGTTGTAATCAGAGATGGTTCTCAGCGCCTGGTCCACGCTCAAGCGCGGCTTGCGCTTCTTGAGCGGGATGAGGTCAACACCAAAGTCTCCGTCGGCACTCTCCGCCACTCGTCGGCCTCCTTCGTGCACCTCCGAGCTCACCATCGTCCTTGGCTGCAAGAGGCCGTCAAGGTCACGGCCGCTGCCGGAGGGCCATCCCTCCTCCTCCTCGTCTCCGGCGCTGTGGCCGAGCATGGAGAGCTCTGCGTCAAGGATAAGGAGCGCGTTCTGAAGGCGACGCAGTCTGTGCTGGTCTACGCTGAGGATCGTGCTCTGCAGAACCTCCCGGAGATGTTTGTGTCGGTTCAACTTGTCCTGTCTGCTTTCAAACACGCTGGTGAAGTCAAGGACTGCTGGCAGAGCTCGGTCGTAGTTGTCTTGCACCATGGACCACAGTGGGGAGGAGGCCACGTGCAGGGAGAGCAGCAGAACCAGGGACAGCACGCAGGAAGCTCGTTTTCTCGCGGACTCCATGATGAACGCGTCGGCCGTAAACGTCGGGCAAGAGGAGGCTGCAAGAGAAACATGGTAGCCTTGAGAACGAAACCAGTTTTTAAAAATAGTCCCAAAAGGAGGCGTCTCGATGACGTGTGTCTCCTGAACTGTCACTCTGCGTTTTATTCCGACTTTCTTCAATTTCCACGTTTTCCACTCAGTGGCGGTTCCGTCGGGATCCGCCAACCCTGACCTCCCAGAAAAAAAAATTTGCTTGCTAATTTTGTGCATGTACTAACTTTTCCCGTTCCACGTGTGGTCGGTCCAACAATTGGGGGGCGCAGCCAGCATCCTCCGTCCCCCCTTCACAAGACCCTGGATCTGCTCCTGCCCTGCCCTGCGCTGACAGATCCAGCTCCACCGCGTGAGCACCGGATGTGCGGGATCCGGAACATCTGACACCAATTGTTGTCTATTTTGTTTCTGAGTTGGGACGGATCCAGAGTTCCCGGAACCACTCCGCATTCAGTTTTTATTCTCATTTTTGAGTTTCTAGCCGTCCTCAACCAAATCCTGGTTCTGCCTCAGCTTTGGCAGAGACGGGGTTGTGCGGGAGTGGTGACACCGCCCACGTTGGGATCCATCCCCTGGGGCTCAGGTGAAAAGTAGAACCCAATTTTGCAGAAGACAAAGGTGCATTTCACGCCCCCGACTCCATCAAAGTGAAGATCCAGCTTCTCGTTTGACAGATAAACACAAGACGAAACCAATTTTGTGATTAGACACACGGGTAGGTTTCTTCTGGTGAAAAACAGCGAGGATGAGAAATAAACAGCAAAGGTGAACTCAGCGTGCGAGTTTTTCCCATCTAGCACGATTGCTGGTCGTTGCTTTTGATTTTCTATTGTCTTTGCCGTGCGAGAACCTCTCCTCTCAGAGTCTCCCAAGCTTGTGTCCCAAGCTTTTCTCCAAACAACATTCAATTGACCAGTGTCAATCAAGTGTGTTTTTCCCCTAGAAACTTGACCACTTTCTTGTGACAATTTCCTTTTTGAGTGTATTTCTTTTCAAAATCTCAAGCAAAGACCAGCATCATGCTAGATGAAAGTTCTCACACACTCTCTTGATGAGAGGAGGAGATGAACTTGTCTCGCCGCTGCACGGCTCGACAGTTCTGATATAGATAGGGCTCCTCCTCTCATCTCGAGAGTGGTGTGAGAACTCTATCCTCGCGTTCGCGAAATGCTCTGAGGGAACAACCAAATTGAGTGAAACAAGAGCACCAACGTGTTAGACACCTGCGATCAGCGGGAGAAGTGAACAAGCGTGAATTGCATATCAGAGTCAAATTGTTTTGACAAAAAAATCAAATGTTTCTGTGACCCTTCTTGACACTTTTCATTTTCGGAGAATGCATGAACTGTGTGCTTCGCCAACCTTGAATCTTCACAAGGGAATAAGAACCCACAGATCGTTCAGAACCCCTGCATGGAGAAAGCGTTTCCCGTGGGTCAACGAAAGTGATGGGTGCGTGGGTGAAACATGTTGCCCCCAGCTCCAGTGCCTCAAGACACGGTCTTTGTACCACCAACGTACATGAACACACACACATACACACACACATATATATATGAAACTTGACTTGAAACTTGAAACTTGATATATATATATCCGGACGGCTGCGATTTGTTTGAACAGACGAGTGCAAAATGTGAACGTCTTTTGTGCCTCACGGCGCACGGTATGGTTTCGGGTATCATGAGCACAGGCCCTCCTCCCTTTGGGCCCCCTGGATCTGCACGTGAAATGAATAATGTCATTCCCAGTGGTACGACTCACTGGTTTCCGGTCCGGTGCGATGTCGGTCGCTGCGAGGCGGCTCCGTTAATGGCTCTGCCCCTCGGTTCACGTGTTACACTTCCGGTGCTCAGGCCACTTCGCAGCGCAGCGCTCATTGACACCACGCCACACGTACATCCGGTGCGAAGATGGCCGCGCCATAGTGCGTCACCAGGGGGCGCCTGTGAGCATGCGCAGTGCGACTTTCTACACTGAATTCGAGACGCTGGGATGGTGGACAGGCCGGATCTTATCAGTTGGGACAAACTCATTTTGATTGGAAAATTGGGTCTGGTGTCCACGATGTCGCAGTCTCGAGGCAAAATTCTACATTGCTCAGGTTTTCCAAGAAGAAAATGTCCGACACACACGGCCACGGCCCTTGGATGAACTTCGTCGCGTTTAGCCTTTTGGACTGAGTTTTGCACTCTTACCAACGAAGCCATAAACTGCACACCAAACAGTCTTCGAGCGCGAATCAATTCTGAGACAGGCATGACCAGCATGTTCTTGCGAAAATTGAATCTGCTCCTCTGGTGTTGCTTCGAATCAACCACCCGTGTCTTTCTGTTGTACAGCTGTACTTGTTGAAAGTTTGCAGTTGAAATTTTTACCCCCTGCATGAGGCCAAAACTAATTTGTCTCTTTGTTTTGATCCCCGGAGGGTCAGTCAGAAGCCAAGACCGAGGTCGAATGCCCCTCACACACACACACACACACACGCATGGAGTGTGTGTGTGTGTGTGTGAGGGTCAGACAGAGAGAGAGAGAGAGAGAGAGCGAGAGAGAGAGCGCCGAAGAGAGAGGGAGCGAGAGAGAGAGAGAGCGACAGAGTGTGGGTGTGAGGGAGAGACAGACAGACATACATACAGACAGACAGACAGACAGACAGACAGACAGACAGACAGACAGAGTGTGTGTGTGTGAGGAAGAGACAGACAGAGACACAG
>JAAUXT010018032.1_pt1 | contig 25611 bp, 27 predicted proteins | sample 7278171 | NCBI WGS metagenome assembly JAAUXT01 (sample SAMN14350112, study PRJNA611818) | marine sediment metagenome | isolation source: surface marine sediment (1.8m) | place: French Polynesia: Moorea | collected 2018-08
CTGGAACATGTGGAAGATTTTGCTGGACGGTTGGTGGATGGTGGTGACCAGAGTCCGCTTCTTCTCCACAGTGAAGCTCTGCAGAGTCGTCATCACCTTGAAGGCCAGAGCCGAGTCCAGACCGGAAGTGGGTTCCTACATGATAAGAGTGAAGCACAGACTTGAATTGACCTTTGGGCAACTTTTGGAAGGCAGTACATCCGTCCTGCTGCTCTTCAGATCAATGACCTCACCATCGAGGCCTTCTTTGTGCACAAAATCCCAACATTCACGTGAGGCTCACATCAATGAGCAGTAGTTTGGCGTCTCTCAGCAACTCACAAGCGATACTCGCTCGTTTTCTCTCTCCTCCAGACAATCCGCCTTCCAACACAGCACCAATCTCTGAAGGTAGCAAATGTCTCCAGGACTGAGGTAAAGCTGGTTTGACCCTCACATGTCACAAATTTTGTACTTCATGATTCACGGAACGTTCAGCAAATAGATTTGCAGCTTTGTCAGAGGTCAAGGAGCCATGCAGACTCGTGACCCTCCATCAGTGAGTGCGTACTCACTTGTGTCCAGACAGGAGGTGAGGTCCAAACTGTCCGCGACCTCCTCACAGCGACTCAGCTTTACCTTGTCAGGCAGGTCGTCTGGCAGTCTCAGGAAGGCGGTGAACTACAGAATGTCAATTATTTGCTGAAGAAACAGCAAAACAACAGCATCATCTTTGTCTTGCAGATTGAACCAAAAGAACCCATCTTCTGTCAGACATCAATTGTACGCGTTGATTTGGAAGCATTTTACTTCATTCTGTGAGCTTGCACACTTTCCATTTTCTTCAAACTGGAAAAACCAAAAGAAGACAGTATTTTCCGATTGTTTACTCAAGATTTCGTTTCAGTGTAGGTCTAAAGAAAAATTCACCTTGAGGGTTTGTCTGAGAGTGAGGTTGGTGAAGAAGATGTCTTCTTGGAGTGAGTACCCAATATTCCTCCGGTGCTGCTTGCTGATTGGCTCGTCATTAATTGAAATACTCCCAGTGTGGTCTGGGACCCGGCCCATCAAGGTGTTCAGAAGGGTTGTCTTCCCGGTTCCTGTCCAGAATGCAGACCTTCAGCTTGAGCCTCAGGCCACTGTTCACTCGTACATTGGTCCATCAATAACAGACTGGTCCTCTTTCAAGTTATTAAATGTGAAAACCACCTTTCCATGTGTACTCACCACTGGCCCCCATGATGGCGAGCATCTCACCCCTCCTCACCACTCCACTCACATCCTGCAGGATCTGCCTCCCGCCCAGAGAGGCGCCCACGCCCCGGAACTGCAGGTCCATTCCGGACGAGTCCTGCAGCAGCAAACCTTCCTCACTCATGGTTGAATGAAATTCAACTCGACACGGATAAAAAGGAATGTGTGTCCGACATTTGTCTCCTGACATGAAAACCTCTTTGAATTTTGTGAAAGACAGGCCTCATTTTCATCCCAACTCAAGAGATAGAAAGATCGATGAGCTGATAGTGAGGGATAACACACTCTTGATGGCGTGACATTTATTGCCAGTGATTCAGATGAAGGTTTCGGGGAAGGTGAGTGTCCCACAGGCAATCACCAAAGTTTTGACAAGTCTTTCACACGTCTTTGTGGAATTTTTGTCTGCATCGCCAACAGCTTTCGCGTCGTACTGTGACCTGAGCTCTCCTCATCATGCGCAATGAATGCACCTTGGAACTGATACACACGCACACACTTCCTGATCACTCCCCTGATTCCGTCACTTGCTTCAGGTCCATGTTTACACAACACGAGTTTTGAGTGCCAAAAGTTCACGCACTAAGAGACCAAGGTGATCAATTCTGCTGTGAAAAGCGTGATGATGGTGTCAAATCTTTGGAGTTGACCAAGAATTGAGATTTTTCGTGATTCAGTTGCACTCACCTAAAATTCGAAAGGCTTGTCCTGAACCTGATGCACACGTGCAAAGGAAAGATCTCGCGCCTGTTCTGTTTCTGCGCAGAAACCGCAATGTGCCTTCCAGATTGGTCCACATGCCGTTTGAGAGAAATCAGCGACAATGTGAAACGGCCCATACACGAAAGCAGCCTTTGTGCGGCAGACTTGCACTTGAGAGATTTTATATGCAGAAGCGACACAGACATTGACAGTTTTCATTCACACAAAAACGATGTCAAAAGTGTGCACTGAAGCTTGCTTTACTGAGCAGCACATAATTTATTGCTTGCACGCATCAAGTCAGATCTCCAAAGAGCAGTAGAATACCATGCCTTTCTGAGAAGAAAGTTTGTGTCGAGCGACATGAAATCTGAATTTAGGACACAAATCAGCATTGGGGTCAAACAAATCAAACATTGGGAAAATGTCGAGATTTGCAACAATCCAATTGACAGTGCAATAATATTCATGATTGAACTCGGTCCAAAGGAGACCTGACCGCAGTGGTCATGCGAATTTACAATTTATATACCAAATCAGGATCAAGTGGTTTGAACCTTTACTTGGCCTGGATGAAGAGCTTGATCGTGACAGTTACAGACGCCTGTCAACAAACTTTCGGACAGGGGGAGAATAAAAATTCTGTTGGTGGTTGCAAACTGTTGATGCAACAATAAAAATATTTCGGTCCTCGTGTTGGGAATGATGTCAAAGACTGAACAGAGTTTGTGCAGTATACTATGCTGCCTATTTGTACACGTAGATTTTGATGTCCATCTCCTGGAAGGCGTCGCGCAGAATCTGCAGCAGCGCCGCTGGTGTGACGCCGCCGCCGCTGAGCCGATTCACCGCGAGGTGGCGCACGCCGCGGTCGGCGCAGTGCAGCGCCATCTGGGCGGCGCTGCGGCGCAGCTTCGCCTCGCTGTGCGGGTCCCAGTACATGCGGCGCGTCACGAGGTAGTACACGTAGCGAGTACCGTCCTGCAGGACCACCAGCCCTCCCGGACCCTGACCTGTTGGGTTATGAAGATGGTTCTGGGTGATGGTTGAGCGTGCACATGTCGCGCTGTGAGTCTGGGAGAGACAGAAATGTTTGGTCTCTCGAAAATAAACTTTTGGGCGCTAGATTCTCGGCAAGACGTTTCTTCCCAAATTTCAACGCTGCATACGAGCCTTTCCTTTCCACGAACCAATGGTGATTCCAGATAGGTCTGAAAACCCTGACTTCCAACACAACACAAATCTCACTTCCCTCCCCCGGCCCACCGCGGCAAGCCGACTGGGCGACAACCTGACCCAACAGCTTGCTTTCACTCATCAGATTTGACGTTCAAGTTTGGCTATTCTTGGGAAGAATCTGGTTGACCCCTCCCCCTCAACCCAAATCTCACATACTCTTGAGTTGCTGACCTTGCCGCTTGACCTCTTCAAACCTCCCGAACTTGCGCTGGACGCGCGAGACGGCGTCGCGCTCGAGCTGGTTGTCGACGTCGGCGCTGGCGGTGGCGGCGATGCTCACGTGACGCGGCGCCATCAGGATGTCCTCGTCACACACCGTCACGAGGCGCGGTCCGCCCTGCGGGCAGAGTGCACGATGGGGAATCTAGCAGACTCAGGGTCAGGCAGGCCGCGGCCAGGCCCTTCGATCCCTATGCACCTGATTTCTTCTCCCATCAGTACCCTTTGGTGCAAAAGTCTTCATGCCAAACAGAAGAAACAGATTCAACATCTGAGCACTTGGGAGTCAGACGCAATCTCCAAACTCATAGCCCAGTCCTCGCCCCAACACCGATGAAGACACCAAAAGCTTCGCAGAACAAAAGTTTTTGCTGTATTTCTGCGTTCCATTGAAGTGAAAACCTGAGGAAATGATTCTACTCCACCGCGATTTTCTCATCTCAGATCAAAAGATGGATGAAGAAGGTTCTTCACCTCTGGTTTGGCGACAATTTCATCCGTGACTCGGAGCTTGTTCTCGTCGCCCGTGTTGGTCCGCGCAGCCTTCCGTTTCTTCCTGCTCGTCCTCGGCGGCTCTGGGACGTCACCAAAGAGACCAACGTGCATCTTGCGGTCCCACGGCGCCGGGCCCGCCTCGCTTCTCTGCGGGTCCACCCTGGGTCAAACAGCGTTTGTGTTCACAGTTTGCATTGCACGTCTGTCATCAAAACGTGCGAAGACAAGAACAGGGGCCGAGAACTCCTCCATGAAGCACACGAGTTGAGTAGAAGTGGCGCATCCAATCCCAACTGCACTCATAACCCCACAAACTCCACCTCCAACAATTTCAAAAGGTTGAAAGGATGTACCGTTGTGGCATGCCCATGCACTTTGTTTGGGGTGTCAGAAAGGCTCAGTTGAGTACTCGCGACTGCATCGTCCGGATCACTTCGAGCACACGATTGATGGTACGCACCTGGTGTAGCACTCCGTCCGCTGCAGCGGGGGCGGGCGCGCCCAGCCGCCCACCGTTCTCCTGTGGCTCCCGCTCTCCCAAAACTCCCGCGCACTGGGCACGTCCGCAGATCTTGACCACTGTCCCTCGCGAAGGTCAAGAATACTGTTGTAGGGTGAAACCACCCGCCAGCGACTGTTTTGGGACACGTTTGAATTTCCCATTGCGATTTTTGCGACAGAAGAACACAGGGAAATGGTTATGTGTGTCTTCCCTGATTGTCGTATGATTTGTGTCTTGGCATGCTGGTCTCCACTTGGTGTTGTGGTTACGGGAACTTGACACTCCGACTGCATGGGACCCGGTCTCACGTAGTCGGCACACTTTTGGCTTGTTTCTTCTTTGGGTCAGTTGTAGAAACGCTCATATTACCACGATCCCCCGCGCCATGGTAGAGCTCGGGAGGAAATTAGTTTTGAAAGCGCAGGAGATGGACTCAAGACAGTGCTCATGCAATGATGGATCACAGCAGCAAACCTAAGAACAGAGACAGTTACTCACGGCAACATTGTTGTCTAAATTGATGGATTTTCTGCTTGTTGCTTGCAATGTACGGATCCAAGCTGATTGATGGTCTTCCTCTGGAAAACCTTTGAAACTCGCGGGGACTTCGGAGCTTCGTGCAAATGTTGATCAGTGTGCGCGTGGAGACATTTGAATCATATCAGACACAAATACTGGGTCAAGAAGAAATAAGAGCTCTGTTCTGATGTTGGATGTATTTTGCAACACAGGTCCTGAGCGTCGGTCCACTGGGCCAAGTCCTGCGCCCACGATGATCAATTAAGCAAACCACAGAAAAGTGTTTTTGCTCATTTCGTAGCCAGACGGAGCTCGGGAGGAAATCAGTTATGAAAGCACAGGAGATGGACTGAACCCATGTGAGTCTCCAGCCGACAGGATATGAATTGCACAGGAGACGCGGTATGACGTGCAACGCAGGCGTCGAAGACCGACCTTGAACCAAATATCGCGGTTTCGTGCTTCAGGTGGTGTTTTTCATGTCGGGTCGAGTCCTCGTCATCTGTGACAAACTTGCTTTTGTCGCAAAGTGAAATTTGCAACGCGTGACTTCGAATCCATAACGTGACGAACATCTGGGTGTGTGGTCGACATGAGATGCGTGAAGCGTTCACGAATAAGCCGGTCAAACTGCGACGCGTGACTTCGAGTCCATAACGTGAGGAACAATCAACAGGAAGTGCATTTGTGCATGTTTATGCGTCGTTTGTACAAGCAACGAACAGATCTCATCTTCATCAAACAAACCCCAAGTCCACAGCAAAACCTTCAAATTTTCGTTCCAGTGGTCGCCTCGGACGCAGACGCGCTGAGGCTGGGCTCGGAGCCTGCTCCCTCCGCCCGCGCCATCACCACCTCCGCGCCTCGTCTCGCCCGGCGCCAGGCGGCACGGTCGCCGCCGCCGCCCCTGCAGGTCACGATGTTCACGAACTCCCCGCGAAACTCGCGCGACGAGATGTTGTACAAGAAGAAGTTGCTCGCGTGGTAGAGGTAGTTGAGAAACAGACTGATCGACCAGGCGAGTGTTGTGTAGGCGCCCCTGAGACCTAGAACGGACAGAAAGAACCTGCTTGCCGTAAAACCTGTCTTCAAATGTTGAGGTGGGCCCTGGCCCCCCTGAGACCTACTTGTCCCTGAAGTTGGTGCCAGGCAAGGTTGGACCGGGTTGGACTTCGGGTCCAGGACTTGCCTCATTTCGATGAGGTACGTTTCAGGATCAGCCCCACCCCCGAGCACACCGACAGGTCTCAACCAAGGACACAGTGCCTCTCGCAATTGCTTGTCATTGCACAACACAGGCTCGCTCCGCAGAACGCACCTGTGTAAAAAGTTTATAGTGTTTTCATCGGGCCTCACCTCCTCCCTCCCACTCTCAATTCGCTCACACAAAGTCAAAGTTTCGCCGCAGCTCACTCCCAAAAACACGCACCCCCGCCCGACCCCTTCTGAAGGTCGGACGCTGGCGAGCCGCAGGACGCCTTCAGCGTAATCAGGATCCATTAGCGACAAAATCCTCTGCATTTGGAGTTCCTGACCTCGCCACATTCGCACATGGCGTACCTGCGGTGACTCCGACGAAGGTGAGCGTGCGCACGTACATGACCATGACGGGCGTCTTGAGGACGATGAAGGCGGCGCTGATGGCGATGAGGAGCCCGACGAGCGCCACTTCCGGCGCCGCGCCGCCCGGGCCCGCCTTCGTCTCGCTCAGACTCCTGCAACAGGCAGGTTCCTCTTGAAAGAAACGGATGGGGTGCACAGACTGGGAATGACGTCACGAGTTGTGCGAGGCGACTGACCTGAGGTGGTGGCGGCGGCGCACCAGGCAGGCGATCGTGATGGCGTTGGACGCGACGAGCAGCGTCATCGGCAGCAACGTCGAGTTGACGAAGTCCTGACGGAAAGAGACACGGGGTACTGATTGTGGGAACTTCACAAGTGGACCTCAGCTGGACTTTCGCGGGAAACTTTTGCTCTGATTTATCAATCAACAGTAAAAATATCTGCGTTACTGTGAACCATTTTTCTGGATTCAGTAAATCCAACCGACAGTCGCAGTGGATGAACCTGTGAATAACGTGCAGACAAAAAATAGACACTGTTTAGAAGCGAAGTTCATCTGTTGTTCGAAGGCTACGAGGTTCAAAATTTAAGTAACCGCTTGGTCGGCGTTGCTCAGAAATGGTTTATTCAATCAATTTTTTTTTTGCTGAACAAGAAGGCATGCCAACGTGTGAACAGAACAACATAACATGAATATAAAATGCCAACAAGGCTGCCAAAAACACTTGTAAAAATGGGCATGCAAGCACAATTGGCGCAACAAGCAGCCATCAATTCGCGTCATCTTCGGACATGGTTCCATCACTTTCAGAGCCAGAATCTTTTGTAAAAAGGGGCTCAACAACAATGTGATCACCCTCAAAATACTCTCTGTTTACATGTGCACATTTCTGCCAACGATAAACCATATCATGCATTGCATCGGCAAAAAATAAAGAGGGCAAAGCATGCAATGTCTTCCGACATTCAGCCTTCAATGCTTCAAGGTTTGGAAAGTTCCTCCCCCTGATCTGGCTCTTCAACTTGGGGAAGAGAGCGAAATCACAAGGAGCCAGATCAGGGGAGTAAGGGGGATGCTCCAAGATGGTCAGGCCCCATTCTTTGACTTTGGTCATGGTCTCTCCCGCAGTATGGGGTGAAGCATTGTCATGGTGAATGACGAAAGACCTGTCAGACCACAGAGTTGGATGCTTTTTCCTGATGCACTCCTTCAACTTTGCCAAGGTTTTGATGTATGTTGATGCCTTCACCGTATCCCCTGGTGTCAAGAACTCAATCATCACTATGCCTTTGCAGTCAAAAAATGCAGTGAGCATTGTTTTCTTCACTGAAGCAGAGAGTGCCTTCTTGGGTCTCTCTTGGTCTGGGCTCAACCATGCTTGTGTTTGTTTCTTGCTGTTGGGTTCATATGTGGATACCCATGTCTCATCTCCTGTGATGATGGTTTGCAAGAATTGCTCAGGATCATCTTTGCTGCACAGAAGATCAATATTGTCTTGGGCTACTGTCATTCGGGTCCACTTCTGTGGCTCTGACAGTTCCCTGGGTATGAATTTCGCACTCTTCTTCTTGAAGCAGAGATCTTTCTTCAGAATGGTGCGGACCACATGGGTGGAGATCCCAGTTGCTTCAGAGAGCTCAACCAAACTACGCCTTGGATTTGACTCAATAAGGCCCAAAATGATTTGTTTGTTTTCCTCAGTGCATTGAGTTCTTGGCCTGCCAGGTCTTGGTTGATCCCCTGTGACCTCAGACCCATTTCTGAATCTTTTGTGCCACACACGCACTTGGGTCTTCAACATGGTTTGATCACCCCAAACATCATGAAGTGATCTCCAACACTCGATAGGGAAACGCCCACCTTTCACTAAAAACTTCAAAGTGACACGCTGCTCCACCCTTGGAGAGGCTGACGTGTTCACCAGAAAAATTACAATGCCAAGCAATGAACAGAACATGTTCAAAACACACACGAAACAAGAAGAGTGCATCAGGAAATTCGCAAACTCAAAACTCACGTCCACCCTGTTTGGCAGCGCCAGTCTGACAGGCAGTGACCTATTTCTCGAGGTCACACAGAGGGTCACGGATCTTGTCTGTGCACTTACATTGCTCAAAAAGGAAGAACAGGGCATTGTCTCCATCATTCTGAAGAGTGCAGGCATTTCTGACAACCCGCTCAAAAGATATCGCCCAGCAGCGGTTACTTAAATTTTGAACCTCGTAAGAGAGCAAATGTTGACCGTTCGTGTTTTCTATGCAGGCAGATTGCAATCAGGATTCACAATCAGACTCACACAGACCTCGCGGGTTCTCTTCGATGAAGCGTTCTAAATCCCGCACAAAGGTCTTGATTTGCTGTCCCTTCACAAGAAAACCCTGACGTTGGTTGCCCTTTCGTCCAGTAGAACTGTTGTAGTTTGTCCACGTAACGAACGACAGAATCTCGGTGGTGGATCACAGCAAGTTGTGGTTGGGGGAAGGCAGTCCAAATAATCAGGACAATCTTTTTTGTGAACACAGCACTTTTTATGTGATTTGAGAAGGTTGCCCTGTTGTTGAAGGGAGCTCAATTTTTTAGCGACCAAAACAGGGCAACCTGAACAAATCACCTGCAGGCAGTGTCTGCCAAAAGTGTATGTTCTTCTGTTTCATGGTCAAGATGAGGATTTTTTTAGGATCTTTTGGCCTTTTTGGTTCAATTTGGGTTGAGGATAATGCACGAGGTCACTGTGTTCAGGTCACTGTGTTTAGGTCGCTGTGTTCAGGTCGCTGTGTTTAGGTCGCCGCGTTTCGGTTGCTTGCATGGTTTCTCAAATCCCCGCGAGCTCCATGGAGCTATTTTTTCTTCTCTTCTCTTGAGCAACTGCTTGGACAAGTTTTGTCCCTGTTTTACCTTGCAGCGTTTCCGTTTTGAAAGCTTTCTGATGATGTCCCAAAAGTTTGAAGGCAAGCCTCGCAAAAGAACGCTCATTTACGTAGTCTGACACACAATCCCACCAAGGCGCTTATTTTCCCATTTGTTCATTTTGCTGCCGTCTGTGGGCTCTTGCAAAAACATGGAAAGCTTTCTTTGACAAACGTTTGCGCCTCAAGAAAGTGAGATTTTCTGGCGTGAACGAAGTTGGGTATCTTTTCTGGACAAACTGTCACTTTCTTTTTGTCGCCAAATGTGGAACGAGGATCTTCGTCTCAATGGGCAGTTTTCCTCGCTTTTGTGTCAACGTGATGAGAAGAAATCCGAATCCTCGAGTAATTTCTTGGCGTTTCTTGAGGTGAACGCCCTCGATCTGCAGTGGGACTGACATGTAACAGAGAACGCAGAAGATTCCGCGAACCTCAGTTCAGTTCTACCTTTGCTCATGGATTAATTTTCACCGAAGAAAACTCTCAAATGGAAAGCTTGAGGTAAAATGCCCCTCTGTTCATGAAGCGAGCAACTTCAACCGAATAAAAGTGGAACCAAGGAGACGCGTCATCGTATTTTTCCGAAGAGGAGCTTTTTCGTCTTCTTTTTGACTCTAAGAACAACAAAACCAAAAACACACAGGAAAATTGCACCAAGCAGACACTTCCACACACACGCACACGAAAAACTCATGAAAATGTCACTGACCAGGAGAAACACTCCGACTCGTTTGTGGACAAGTCATGTTTTGTTTGTGCTGGTTTTGTCAGTGCTGGTCCCTCATTCAAACATTTCCCCACCTCCTCTCGACACCGTGGCAAAAATCTTCACCGTTTTGTGACTTCCTGCCGAACGTGCTTCCGAGGTCAACTCAAACTCTTACTCCGCTCTGAACCTCAACCAAAAATCCTTTGATGACCCGAAGCCACAACCATCTTCACCTGCCAAGGCCGGATCTTGGAGAAGTAGTACGTTCCAGCCGGCGTCCTTCCCTTGACATACGCGGTGCACGCCACGACGCCGTTCGGGAAGGTCACGTGGCCGTAGGAGAAGGGGACGTGGAGGATGCTGACGCCGACGTAGACGGCGCAGACGACGGTGAAGAGGCGCGTCGTGCGCGCCGAGAGCAGCGAGCGCGCCTTGAGCGGGAGCGCCAGCGCGATGCTCCTCAACACAGAGATGCCTGCAATGCGCGAAGCGAGGGGGGATCCTTAGGGATACGGACCCTTCTGCCCCATGAGAAAAACCTTCAGTTTTCTTCGCATGTTCGGAGAGCTTCTGTGGCCTCTCGAACAGGGACCAGCAGGTCATACGTCCTGGGTCAGTGCCAGAATCAGTTTGCCTTTTGTTGGTTTGTGTGTGAGGATACAGGCTGCTTTGAGATCTGTCATGTGCACGGGATGGTCTCGCAACGGACAGCAACGAACATGACAGGTGCTGGAGTACAAGAATGTGTCTGAGGAGAACACGTTGCCAGTCTCCTGAAAATGTGTGTAACCCACCAGCTGCACACCCAGTCCTTGAACATTGAGTACACTCACCTGCGAGTAAGTACGTCGAGTAGATGACGGTGAAGCTCGCGAGGACGTACCAGATGGCGCAGTACGGTGCCCAGTGCGTCGTCGGGTCCGAGTCGTGGAACCCGCGCACCGCGTGCCGACCCAACTGACCTGAAGGGGACGAGGGGTCGCATCGTCACGTTCTCATCGCGGAGTTCCCACGCAACTTTACAAATTGGGGGTCTCGCCCCCAAACACGCTGCCCACTTCAACCGCCTCGTGGCAAACAATGAAATTGTATTTTTTTCTGCAATGTTCAGTTTTGTTCGACCACATAACCATTTGTTTGCAGGCTAAGGCAAGGCCAGGACCTTGTTACCCCAGTCCTGGATTCCATGGTACCTGCACAGGTGTCATGATACCTATGAGCGGGTGCAGCAGGTCGCTGGCGGTCATGACGATGAGGGCCATGTTGACGGCGTACTGCCGCATGCTGCGCTTGGAGAGCACGACGAGCGTGAGAGAGTTTCCGACGAGGCTCGTCACGAGCACGCCCAGCCCGCCCCACTTGTCGAGGTTTCGCGCTGCGTCACGTATCGCCGTGATGCGCGCAGCGTCCGCGTCGTCCCCGCGAGGTGGCGCTGTTGTTCTGTGAATCAGGGAGGAGGTTCAACAAGACACCACAGCGTGAAGGAGAAGAGAGTTTTAATCATACGTGTCCAGCATAGACAAACACTCAGTGATCCTCTGCGCAAACAAAACAGCACATTTCGGCTGCAGGATGAAGAACACAAGGCAATCACACAGCTCGTGTACTTCCTGACGTAGGCAGCTGTGGCTCCTTCAACAGAGCTGAACCCACCCCTCCACACTCTCGCAAATGAAATGAAACAAACAAAACTGAAATGGTCTTTGGCTGCAGAAGAATGTTTTCACAACTCTTGAATAGCATCAAAGCTTGATACTTTTCTCTAAAAAATTGGAAAAATGATTGCCTGCACATGCATGTGAAGGTCACATTGCAAATGCAAATGACAATTCAAAGCTGGAATTTGACCCGTGACCCGAACCAAATTTTTTCTATTGGGATCGAAACGGATTGCTTTTCACCACCAAAGAAAAATGTTTCAACGCTTTTTGGCGAGAGAGCAGAGAGTGCAGTGCGTTTCGGAAGTCGAGCCAACTGGTACTTCAACAGAAGTTCAGACATTTTCAGTGTGTCTACCTGCGCAAAAACAAAATTCCTCAAATGGGGGTGGGTGAGCATCTCGCCCAGGAAGTCCTGCCCAGCACCGACCTCACGATGTGTGCGTGGAGAACAAATGACGGTAAAAACAAACTCACAGCACAGTGCCGTTGGAACTCATTGAGACTTCTGTCCAGGTGTCCGTCACGTTTGTACCCACGCGTGCTGTGTCTGGGACATCTGAAAATACCTCGGTGGCTGATTTCTCCACAATCACAAACTTCAACCCATTGAACAACTTTGAGCGAGCGTGCATCTTGAAGAACAAAGTGAATCAAGACCAAAAGTGCTTGTCTACCTGTCTGTTCGTGGGTGACACACACCATCAGCACCAACACAGTCATCTGTCTCCAGTCCATGGTGAGCACGACTCGTCCCGTGTGGACAGCTAATTACGCTGGGCCGTTGTTTGCGCAACTTGAGATGAAGCAGCCACTGCGCCTGCAGCCGCAACTCGAAGCTGTGGCCTGCGACACCCACTGAGCTTCAGATGCTGGAGACAGAACTCATGATCTGCATTCAGGCCGGTTTCAAATACGATGCGTTATCACCTCATTCCTTGCATCGCCACCCAAAGGCGCTTGGGTGCAGCACACACTGGCTTGCGTGCATGGGGAAAACGCCCGAAGAAGAGTGGAAGAAGCCTTGGTTTCTCGACAAAAGTGCCCAACCCAAACTTGACACAAGGAAAAGAGCACAAGATTGCGTATCATGTTTTAGAAAAGTTTTAATGAATTGAAAGACTGCATGAATATGTGAAAGATACTTGCTAACAACACTGAACCTACTGTTTTACCCTGTCACAAAACTGACTTGGGGTGAAAATGTATTCATAAATGCTCGTGGAAGCCGTACCTGTTTCGGTCATGGATGGTGTGTTCAAATGAGACAAAGGCCCTTTGAAAACTAGTTTCTGCGTGAATCACCTTGTCAACGTCTTTGTACTGACACTGGGAACATAAACACGGACAAAGTGAGCTGGGTGTTCACGGTTCATCCGCCAAACCCACAAGGCTCCGATACAGCAGGGGCAGGGGCAGGTGCAGGATGGAAGTCAAGTGCCACGTTCGGCCTGTTCCGTCGTCAACGATGACGCGCGAAACAAGAGATCAGAATACGCCCGCCGCTTGACACTCCACAAACAAATTTTTCGTGGCCAAATATTTTTCAACATTCCAAAATACTTGGACCACAAAAAAGATGTTTGCAGGAATTTTTGAAAATGTTCTCAAATGAAACGCACGCCAGGGAATCATTTGTGACCTTCCATGTGTTGCAGGTACTTGGTTTCTTCCACCAAAGTTGATTCTCTGTTTCAAGTCAAGCGGCGCTTTGCCTGTGGGATCACAGAACTTTCAGCCAACACCAGATGACGTAACCATGTACATCAGTAATTTTGACATGCAGCTGCTCACAATCACGTTGAGTTCCCAAGTCTCTTTTGCAGAAAAAAGTTACTTTTCGGCTGCCTTTTCTTCTTTGCTCTCTGCTTTCTTGGGTGCACCGGTGCTCGCTCTTCCAATCCAGTCCTGAGGCACGGCGGCCGATTCCACGGTCCCGATCAGGTACCCGACCAGCGCGCCGTTCGCCGCCCCGAGCAGCTTGGTGGTGGGCGGGCTGGCGAAGGCCACGCCCACCGCCGCACCGCCCAAAAACCCGTATCCGCTCCACTGAGCGCTCCGCACCTGCAGGCCAATCAGAGTTTCACTCAATTTGTCAGACAATAGATAAGGACAACACTGACGTCCACACGCATACGCACACGCACACTGCCCACACACGCACGCACACTGGAATCGAGTGTGTGAGCGGCCGATCAAAGAGGGGGCTTTCACACAAACCTCAAACATGCACAGACGCACGACCAGGGCTATCTTTGGAAAAGGGATGCAGATCAGCCTGATTTGCGTCACTGCCGCGTGGTAGATCTGGAGGCCCTTCTGATCCGCGCCAAGTGCCAAATTCTTGCTCGTTCATGTCAATTTATCACAGTTAAAAACTCTGCCCACTACCTTTCTCCCCTCTGCCGCACGCACCTGGCTGTTATTGTATCGGATGCGGTAGACGCGGTCGTAGACCTGCTCGGGCCCGGACTTGGTGCCGTACAGCACGCCCTCCGTCATTACGGGCGCGAGAGGGATGCCGAAGAGGAAGCCGCGCCGCCCGAAGCGCAGCGCCGTCGCGATGAGAGGCTGCTTCCGCACCAGCGCCACCACGGGCCCGAGGACCAGCATGCCCGCGCCCGTCGTCATCTTGAAATCAATGCACAACGCGTGGTTCACATATACCTCTTGCATTGCCCAGTTGGCACTGCACGTGTGTTTTTCTAGTTGAAGTGACAGATCTGTTTGCTTTCACCAACGAGATGCATCTGTGCATGAACGAGGAATGCAACCCGTTGTCTGCCCATGCGGTTCTTCGCGGACTCGTAGGGACCTTTCAAAAAAATTATTCATCCAAGTGTTGTGCCACATTTTGAATTGATTTCACCTGTTTGGTCGACTGACATCTGGTCGAACCGCAGTCAGGATCTGGTATTAGCCCCCCCCCCCCAACACCTGAACCCTGGATGTGTGGTGCAAGCAAATCTAATATCAGACTGAGAGTACTAGAACAGTACGTGCCTGTGTGAACTTGTTGAGGACGTGCTCATGGAGCTCGAGCCGTGGGTACGGGATGTCCTTCATCTGCTCGTCCGGGTACACCGTCGGGTACGTCATCTGGTTCTTGAACCACACCTGACCCATCCTGATGCCGTCCGCGCGTCACGGTTGAGTGAATCACCTCTCAGTTAAAATTGATCTGTTCAAACTGGAAAAAGAATGGATTGTAGAAAGTACCCAAAAGCACGCGAGTGCCGCATAATTCTGTTGCTGGAGAGACCAGAAGGGCGGGGATGTGTGAAGTGGTGGCAGACATTCAAAACCGAACTTTAGGTAAAGTAGATCTACGAGCAATGTGTGATCGGATCCAGGGAATCCTCCGTGGCTTATCAACTTCAAATTTTATTTTCTTTTGTCCACAAAGATTCGCGTGCCATAAATTCTGGTCTTTTCTCTGGTGGATCTTGGGGGGCTGGGATGTGCGTCCCCCCCAAAAAAAAACCCACAAAAATTGCTCCTGCCCTCCTCATTTCACATTCTGCGTCAGCAATCCTGATCTTGTCAAGATCTATGGGAGTTTGCCCCCCTCAAGGATCTGTGTGTGAACAGCAGTGGGAGAGCAGAGCGAGGACGATTCGCTCTGTGACGGCGTGCTTTTGACTCAAGAGTGTTTGAAATCAAAATTTCAACTTTATCATAGCTGATGAGACAAATGGGACAACGGGGACCCAGAAGGCTGCACTTGAAACTTCCAAGGAGAGTACAATGGCCAAAGTTCACAGTTTTGTGTGCGCTGTCTCTGAAACTGTCGGGTTCGTTTCACAAACTTCAACAGCCAGTCTTGATGAAGGCGACCGGTTTGACTTTGGTGCATGGGAGACTGTTGAAGCCTCGCGTTTGCAACGCTCCCGTCTGAGAACGCATACAACTGAGCATACAAAATCTGACGCACCCTCTGACAACATTGCATGCGTGCACGAGAGTGTTCTGATGAAGCTGGCAACCATTCCTGGCGCCTATTTTGCACACTTACCTTGGCTTTTCAACCGAGAACTAGGACGCCTGGCGTGGATATCTAGGACAGGAGTAAGCAATCAACTCTTCTGTGTGCACGCCCAGGTGGCAGCAGCTGAGCTTTTGAGGAAAGCCAGACCATTGTTGGCGAAAGCGCTTTGCCTGCTGTGCGCTGATAACAACAAAACCACTCCTTGAGATGGGGTTGTAACAATTGCACGAAGAATTATCCTTGGGCTGGCAGAACGAATTTTTTGGCCCAGGAGGATCGAAAGAACATAAATTCATGTCCTTCCGATTTTGCGCCAAACTTCGGCACGGAAAACTTTCACAGCACAGCTCCAACGCAAGACCCCAAAAAATTTGACGCTGTTGCATTTGAGAAGAGCAAAATTTTCGGGATCCACAGGGACCGTCCCTGGGATTCAAAGAAAAATTGAAAATTGTCAACGTTGTTCGCTCAACGCAGCTCGCTCGTTCTATCTTGTCAACAATCTGGTGCACCATGGCAAATTTGTGGTGCTAAAGCCCCATCGATTTTTGCGCGCTTCGATCGCTCGCAGAAGCCAAGGCGGCGGCGCGCGGCTTGCCGGTTCGACCAGTGGGTGGGAACCTGTCTGCAAATGACCTTCAGTTTGCGTCATACTTGAATCAATCTTCAATGTGATCCATGTGCTTCGTTCAGGAAAGACCAGGTGAGAAACAGTGTTTGTTTTTCAATTCAAATTGCGTTGATTTTTCGCATTTTTGTTTGTCTTTTGTGTGCTGTTCACTCATTTATGTTCACCTTGAACTTGCGCCCCACCTTTACGTGAGCAGGGTCCAGGGGCTGCCTTCACTGACCCAACGAAAAAAAGAATTGTTTGTGTCCCCAAGAGCTTTTGCACTCCTTCAAACGTAATTTTTCTGCGTGAGTGTATTCGTTGAAATTTTCCTCAACTGGCGAGTGAGGCGCGTTTTGGCTCCGTAGCCCAAAGTTTGGACGCTTTGAAGAGGCACAAAAACATTAATTTTTGCAGGAAAAGGAAAAGCTACGAGACAACCCATTTTGACAGTTCACCACTGCAGGTGTGTGTGTATGTGTGTGTGTGTGTGTGTGTGTGTGTGTGTGTGTGTGTGTGTGTGTGTCTGTCTGTCTGTCTGTCTGTCTGTGGGCAGGATTTTGCTGACCCAGGGTGGGCTGAGGAGTTTTTGTAGCTTTTCACGTGGCTCACGTGGAGATTTTCGCGTGGCTCAAGAGAGAACGACAAAACGACAGGAAAAACGTGGCAAACAGGAAAAAGGCTGCCACGAAACTGCAGGTCACGCGTGAAAATTTAAACCGTGTGCTCAGTCCTGGGTGAAAAGCAAGACATCTTGACATAAGCAATTGCCAGACGGCGCCATGACTTTTGACGCCACCGCCCACTCGTTCCTTGGGCTGCATGCTGCTGTGTATGTCGTCGTGTCTGCTCGGCTTTTGTTATGTCCTTCGCGGAAAAGCTCGTGCAGCTCTTTCCGATTCTTGCCAGGTTTCAGGTGTCGCCGGCAGTAAAAAGCAATCTATTATCGCATCCCTTACAAGTGCTATGCACATAAACACTGGGAAATTGTCATTGTCGCAGTCTGCGATGTTTTGCAGCCTGATACAATAGCTCACATTTGTTCACTGGAAAATAAACGGAAATGCGCGCCGCATGTCCAGTAACGGAGCATAGTGACAGTGTCTCGAGATGACTGGAAACCCGCGTTGCTGATAGTGCCTGTAGGGACGTTGCCTTGTGCCAGCACCTCCTGCTCTGATCAGACGCCAGTGAGCGTGCAGGCAGAAGAACTGAAGGCCAATTTGTCATCAGAGCATCGATATTGTCAGAGGTTTCGGGGAAGGGTGACACTGAAGGATTTGGCAAATCCACTCTGAAAAAAAAGGAATACTTCATAAATCACCAACAGGTGCCAAGGATGTTCTCAGAACACACATCAAACATTGCGTAAGTTACGAGCTGTCCTCACGAGGTCGTGGTTCTGAGGGTCTACGTGCGCGAGCCGGCAATCCATTGCCTTCACAGCTGATCTACACCAATGAGATCACGAGTCTGTAAGCTGCAGAATGTGGCTTCGTGCCATCCATGCTTTTAGCGTCTTCGGCTCGATGGAACAAACTTGCATTTTCACAATGGTGTGTGTGGACATTTTGCTGGTTCTTTGGGAAGGGGAGGGGCAAAAGACAAAAGGCCCGTAGGTGATTACCTATTGCTTCCTGACTGTCCGTGAAATTTGCAAGTTTCCAACAAATCTACATATTGTGAAGGCAAGACAGTGATGCAGAATCGCGTTCTTTCTTATTTATCTTTTGTTCGACATTTGTAAGCAGACCACAAAGAGCAATCCCACCTTTGAAAAGTAAAGCGCTGAAAAAAAGTTGGAGGAAAGAATTAAAGTGCTGAAAGACGAAAAAAATTGGAGACAGTGAAAATGCTGCTCGGGGCTCCTTTTGTCAGCCGCATTTTCCCCGCTTCATCATCATGCTCACACCATTGCACCTGACACTAACTGCCAAAACACCCGCAATGTGAATCGTAACAAAGGACGCCTGATGAAAACGACCGCACCGTTGCATCAAAAGAAAAAGAACAACCCTTGTCCTCTAACAGCCGCAGTGTCACGCATTGCGTCAGGCGCTACAACATGCAATTCATTTTCTGGAAACATTTGACGCTTTCGAACGACGGACTCAATCTCCACGCAGTTGGCTTGATTGATTGCGCTACAATTGCATCCAGTCTGGCCAATTCTCGGGAGACAAATTGTATTTGCGATGAGAGTTTGGGGTTGGTCTCGGTGGTGTAGACGTGCAGACGTGAAGCTGTAGCACCAGCCTGCAGCCACATGGTCGTACGTCGAAGGCGTGATCGCAAAATCCATTGAGGCCGCCCGCAGAAATAACGGATTAGAGACGACGGGCGATAACACAGGTTCGAAAGTCATTAAGCTTTTTTTCCGATACAATACATGAAATATCACTCCCTCCTGTCTGGGTGCAGCCTGCAGCCATCCCTGCGGGTGAGGTTTTCATTTCACAACGTTTCAATCAGATCGTGGCAAAACAATTCTTGGAGATGAGTCTGTTCTTTTGGCACATGGGGAGTTGGTGGGTGCACAAACCAACCAGCTTTTCGCAGAACGTTTCCTCCGCATTTCGGCTGGAGGTGAACCAACGATCCAAAATTTGATGACGAACAGTGCGCGCGACCTGGTGGAGCTTGTCTTCAGCTGTAGAATGTGGGAGAGGCAAACGTACAGCGTCGATCCACAAAAATGTCTTTCAAAACGGATGACCTTCGATTTATTTGGAATCACGCCTGCATGGGGTTATTCTGCGCTTGTCAAACGTGTGCGTGCACTCCACATAACTTTGAACCTTTTTCCAGGCAGGTTTGATTTCATTCAGGCACAATAACATCTTGAGATCTTTTGCACCACACGAAATTTGAGTTTTACTCACACAAATGCAGCTTTGGTTTCAACCAACAGCCAAACGTACCTCAGGAGTTTAACAGCAGGTATCCGGGCCTTCTCGCTGCAGACTGTGACTGACCAAGAACCATGTTCCACGTGAGCCACTCGACGGCGAGTCTCACGGACTCGGCGCTCGCCCTGCGGCGCACCAAGTCGGCCGCGTCCACCGGGGCCGGGTCGTCCCCGCTGAAGGTGGCGGACGGCGCGGCGGAGAAGGGCGACGGGTCGTGGGAACTCCAGCCGGACCCTCCCGACGGTGGATACGGTACGTGCATGACAAAGTCCTGTGTTTGCACTCACTTGAAGTCCTTGCGCAATTTCTTTGAGCCTGAACCTGGATTCCTTCCTCAGATCTGCATCTATGCAGAAAACACCCTTGGGCGTTGAGGAGGAAAGAATCAATCGGGGCCCATTGACACCAATCCTTAAATTTGTGAAATTCATGAAGGCGTTTGGTTGCAGGTTGGGTGATCGTGGGGTGCGCCTCGTTCCTGCTCTTCGTCAGCGTCTCCGGGATCCTCACCACAGGCATCTTCCTCATCAGCTTCGCAGACTACTTTCAGGTGCGACTCAGGGGCACTGCTCGGGTGGAAGGACAGTCTGCGCTTAACAATGCGTGCGCAATGTTTGTTGTTGTCTTTTTTGTGGGAGGAGAGATTTTCACAAGTCAGGGGCTTCCGGTTTTCCCTGGAGGTCTTCCGGAGGTGTGACGCTGAGTTTCACCCATGTGCACATATTTTAGAAGCCATTGTGCAAACGGGAGTGTGGCAAGAAATCACGCAGAATGAAACAAAGTGTGAGCGTCAGAACCCATGCAGAACTAAATTCTCCGACCTCAGTTTGATCAGTGTCTTTTCTTTCCAAGAAACTTTTTGTACCAACAACAACCACTCTTTCTTCCTGCAGGTCACAAAAGGCCAGGCAGCGTGGATCGGCTCCATTCACACAGGCATGATCGCTCCCGTAGGTGCGTATCGCTGTTTTCAGCCGTTCAAAACAGATCATTCATCGGTGAATAATGGGTCCGTCACTCGTTTGTGGAAAATCGGCGTGGACGATCACTTCCGGTGTGGTTGCGTGCGGGGACTTGGAGGAAGTCGGTCCGCAACCCGACACTTCCGTCGGCAGCCCCAATGAAGCGGCTTTCTTTTTCGTGCACTGAAGCAGCTTCACATTCTTCAACGGCTTCTAGTCATTACAGCGCGAGAGAGCAGGTGCAATTTGCCGTTCTAAAGACCCTCAGAACCTTCTTTGAATGCCTGCGTCGTGACACTAATCAAGATTTGTCTCCCCGGGAACCCTCCGGTTGAAACGGATTTTTTCTCTGGTCTGGCGCAAACATCACCTGCAAGTCAACGCGTTGTCTGAAGGTCACGGACGGACAGAAATGAACCCCCTGGATTTGGCTTCTTGGAAGCGAAGTTCAGCAAATTTCAGCCTCACATTCAATTCGCCCCATCACACTTGTCCTGGAGTGTGCGTTTGCCAAAATATTTTGCCATACACAATTCAAGATAAAACAACACAAATCAACGCCCCAAACCAACTGCAAATGTGTCGCCCAGCAAGTGGACCAGGTTCTTCGTGTTTGGAATGGGCGCATTGAAATTGGGCGCACCACGTCAGAGGCGTTGTGTTGGCTGTTGGCAGGTCCGGTGCTGCCGGCGCTGCTGCGGCGCTTCGGGTGTCGCGCTGTGGGCGCCGCCGGCTCGCTGCTCATGACGTTCGCCTGGGCCATCAGCTTCGTCGCGCCCAACATCGCCTTTCTCTTCGTCACCATCGGATTCCTCGGAGGTGAGGCTGCGTTTGCAATGGATGCTACGTGACAGACATTGTGTCTCCGCACAGTTCGACATTGGCATTGAGTTCGTGCTTTGCATGCACACCAAGCACACACAGTACACGACATCTTTACCGTTGGCCTGCGGGCCAAGCTGTTGCAGAGTACTGTTCAGTCAGGCACGGGTCTGGTTGCGTGACCCCCCTTGGGTGACCAAAGCTCTGACACCTGAAACGTCATGCACGTCAATCCAGGGAGAGACCGCCAGCGACTGACCCCAGAAGCCAAGTGCAGTTAGGCCTTTGACCCAAAATTGCGTGAGGACGTGCATGGTCCAATGCAAAACAGGATCTCCCGGACTCAGATGAGATATGAATCAGGTTCCCCGTGTGCACCGCTCTCCCCACATGTTATTGGGTCAATGTCCGTAGTTTCCTGCGCAAACTGTTCTGTGCACGGTACTAACGCAGTGTGAATTTCTGCCTGGCTGAAGCAGGATTGTGCTAAATCTCGTACACCAAGCCCTTTTGTCCTTCCATGAACTTTCTCGAGGTCAGGGCGATAAATTCACACCCCAGAGTGCTTTGCAACTATTTTTCACGAGAGTTCGTTCACGCAAATATCTTTCATTTGTGTGAGAATCAGGTCCTGACGCTGAAATACTCGTGCGTAACCAAGGAGACCTCATTTTCTCCTGCGCGTTGTCACCAAGTGGCCCGACATCCCTTTCCCGCGAATTTTCTTCGAGGTAGAATCGCCCCTCCCTTCTCAACTCAGTCGCTGAACGGCGTCGTTTCTCGCGCAGGCGCCGCGATGCCGCTCATCTTCATGGCGGCGTCCGTCAGTATACAGCAGTACTTCGACAAGCGTCGCGCGACGGCGTCGTCCATCTCGGTCGTCGGGTCGGCGCTCGGCATGTTCATCTGGCCGCCGCTCAGCCAGGTCCTCATCAACTACTACTCGTGGAGGGGTGAGTAGAGCCTGTCACACGAGCGCACACAACGATGCCGCACGCACGCGCTTCCGCGAAAACGACAGATTCCGATTTGGTGGAGGTCACCCGTGAGTTCATGATCATCTGCAGAAGTGGGTCGCGCTGGTCAGTTGCGCCTTTTAGTGGTGACCGTGACGCACGCACACTGCAGTTCGCGTACGGCGCCTCTTCCAGCGGATCCATGCAGGGCGAGTGACTGCCATGGACCTACCTTGGGGAGGGGCACTTTCTCCAACTTCCAACTTTGAAGCTGCGCAAAGTTGGAATTGGAACATTTTGCACGGATGTTTTTTTCTCGGGCGGGGGAGCTGCGGACGTTTTTGTTTTGTTTCTGTCGGAACAGGGGGCAGAACCCATCGCTCTGTCCCCAACATCCGCCAGAACACGACTTGTCCAGATGTGGGTCGTTGAGGCGTCAAATTGCTGTTGAACTTGCTAAACTGGCTCACCTCATCGGTGTCACAAGAATAGCTGTTCCTGTTCTAATAAACGTGCATTCGTGTGACCAGTCGGTGAATCAGCAATTTTCCCACACCTGGACAAGAGAGGATTGCTTTGGACAGCGCGATAGTTTTTCAAATCGAGGATCAGATCCGACATGTCGTCTTCTTCCGCTGACGAGGATCAAGACACGTCGCACGTCACCTCTGTGAGCGACAGCGACGAAGGATCCGAGTCCATCGAGAGCACCTCGGCTTCAGAGGAGGAAGAAGAATCCGACGACGGAGAGAGTGATTCGGACCAAGGGGACGAAGAAGAGGAAGCAGAGACGTCGGACGAACAGGAAGACGATTCCTCAGACCAAGAATCCGACCACCAAGAGAGCGATTCGGACCAAGCCGAGGAAGAAGAGGACGAAGAGAAGTCGGATCAACAGGATGATGATTCCGAACAAGAATCCGGCGACCAAGAGAATGATTCTGACCAAGAAGAGGAAGAAGAGAAGGAAGAGAAGTCGGACCAACAGAAACACGGTTCTTCACATCAAGAATCCGGCGTGCAAGCGGGTCATTCGTACCAAGAGGAAGAGAACGACGAAGAGACGTCGGACCAACAGAATGCCAGTTCTTTAGAACAAGAATCCAACGAGCAAGAGAGTCATTCAGACCAAGAGGAAGAGGAGGACGAAGAGATGTCGTCGGACCAACAGAAAGACGGTTCTTCAGGCAAAGAATCTGACGAGCAAGCGGGCCATTCGGACCAAGAGGAAGAGGACGACGAAGAGACGTCGGACGAACAGGAAGACGATTCTTCAGGTCAAGAATCCAACGAGCAAGAGAGTCATTCTGACCAAGAGGAAGTGGAGGACGAAGAGATGTCGGACCAACAGAAAGACGGTTCTTCAGGCAAAGAATCTGACGAGCAAGCGGGCCATTCGGACCAAGAGGAAGAGGACGACGAAGAGACGTCGGACGAACAGGAAGACAATTCTTCGGGTCAAGAATCCAACGAGAAGGAGAGTGAATTTGAACAAGAGGGAGAAGAAGAGGATGAAGAGACGTTGGACCAACCGGAAGATTCTTCAGTTCAAGAGGAGGAAGATTCAGATGAAGAGCAAGATCAAGAGAATGGAGATTCCACGGACGAAGAGGAGAATGTTCCGTCAGATGAAGAATATCCCATGGACGAAGACTACGAGGCTGGTACCATTGCTGGCCAGAAATGTTCGTGAGCATGCGACAGCACTGCACCGGTTCTGACTATTTTTGCACGGTTGTCTGAGAGGTCCAGCACTGTCTGCAAGGCCGATCAACCCTCTTGGAAATTCACAGTTATAAAAGCTATACTTTGGACATTGACATGAGGGTGGGGACACACTGAATCCCGATTTGTCTAGAAAGTTGTGTGGCATGCATGGAGGTTGAATCACAGTTGTAGCAGAGAAGAGTCGTGTCACACAATGGTTTTGAGGCTTTTTAATGGATGGAACTTGTTTGTTGTGGTTCAGCGATCCAACTTTTTGCTGCAACTGTATGATGTTCAGGCAAGCCCAACTGTTAAATTCATTTCATCCAGTTGTCTGAAGTTTTTCTTGAAATAAGACAACTGAATAGACTATCTGGTCTGAAGCTGGGCTGGAATTATCCCCAGATTTTGAGTGATGCCACCATTTGTCACTGGACCAACCAATTCAAAGGTGGATGCACCAGGATTGTTGACATGCCCAGGGCCAAGAAAGATGATTTGGATGATGTGCATAGAATGAGACAGGCAGATCAACATCAGGGAACTGACTCACAGGTCTCAAGTGTCCACATCAACAGTTCAGAGGATACTCAAATTGGACTTGAAAGTAAAAAAAGTGTGCAAAATTTGTACCTGCGGTGTTGACAGGTGACCACAAAGCCAGGACACCCCCGGACAGTGACACAGGTCATGTTTCAAGGGTTACTGTACAGATTTGATGTCGCTTTTGCTCACTGGCAACCTCACTCTTGTGTTCACAAGCACAAATTCATTCACCTGGGGTGGACAAGAATTCCTTGTCCCCCTTGCTCACCAGATCTTGCCCCCAATGACTTCTGGTTGTACCCAAGGCTGAAAAGGAACCTCAAAGGCATTCCTTGTCCCCCTTGCTCACCAGATCTTGCCCCCAATGACTTCTGGTTGTACCCAAGGCTCAAAAGGAACCTCAAAGGCATTCAGTTTCCCAACCTGGCAGTGCTGAAGGAAGCCATCAGTGACAAAATTGCAGACATCCCCTTCCATGACAACCAACATAGCATGCAGATCAGCTGGCCAAAGAGATTAAGATGCCTGCAGGAACAATGGGGATACTTTGAGGGAGACATTGACCACTTTCAGAGACATTTGAGTCCCAGCTCAACTTTCACAGTGTACGCATTTGTTGTTGTTGCTGTTTGGACACAACCATGTGGCCTATTGCTTGACCCAAGTGAAGAAAAGGATCGAGATTAAATGCCTTCATGATGTTCGAGACCATTTCTGGCCAGCAATCGTACCAGCCTCGTATTATCCAGACGAAGAGCACGAAGATTCGTCAGATGAGCCGGACGACTCTGCAGACGAAGCGGAAGAAGCGGCAGATGAAGAGCAAGATGACGAAGAAGCCAGCGAATTGGACACGCAGACAGGAACGAACACAGAGACAGGAACGGGCACTGAGACGCCCAATCCTGAAGAAAATGATAATCCGCCAAGTCCACCCGAGTCCATGCAGAGTATCCAGAGAAGGGCTCTGCTGTCAAACCTGAGGCTGGCCTCAGACTTATATTTGAGTGACCCTGACTCGGAGTTCACTCCTGAACCTCGGGTGCCGAAGTGGATCAGTGAGTCGGAGAGGTCAGAATACGAAAGAGAACTGGAGCGTCAAGAGCAATCCGACAACTCTAAAGAGCAAGCCGCCTCATCAGAGGAAACCAACAACACAGACGGTGGTGAAGCTGACCGAGAAGAGGCTGAAGATGGCCGGGCGGGAGCCGAAGCTGACCGACAAGCTGACCGGACAGGGCCCGAAGCTGACCGAGCAGAAGCCGAAGCTGACCGCCAGGCTGACCGAGCAGAAGCCGAAGCTGACCGCCAGGCTGACCGAGCAGAAGCCGAAGCTGACCGCCAGGCTGACGGAACAGAAGCTGA
>JAAUXT010026878.1_pt1 | contig 25600 bp, 17 predicted proteins | sample 7278171 | NCBI WGS metagenome assembly JAAUXT01 (sample SAMN14350112, study PRJNA611818) | marine sediment metagenome | isolation source: surface marine sediment (1.8m) | place: French Polynesia: Moorea | collected 2018-08
ACAGATGGATCGACATTCAGGGAACACATGCACAACAAACCAAATTTGGAACCCACTCGACACACCTGTGACAGCGCCCTGATCGTAACTTTTGTGAAGATCCTCGTACACGCGTCAAGTCGTCAATCCATCGGGGGCAGGTTTTCTTTGTGGATTCTGGAGGTGCCACTGACCTGACTTGAGAAGAAAACATGTTGTTGCTTTCGTGGCCTCAAAACAAGAAGGTCTCACTCTGCGTTCGGAGACTCATTCTGGTTTCGTGATGCCGCAGGAAAAGGCGACACAAGTTGTCCAAAACAACTTTGTTTGCGCTCCTGTGGGATTTTGCTGCTGTGGGATTTTGCACTGAAAATCTCCCTTCGATTGCGAGGTTCCCCCCCCCCCGGTTCTTTCCACACACGACGGTGACTGGTCCACTTCATTGTCGCTTGTTTGTCTTGTGTGGCAGGTTGGATCGGTGCTTGAATTTCCGTGTGATTTAAGGCGGGTGGTTGAGTTCTGTCTTTTGCACTTGGCCCATGTGGATGCAGATGCGCACTGCCCTTGGGGAGCGCGTCAGTCTGTGTGCACCTCGCAGGTCGCGCGGCGGACTCGTGTCCGTGGACGGAGCAGGTGTCGACTCGGAGCGCTCCGGACTGGCGACAGGCACCGTCAGGGACCGAGGCGACAGTCCGCGCCGGACACGTGTCCCTGTGATGGACAACTGGCGCACATTGCTCCTCTATTAGTACTTGCGCGCATGTATGCGAGTAATAAAAATGCAAACGCAACATCTTGTGAGTGCGCTGCGCGTCGCGCGGTTTGCTCCTCGATGTGTGTGGCTGGCTGACGCGATGACGCGACTGTGGATTCGTCTGTGGTCTGAGGCTTTGCTCCGTCGTGTGCAGGATCTCAAGGAAAATTGCTTTATTGAATGACTTTTTGTCTCCAGATGTGGAGAATGCGCACGTTTTGTGCTGAAATGGCCAGTTTCTTGCCTGCGCTATGATTCGTTGGCCAATTTCTGTTTCTGTTGAGAAATTTGACTCAAGAAATTGACTGAATCCATTTCTCTGTGGGAAACCACAATTCTGTCTCAGGTTGAGAGAGAAAACAAAGAAACAAGAATAACAACATTCCCACCGACAGTAGACACATCACAGCACTTAATAGTCAGTGATTTCGCAGTTACATGGCGATATCGGTGGCGCTTTACGCCTCGAGCGACTGAGGTAGGAGGAAGGTGGCTGGGGGATCGGATGGATGTGGAGGTGGTGCAGCACTGACATTTCCAGGCTCCCGAGTACACAGCGAGTACATCTCCAGTTCTGCGCCGCACAGTTCCTGATCAACATCATCTGCTTGAGAAAAGCGAACCCGAGAAACAAAGTGCGCTCAGTTCACAATTCGTATTCTCCAACATTTGCCACACAAAGTCCCCCTATCTCTTTGGAAGTCAGCTCCCAATGCAGATTTCCGACCAATTTTCACCCTTCGTTGAATTTGTTTGGCACTTTTCACACAGGCAGAATGGCAATTTTGCAGCTTCGAAATCCAGGAATTAAGCGGTGCAAGGAAGCGAGCTGTGAATCCTCCGGACAGTATTGTGAAGCGCACGGGGTCTGGTCTTTGGTCCGTGGTGCCAGACTCTTTCACTCAGATGTTTGGCAATCAGCTTTTTTTGGCAGTGAATAGGTTGCAGGTTTTGGTTGGAGCCAGAGCCTCAGCTGTCTTTTGGCTGGATCCAAAGTAGCTGTCCCACTGAAGAAAACGTTCAACGCATGATGTTTTTTCTGCAAGTCCCTGGATGATCCATCTTTGCTGGGGAAGATTCTCGGAGACAAGCTTGCTTCGAGTGGTTTCATTTTTGTCCTCAAAACCTGCGCCAACTTTTTTTATATGGCGCTGTGTGGGTTGACGAAAGAATCAGCAAAGGACCAAGACAAAACCAACGCAACAAACCACGCTGGGGTCCAAACAGTGAACGATGGAACGATGACCTTTCTCGAACTGGGCCATAAGTCGAGTCTGATGATCTCCAGACCACGAGGTTGACAAACACTGTGTTGTGGATCAGCTGAGTGAGAGAAGAATGCAATAACATCCTCCAGCCTCTGTGTAATGTAGCTCCGAGCAGGTAATGGAACAGGCAGAAGCTCAGGTGAGATAATACTCAGGCTTGGCACAAGGAGCTTTCAGTACACAGCAAGGTTGTTGCAAGTTTGATGAAAGATGTGCTGCCTCCAGAGTGATCTGTACGCATACCGGAAACTGGAACCACAATACCTCACGTTGTGGCTTCCACAACACCTCAAGATCCCCCCTTGATGATTGGCAGATTTTGTCTTCAAGGAACGGTCAATCCGTCAAGGATAAAGCACGAAAGTCAATTCTTTCTTGAATTTTAAAGCACGAGCATTGCGCGAGTGCTTTTTGTTCAAGGAAGAATTAACTTGAGGACTTTATCCTTTGTACAGAACATGACAATGATGGAGCTCGACACGTCCTTTGGCCTTTGACCGTGTCCTTTTTGCAGGCCTTTACTCTGTTTGCTGACTACCTTTCCAGTGCTCAGTGTGTGCTTGTGTGTCGTCGGACTAACTTGTGGTTGTTTCTTAACAAACTTTGTGTTGCCTGCTTCGTGATGGATGACAGTTTTGCCTTCACTGTTTCGACACAAGGATTTGATGTGTCAGATTTGGACTTCCCTGTTGCTCCACGGACTGTTGCCACACTGGATTTGCTGCCCCCCTCCGTGTCGTTGAATCCTGAGCCTCCGGTTGTCGAGCTGTGTTCCAGTGACGGCGATGTGTCTTCAATCAAACTCTGACCTTCATTGACTTCGTCAAAGACATGTGAGTTCCTTTTTTTCTCCGGGTGAATCAAGTTTCCTTTTAGTCAACTTTGGTCAAGTTTCCAAGAGTGTGATCCGTGCCATTTCTTTGGCAGTGCGGGCGCATCCACTCAACATGATGAAGATGCCGATCTGGCCAGGGTGGATTCTGCTTCTCAAGTGGTCAACAAGGCTGTTGCTGGTATTCCGGATGTCGTGGCCGACAGTCTCCAATCCAGATACAAGGCTCCTCTCGACCAGGCTGAGCAGGATCGTCTGTCTCGGAAGACCTTCAGTGAGAACACTAACTCTAAGATAAACTGGGCAGTGAACTTGTATCAAGACTGGTACTTCGAGCATTGCAAGAGCGCAAATTGTGACAGCCGGATCAAATGGTCGAATTTGGAGGCTCAGGAGATCTCAAAGCCCAACTTGGCTTACTCTCTGAGTTGTTTTCTATCCGAGGTATGGAAGAAAGATGGCACAGATTATCCTGGCGACTCGCTGTATCAACTCTTGATTTGCATCCAGTTTTTTCTGGAGTGCAGTGGCCGACATTGGAAGCTCATTGATGGGGAAGAGTTCATCCCCCTGAAATTTACTTTGGATAATCTGATGAAGGAGCGTGCAGCTCTGGGTCTTGGTAAAAGGAAGTCGTCATCTCCTATCAGTGTTGCGGATGAAAATGTTCTTTGGGAGAAAGGGATTTTGGGTTCCAACACACCTGACACATTGTGTGATACTTTGTTGTTTCTGCTTGGTTTGCACCTCGCCCTTCGTGGCGGAAAGGAGCACAAAGATCTGTGCACGCCTGGCTTCGACAGCCAACTTAGTGTTCAAACTGACTGGGAAGGAGTCAAGTATCTCTTGTTCGAGGAGGACATTCAAAGGAAGACAAATCAAGGGGGGCTGAACTCGCGCAAGAAGGCTCAGGGACGTGTCATGAAAATTTATGGGCACTCTCACCCTGACAGGAATGTCATCGCAATATTTGAGAAATATGTCTCCCTCCTTCCCCCCACATCAAAAAAATCCCAGTTTGTACAAACATAGTCTGCCAAAGTTCTCCTTGAAGCCTGGGCAGTGGTATGCAGATCGTCTGGTTGGCATCAACTTCCTTAAGAAGACTGTCAAAACTCTTGCTGAAAAGGGGGGCCTTGAGGGATACTTTACAAACCATTCATTGCGGTTGTCGTGTGTGACTCGGATGTATGCAGCTGGGGTGGATGAACAATTGATAATGGAGACAACTGGTCATAAATCTGAGTGCGTACATCAGTACAAAAGGACCAGTGAAGATCTGCTCCATGTGGCCCAGGAGACTGTGTCACACTTGCCTCCTTCCAAAAAGGTCAGGAAAGACCCTGTGACAAGTTCAACAGTGTCAGCTCCCAGCGATGGGTTCAGTCCGGACATAATTGAAGTCGATGAAAATGAGTGGTTTGACTCAAATGTCCTCAACCAACAAGATGAGACAGTATTGTACGTTGTGAACGAAGAGGGCAAAAAGTGCAGGGCACACAAGAATCCTTGTGCTGTTGCGCAAAAGTCCGGATCTTGCAACAAAATGTGTACTGTTCTTCAGAAAGTTGACAAGAAAACTGAGGAACTCAAAAAGAAATGCGCTCGTTTGAGTCTGAAATTTGTCAAGTCAAAACGCTCGAAATGAGTCCTCTTGCACAGGCTGTTTGTCTTCATTTGTGTTGTGCCTTTGACGTTTGACATGTTCTCCCTTTGGTTGAAAAAGTTAGCCCAAAATGTCGTTCATTCCGGTAGAATAAAGCTCCCGAAATCCAAAGGACGTGTCGTGCTTTATCATCGTACAGTGCTGTACGAAAGGATAGCCCGATTCCAAACATCAAAAGGTCAACATCTGCTGCCATATTGGTGAATCACGGCACAGAATCCGCCAGCATTGGGGCAATCCGAACCTGGGTCCATTCTGTTTGGTTGCTACTGCTGTGGGTGCCGATTCCGTTTCTCCCAGTTCAAAACGTCGCATGAACGCCCTGCGACGTGCTTTGTTCGATCCACTCGAACTTCATTGCTGTGGCAAGCCGTGCCAAAGAAAATCACAAAGAGGCTTTTTCTGCTGTTGAATTATTGAACCACGCGCGGCGGAAGAGAAGTGAGATCAATTTTAATGTTTTCACATTCAACAGATGAACGTTTGTCTTTGAGTTTCATCGACTTGGGTTTCGTTTCCTGCAGATTCTGAGTCTGCTCAGTGTTGCGCAGACAGGTGGAAAGAATCTCAGTTGAAATCTGCCCCGATTTTGTAAGAACCAGCGATTGCACTGATTCACGGATTTCTCCAACAAGTGATGCACGCATGGGTACGGAAAACCATTTGACGGGTGCCCACGTTGACATGTTGCGTCAAGACACGTCGATTTTTTTCGAGTCTTGTTGTTCTTGGTGCGGAGAGGTGAACCCACCAGAGCTGCGCGCTCCTGCAGAACACGTGGAACACCTGAAGTGGAGTGTTGCATGAGAGGAATAATGCACTGATTGAGTTCGCCTTCGCTTGTTGTGCCGTTCTCCGTGCGTAGGATCAGCTGGCAAATCTCGAGAGAAGAGTCTTTGATCTGTTTATCTCTCACCTGCAGTTCACACTGTGAAGCAACCAAGTGCTAAATGCATTCCAATCCTGTTTTTGCGAGCCAGGGTGTTTGCCAAGTTTCGCCCAGTCCGTTTCCGTTCACAGGAGATCGTGCAGACCTGGGCCTTCAGGGTTGCAGTCCGGAGTTGACTGAAGCCTCTTCCCACTGTTTGCAGCAGAACAGCCTCTCCAGGGACTTCTGCTCTTTTGAAGCTTCAAGGATGACATTGAAATTCTGCCATTTCTTGCAGTGTTCTCCAAGGTTTTTGTTGCGTCGTGTTCAGCGAGTTTCACAATGGCATTGGCAGTTTTGTCTCATGACCTTCTCACAAGATCGCTGACTGAATTTTTGGAATTATGGTGGAAATAGCTTCGTCGTTGACCTGATTGTTGCGCGGGTGTTGTGAGGTTCGCAGGTATTCTCCTGCCCCGAATTGTGTTAGCGCGGGGCTGGCCATCAATCAATCTGATTTTGTACTCTCCGCCGGAGCGAGTACTCACAACAACCCGGGATAAAGACCACCGCAATTTCCGAGAAATAAATCGGGGCCGTGCAACTGGAAAACATTCTTCGCTGACATTCAGAAACGCAGAAGAATGATGAGTGTCACACGAGGTTCCTGGTAAGATTAGAACACGGTTCAGGTGCGGGCAAAGGCTCAAGTCATTCCGATCTGAGACTCCGGGTCTCACCATCTCCAGGTCATCAGGCTTGAGAGAACCTTTTGCTGCGGGTCTGTCGTCATCGGAACATCGGATTGGAAAATGGGACTTCCATCCACAGAGTTGTTCCGCTGACATCATGTGCAGATGTTTGTTTTCGCGTTACGTATCAACATGAGGCATAAAAAGGCTGTGGTCCGAGCTCAGTGGTAAATGCCGGGGAACAGCGGAGGATAGAGCGAGGAATCATCATTCACTGGGCGGTAATGTTGTTGCTATTAACAGGACCCGCTGCAGAGCTGAGCGTTGCTTGCCAAGGACAATACGTACTTCTGGAGCTTTGTGTTCCACACGGGCTCAGGCTCAGAGGAACCAGATGCTCAATGGCGCGGTGTTTCCAAGACAATTGAGTGTGGAGCAAACTTCCGAGCAACAAAACCAGAACAGTTGCCAGTGTTGCGTCGCGCGACTTGCTTGGGAACGTGGTCATGTGCGTGTGGTGGGTATGCAGGGGCGAGACGCGATGGTGGTGCAAGGAAATGGGGCGAAACAAGATGCTGTTTCCTCAATGACATGGAATCTGTCAGGTCTGCGGCCGAACAGTTTTTGCCTTGCGTTCAAACGTGATCGTGCCAATGCAAACGCACGAAAAATTTCAGTGTCTGCTGTGCAGATTGGAATCACAGATGTTGCGTTCAGAGCGAAAGTGTCACGTTGTCTTGACGCACACAAGACTAAAGTGCCAAGAACCAGCCTTGAATTCTCCATTACATGTCATTCTCGACCAATTTGCCTCATGTCCGTTTGGGAGACCAGTCCAGATTCGAGCGGAAACACTGCAAAGTTGTTGTTCAGATCCATGTCAGAGCTGCATATTTCCCACTCACCACTGACCGAGCGCTGCACTGCCGGTATGCGTGGTGCTGGGCTGGTACGTAGGATTGGGTCCTGAAATTGCAATCTTTGTGCGTTGACTCTGATAAATCTGGTCTTGATTAGTTTTGTCAGGTTCGTCCAATTGAGTGGAAATTGCATTCGTCCCCCTCCCCCAGGGAGCATTCGTCCCCCCCTCACGAGCGTTGGTTGGTGAGTTCTGGACCATTTTGCATTTGCCGATATTTGCTTGAGTGTTGTCGCTTCTGTCCAAAACGATCGTTCTCTGTGTCTGTCTGATCGTGAGAAGAGCGTGTGTTGCTGCCTTTCGAGCATTGTTCCCAAGATTGAGACTCCACAGCGTATTTGCCTTGCAGAAATGGGGCGACTTCGTGCTTGAAGAACTCGGGCAGTTGGTCCTGAAATTGAAATCCACTTCTCAATGCAAATTCAATCTGTCACACGATCGCGGCTGATGTTGCTGTTGCCTGCATTGATCTCCTGCAGAAGGTGGAAAATTAAGCAGCAACGACGGCGCAATTGTCTCCCTCCCTCCTCTCCGCATCGGATTCATGTGCAAATTTGTGTCAGCTTTCTGCACTGTGAAAGGGATAATGCCGCTCTCAGTGTGATTGTTGTGCAGCACGGCCCTGGGCAACACTGGTCAAACACACAGATTGGAAGGCCCCAGTGGCCACGGGAAACTGGGGGGACTGCAGATTCCGGTGCTCAATTCATGCCAAAGTCCTTCGCTCGAACTCAATGAAGACCATAAGGAACCTTGGACCACTGTGATTTGGGTGTTCTTTGCCTCGAGCTTTTCTCCCGCAAGCGCTGCTTCCTGCCCACCTCAAAGCCCAGTGACACAGGAAAACACGGAATCAGCAGCAGAAACTGAGCCAGGAAATGATGACCGTCAAAAAGAGAAAGGAAACAAAAAATTGAGAAAGATGGCTTGGAGCGAGGATGTGCGACCTCGATCTCAAGGGAAACGCAATTAATGGATTGCTGCATTGACGGCTGCCAGAGAAATGAATCGGATACCGGGTCTGTGGGCAAAATAAATGCCCCGCCCGCTCCCCCACACCTCCCTCCTCCCTCCATCAAGGGAGCGAAATCGCTGGTATTACATTTCAACTTGTTCCTGCCACAACCGAGGATTCAATTCCATTAGCCTTAAAGCCAGGACGTCAGGGCGTGGGAACCGCGATCCTAGTCTCCGTCTCTCTCTCCCTCTCTTCTCCCTCTGTCTCTCTGTCTTTCTTTCTTTCTTTCTTTCTTTCTCTCTCTCTCTCTCTTCACGCCATACTCTCTCAATCTCTCTGTGTTCAATGTCTCTCTGTGTTTCTCAATGAACTCTACTTCGGGTTCAAAGTGACTTGATCTGCGGGTAATTTCTGCAGAACGGTGGTTTTCTTGTTTTGTCCAGTGGAGAGGAGTGTTTTTTTCTGTTCGAACAACCGCGCAGGTGGAAACGCAGCCTTGGTCTCCTGGATTCAATAGTTGTGCAGGTTACGCAACTGTGCTGGGTTGTCCTTGGTTCAGTCTTGCGATATCCCAACGTCCGCCGGCTTCCAACACGTTGAGCGATCTCGTTAAGTGTGTGTGTGGGTGTGTGAGATGAGAGTCCGAGAGAAAAGCCGACATCAAGCGGATCATCTCGCTTTCCTGAGCTCCTGGTTAATTGCGGGGCGACGACCGCAAACCTGCTTCAGGCTGGTGTCGCCATCAACCGTGTGAACCACAGAGGGACGAAGGCGGAATCAAGTCACTGCGTTTCAGTTTCAGCCATTGCTTTTGCCAGATCAGTGGCACAAAACCAAATTTGCACTGAGGGCCAATGGCAAGTGACAAAATGGGATCTATGTCACCCATCTGGTTGTTGAGGCACGAAGGCGGAAGACCGCACGGATCTGCCAAACCTAGCCACTTTCCGTCTGGTCGTCCCGCCCCACGCCGTGCCCACCCTGCAGTTGAAATCAGCCCATCTTTCAGATCGGTCCGAAACAATGTGGAGCCTGACAGAATGAAGGGCCGGAGCACAGGCTCCTTCCTGATTCAATATTTGACATCATCTGAAAGGATTTTTGTCTGATGTCTTTTTCTGGTGTTGGTTTGCGAGAGGGATACATCTTCGTCGGAGGCTCGGGTCCTGTTGTGATTTGATTTGGGTTGCGCGGGGGGCTGGAGGCAGTCTGTTCTCGGTTGTTTCTGATGTGATTTTCTACATTTTGTCCCTTCGTTTGGTTGTTTTGAATCCATTGTTCATTTGTGGCCTTTTCCCCTGCACTCTGCACACGTGGGCTGCTTGGCGGTACTCTTAGAGACACCACGCTGGTCTCGCAATTGTGACTGCGGCGCTCTGGGCAAAATGCTGCAGTTCCCATTGAGACGAGTCTGAAAATGGCGTTGTCAACTGACAACCTTTGAGGTACTTCACGACCAGCCCGAGGGGGGAAGCCCAAATGTGCAGTGACAGCACTCTCCCCTCACAATGCTTGTCAATAGCACAGACTCGCACCCTGAATCCCCCCATTACGAGCCCCGCACTGCTGCATAATGGCTCCTGGATCGCCCCCGGCCACTAAATCTGATGCTATCAGTTGAAAGGACGAATTCTCCGGCCCTCTCTCTCTCTCTCTTCCATTGCAGCTTCACAAATTAGGGCAGCGACTATTTTGGGCTTTCCCTTCTGCCTCGCTTTTGATGAGACCGGACAGGGCTGCGCGCGGCAGGTAAGACGGACCTCACATCAGGATCTGAATCGACGACTCAGGAATTGACCAGCCTCTGTCTGTCTGGGGCAAAACGGGTTTTCTGCTCCGCAGCGTTTGTCGCACAAATTGTCCGACCTTTTCACAACAATGTAAGCTTTTGGAATGTGTATCCTGAATTTTGCGAGTGTATTGTCTGGGAGCTTTGTGGACACGCAGGACAACCCGTAACATTTCTTGACCTCAACAAGTTTCCCGGCACGTCGTTTACTGCGTCACTCAAGACAACGACAATGACAAATCTTGAAATCCCCAGGATGTCGAACTTCTTTTTACAAAGGAGAGGCTTTCTGAACTAACTTTCATAAGTACAGAGATGATCGCAGTTTGTTGGAGCTTATCCGCAGCTTTTGTGCACTAAGTTCATCGTCACCTTCATCGGAAGGTCCTCATCTTGACTGGATTAGATGTATTTTTAGACTCCTCTCCTCAAGGCTAAAGAGTCTTTTAATTCCACAAAGTTGGCTGGAGTTAATAGAGTGCAAGGAATGATGGCTTAATGTGCTCAGGTTCCATTCTAATTTGGAAAGGAGGCGAGATTGTCTCAGCAAATTCGTCGCCACGGGCGGTGGAAACAACCCATTACACTCTCAGAGAGGTGGCGGGGGGGGGGCGGATTCTGTGGACCGTTTCACACCGGGTACACCGCGCGTTGCATCCAATGAACTGCATCAACTCAGCGACGCAACGTCGTGGACAAGAACAGGAGCGGAAGTCGGTGTGAATCAGGCCCGCAGCACTTCCTGTTGTCTGCGGCGTGGGGCCTGCAGCCTGTTCCAGTTTCTTTTCATGTAAAGACCCTGTAACTGCAGGCAGCTCTGAGTGCAAATTGGAAACATACAAATGATTCCATTACTTCAAATGGTTGCTTTCAAATTACACTGCAGGTAGCAGGGGACCCTGCAGGACAAAAACAATCACAAAGGTTTTTCCTGCCGGGGCGTGTTGTGAATACGATCTGTTCACGTGTTCCAGGTTCCGTCACAGGAACCACAGGCAGAGTCCGCGTGTCAAAGCCACTGATTTTTTTCCGATCGTCACAAAAAGAACTTGCGTAAAAACAACGGAAACCCAAAGCAGCGGAAACTCACAGGCAGAGAGAGTTTCGTTCGAGCACAATACTGTTCGCAATTAAGCTAGACGACAGTCCCTTCTCTTCTTGTTTTCCCTGATGACTTGTGTGTCAAATCACAATTCCAAACAGGTTGCGAGGGAGGCAGTGCGGGGCTGCAGTTGACAGCGCAGGGAGCCTCTCATTAAATATCCAAGGACTGGGACTGAGGAAAACACAGAACAAAGCGCGTTCTCCGCTGCATGAAGTTTTGCGTCCGGAGAAGGTTGACGGCTCATGTCACAAGTTCCCGGCTGTGACGACCTCGTGTCAACCAAACATGACAACAAGATTCCACGAACACTGCACGCTGATGTTCGGAACACACACGAAACGCCATGCAGAAGCGAACATAACAGGAAATCAGTGTCCATTTATTCATTGGACCATTCTCCTGGACTCTCAGCAGCACATCCAGAAGAGGCATTCATCGAACATCACAGCAAAGATCTGGAATTAGTTTGGCAATGAGAAATAGCAAAGACCCTGCAATTTCCCCTTCAATACACATGCATGAAAAGAATCCCACTTTGCGAGGCAGAACCTTTGACTGCGGGAAACGCGTTGTTTAGAGATGAGGCCCGCGCTCCTCAGAAGTGCCTTAATTACTCCCTGGACAGCCGCTCGCGATGGTTGCAATCAGAATTTGCAATGCGGTCATCAGAGAGAACGAAGCCTCCGCCGCCGCCGGCGCAGACGCCGCCAGCCACACTTTGTGGCTTCAGCCAATGCAGAAAAGTTTGCTGGTGTTGTGTGTGGGTTTGGAAGATCCTTGGTTTGCTTCGCCAATTCGAATCTTTGAAACACGCGGAAAGGGAGGAATGATCCTGGCGGCTGCATGTTGGGGACAAAGTGGTGAACATTCTTATCTGGGAACCTTGTGTCGTTTTGCCACAAAGAGAATCTAATTTCAAGCGCAATGTCGTGTAGCGGGCAGGTCAGCACCCAAAACCTTGTCTGGCAAAACGCGTATTTGTTTTCGCATCCGTCGCTATTTTTCCCTTTGATCCTCGACTCGACGTGCTGGATCAACACGCGATTCCGCCGTCGTCGTCTCCGGGATATTCATTGGACGTTGATGCGGCGCAGCAGTTCAATTCGAACGCTGCCACTTCTCCTCGACCTTCGTGTCAGTGTGTGAGGAATCAGGCTCCGCGGCCCCATCTCGATATTGAAATGAATCACCAGGTTCCCAAGGTGATTTTCCCGGGGACCTCAGGTTCTCCGGGGTTGTGTATTTTCATTGCCCACGCGACTGTTGAAATCTTTCAAGTCAGATGAGGCCTCTTTAGAATGATTCTTCTGTTTGATGTATATTTGTTGGGCACGGGCACACAGCGCGAATATCCACCGACGTGAACAATGTCTTTCTGTGAACACGAGTGAAAAGGCGCAGGAATGAGAAGGGGAAACCTTGAAATATTCTCGTTGCCTCGAGGCCTAACGGACCCAGATCGACGCACGGCGCCAATGTGGTGGCGGAAACAAAAGGAGTTATGATTTTATCGCCTGCATTGTTTTCGGGGAAACGATCAATCCGAGGGACACAGCTGGCGCATCCAAATCAGTTTTGTCTTCGTATTTGTCGAGCGTTATGGAAGTCTTCGTGGAAAAGGTGCATTTTCCGTAGAACACACCAGCAAAACAAACACGTTGCAATCAATCCTTTTGTTCTCGCGTGTGTTGTTGTTGTGGCGGTTCTTCAGGTTGGGAGCCAGAAAAAACAAACTGCGTGCGAACCAAACTGACAGTGGGCTGTCCCACACTTTTTCAGAGCGTTGATCAGCTTGTTGCTTCTGCGTCATTGCGATGCAGACGATGTCCACAGAACCTTAAGCGCCCGGCCGAGCGCAGCGCATACCGAATCTCCTGCCGGGTCCAGCGGCCGACAAGCCTTTACAACTTACGGTCCCCAGCTCTCAGCACCGTGTTTTCAACGATGTTGTTTTCATCCTGGAATTTTTGTTATGAAGAGAGGATTTGATAAGTGGGCCCCGATATTTTGTCCTGTGCAATTCGTCTGAGCGGAGGTCAGCTGATCGCTCGGATCTGGAGTGACCCGGTCCCTCTGGATTGCAGTCGCAGCTCCTGAATTCTGCATCGCACGGAAATTGCAATGCGGGAGATTTGCCGTGGAGTGGTGGTGTTGGACACGCTTCGAGTCTGATTGTGTGACGCAATCGCCCGACAGATCACGGTATCACGGTATCTGACGCTCTGGATGTGGGATTGATGCAAATGGAAGAAGCGTCCAACACGAAAGTGGTGTAATCCGACAAACAACTTCATTGGCCCTGTTCTGCCTCATTATTCTGTCACGACTGCAGCAGAACACGACAACTGAGCTTCGTCGACATGTTCTGAGCCTTTTCGCAAAGTTGAGCATTTTGGATATTGCTTATTTTCCTCGGTTCCCACATTCTTTTCTGAAAATGCATTTCCGTCAAACGACGACCCTGTTTCGTTGATAGTCGGGCAAACCTGATTTGCGCTGGTCCGCAGAATGAAGAACTTGCAGGTTGACCATTTGGTGCAAGACCGCTCAGATCAGGGGATCACGGAAAGTGTAGGTGGGTCCTGTCCAATTCTGCATTCTCAGTAAATCTCGAAAACAAAGTCTCATTGATTCCATTCTTCTTCTCGCTCAGGATCAAGGGGCTCGACAGACACCGGCAGCAGTGATGAGACGCCTTTGATACGCGGTCCGCGACGGGAGGAGAGAACCGATCCCGCAGGCCAAATTGCACACGCTCACTGAGAAACCAGGGATGTCGGGGAATCAACTGTGGAACGTGTCGTCTCTGTGCGAGTTTGCAGATGGACTGAGTTTCCAATGCGACAATGGATTTTGTTTTGCAGTTTAAGCTGCATCAGGTTTGAAGGTTTGACCACGAGCGCGGACTTTGAATCGGACACCAGGGGGCACGTGCATTCGGTGGATCAGCGCACGCAGAATGCAAACAACGTCGTCGTGTCAACACGTTACAGTCTTACGTTGACACATTTTTCCTCTTTGATATGTTCCCTTTCATGAACATAACATCACAGTAGAATTTCGTTCTGATCCACTGGTGCCTGAAACACGTGCAGTGCGTCCCAGCAACAAATTTCTGTCTCGTGGCAACAGCTGTGTATGCAGGAAAATCCCCTTCTGATCTTTCTCCTATTTTTGGTTCATTATTCTTATTTTACCTTGTTTGGAGCTGCCATTATATCTGGAAAACACAATTATTTCGTTGTGAACCTGCATTCATGGGGACAATAAAAATTCATCATTTTCTGTTCCGAACATCAAACGCTCCGTACAACTCCCATCCACACAGTTTTTGCATGCGCACACAAATTATCTGCCAGACGTATTGCTCAAACGAACTGAATCAAACAAATGCGAGCCAGAGAATGCGTATGTCAGCAAGAGACCCTTTTCAGATCCCGAATGGCGTAAAACAGGGTGGTGGACCACTGTGATTCATTGGTTTGACGTCAGCGTGTGGACGTGGCGCACACATTCCCAGGCCGCCCAAACCAGCCAGTCAGGGTGAGCCTGGGAATGAAGCCACCGATTGTGCCTTTTTTGAAAGATTTAACAGTAATTGCAACGTAGCAACGTCTTCTCATGCGTAAAGTAGGGTACAACCAACCGTCAATTGCTCGTCGTGGTTCCCTACACTTCCTTTAGCAACTTTACGACTGCCGTGGTGACTGAAAATGTTATGGTGACCAAAGGAGGACAGACTGAGCGCAGACTCTTGCACGCAAGGTGCTCAGTCGCCCTTCTCAATTCCTGACTTTGGCACAGACTGAACTGATCAAATTTCTCGTATCGAAGGCACTTTTCTTGAACTTCGTACTGAACTGACCTGTCCGAAAAGCAACTTAGTGATGCAGCACGGACGATTTTGTTCGCAAGACCTCAAGCCCTTTTTGGCTCGGCTTGGCCGCTTTTCAAGGGCTGCCACCTTCGCCACCCAGAAGTACAACCTGATCTGGCCACAGCGCTTTTGCTTCTGTTGGCAGGGCCCGCGCTCAATGGATAGGGTCGTGTGGTCGAGATGCACCAGTGAAACACGTTGACAACCAGTGCTTCTGCTTCTCAAACTGATTTCGATCGAGGCACAGGTCTCGCATGGCAAGTGAGCCGAATTCAAACCACAATGGTTTGACAAAGTGATAAAATCACATGAGGCCAACAAATTGAACCTCCTCATTTCCTCAACAGACGAACCAAGGAAGAGGTTGAGAAAAACCAGTTTCCTGAGGTTCCGTCGCCCACAAGATTGACTTTCCAAACACGTTTTGATGTTTGAACGAACTTTCCAACTCCGCAAATCGGTTTTGGTTGCATCTCCCGTATTCAGACGAAGTCTTCGTCACAAAACCTCTCGAGTTGCACGCAAAAAAAGAAGTCTCAAAGACATCAATTGCGAGGCAAAGCACTGTCTGCGCACAGTAGCGGAGGCTTCAAGGCTCAGCCACATCTTTGTTTACAAACGCACAAAAGGCTTCGTAAACAGTAAACAAAGGGTCGTTTTTCCTGCCTCAGACAGACAAAGCGAACGAAGAACCTGAACACAGAAACAATGGCAGAACTCACCCCCGCTGAAACTGAGGAGCTTCATTGAGTGGAGGTTCGTGGAACGAAAAGTTTGGGCCGCTCACTATTGTTCCCCTCCCACATCGTTCGCCCAAGTGTTGTCTGAAGTGACGGCAAAGTTTTTATCAAAGTTGACGGCACCTTCGCGGCTCTTTTCTCTTCAAACCCTGCGCAAATTTCCAACGGTTTTCAGACACTCTCGAAGTGGTCTCAATTTGCAATCACGTGTTTCTTCTCAGGCCACTGAGTCGGCTGAGAGGGAGTCGAGCACCGTTCTGGATCTTCCTCAGCCTCACAGTAACTCAATTCACGTGGAGGACTCTCGTTTCTTGGTACAAAGTCAACACGGCCTGACAAGAAGAGACGCCAATGCACATATTTCAGGAAACTACTTTGCATGTCCATAGGTGCACACACAAGCGGTGGCACAGTTCATCATGCATGTAAGTCGTACACTTGGTTCACATGATCAAGTGACAAACGACAAAAGAGGGGAATGGAGCCACGTATGTGAAGTGCAGGGCAAGAGCTTCGTACTTGCAACAAATCAACCCCACTTACACACGCACCTTGCATCCTTTTACGGTTTCGACGTGTACTGGGTTGATATCAATGGGCTTGTGATGCCCCAGGCCCAACACCACACACGCACATAAATTTGTCCATTTCAAGAGTTGACACGAACCGTCAAAGGAATCATCAGGTTGGATCATATCTGCTCACGAAATTTCAGGCTCGTCTCCCACAGTCGGGTGAATGTTGGAAGCGCTAAAAGACTCGCACGGAGGGTTTGGGTCGCCACCTCAACATGCACCGACCCACCTGCTGCCCGCATGCATGCACGCGCAGAAGCATCTGTCACCAGGGCAACTATTAATAAATCCCGTCGTTATGGAAACGGGGATCGATTTTTTGTCCTTGTATGATGCACCACCACGTTGCGTAGTAGTGGCTGCTGCTTTTAATGTCGTCCGTGCCTCGTATGCTGTCTGTAAGTTGTTCTGTTTCAGCTGTAATCATGCACAGAGAGATGAGGCCTGCGCTGTGAAGGCTCCAGCCTCCCGCGTCTCTCCCTGCATCAGATCCAGGGCCGCGGGAACACGAACCGGCTCCTCGCACCGAGTCTCGTCCCCAATCCGTGTTCGGAGTGTACACGAGCACAAAAACTCCCAATCGATAAATTGTGTGTCATCAAAATACACCTTTCCACTATTTGCCGTCGAGTCTCCGATTCTGAAAATTCAACATCGGCGCTACACAGTTTACACACACTCGGATTCACTTCTTCGTTTTTACTTCATCTTTTTGTACATGTGTACACAAAAGGACCATGCATACAGTTAAGCGACATTTGCTTTCAAACATGGCATACAATCTGCTGGAAAATATTCCCCTTTTTTCTGTCTGACTCTTTTTGTACAAAGATCTGTGTTTACATCGCTCGCCCTGAATTTGGCAACACGCAGGATTGAAGGAATCAAAGGCACCTTTTGTCGCAACCAAAAACCATAAAAAGGAATCTACTTTTCAAGAAAAGTTGTCGTCATCGCAACGACAACGGCACAAAGAGAATCCTGCGAAGAAATAAAAGAACTGAAGGGCTGAACTCAACGTGCGTCGATCCCTCAATTAACAAAATTCATTACAACTAACGAGCTGACGCCATCATAACGAGTGTGCAGAAGACAAGGGAAAAACTAAAATTCCACAAAAAGTTCCTCGTGGCCCTTTCAGGAGCGATGAAAGTGAAAAGTATAAAATCTGTAAACGGCTCTCATTTTCACCCACACTGAATCAACACAAAACACACTCGCTCGCAAACACGTAAAAACGAAATAATTGAGGCTAAAATCTATTCAAAAACTGCCTACTATGCACAACATAGTCAGGCCAGACTTCAAGTCTCGAATTCAAGGACTCAGATACCTGTGTGGCCTTTCAATCTGGCCTCACGAGCAGGTTTCAACGTGAATCGCCCTGCCCGGTTTGTGTAACTATTGTCTCTGAGTCATTCGCAAAACATTTTGCTTCCTTCAGATTCAGCTGTGTCGCGCGCTCTCGCGTCTTCCCAACAATGGCACAAATCAAAACATACGGTAAATTTCTCGGGAACAAAACAACAATGAAAACCAAAGCAACAGTACAAAAGAACAGATTTCGTCTCTCTCAATAAAAGACAGCAAGCAACACCAGAAAAAACGCATTCGCTTGTGATACAATAATTTGTGACAGGAATGTGTAGAGATCAGCTGCTGTGCGATTGGACGCTGCTTGGACTGGGAGTGAGTCAAGGCTTCTGCACCGCAGAGCGGACGCGACAGAAACGGCACGCGGTGCTGGACCCAGAGTCGAGTGCACACGAGTCCGTCTGGTGTGTGTTGTCGGGTACTTTGCTCGGCCAACTGTAGATTTACACAGCACAAAACGTGGATCCCTTTCTTCAAACCACTGAATACGAGCAGGGACTCTTTGAAATTGCATCGCATTGTGTTGCATGAAGCGCCTCACTTGACGGTGCAGCCTTGCCTCTCCCTCTCCCAGCCCAGTATGTATCAAGCACAAATAAATTTACACCTCATCCATGCAAACATGCATTCCTTTGAAAAAGCACAGTGACAGTGCCCTACCAGCGCCACGCTAATTGTACGATGGTAAGGGCTGAAGCGAACATGAGGTCCAAGGCTTCTTTTTTCAGCTGAAGACACATTTCCCAACTGGTTGCCAAATGGAAACTTTGCACAGCTATCGTGGCGATTATACAACAACACGCACAGGAGAAGAAAAGTAGGATTCCCCCCAAGTCAAGTACACCAGACTGAAAATAGCCTTGGAGAAGAATACTGCTCGAGAGAACTGAAGAAACAGTGTTTTGACTCCGGGATATTGCGACAATGAGCACGTATCGAGACACTGTTAGCATGACAGTAGCCTAAAGCAACGTACTTCAAACCGTTGGCTCATTCGTGCCTGCGCTATAGGCTCATTCGTACCTGCGCTCAAAATACCAAGTGACATCACAGATCTCCAAGGCAATGTTGACTTGTAACAGGTCTTGACCCCCGCGGATATGTGTACTTACAGCACTAGTGCGATATGTTCCAAAAAGGAATGCTATGTGCGGAACTGTGCGATATTTCTAACGAATCTATCAATCAGAACAGTTCAATATCTTGCTGATCAATTTATTGAACACCAACTAAACACGAAATCGAACGTCTGGAACACAACTTGCACAACAAGGAGGGCGAGGAGTGAACACAACAACATGAACATTTCTTTGCCAGAGACAACTTGCGACGTTTCTTCTCAATTCCCCTGTCTACTGCCTTCAAACAAACACACATTGGAGAGCAACCAACATGACCGGAACTCCTGCACATTGTGTTAGAATGAGCTGTGGCAGTCTCTGATTTCTTCACAACTTTGACACACTCAATTTCAGAGTCGTCGCTGCTCACCAAATCAACAGTTGTGGGAGGGCTGACAGGAGGCTTCGACACAGTGCAAGACACATCTCTCTTCTTTTTCCTCCCTTCCAGACTCACCCCCTCACCGCAGATCTTTTTGTTTGCAGTTTTGAGAATCTTGTCACTGACTCTTTTGTAAGATCTAACACCTGCATCAGACCGATGGCCTGTGATGCATTTTATTGTCTGCTCATCCTCACCACTTTGGTACAAATGGGTCGCACAACTCACATGCAGACTATAATTTGTGAAGTTCCCTTTCAGGCCAGCGGCCTCAGTGAGTTTCCAGACAGTTTTCTTCAGAACATTGATTCCAACAGGACGATCATAATACCAGGTGGAAGGGGTTCGACGCCTTTCAGCCAACTCATACACAAATAAGTCACTGTGCTTGGGTCTCTTTGGCAGGAGAGAAATATACTTCTCATACAACCTTACCACATTGCGAACCTTGTTCTCACTGCCATAAACTCTCACTTGTCGGCCCCCATCACACTTGCTTGCCAACCCACCCTGTGAAGTCTTGCTTTTCATATCTTGTGTGAAGAACAAATACTTGTCTCCTTCTTCATCTACCAAAACTTGAATTTGCTCATCGAAGCCTGGTTTGTGCAACTGCTTGTGTTCTTCCCCCCCTCAAAGCGAGATTTACACCCAACAGGTACTGGACTGTGTCGCGCAACTGCACCGGATTTGCCTCTCCCAACACTCCCTTCGACCACATCACGTCTTCTTGACTCAAAGATAGACTCAGCCCTCTTCCTTTGGCCCACCCCCATTTCAGCACATTGCTTTATTAAGTTGTCAAGTGTGTGGCGCAGTTTCACAAAAGCAGGGTCATCCAAAAGCTTCCACTCAACACCGACTTTCTGCAGGTAGAACTGCATGCAGATCATGATTTCATGCAACGTTTTACCCGGGTACTCATTCCCATCCTTGCGACGAATTTCACTGAGAAAGTGACACAATGAGTAACAGAAATTTGCCTTCAACCCTGTTTGACACATTTCCAATTGAGCCCATTTGATCCTGCTGTCACAGTCAACCTGCGCCACATGGCTGAACCACCAGTCATGATACATTTCGCACACCCACTGAACTTTGCAGTCGGTATTGACAGAAAAAGAGCGCACTGACAACTCATCCAAACACTCATCATCTACTGCTGGCTTGAACCTCTTGTCTTTGTGACAACCAAGACCAATGTTCTGTCGAAATTTGAACTTGTTCGATGTCATTCCCCATGCTCCAGACACGTCAGGGTCATCGGTAGGAGAGATGCAACCAGCCCCATATGCGCAATCTTCACGCGGAGTCGACGCGCTCACGCCCCTGCAAACCAGGGACAAGTGTCACAGACTGACCCACAACAAGCCAAAAAATGACTCCACATCAGAAACTCGACTGCACCATACAGAAAAGAAACCTACCACTCTGTAGGATCGAAGTCGATGCCTTGAGAAAGAAGCCACTGCGTGTCAGTGTCAGTCTGCGTCGCCAGTACTGCCTGAGTCGGAGCTACCACCGGGTCAGACCAGCTCTCATCCAGAAGACCAAAGAAGAAGTTAGATGTCTCCTCATCCGTCTTTGGCTCATCTTCATCTTCATATGGCACCAACGGAATGACCCCACTCTGTGTCTGACTGACAAAACCACTGTCAACCGCAACATCTTCGGTGGAACTGACAGAGAAACCCAAAGACTCACACACTTGAGACAAATAGTCAAATTCACCATCGGACAGAACAGTTTCGTCTGCAGTTTCCAACACTTTGTCAGCACTCAGAACTTTTTGAGACACAGGCAATTCAGTTTCCTCGCCCTCCATGACCACAACACACGACACACAGCACAACACATTGACAAATGCCGCCGAAAAGTCGACCTTCCAACACCGGAAATCACCTCTGTGAACTCAAAACAACTGAGTATTGACCCGCACAAAGCAAGAACGCACTGAGAACAACGACCAAACCTGCATTCCTTTTTGACACCTATTGCACTCGTGCTGTAAGTCAAATATTGAACACTAATTGGAGTTCAATATGTGATTCATCCACTCGTGCTTCGCACTCGTGCATTAAAAAACACATATTGAACTCCAATTCGTGCAATATTTGTGACCAACAGAACGCTGGAAACTGTAGATAGACTGCAGAGGCAGCATCGAGGTGGGACCCACAGCAGCGACGCACACGACGCGACGCGACGACTTCGCGTGCCGCGCGCACAACACCGCGCAGCTGCTGAGGCGCCACTTCAATATCGCACAATTTCCATGCGGGGAAATTGGAAATGCACCCTGGGTGACTGAATCCCTGATCGAGAGATAGAACTCAGCTAATAACATTCAAACACGCACGTTACATGCTCTCCTGGGGTCTCGCCGAATAAAAGGGGATCCCTTTCAACAGCAAAGCTCATAATTCATTCATTGTTTGCATGTGGCTGATTGAATGCTGGGAGGCTCTGACCTTTACAAGTGACCATCGCCCTATTTGGACAATAAATATCGACGCGCGTGCTCTCGACACTCACCAGGTGTGGTTTTGCTAATATTCTTCACGTGGCTCAGGGATTCTGTTATTCTGGAGTCAAACTGACACTCGCTCACAAACAGCTGGCAGGCGAACGCGCGCACGACATGTACTGCCATTGGTATCTGCACTCGCAGTATGTGGCTGTTGTCCCAATATTGTGCCACATGCGTCGGCTCTCGAAACACACCGGTTGAGCTATCAACGGGGTTGAGATCAACTTTCTGTAGGGAAACATTTGTGTGTTGTCAAACACAGCACGAGGGAAGGTGGGTGATCTTTCCTGAATACCTCAGCCTTTTCTCGCTGAGTTTTTCACGTTTCTTGGTTGTGAGCACACAGCTCTTTCTTTGGTGCTAATATTTGAGTGTTTTCGTCCCCCCTTGTCGATAACCCAAACCAAGGTGTTTGCAGAGCCTTTGCCGATAACAACCATATAACTTAGAATTGCTGGACTTAGTGTTGATCACATTACATGGAAACGAGATCATGGGTCTTTTAGAGTGGTTGTGCCAACGTCACAACCTCCAAGTGCTGCCCCCGCCGCGAGACTGCCAATATTTCACTTTGTTCAAACACGTTTCGGGCGATTACATTTTGAGAGGTCCAAGGGTCAATATTTTGTTTTGCCGTTGGTGAGGTGCTCGATTGCCATAAACAGCAACCGACACAAACACGGAGCGTGTTTTCTATGAAAACAAACTCACAAATTTCCTAAACTGGTCCAGGACACTTTTGTACCTGCTCGTTATCTGTCACGCACAGGCGCTCTGGACTCACGCTCGTCTCGGCTCACACGGGACAGCACACGGAGGGGATTTGCTCCTGGTTTCATAGTCAACTCGGAAACAACGATGTCCCCAGTAGTTCAAGTTGGACGGTGCTTGTACTTTGTATGTATCGTGTCCCGGGCTTCAGGTCCCGTTGGTCTCGTCAGGAAAAATCAAGCATGAAGCCAAACTGAATGTGCTCGCAATGCAGAAAACCAAGGATCAATTCCGTTTCAATACAGCTGTAATGTTATTCACATACATTTGAAAAACCAAGGTTCAAAATGTGGTCAGTTTCTCCTTTTTTGTGAATCCTATGTCTTATCACATGTTATGTACCTTTGAGAGCACTGTACTTGATTGACCTTGACCTATTTGACTGACTAGGAAGTAGGTCACTCACTGTATCCGTGACCTACTGGTTACATGGTGGATCCTATCTGGGGTAGTTTTGACCTGTTGTTCATGCTTGGCATATCGTCCAGTAGACCTCGCGCCTTGCCGCTCCCTACTGAGCCAAAATTTTTCGCCACGACGCCTGACTTGGAGGCTGAAGACCGCCGGTTTTTGGTATCGTTCTCCTGGCCCGGGGGCGGCTTCGGGAGGCGGCGGCGCAGCCACGCGTGGCGCAGGGCCTGGCCGGGCGTCATGCGGTTCGCCGGGTCCCACTCGAGACAACGCTTCATGAAGTCGAGGAACAGCGGGTCGTCGCAGCCCTTCAGCGCCGTCACCAGGTCCTTGGACGCCGGCGGGCCGCGGTACTTGCCCCGCCGGGAGCGGCCGCCCTGCAGCGTGACGCCGCCGTCCCCAGACGTCGTCGCCGTACAGTAGCGAGGGTAGCCCTTGGAGCTGATGAAGTTCCGCGCGCGCTTCGACACGTCCAGCAACTTCTGCGACGGCATCCCATAGATCTCTATGATACAGGCCAACTGGTCCCCTTCGTCCTCGCCTGGGAACAGCGGGTACCCGGTGAGCAGCTCGGCCAGAATGCAGCCCAGGCTCCACATGTCGATGGGCATGCCGTACTTGGCTCCGAGGATCACCTCGGGCGCGCGGTAGAAGCGCGACTGAATGTACGTGTAAATGCGCTGGTGCTCGTAGCAGCTCGAGCCGAAGTCAATGACCTTTATACCACTGCGGCCCTGCTGCTTCAGCAGGATATTCTCCGGCTTCAGGTCACAGTGGATGATGCGGTTCTTGTAGAGAGCGTCCAGGCACTGCAGAATGGAGTGCGCGAACTTGCGCACGAGCTGCAGGCTGAAGCCCTGGAACTTGTTCTTCTTGATCAGCTCGTACAGGTTCATGCTGAGCAGCTCGAACGTGATGCAAATGTGGTTCCTGCAATCAGAATGAAGACACAGTTCTCTCATTGCGTGTCATTTCCAGAAGAGCGAAATACCCTGGAGCGATTCTGTCCCTGCACGAAGCGGTGCGAACCACGCGCCATTTGTCGCATCAGCAATCGGACTTACAGCACTGCACATTTTGCCACCTGAACTCTTCGCTTCGCGTGTGTTCGGATCACTGAAACTGAAACAGCCTCCTACTGAGCATTCACCTCCCAAGAGTCTTAAGTATCTTGACAAAATCCTTACAAGGCTAATTATGATTCAACGCGGAATGCTATCTGACACATGCCCACGCATGTGACTTTTAATCAGTGACCATTATCGTGTTTCTCCTCAGTTCTTTGGACGCTAATTCGCAGATCTCTTGTTCGTGTTTCTCCGACGGCAACGAACACCTGTGTCCCCCGCCGGCGAAAACATGCAGCAGGTGCGACAGCGGATACAGGATTCTCAAGGACGTCGACTCGGCCCTGAAGCTGCCTCAGCCTTTCTGCTCTCTCAATTCTCCAGTCTATCGACGTGTCCGTTTTGTGCCGTGTTCCAAAAGTGGAAGGGAAATGGGAGTTCACATGTTGTAGACCCAGGCTGCAGATGGTGGCTTGGCGTCCGCCTGCCTTTTTCCCGCAGTTCCAATGCCATTGACATGAATGCTTTCATGTCCAAAAGACATTTACAATTCGGGCCTCTTGAGTTGGGTTGAGTTCGGCTTGGTGCTGTTTCTGTGGCTATTCTGGGCGGTGGAAGTAGGAGTGACGAAGCGGCCAGTTATTGGACCAGAAAATTCACGGCGAGGCAGACGGGAACGCAACAAAGATGATGAATGTGCAGCGCGGAAGCTGCTTTTAAAATAATGGAATTAGGCTGGTCAGTTGGGAACGCGCGCGGCGAATCTGTGCAAGCGCAGCGTTGCACAGCGTTCGGTTCTGGCTGGTTTTCCACACGTCATCTGCGTAAAATTTACACGATTTCTGGTTCTGAATTCAGGATGAGAGTTCATCTGCGCGTACATTCACTCCAACCTGGACCCAACACAGAAGTGTTCCAAGCCTTGAACACGTACTAACTTGACTGCGGGTACAAGACACCTTTTGGTCCAATGTCTCCACGCAAAATGCACCGGCTCACACAGGGCCATTGGCCCAAGTGCGTAACCGGGTCGTGAACGCAACAACCCATTTCATTGTGATCGCGTTTGTTGGCACACCTGAAATTGCCTTTTCCCAATGTTCATGTCTGCCTGCCTGACTGCATGCCACGTCACTCTGCACTGAAACTTCCAAGCGTTGCGGCACCTACCTGAATGTAAAGTGTTCGTGCATGTGCACGATGTTCATGGTGTTCTCCTTGTCCTGCTTCTTGAGGTGCTCGAGGATGCGGATCTCCTCCTGCGCCTGGCGGTGGAACCGCTTCTCGTTCCGCACCATCTTGAGCGCGACGTGTTGGTGCAGGCGATGATCGTACGTCTTCACAACCTGCAAACATAGAAATGTGGACCAGGTTACTTGGGTGCTGTGTGTGTGTGTGTGTGTGTGTGTGTGTGTGTGTGTGTGTGTGTGTGTGTGTGCACTGATCTTGTGCACATTTGGTGCCCATGGGGCCTCGGATTCTGAACCCGTGTGTGTGTGTGTGTGTGTGTGTGTGTGTGTGTGTGTGCGTGTGTGTGCGTGTGTGTGTGTCGTGTGTGTGTGTGTGTACCCACTGATCTTGTGCACATCTGGTGTCCGTAGGGCCTCGGATTCTGAACCCAGTGTTTATTGGGGGCATCTGGGCCCACCAGGTGCAAACAGATTCTGGTGTGTTCAGAAACCTGGACCAAGGATTTCGTCCTCCACAGACAACGGGAAGTTCAATTTCGTGACCTATCGCACGGATGGTGTTTTCTGTCTCGATTTTCTGCAAATCTCGACAGAAATACCATTTGTACAATAGGACAAGGTTATTGAACTTTGTACAAAAGACTCATACTCACCATTTGAGTCTCAATTGCTGCGCAATCTCGACCCAAATAGTGAGTACTCGTCTTTCGTACAGCGTTCAATAACCTTGTC
>JAAUXT010039547.1_pt1 | contig 25600 bp, 29 predicted proteins | sample 7278171 | NCBI WGS metagenome assembly JAAUXT01 (sample SAMN14350112, study PRJNA611818) | marine sediment metagenome | isolation source: surface marine sediment (1.8m) | place: French Polynesia: Moorea | collected 2018-08
ACTTTTGGAAGAGGCTGCCTATAGGTGATTTGATTTCGCTCACTCCGATTTCACTCGCTTTTTCCAAAAGCTCACAAATCGGACCAAGCTCCTCAAATCACCTAAAAAGAATGCTACGCATAAAGCGTGTGGTTCATGCAAACGTTCGCAGTTCATAAATGCCTGTGAAGTAGGTCACATATTGGTTTTAAAAACCAGTAGAGTCTATGTGACCTTGGTGAAAAATCCAAAATGTGACCTGGGTGAAAAATCCAATGTGTGACCTATGAGGGGGGGGGGGGTAGGTCACACATTAGTTTCAAAATGTTCAATATTAATTGCTGATCATTTTAAAACCTGTGTATGACCTACTCCTCCCCCATGATGATGGATTGGAATTTTCACAAAATTTTTTTTTTGTGAAATGATCAGTGATGAATTCTGCACGCCTCCAATATGTGACCTACCCCGCCCCCCCCAGTAGGTCACATATTATACAGACACACAAACATACAGACTGATGGTGATTGCACTGAGCGTGTGGTAACGACCCTTCGGGACCACACGCTTGAAAAGGAAATCCTTCTGACATGTTCTGTTGTAGAATGCCAATCGGGATGACGTCAACCCCACCACACCCCAATCTTTGATGCAAGAGAGACAAGAGATCACCACCTGCATGCATGCCCAAAAGAAAGAGTTCCAGCCGACTTCTAGTGATCCCAACATTTTTCTGAGCACCAAACAAAATTCATTGGAATGCCAGATGGTTTGCAGCCAGAAAGGATGAAGAATTTGTATCACTTCCCTGAACACAAACAAGCAGGCTGTGGCATGGAACAGCCCTGCAGTTTGAATTTTTACACTCTACCAGAATTTGCAACTCGCGGTAAGTTCGACTTCATAGGTGCCTCAGTGGGAATGGGTGAGGACACCTCATGCAGGGGAAACCAAGTCAATTATCACCTGCCATCTCGTCACTCACCATCACTGTCACTCACCGTCCCTTTCCGTCATGCACCCAATGAATGCACCCCCCATCACCCATGACACACTACTCATCCCAAATTGTGGGAGGGTGTGGGGGTCCTCAATGACACCATCCATCCACCGAAATACATAGTGGGTTTTGTGAACACCACACATGCACTTCCTATGAGCTGGTGGTGAGTGGTGGTGAGTTACGGTTGCAAATGGTGAGTGTTGGTGACAGAGTGCACCTCTCATCACACCAGTATCTTGTCGGAGGATGTCCTGTGGTGCGTGTGCAAGGTGCCAAAATCTATGTGGCAATGACCCACTAACCATGCACTGACCTGGCAAAACACCAATCCTCCACGGTGCAGCCAGAGATCTACAACGTTTTGTGAATGATTCCAACTTCAACTGTTCTCTTGAAGAGGTGTACAGATCTACGTGCATGTTCGCTAAAATTCAGAGACTGACAAACACAAACAAAAACGGAAGCACAAATAAATCTATCACGTGCATGCTCTCCTTCGTAGTCTACTCGAAGTCAAAATGTTCTTTAGAACTTACCTCTTCGTTCTTCTGTGAAGTTTTCTCTTGGGTGTGGTTGTCGTCTACAACACAAAGTACTTCGATTGAAATACGTACTCACACATTTTGTCCCGATGGCTCTGTGTGCTTGCTTACCCACGGATGAAAAGTTATGAATGTGTGAGCTGTGGCCTGCATACCAAAACACTGATGAATGGACAGCACACAATTTGTGATGGTAACGACACGCTGGAAAGCGCAGATGACGCCAGGTTTCGTATGCGGGACGGACTTTTGTTTCGACCTGACCTTCTGAACAACACTTACCGGTGTGCACTGGCTTCTGGATCGTTGTTGAAACATTTCTTGCTGAGTTGGAAATTGAACTTTGCGCAGGTGTTCTGTCGAATCCCATCGGGGAGGGCCCTTTATTCAAGTTGCCTCCCCAACCTCACAACAACAAAATAGATTCACCCACCCAGGCGTCTGTTGCACGCCAAGACTGAATTTACTCCCTTTCTGACGTTTTGCGCCATTCCAATTTGTTAAACTCTTGTCTGTGCAGGAAAGTGGACGTTGGCTTCCAAAAACACAGAAGTTTTCAACAAAGGACTTCAGATTACAAGCTGAGTGCAAAACAAGGAATTTTCCAAGATAAAATAGAGAACGACTGCGATGACACATCCTTGCAACATGAAATCCGGCGAAACAATCTCAATTGCATTTTGCACGGTGAATGTGTGAGTAAGAGAGAGATCGGTCTTCAAGAGTCCGGAAGGACAAGGCCCCCCCGACTTCAACTTTGTGATGTTGATACATCAAGCTCAAAAATAGGAAGGGAGTAGTTTTTCCATGAGAAAGATTTGAATTGTTCGTGCCTCAAAAGTTTGCAACATTTTTTCTTGTCAAAGTAAAGGGCACAAAATCCCAATGAAAAATTCAATTTGCACCTCTGAGATAAAAGAAAGCAATTCCCAGGGGGCATTTTGCACGGGACTCTTGACGGCCCCGAGAACTACAATTGCTCTTTCATCTGGCTTTGTGTCTTCACCACAGAGATTGTCTTTCGTGGACAATCTTCCAAGGCCCAAGTGGACAAGTCCCAAGTGCACGTCCCCCGTTCCCACAGCTGGACGCCCCTGGGTTCATCCCTGGACCGTTATCATTGATCCGATGGTCACATCATGGACATTGAAAAGCATTGACAAAAATTTGAAAGTTGCCCTGTTGTGTCTCGTTTCTGTGACAAACTTCATTTGCATTTGATGCAAGAAGACCTTGCAAACAATTCGCAGTGAAAGCAAAGGACCACCCTTTGATTGGATGAGATCAGCACTGAAAGCGCCGTCCCGCTCCAGAATGGCCAGGTCACACCTCCCCGGCGACGCGAACCTTGCTCGGGAAGACGATTAGTTAAAACCATCCTGTCAAACTGGTCACGTGTTTCCGGGAAATTCCGTGACCGACTTATGACGTCACTGAGTCGCCATTGCAGACAGGTATGAAAGTTGACAAACTGATAAGGTAAGATAAAACTTTCTTGTTAATCGCGTTAGCCACTCGACAGCTGAGATAACACTAGATATTCTAGGCACATAGTGTGAGGATTGATGAGAATGCCTCTTGGATGACCAACTTCGGTTAGATCTGGACGAATGGGTTGAATAAAAATTGCAAATTCAAAACTGGGTCAAACCAGTGAGGGAATTTTTGGAGACAAGCTTCACAAAATCGCCACTGTTTGGTCTTCCCGATCAATTTGTACAGGGCAATGGCTGTTTTTTCTTTGATTGTTAGAAACGACAGTGGAAGTGAACAATTGCTGAAGCCCTTTCTCTGGATCCGGTGTTGACACTGAAACTGGCCCCTTCAGTTCGCAAGACCAAATTTAGTGATTCAGATGGGACTCCCACAAGTGAGACAAAACCTCCCAATTCCACTGGCAGCAGAAAGTTTAAATAGAGTCTATTTTCAACACAAGGACGTCTTTTTGGGCGAGCTGTATCGTACACTGGAAATAGCTCGAGGCACTATATCCTGGCATGGTGAGGACCTGCTGATGCCCCCCCCCCCCTCGAACACCCGGGCTCAGACCGTGTGGGGGATAGATCTACTCAAAATTCGAAATTTTGAAAATTTGAAACTGATCCTTTGTGCATTCCACACACCATGCATTTCAGTTGCGTGTAGGCTCTATTTTAGTTTCTCAAAGCACCATGAGCTCCATGGAGCTATTTTTTGAGTATCATCTCTTCTTGGACCTTCAACAGATCAAACAGACCCAAAAAACCCCAAAACTGTACTTCCGTTTGGTTCCAAAACAGCTATCAACAAGATTTCCTTCCAGGGTGCCACAAGGTGCTTTGTCCTGCTTGACACAGACCGAACAGTGACAAGCCGTCAAATCACCTCAAAAACGAGTGGGGGGTTGCAGAACCTTTGAAACTTGTAGAACTTATCCTTCCAGAACTCCGCGATCACACAACCAGTCGTGTGTGGTCGCATCGTGGTAGAATTGGGTTCTCCTCGAAAAGTCATTGTGTGATTTGACAGGAACCATTTTTGTACACTGAGAACCCGGTCAGCACTGATATCTTCGACTCGAACCAAGCGCTCAATGGATTTTTCACCCCAGGGAGGGTTCAATCAGAGAAGTGCCCAGAAATGCAAAATGTGTTCTTGGGGGTGCACAATGTTTGGAGATTTGGACACCACAGAACCTGCACGTGAGCACGAAAAAGGCCTTGGTCGAGGTCATGAATGAGATGTCTTGCTTGTCTTGTGCTGGAAACAGTTGAGTTTTGCCTTGTTGGCGGACGCCATGATAGCACTTTGAGTTGTCAACTGTCAATCACTCACCTTGCAGATCTTTCATCGCCACCAAAGTGGAAAGGAAAATTGTCTCGCTGAAATGTCCGAAGAGTTTTGTTTGAAGTTATGCAGTGCATTACGTATCGAGACAAGGGTTTGAACTTTTTTTGTTGGCAAGCATCACAAACAACAGACCAGCTGTTCTCTTTCGGACAGTCGACATTCACGACCACACATCAAATTGACGGGGTTGAATGGTTTGTTGTTGGACGCAAACCGTTGCTCTTTAGAGTGCAAGGAACTCGGATTGGTTGTAGGTAACAGGAACAGCAACCAGGGAGGTGTGACAACAGCTAAATCGCGTGACCATGGAGACGCAGCACGTGTTGCTGAGCGTCGCGGCGTTCGGCCTGCTCCTGACGGCGTCCCTCGTCACGTCGCAGCGTCAGCCCAACGAGCTGCAGATGAGCAGCTCGGGATACAGACTCGAACACGATCCGTGAGTCGGAAAGCGAAAACACGCGCAAAGTCGCGCATTTTCCATGTCATATCCAATCAAACTGTCGGGGGTCGGAAAGGCAAGGATTTTGTCCTTTGCAGCACGTACATGATCATCGCACCGAACCGCATCTACCCGAACATGGTGCTGCAGATCTCCGTGTCCGTCTACAAACTCTACTTCGACTCGCTCACTGTGCGCGCGTCCGTCCGGCGGGAGGGATTCGAGTACGCGTCCTTCACAGAAAGGTTCACCATCCCGACTACCAAGCTCGTGCAAATGTGGGTGAGTACAGTGGCTCGGGTCCAGCACAGATTGCTGTGGTCTTTGGACATGCCAGCGCGAATGTCTTGTATCACGCGCACACAAACACACGCCCATGCAGACAGACAGAGCAGAAAAGGGGTGGGTCGGCTGCTCACAACGCACACACAAGAGCGTTCCCTCGTGTGTGTGTGTGTGTCTGTGTGTGTGTGTGTGTGTGTGTGTGCGGGCGCGTGCACGGCACATGAGTGTTGACGAGAGGAGGTGAGTTTCGCCTCATGACGTATTGTGTTGTGATTTGCAGATTCCGGAGCATGCGCAGCCCGGCAACTACACCCTGAAGATCGAGGGCTCCACGCTCGGCTCCAACACCGGAAACATATTCGAAAACGAGACGAAGATCATGTTCAGCACAAAGCAGGCCTCGATGTTCATCCAGACCAACAAGCCGCTGTACAAGCAGGGACAGACAGGTGCGAGCCCCACACCACCAGCGAACAGCGCTGCTCTCCCTGTGCTGGCAGACTTACACTTTGTAGCGGGTCATTGACAAGAGCGTGCAGCTGTGAAAACGAACAAGCAGTTCCTTGCTCACATATTGTGTACTGTGTATTTGCAGTGTTCTTCCGCGTTGTTCCAGTCTACCCAAACCTCATGCCAGTGTTTGGCAGCATGGACGTTTATGTCGTGGTGAGTGTGTCTGTCTTCAGGTCAACTCTGCACCGGATAGCAAACAGAGCTGCCACCTTGTAATTTTGCGTGTTTCTTTTCAGGATCCGACCGACACGATTGTGAGAAGGTGGCTTTCCATGCAAACAAACGCCGGTACGTGAGCGAGTCTCTCACTGGGAAATGCTTTGCACAGAATTCGCACAAGAAGGGAAAGGTTAATAGCGAGTAATTGTTGTGAACAGGTGTGTTGGACATGAAGATGGAGCTATCTGACCAGCCAAAATATGGGCAGTGGAAGATACAAGTCAGAGGCTACGTGAGTACACGGACTTTTCCAGTCGCTGTGCAGTGATTTTCTTCAAGCGCCAAAAAACACGGTTGCAAAAGAAACAGTTCCACTCTCACCAACTGTGAACATTTTTTTTCTGGTCTCTTGATGGTGAGCTGTCGTCTTTCATGAAACAGGAAAAATTGTTTCTTTGCAGGGTCACACGTACGAGAAAAAGTTTTGGGTTGAAGAATTTTGTGAGTACATTTTCATTGCCGTGTCTCGTTATTTTAGTGGAGAACACACACATCTACCAATTGTGGGAACTAAAGTCCCGAAGCTTTTTTGCCGAAATCACTTTCAATCCCCCCGATGGTGTTGGTGAAAGCCTCCGTTCTCTGTGCAGGGTTACCGCGGTTCTTTGTGAACGTCAGCATGCCGTCCTACATCATGGAAGACACGTTTGGAATCGCAGGCCTCGTCACAGCGAAGTAAGCTCCGAGTCTCGTTTTCGGTTGAGCGTTCTCTGCGCATGTGTGAAGGAAAATCAGCACAGCTGCGCGCAGTGTGAATGAACGCTTGTGAGAATCACAACTGTCGATCACTTTGGATCCCTTCTGTGGAGCAAGAAGGATGCAAGCCTTTTACCATCGCAGATTGTTCCTTTTGTGGGACTGGGTGAACCAAACTTTCATCAAAAATTGAAAAATTAAAAATTTATTTCAGTCATACGAGTGGGCGACCTGTGCGCGGTAACACCCGCATCACGCTCGAGGTGCGACCTGCGCTGAAGGAAATCGACCCGAACCGGAAGCAGAAATATCCCACCATGACCCGGGATGTCGTGTTCGTGAGTAACTCTCCATTGAGTCTCATCCATCTGTTTTAAGCGTCATGGTCAATTCTTCGCCACCCGTTGTTCGCAAGTGGCCTCGCAGAGATCAGAGTTCAGTTACTTGATGGAATTTGTCTGGTGGTTCTTGGTGTCTGTTTTCAAGATGTTGCCCAAGCAGACGACATTGGAACTGACCAAATGCCCAGATCACAGGAAACCTCAATTTACACTGATTTGTTTTGCCAGTTTGAGGGACGAACGGACTTCCTGTTCACCATGGAAGAAATCAAAGATCTGATTGGCGAGAAAGTGTCCAATCACGAGCTCTACGTGCACGCCAGCGTCTACGACTGGTACCTCCAGCTGAATGAGACAGGCAGGTTCCGTCAATTACTCGGGAATTATCCAGTACACAAACAGCGTGGCATAGGTTGATACCGGCTCCAGCGAGACCTGAAACAGTTTCCTCCAAACGAATCTGTGATTGAGGTAAAGGGGCCCAAACCTTTGCGAGGAAAGCGACAAACACGCACGTGAAAAGCAAAACAATTCACGCCTGCGTGAATTCATTTTGCTGAGGCCAAGGGGTATCTGGAAGCCACTCAGTATTTTCGTTCGTTAGTGCCATGTTGCGTTGTTGCTGCAGGTTACGCAATGAGCGTGATCTACGGGCGCACAGTGACGATGAGGCTGCTCGGAGATACATCACGGAGCTTCAAACCGGGATTCCCCGTCTCAGTCTACGTGAGTACACGTGTTCTCAACCATTGCGTGTGATTCGTTTCAAAAACTTTTTCGCCTTTGTCCGACTCAGAAAATCAGCGGAAATAACGTGCGTGGTTGCTTTTGATTGCGTCATTTTCATGTTTGCGCCAGTTCTGATATTCGTCCGAACTGTTTGTCTCAACTTGTGATGTCTTGGTTGCAGTACGCAGTGATGGAGGCTGACGGAACACCTTTGTCGGGGATGCGTCGCCAGGTGACAATCCAGCGCATCGCAACAACGGTGAACGGCTACACGCGTCAGCTGCCTGAAGAGAAACTCATCGTTGGTCAGTAGCACCTGCATTCTTCCTGGACTCCATTGTCGCGCGCTCCCCCTGCACATTCCGGAACGTATTTTGACGTTGTTTGTGGTTGCCTGTGGACGCCTGTGTTTTGTTTGTCAGGAGACGACGGGATCGTACACTACCACTTCTTGACGGATGCCGAGGACGAATTGATCAAAATCCGCTCCTACTACGACGCTGTGGGATCGCGAACGGAGGAGGTTATTCTGCACAGAACCTACAGTCACTACAACAACTACCTGCACATCGAAACGTCCACCCAGAAACCCTTGGTGAGTTCGCAGCAGGATGTTGAATTTTGCACTGGAATGTTCAAAACACGGAATCAATTGATTTCTGAATTGTTGTGTTGAGAATTTCTCGAGGACCATTTTTGCACCCACAGGTGAACGAATACATGATCTTCACTGTTCGCTCGAGCACCTGGGTCGAGAAGGTGTACTATCTCATCTGCTCCAAAGGTCAGTCGTGACAAGTGTGCCTTCGAATAGCTTTGGTTTTGCTTTTCTATGTAACGAGCGAGGTTCGAATTTACCGTTTCGTCGTTGCCAGGCAACATTATTGTCGCGAACACGTTGGAAATGGCGTCGACGCAGAAGACGTTCAGCGTGGCGCTGTCACGTGACATGGTGCCGTCGTCGCGCATCGTCGCGTACTACATACTGAACGGTGAAGTCGTCTCCGACGCGCTCAACTTCCACGTGAACGGATCCATGCTCAACCCCGTCGAGGTGAGTTGGTGCGCGTGTTGTAGTGTGCGTGTGTGTGTGACGGTTTGAGTCGCTCGAAGTCTGGGGCATCTGTGAACTTGTTTTTTGCAGCACAGAGTGTGTTATGGTGCATGCAGGATGAGGTGACGTTCAGATTCGATTCTATTTGCTGTGTTTTGTTTCGGTTCGAACCTTTGTAATTGTTGGCTCTTGCGCCTGCAACATTTTTGGTTTATTAGCGTTTACCATTCATTCACTTGGTGGTTTCCTCGTACCAAATTGTGGATCCTGTGTGAGAGAATCGCTGCAAACCCACAGCTGACCCGGAACGCTCGCCCCGCTGTTTCAGGTGCGTGTGAACATGGGGAAGGATTTCCTGCGCGACACGGTCGAGATCACGGGCATCACGGACCCCGGCTCCTACATCGCATTCAGCGGCCTCGACTACGATTACTTCGTCTACGACACTTCCACATTCTTCGACGAGAACGACATCATCGAAGAGCTGGAGACGTACGATGACCACGCGAACGGGAGCTTTGCGCACAAGTGGTACTTCGGTGAGGGTTGCCGAGATGTTCAACAAGTTTTCAACAATGCCTTCTGTGTTACATTGAGAGTGCTTTGTGACAGTTGTTTACTCGAATGTTCCCAACAGGTGAGATGGATTTTGAGAAGGTGTACTTCCCGGCGCAGACGTACGGCATTGACACGAACCGCACGTTCGCTTACGCCGGACTCATCGTCTACACCGACGCCAACGTTACACTCGTGCCACATGATTGCAACGAGACGCTCGGGTGAGTGCGCACATCATACGTGTTCGAATGCGCGTGTGTGCACGTGTGAGACATTTGAAGGTGTTCAATGGTGTGGAAGTCCAAAAAGGCAACAAGAGTATATGATATGGTGTCGTTGCCAGGACAACGGGAGAAAGCGCCACGTTTGAGAACGCACACGCCTGTTTTGTCGTCGGTGTGTTCGTGTTGAGGGCAACTGTTCCGTCTTTCTGAAGATTGGTGTGGGAAACTGATCATTTGAGGCTTTCCTGAATGTTTTTGATGGTATTTTGCAGGTACTTCCCGTGTCACGATGGTTCGTGTTACGAGATCACGCAGATCTGTGACGGCACGAGGCAGTGTGAGGACGGCATAGACGAGATGGGATGTACGTCGTTTGTCCAAAGATTCTATTTTATTGAAGGCCAGATCTAATCAGAAACAGCTGCTTTGACTGGTTGTATCTACAGTTTATTTTGACTGCCAGTTGAAACGACAAAGACGGATATTTTTGTTCGTTCAGGTGAACGGGTGACAGAAGATCCGTTCTCACCCGGGTTCCACCGCTTCAAACACATCTCGCGGCACTTCGAGGAGACCGGGGAGTGGCTGTGGGAGGGCTACTTCACGAAGCCCGACGGGCGCCTCGACCTGCGCAGGCCCGTTCCCAAGGAGCCCATGTCGTGGCTCATCAGCGCCTTCGCCGTCAGTCGAGACAAGGGCCTCGGCATCACCCGGAGACCCACCAGGGTGCGCGACTCACTTTCGTCCCTTCGGAGTGCTTTTGTAGTCAGGACTCGTTATCACGCCCAAGATTCGCAGATTGTTTTCATGGCGCTGTGATTGCACAGTGACGAAGCAGATGTACCAGAGAACACCCCAGAACACCGCGCAAGAGAGTCAGATTGTCAGCCTGCTCAGTGTCCCTGTCTGGAAACAGTGTCATGTTCTGATTGTAGTACCAGAGCACACGACCGTTCTTTATCGAAGTGGAGATGCCCGACAACACGGTGAAAGGGGAGCAGATCGGAGTGAGAATCGCGCTCTTCAACTACTGGGACTTCGCTCTCGAGGTGAGTCCAATCGGCTGAATTGAAGGGAGAAACTGACGTGAAAACACCCCTCGACTGAAAGACTCAGGTCATGAAGTCCGGAGTGAACATTGGGCCACGGATCTGATTTATCCTCGGCGCTGATTGGCTGATTCTTCTCTTCACGTCACAGACGCTCGTCACGCTGCATGACTCTGAGGACTACCGTTTCGTCGTCGTCGATGATTTCGGCATCGTCAACTCGTACGCGCCCAGGATCGCGAGGGGGAACATCCAGACCATGGTCTACGTGAGTAGAACGCTTTCCTTCTATTCAGGTAACAATTGGGCAGCTGGACAAGACGCCAGGTTTGACAGAAGATGCTCTTTCACTTTTTGGGATAATTTTGTGCTGGCGTGATTCTCAATTTTCCCCATCGTCGTTTTCAGTTGGAGGCAGGCCGCATGACGACCACGTACATGCCGGTGCTGCCGGTAAGAGACGGATCTGTGAACATCACCGTCAGTGCGACATCGTTCATGGGCAAAGATACCGTCACCCGCAGCGTTTCCATCAAGGTGAGGCTAAGACATAGAAACGGGACAAAGGTGCGTGAAAAGAGTTGTGAGGATGTCTTGTTTGGGTTGTCATCTGCCCTCGTGGAAGTGAAGGGAGGGAAAGTGTGGCAAAGAAAAATTCTGTGGTACAAACGTTTTCCTCAGCAGATCACATTGAAATGCAGGGTCACTCGTTTTGCTCACGAAACATTACGCGCAGAATTTGCCTTTCCGCAGTTGGCGAGTTTTCGCAGGTTCACTGCGTTTGATACACTCCGAAAATGCCGTTCTCACTGATGCGTTCCCGTTCATTACATTCTGCTCGTTTCTGCTGCTTCAGTACGACGGCGTAACGAACCACTACAACACGCCATACCTGATCGACCTCATCAACCAGGGTTCGCTCATCATCCCCGACTTCGACATCCCCGTGCCCGAGCAGTTCATCTACCCCGAGCAGAGGGAGCACTCCTACGTGCCTGGATCCCCCAAAGCCACCGTCAGCATCATTGGTGAGTGCAACACCAAATGTTACAAACGCAAACACCTGCCAAATTTTGCTCCACAAGCAAACACTCGAGCACTCAAACGAAATATGAGTGCGTGCAAAGGTGGTGGGCATTCTTTCATTGCAACGAGGATGGAGTCTGCTCTGTTTCTTAAAAATACAGGAAGAGATTTCTGGTGTGGATAAAGCCGGGCGTTCTGTTTTTCGAAAGCATTTTCGCATCCATCTGGCAGATGGCCTTGGCTGGGCATCGCCCCTGGAACCCTGTCTTTCAAACTCGTGCCTTGCACTTTTCTCCGGAGATGTCAGAATAATCTTGTGTTTGCAGGTGACGTGGTGGGGCCTGGTTTCTTCGTGCCCCGCCTGAACGCGGAGAACTTGATGCGACGACCTTACGGCTGCGGTGAACAGAACATGTTCAACTTCGCGACAAATCTCTACAACATCAAGTTCCTCAAGGTGTGGCACGTGGAGATTCGCATGACAGACAAAAAGAGACTACACGACGCGTTTTCAGAATCACCCTGGGTTGAAATCTTCCTTTGGCCTGGTGTCACTTGCTTACACAATCCCGTTCACTTCCAGGAGACAAACCAGTTGGGTGATGACACGTTGTTCGACGCGCTGGAGTACATGAACCTGTTGCTGCAGCGACAGACGAGTTACATGAGCGAGGAGGGCGCCTTCAGCATGTTCCGGGACTACCGCGAACCTACCTACAGCACCTGGTGAGCTTTGTTCGAATGTCTCGTTCCTTTTCCGTGTGCCCTTTCCATTCACACAAAATACAACTGGAAATCCACATCTTCCGAGCAATACCTGGTTGTCTGCAGATTTAGGGATCAGTCAAACCTGTTATTCGACACATATGACGATCATGGGTTCACTTGGTGTGTTCACTTGCTGAATGTCGCGCTTCTCTCTCAGGCTGACGGCGTTTGTGCTGACGACGCTGCAGGACGCGGACGAGGCGGACTGGCGGGAGTTCCTCTTCATCGAGAACGGGCTGCTCAACAAGGTGGCGCTGTGGCTCACTCAGCAACAGGACCGCCAGACCGGCGCCTTCAGCGAGAGCGCGCCTTTCTACGACTACAACATGAGGGTAAGGAAGGGTCTGCTGTTCAATAGTGAGCACCCGTCGTTTCTTGAAACCTCAAAGGATTATGACGTGTGAGTCTGGAGATGTTTTATCGAATACATGCCCCTCAGAAAGGTGCTCTAGAGGTCTTTGTGTGAAGGACCACTCTTTCCGTCTTGACCAGCATGTCTGATTCGCGTTTACAGGACAACATAACGTTCTCGGACGGGGAAATGCAGAGCGGACAGAACATCTCGCTCACGGCTTACGTCCTCATCGCACTGTCCAACGCCAGGGGGCTCACTGGGGTGAGTTCAAGAAAATGACGTCGAACGTGGCAAACAAGTCACGTGAAACTTTACACCCGGTCTGGATGCGAACAAAAGTTGAACTTGAAGCAAAAGCCAAGACGAACAAGGGCGCAAGGAAATTCACTCTTTTTCCAACAGTGTGTGTGGAAGACGTTTGCGTCTGGCTGTCAAAATGTCAGCAGTTCTCAGTGGTCATGTTGGACACACACAGGTTGCCCGGATGGCGGCGGACTCTGCGCGTCTCCTCGCGAGCAACTACCTGGAGCCGTTCGTGTCGCGTCTTCACGACCCCTACCAGGTGGCGCTCGTGTCGTACGCGCTGCTCGTGGCCGGAAGCAACGTGCGCAACGAGGCGTTCACAAAACTCGACTCCATCAAGCGCGTTGGTGCGAACCCAATCTTCCGTCGATTCTCTGTCGCATTTTTGTTCGCATTTCTTGAAGCCTTCGTTACATTGGACATTCTGTGTGGGTTGCAGGTGAATACACGTACTGGTCGCGTCAGGTGATCCCGCCCAACCCGACGTGGGTCAAGGACACGATCCACTACCAGCAGCCACGCATCATCTACGCGCAGGAGGGCTCGGCCGTGTCCGCGTCCGGCTACGCGCTGCTCGTCTACCTCGCCAACAACCGCATGGAGGACGCGACGAGCATCATGAAGTGGCTGCAGAGCGTCAGAAACAGCATCGGCGGCTGGGGCAGCACGCAGGTGAAGCTCTCATCCGATACATCCTTTGTGCAGAAGAAAGGGAAAGCAGCTGAGCCATGTTTGAAATTGACGGAGAGCACCCCTCCATGTTGTTGAGATGTTGGAGGCGTTTGCGGGTGTTGACGGTGATGTCGCTCTTCTTCGAGCAGGACTCGATCATGGCGCTGAAGGCGCTTACAGCGTATGGCGAGCGCGACACGAACCGCGAGCTGTACAACATTGAGGTGCAGGTGCAGGCCACGTCCATGTCCACCAACGACTTCGACGAGTACGTCAAGCTCAACCAGAACAACTGGATGCAGATGCAGAATGTCGACGTAAGTTGCGTCGAACAAGTGTTCTTGTTCTGTCGGGCCGAACGACATCGATTTCTCAACAAGCAATCGTTCCAGTTTGCGGGGAGCAACAACAGGGTCGACAAACAGCCTTCCACTGGCTCAAGAATTCTGGCCGCACACGGTCACCAGCGTGGTGAACTTGCTGGCGACAGACTCGATACAAAAGAGGTGGTACTGAAGCAGTGTTGTCTCCTTTCTGTTGCAGATTCCGAGAGTGTATGGGCAGGTGAAGGCGTGGGTGCGCGGCACAGGCATGGCGCTCATCCAGCTGCACACCGCCATGAACGTGGAGTACCCGCATAAGCAGTACCCGCAGCCCAACGGAACCTTCTTCAACATCACGCTCGATAAGCTCTACTTTTCCGGCAAGAACTTCTCCATCATGGAGGCCACCGCGTGTGCATTGTGAGTATTTCGTCTGCCATGTTCCATCTGCACTTTGCACGCGTTTCGCGTCAGACCGACAATGATAATGATGCAGTTTCAGGAACAGCTTTTTGTCAACGGTGTAGTTTTGCATAGTTTATCGTTTGATGTGTCACGTGCAGGTGGACGCGTCCCGACCTGCGCGAGCGGACGGGTATGGTCGTCATGGAGATGGACATTCCGACAGGCTACGTCGTCATGAACGACAAGCTGCGCAGCTACGTGCAGTCGGGAGTCGTTCCAACGCTGAGTCGCGCCGAGTTCTACTCGAGGAAGGTCGTCTTCTACCTTGACTACGTGAGTTGCAATGTACTTCTGCAATGAGGATTCTGTCCAAATTGAGCAGACCCTCAGAATACATTGGGTGATGCTCAGACACACAATGGGACAATCAAGTTTTACCTATTGTGGCGCGCAGTTTCTGACCGAAGTGCCAATGACCGAGCTCGAGTGTTGTCAGAGTTGCAGCCTTTTGTGCTGCGTTGCGTCGTGATTTGTCTGCTGCATATCCTGCCATTCGACATCACAATATCTCCTCTTTGCAGGTGGACGCAAACCAGAAGACGTGTGTGGACTTCCGGGCGGATCGATGGTATCCGATTGCCAACGGGACAATTCAACACATGCTCAAAATCTACGACTACTACGAACCCGGTGAGAAGACGTTCTCGTTTCGTTCCTCAGATCAACTCGAACGCTGCCAGCACAAAGTCCTGGGAAAGCCCAAGAAATGGAACTCGTACTTGATTGCAAACAGAGAACGTGTGATCTTCACCACGATTGCTGTTCGCCAGGCTGAAGCCAAACGATTGACACCCAAACTAATTTTACGTGTCTTTATTTGCAGGTATGTTCAATTACACGTTGTACACGACGTACAACCTGTTCAACCTGCACATCTGCCAAGTGTGCGGCTCCTTCCAGTGTCCCTACTGTCCCTACTACAACTCTGCGCCACCGTTAAAGTGGCTACACACCCTCCTAGTGACTCTTATCTGCCTTGCAATAGCATGGACGACCAAGTATGTTTCATTCACATAGCAACGGGAAAGTCTTCTCAAGCAAACAGGAGGTGACAAACACGCTCGCTGTGCAGCAGCGAACTCCAGACGGAGGAGGATAGCGGCCACAAAGAATGCGTGAATGGATACTTATGACAACTCTCGCCATCAAGCTGCGCTGAAACGCTTCGCGGTGGCAACTGGCCCATCACCACATTTTTCGCCTCACGAACTCAGCAACTCATTGAAAGGAAAAACACTTTGTGTCATCATCGGTTCCTGGCTCCAAGCAAAGACATTTCAATCCAAAGATTTCTCTCCTCGGTTGAATCCAAGAACAGAATTCTTGGAAATCGTGCGCTGAAGAACAGGAACACAAAGTTGAAGGTGTGTGAGTGTGTGATTTGGGTCACCCTGAAGCACAAAGAATCTCAGATTTGATGAAAAGTTGTTTCATGGTTTGTTGTGTGGAACGAACGACTCATTCACGATGCAAAGTAATATGCTTGACCAAGTTGTCGTGAGAATTGTTTTGTGCATTTTTGGAAGTGATAATCTGAACGAAGTAGCCATTGTGATTCACACACTAAAACCGTGTGGTCTCTTTTGCACTTGCTCAAACGCGAGTCATTTTCTTCAAGACCAAAAGCGCGACGCAGGTGCAGTCTGCAGGAATCGGCCCACAAGGCCCCCTTCGTCTTTACGGGTGAAAAATTACACGAGAGGAGACGCCGGGGTCTTCTGGAGAAAACATGCATTTCTTCAGGCTGCACTGAGAAGGCATGCAGGGTGCATATGCTGAGCTTTAGAGCCAACAAAAGCGATACACCGTTTTGTCAACAGAATTTTTTTGTACTGTTCAGGTTTTCCTGGGCTTTTGGAAGCGAGATCTGATTTTTCCGTTCGTATGGGTAGAAAGCGAAGCATTCCAAAGGTTCTCTCAGCACTATCTTCATTCAGTTGTTCAGCTTGACATGATGACTGTGCTCTGCTCGTGCGTGTTTTATGGGAGTGAAACCTCGTGAAGGTATTTTTTGTCTTTGTGGTTGGATCTTTTACGTGATGCAAATGTTGCAACAAAGTGCAAAACATATTTTTATACACTTGTACATATTGTACATTGTCTGGTGTAGATATTGTCAACGAAAGAAAAAGCACAACACTGAAGTTTCTGAGATGCGCGCATTGTTGCCACAATTTTTGGTGGTGATGAATGCGCAAGTGATTTGTGTGCCTGTGCCAGATCAAACGATTAATTTTACACTGTTTTTAGAAAATTACGGTAAACTTCGTTGTGTTCCAAGTGAGACATTTCAATTCGTGATCTTCACTGTGACGCGAGTGTCTGTGAAAAAAGAGAACGTGTGCATTCCACAGGTGTGAATCAAAGCGAACTGTACATTCCAATGTCGACACATTCCGATCAATAAAATATTTTATAAAAAGGTTGAAAAGTCAATCTTGTCTTGCATCAGTCAGACAATCCCAAAAATATCTCACGTGAAAACCTGACAGTCCACGCTCTGATCAAATAACTGCATTTCCCGTGGGGGTTCAACAAATCTGAGCATTCCCGAGTCATTCGGAAGTGATCATTGCTCCGAACGCCTCCTCAAAGCCCGTTCAACTGGCATGCTGTCAGCACAAAAACAAACACTTGTCATTTCGGAGGTGTGATTGAAACACATCATGCTACACTTGGAGAAACTTGTTGTACCAACATCTCTCTTTCACAATACTCCAGACGTGTTTTATCAGCAAACTTTATCGATGAATCACCTGTTTCGATCCAAACACTTGCTTGCCTCGACATCAGATGCGTCATTGGTTGCACAATGAACACTCCCCGATCTTTTTCACAACAAAGAACCAGAAAAATGCGAAACCTACTGCTTCTGACAACTGAATTGACAAAACGAAAGGCTCTGGGCTGATCAATGTTTTGGAAGAAACTTGAGTAGAAGCTGGGAATTCGTTTTGAGGCAAGGTATGTCGGTGCAATAAAAATTTCTCTTGACACTCGAAAAGTGCCATATTCCTTCCGTTTCAGGTTTGCCTTGTCATATAACTTTAGCATTCGCGTTGTTTGTGATGAGCATGAAGTATCACTTTGGTGGTAATGTTTAAAATGAAGCAGTTACCAAGTGAAAGTCAATTGTCTGTGGGTGATATTGAAGTTGTGGTTCCACTTTTCAGGGGGCTGCAGATGAAATGGAGAAGAGACAAACTTTCAACAGATTTCTGAGCTCGACTTCTCAGGTCGATCAGGTTCGTATCACTGACGAATCGAAATGGAGCCTGCCTCCTCACGCCCCTGTAGATGTTGTCCATTCTCGGGACAGGCTTCACCCAGACCGATGGAATTCTTTCCCGTGAGAGTGGCCTGCCGTCAATCCGTTGCCCCGCACGTCGGACTGGTGTGGGCTTGATCAAAGTTTCGTCGAAACTGGCAGTGGGCCTCCCACGTTGTGAACAGACTCAAGCTTTCGTGATGTGGATTTTTCAGGATCCAGAGTCTTGGACGACATTTCCCTTTCTTGTCGATGACAAGACTGTCCACCACGTCGCGAGATCGCGCGTGATGTTCGTCATGCGAGGTCTGCCAGGAAGTGGCAAGTCAACCATAGTGAGGCAGCTGGAAGAGACGTACGAGAAACACGGGACCGTGGTCACATGTTCGGCTGATGACTACTTCCTTCAGGAAACCGGGACTTACCACTTCCAACAAGTTCGTATTGAGTTGTTTTGTAATGTCGAACAAGCCTTGGAGAATTTTACTTCCGAATCCACAATTATCCTGCTCACAGATTTGACGCAGTCTGGAAGATAAACATCATTTCTGTCCGCGGCAGTGTTCCAAGGTGAAAAGTATCAATCCATGGGACCTTGCCCTCTCTGTGGACCTTGTCTCGATGCCATTGTGTGTGCGTGTGTACGTATGAACTGACTATCACTGTGCTTTTTGCTTTGAAACACAAAGCCTGTTACTTCTCGCAGGACAAGCTGCCTGAGGCACATGCGCACTGTCAGGAGCGCGCGCGCGCAGCCTGTGAAGGCGGTGTGCGTGTTCTCGTCATCGACAACACGCACGTGCGCCGCTGGGAGATGGGCTTCTATCTCAAACTGGCATCGCAGTACAGCTACACCGTCGTCGTCGTGTCTCCGAAAACACCGTGGAGGTGCGTGTGCTCATGTGAACAGTGGTGTGTGCCAGAAGGGAGTCGTTCTTTGTCAGGTCATTGTTTCAAGCAAAGAACTTCATCATAAAATTCCCCATCGTTGAGAGAACAACAATTCAAGAGGAGAAAGACTTGCGTAGCCAAGAGCGAGATGCTGGTGGATGAATTTTGTGTGCACATAAACACTGGTTTTGCAGATACAATCCAACAGAACTTGCCAAGAGAAACAAACACCAAGTACCAGAGGATCAGCTCCGACTCAAGCTCAGCAAGTACGAGTCTGTGCTTCCTGTTTATTTTGGCTGGTTCCTCAACGCGGAAGACAGCTCGACACTGGCGACTCTTGCGAGGGAATACTTTCGGACGTGCCTGGAGCAGTTCCCAGCGTTCAGGGTCACGATGCTGGAAAACAGCTCACAAGGTGAGTGCGCGCCTTGGCAACCTTTGTTCTGAAATTCCATTTTGACGTGTCAATTTTGTCCTCAGAATTACTGCAATCTCTCACTGTGTCTTGTGTGTGGACAATCTCGCAAGTGACGTCAAAAATAAACTGGGTCCCTCGTGTCATGTCTGTCGGTGTTTTCGTTGTGCTTTCTTCCGAGGTTTCCTCGCTGACAGAACATTGCATCTTCTTCCACAGATACACCTGAACTGACCTTCTGCAACTGCTACTCACGCGAAGGGTCATCAACAGAGACGTTGCACTGCACGGCGTTTTTCTCCAATCGAGGTCGGACGCGAGCCTGCTCCGCGTACTCGTCATGTGATGTCGTGAGGCGCTCGTTGGGCAAAGCTTTTACGCTCAACATTGTGGGATTCGTGTTCACACCGAAGACTTGCGGAGCGAGAGTTGTTCTCACCCCAAGGGAGCTGAGGCTTTGGGGAAAAGATGATTTTGAAGGGGCCAGTAACCCACCGAGCGATGTTGACTTCGGCTTCGTATCAGATTCGCCGAAGAAACGCGGGCGCAGAGGCGCAGGTGGTTCAGTCCAGAAACAGACTGATTCGCAAAGGCAGCAGATGCGCAAAAACCAAGGCAGAGGCCGTCCGAGGAAACCCAACCAGTCTGAAATGGCCAACCAACCAGGAAGCTCGACATCGCAGCCATCGGCGATGCTGACGCAGCCTGAAACTCCAAAAAAAGCAGCAAATTCAGGGACAAAGGTGTCCAACCCGTTCGCTGCTCTGATGGACAGTGACTCTGACACCGCTGCAACCAGCGACAGTGAGGATGAAACTGGAAACGCTGATGCCACCAGCAGAGAGCACCAAAGCGACAACGTTACGGCTGAACGAATCGAACCAGAGGACGCCGTGGACGAGCACGGCGCCAGCGATGGTGACGCACCAAGTGACGAGGAGGGCTGCGATGACGTCAGGAGCGACGCGAGTGACGTCGAGGGTCACGGCAGCGACACAGATGACGACGAGACGCTGGCGATGCAGATGAAATACGTCCGGCTGAGTGACCGTCCCAGGTCAGTGTTTCAGAAAGTGTTTGGTTGTCCATCATTGAAAGGCAAAATTCCATCCTGAAGACACAAATTTTGGTCAAATGACATGGTAATTCTCTCTTGATTCCTTCACGCTTAAACGTTTCGTCAGGATCGAGACATGTCCCCGGCAGTTGTCTCATCACACGGGTGGAATGTCGCAATGTTTGAATGTGGAACGTGGAGACTGACATTTGGTGCATGTTTCTTGCGCACAAAAAGCCGGTCTTTCTGTTCCTTTTTTCAGATTTTTGCCGACTCAGGGCATCGGTAGTCGCGCTCACGTCACCCTGGGTCACGCACGCGGGGCGTCGGCGGTGCAGACCGGGCTCGACCAGGTCAGTGTCGTCGAACTCGAGCAACGCTGGGCAGCGCAGCAGCGCAGCAACCACTCTGACAGCCGAGGCGGTGGCGCTGAGCCAGGGATCCAGCGCGACCTGGTGGAGCTGAAAGACGCTGCGCTGTGTTGCTATGACAACGTGCAGTGCGTCTTGTACCTGAACGAACCCATCTCAATGTCATCGCTGTTCAGCGGGCGCTACTGAGAAGAACGTTGGTGTTAACTCGACCGCAGTGCCGGGAAACTTTTTCTCAATGTCCCAACCAAGTCCTTCCGAGACTTGTCCACGATTGACAGCCCCACGCGATTGTTTTCTGAAAACTCCTGTGATACAGACGCCATCAAGTGTGGTTGACTTGTTTTCTCCAAAGGATTTTGTGTGATATATCCACCGAGCCAAAGTGCTGTGAAACTTCAGGACGATATGTTGCCAAAAAAATTGGCCACACACTGCAGCCACCAAACCGCAGCGGGAGTATCGGACCCAAAGTGACATGGTTGATCCACAGAGGAACTTGTGACAATATCAGTGGGGTTATACCCTTTTGTGTGACACGCCGGTTGCAATCCTGCACGCTCCAAGACCGCGTGCGTCGAGAAAGCAACGTGACAAGGGGCTGCACCGTTTTGGTCGTAAGTCCTTCATCTTACTGCATGCATTGTAGTGTGGTGTTTCAGACACTTGGTGTCTGGCGAGCAAAAAAGGCAATCACTGGATCAACAACACGGGAACACCAAAGATATGCAGAAATAATTTGGACACTGTTTGACATCACCAACAACATCCGTGGCCTTGATGCAGAGTGCCTTTGCGGAATGCCTATTTGTGGCGCAACACAGACTGCTCACAGAATATTTGGAAACGTGATTTTCACGAAAGGTGTTCCTTGTTCGCTGAGGGTGTCGCAGATTTTGTGATTTTTACACTCGGCGGAGCGGCTGTGTGTTGTTCTGGCACTTTCTCCTCTTTCCAATGTCAGTCGACCCAGGCAGGAACTCCCACCCACCTGCCAAATGTCACATAACGGGGGGTGGGGGTGTCAAATACCATTTGAAAATTTTGTGGTCAGGAGGAGAGGGGTCATGTAGCATTTGAAATCACCGAATATCAAATATCTGCAGCCTGAAGGGTGGGGGGCCACACGACATTTGAAAATGTGATGTCATGTGAGGTCCAAATTTTTCAATGCCATGTATCCCCCCCCCCCCGCCTGGTTGCGTGTCTTTGTATTTTGGCTGTCACCGAGTTTGACGTGCCAAAATGTGATGCCACTCCTCCGCCAAGTGTACCGTGCTGTCAGCTGGCTAGTTGTTGAACATTTTCGGTGTTTGGTCTTCTGTCTACCGTCAGTTGAACTGTCTTCCCCTCAAAGTCGAAGTGGAATCGTAGACGAAGGTGTGTTTTGATGAGGGCTCACTTTTGCCTGATTTTAAGCCCGCGGCCTATCGATGCTGCGGGCTCAGTCCAGTCACCCCATGTGTGTGTGTGTGTGTGTGTGTGTGTGTGTGTGTGTGTGTTTGTGCAAATTGAAACCAAGTTGGTTTGGGGGAAAGGGGGGGTTAAGCAACTTGGTTCAGGGGGGCGCCCTCCCCCAACCCCCTTTCTTCGTTGGTTTGCAGGGGTGGGTTGGTGAGTGGGCACCCCTGAACCAAGTTGGTTTACCCCTGACGAGAAACAAACTTGGTTGGTTTTTCCCCCCGCCCCCAAACTAACTCAAGCTGGTTCAGGGTCAAACCATCAAAATATTTTTGTGCAAATTTACAACTTATCGTTACGTTTCAAATTTCGCGGCCTGTTTGTGGTCGCGGCTCGTTGATCCTTGATTTCTTGCTTGGCACTGGTTTCGTTGTTTTTCTGGTGTTACTTGAAGGTCCGTCTCACTTTTTGCGGTGCCCAAAATGGGTGCCTCACCACCTCCCGGGTCGCGATTGGGAAAAACGTTCTTGTTTCCCAACATTTTACATAGTGCGTAACTTTGTGTTGTTTTCTTTGTGTGCTACAGTTTGGAAAGAAATTCATCCTGTTGAACCGTGCCAACTCTTTGGCACCCCCTTGGAAAGCAATATTCACGTCCACAGGTCTGGCTGTGGCGAGAGTTTTGTCACGTTGAGGGTGTCGATTTCCAAGAAAGTTCAGGTGACAAAAACAGTTTTGTGCCGACAAGATGGTTCAGGATGACCGCTGGCAGAGAACAATTCAAGATTGCACGACGCGTGCGCGAGGCGCATGTCTACAGCGATACGTTTTCTTGTTTGGGAGGCAGACATGTCTGTGATGCTTTAGGAATCTGAGTTTGATTGAGGTTTTACACTTGTTCGTTGTTCATTCCAGGTTGATATCTGGGTCATTGTGGTTGCTGTGACAGACTTTTGATCTAATTCTTCAAATGTTTTATCGATTTGCTTTTGAGGTGAAACGATAGAAAGGGAGACTTGTGGTTGTTTATTTTTTCAGAGTGATCTGCTGTCAGTGGTTATCAGCCGCGGTAGCGAGCTGATATCGGTTTGCCCCTGTATCTGTCTCCGCACATCCTGTCCTGGGTAATGTGGACAGGTTATCTCAGATACCCCCCCCCTTGGCAAAAACATTTTCAACTCAGACATTGTCTGACTCAGACATTGTCCAGGTTAACCCCCCCCCCTCACTGGCAAAAAAAAATTCCACCTCAGACATTGTCTGACTCAGACATTGTCTGACTTGGACATTGTCTAGGTTACCCCCCCCCCCCCACTGGCAAAAAAAATTCCAGCTCAGATATTGTTCAACTCAGACATTGTCTGACCAGGACATTATCTGGGTTACTCCTCCTGCTGGCAAAAAAATTTTTCAACTCAGACATTATCCAACTCAGATATTATCTGGGTTACCCCCCCCCCTGCAAAAAAATTTCAACTTGGACATTGTCTGGGTTAGGGTATCTTGGACATTGTCTGGGTTAGGGTATCTTGGACATTGTCTGGGTTAGGGTATCTTGGACATTGTCCAGGTTACCCCCCCCCCCCGCCCTGCATAGAAAAATATGGAAAGTAAGAAATTCATAAATTCTGAATTTATAGATTTCCTGAGAACTTTCCACATTTCCAGGTCACCTCCCCACACCCAATGCAAAAAAAATGAGGAAAGTACTGCGGACGAGAAAGACACGATCTGTATGCTGAGAGAAAAAGGAAAAAAACGACAGTCACACTGGAATTCTGCTTCATCGCAACGACACAATCGCCTTTCTTTTTTGTTTCGTTCAATCAATTGGTTTCTTTCTCCAAGCCACCTCCCCACCCCCGACTAGACACGCGTCCACAGCAAAAGACTTTGTTCCGCGTGACAACTGAAGACACAACTGATCCGCCTGCAGGGTCTGAAGACCAAGAATTATCCAAATTTATTATCTCCATCAAATGGCTCAAAAGATCCACATGATCCAAAATTGAACCAGATGACCCTGCATGCATGCCTGACATGAAAACTTGTTGCTTCTGTTGCATCTTTTGGGTCGTTTGGCTTTTCAGGTTGTTTTGAATTTTTCATTGAATCTACCGGTAATGTGAAGCCAATCACTTGCAGGCATCAAGCATCAAACTCTGTCACCAGCAATTTAAATGTATATTTATATTCCATTTGTTCAATTTCGATTGTTCATTGCAAGGGTCATTTGATCAATTTTAATCCATTTGATGTTGAATTGTTGGAAGAGTGGTTTTGAAATTTGGCTGGTTTTATGGTTTGGCTGGTTTTCTCGACCCCTAGATAAAAGGCCACTCAGGTGAAATTGGGGACACAGTTACATGAATGGCTGCAGCTTGGAAAAGTTCAAACAAAGTCAAGTATGTGATTTAGCACGCTTTGTGTGATCCTCTTGGTGACAAGTTTGGGAACCAACACTTCGTTGCATTCAGGGGTGTTTTCCATCCAGTAACTTGGGAACGAAGTTGGGTGGTCCCAGGCCCAATGTGGAGGTGGGTTTGACCACTGCGTGGGTCGACCCAACCTCTGGTGGTACAAAGACTTTGATACTTATGTTTAAAAATTGTCGATTGGGTTTTTGCATGGGTTGACATACCCTGGACCCGACCTGGAAGACCACACTTGATTCCAATTTCTAGCTCTTCGTCACTATTTCCACACGACACGATGCCATCGCGAGCGGCGCTGGAGAGGTTCCCATCCGTGCCTCCTAGTGACATACATGTCCCCAGAATACATTTAGAGCTGTGAGCGGTCGATTGTCTTTTCACTGTATTTTGTCAGAAGACCGTTCATTTGGAGCACTGGGTTAGGTTTGAGAAGAAAGGGAGGTCGCGGCGAGTCTTGTCAGCTCGGTGAGTTTGCGTCTTTGCTGTGCAAATGCAAATGCAGGTTCCTCTTGAAAATTCAATTGGCGTCGGCTTGCAGTTCGACCTTGCTTGCAGGCTTTACTGCTTCGTCTTTGCTTACAAGTGCAGATGAAAACCGTCCTTTTGGATCTTTCGTCAGTCGTGAAAAAGACTCGACATGTGTCTACGCGTGCCACCATTTTTCCACGCAAGCCCCCGCGTGCTCAACACATACTCGTACGTACACACATGTATACACACACGCACACACACACATAATATACACACACGCACACACACACACACACACACACACACACACACACACACGCGTGCATATGTGCCTGTGAATTTGTGTTGTTTTCCCGAACAAACTTCGCTGATTTTCGCGGGTCTGCGAAAACCATTCGTGAAATTTCTACACAACCATATCTTTTGTAATTTATCTTTTACAAGGGGAACACAAACCCAAGTGAATGGAACAAATCTAATTGGTCTCCAATACACAATTAAAAATAGACTCCATCGAGCTCTGACCGGAACACAGCGACTGAAACACAGCAACTGAAAAGCGATGACCAAAACACAAACAAGTAGATGCACAAATGATCAATTTCAACAAATATTTATGTAGTGATATCACAAACACACTGGTTGGTGTCTCAGGCAAGACTGCCCCTGACGGCGGGAACCGCCCTATTTATTGAGTACACAGTGGTGCCATCTGTCGAGTGGTGGTTCTAAATCACAGCTGGTGTGTCACACCACACTCCTCCCCCACCAGGGGGTGCTGGCCTCGTTGGCCTTTACAACCAATAAATATTCTGAATATTTTTCTATTTAATTATTATATACATTAGACAGGGAATAGATGCTTAATATCAAAATTCTGCTATTTTGCTGGTAATTACCCAGCATTCCTCCCCCC
>JAAUXT010090360.1_pt1 | contig 25597 bp, 27 predicted proteins | sample 7278171 | NCBI WGS metagenome assembly JAAUXT01 (sample SAMN14350112, study PRJNA611818) | marine sediment metagenome | isolation source: surface marine sediment (1.8m) | place: French Polynesia: Moorea | collected 2018-08
CTAAAAACTAGAAAAATGTAATTGATAAACTTTTATGCAATAATTCTACTTTTGTCTATCTGACAAGCTCATTCTTGGATCTTTCTTTGAAGCAAATCTTATGACAGACAAGAAAACCTTCTGTTAGAATCTGAGCCTGTAAAGATTAGAAAATATGAAATAGTTCTGCCACACAAAAATGCTATCTTTGAAGCTCTTTTTATCATGCTTTACTTTATAATTCTGAGCAATTTTTTTGGTATTTTGGCAGATCATGTACTGCACATTGAGAATGTAAGGAGATTAGTGATGAAATATTTCAGTATCGGTGAAAAATTTGAGTGGATCGGTCATATAAAAAGCATGCCTCGTAGATCACGTGGTTTTGGAACTTCCGCCATTGTACTCGTGGACACGTTCCTCTGTCTCAGCCTTCACCGGAAATCACCTGAACAAAACTTCTCCAAAACCCTTCGCAGTGTCCTGCAAAGTGCAACACAAGTCAGAATAAAGACGGATTCCCGAGAAGGTTACGTTCAAATGGCAAGTGGCGCTTTTCCAATTATGTTTAAGCGGCATATCTGCTCACTGCTGCTATCACCACTCTGGGACCCATAATGAGGTCTCACACAACCAAGGTACCCTGAACAGACTTGAGCCTTCTCCATTGTCAGCAGCCGTTTTCAGTCTGAGCCTGCAATATTGGCAATGTCAGGTTCAGTGACAGATCTGGCCAAGAACCTTTGCCCGCAAAAGCTCTTTTGCTCGCCCGAAACGAAAGGAGATAGGCCAAAAACGATGTGATTTGTTGCTCAGTGTCGGCGCAAAACTTGCATCAACTTGCCACCGACGCATTTCTTTCGTTTCACGCTGAACTTTTCGTGTTCAAGGCACTGGTCTGAAAACGATCACCTCCACTCTAAGTTGTTCCAACGGCCGCACGCACAAGCACGTCGATTGGAGAAAAATGGGATTTTTTTTCCAAACTTGCAAAGTCGTTGCTTGTGTCGAACTTAAAGCTGAAGAATTTAACAAGTTGGGCAACATCTCATGTTCGCTCAACAACATCAGAGGAGTACCCGGCAGTCTGAGACTCTTGGCAAAAAGCAAATAGCGCTGGGAAGACTCAGCTTTGCTCAATTTGTGAAGAACAAATTCGAGCGCGGAGGAAAGGGGAGAGGAGAGGAAAGGAAAGACGCAGAAGTGTTTTGTTCCTTCTCAAGGCATGCAGCGAAAGCAGATGCAGAACATTCTTCTCTTGTGGCGAGTGAACATACTCGGAAAGGCACAACATCGCAGTGTTGTAAAAGTCCCACGTCCTTGTTGGAGTATTGTTCGGTGTGCATGAAGCAAAAAGCACGCGTTTTACGAGATGTGCCAATTTGAACGACGGAAACCACAGCATCTTCAGCAAACTCAGCAGCTTCCGCTTTCTTCATTGAGAATTCTTGGGACGAGTTTGTACGTGTGCGGGTGTGAGTTTGTTGTCTTGGGGGACCAATCTGCGTCCCAGACATGTAAATTGGTTTCTGTTCTGCACGGAAAATGGATTGTATGTTCGCTCAATGTCCACGATTCTCCGCAAGGCACCAAGCAGGTAGAAGTGCCACATTGTGAGTTTTGGTTTCACATAAATCTTTTCTGAAAAAATAAAATGGTGAAATGACAACTCACTCGTTACTCAACAGAACGGCACACAGACTGCTGATTGTTTGAGACACCATCTTGTGGGTGTGCTCATTTGACAAAACTGGGCCCCCGCCTGGGCCTCGCGGTGATTTGAAGTAAGGTCACTCATTCCGGTCACTCATTCCAGTTGCTTTTGCACAAAACAGAAACTTGTGTGCTACAGAAATAAAATGACAAGTTTCAAAACTCTTTCGACCCATTGAGTCTATCACAGAGAAACATGAACAAAAATTATAATTTCTTGAGAAGAGTAGGAGTACTGACAAAATGTTGGCACTGTTTGCCCTGAAAACCAAAAATCCTCGCACAGATTACCAACAGCTCCATCTTGCCAATTCATTATTTAAACACCAAAATAATTGCTTCTGTGTGTACTTTGTCATTTTGAAGCAGAATAAGCTGAGAACAATGGTCACAAAAAGTACTTTTTATCAATATAATTTCAAAGTTTGACTTTGACCCCAACCCCACCCCAAAACAATTTTCAACACTGTAGCAATTATTTGCAACTAGTTCCTGTCATAACATCACAAGTTTGCTCTTGAACACCAAATTTGTACACAATGTGGCTGTGGACAGAATCAAAACCCCCCAAATCAAACTTTCAATTTCAGCAAGTGCAACCTTTAAAAAGTCAACAAAAAATAGCTCCATGGAGCTCATGGTGGTTTGAGGAAATTTTGATTGCTCTGATTTGGGTTGCTCTGATTTTGGTTGTTTTGATTTGGGTTGCTCTGATTTGGCTTGCTCTGATTTGGGTCACTTTTTATCAGAATTCTTACTTTTTTCACTCAACATTCATAACTTGGGATCTCATTTGGCACACATGTACCCAAATGGAACAAATTTGACCAATGGAACTTTACACATTGTTTCACAACAATATTTATACATTAACTGAAAGAATTGCCCAATATCCATTTTAAATTTTCTATTGAAAATGACTTTTCAACCCAAACTTTAGCCCCACCTTAAAACCAAATAAAAATTTTCAAAAATCAAAAATCAAATGCTACCACTCAAACCCCTATACAATAGACTAGATTTCACCAATATACTTCCTTCACACAATATTTATACTATCTGAGATCTATATGGAGACATTTCTACATCCATACCCCATTTTTTTCCACACTTCCAAATTTGAACTTTTTGACCTCAGGAACCCAAAAATTTGAATTCAACAAATTCCTTCCTCATGCATTATCCCCAACCCAAAATTAACCAAAAGAGCCCAAAAGATCTCAAATAAATCCTCATCTTCACCATCAAACTGCCTATAGGTGCTTTGATTTGGCTTGCACTGATTTGGCTCACTTGAGCCCAAATCACGCAACCCACCTCAAATCACCTGAAAATCATCATGGAAACCAAATACCCACTTTACCTGAAAACCCCTCCAATGTGATGAAAATCATCACCCTTGATCAAATTGCTCACTTGAATCAAGATACAGCAGAAAACAGAAACCCAGTGCAAAAATTGTGAATCTTGCATTTTGAACATTTTGCACTCAAAATTCAACTGTAAGTGCAAGATCTCAGGGATTTTTTGGGGACAAGAAACACACTAGCCCCAAGAGTGTGCACCACTTTTTTTCAAACTTCGATGCGATTTTTCAGTTGTTGCTTTTCCCACGTAAATCACCTGAACTACTTTGTGACTGTTGCGGTGTTTTTGGCCCGCTATCCCTTCAAAAAATCGATTTTGCGTCCTGTTTTTGCCAGCCAACATACAAAATTGACACAAAAAATTGCAAAATAAGCTCCATTTAATCCGTTCGTTGTCCGTTCCTATTGACCCATTATCTTTTCATGGGAACCACATTGATTTAGGTGACACACGAACGAGGTACAAAAACGTCCTGATCACGAGTTTGCATGCAAAGCAGCATAAATGCCATGAAACTGGAATTGAAAGGGATGATTTCTGACTACATTACGTTGTTTGGGATTTATCAGTCGAATCGCACGAATCAGCGAATTGTAAAATCTCTTTTCTTTTCTTCGTCGTAACAGACACACAGCAGAGTTCTGTCAGGGAAACACATATTTTCACTTTTGTCCAGAAGCTTTTCACCACGGACAGGAAAAAATAGTACTTCCATTTGGAGACGACACCAACAAAGAATCACTTCCCTGACTCGAATCGTTTGTTTGACTGTGAGTGCCTCGTGAACAGGATTTGTACAAGAGAGCTCGGGAGGCACTCCCACACACAAGTCGAGTCGATCTCGACAGAGTTTAAAATTTTGTTCAACCTTGTAACCCAACTCAGTAACAACGTCCACTTCGCGACCATTTTTTCAACCTTCTTTACCCATTCTCCGTGAACCGAGGGGCACAAGACAGCACAAACTTGAGCCCAAGAGTCTGTGGTTGATAGATCTCCGGTGCAAAGGAACACACCTACGCGACCTTCGACCAATGGAATCTTGTCATGGCACTCTCACGCGACTGCAACAGTACGACGGGGAGGCTTCGGCGGACACAGCCACAAAGTCATCAGCACCTGACGAATCCTGTCCTGGGCCACCGTCGGCAGTGGCAGCCCAGTCAGGGAAAGGGGTGGATACAAAAGAGAACATTCTTCTTTGGGGAATCTCACAAAACTCTCCTTGGTTGTTGTGTGTTGGGAGTGTCTCGTGTGTCCACATACAGCTGTACCTCACAGGTTCCCATCACTGTGTGCTGAATACCACTCAAGTAGGGGCCTACAGTCTGGCTGTTCCTTCTCGAATTCCATTTCCAAATCTGAAGAACATGCCAATTCCTCAAAAGAAATTGAGCAAACTTTACCTGTAGCTTAACCTATGCTTTTTGTTCAAGTCCTTGGAAGCGTGCTATCATCAGCGGGTTGTTCATAATCAGGTATCTGGACATGCCATGTGCAGGAAGAGTCGTTTCTTTGTCTGGCTGATCCTCTGAATCCAAATCATGTCCCGCTCCACCACGGGCAAAAAAGAGCAACTGCCTCATTTTCTCAGCTTGAAGTTTCAGTTCTGCAATGACAACTGGAAGGTCAAGGTGCACACAGATTCCACGGAATGTCCTCTTTCGAAAGTACTGTAGAAAACAGCAGCAATTGTCAAATCAGTGGGAAAACCAAGTGTGACATTTTGAGAGTACAAAGTGTTCAGTTTCACCCACTTGTATCGAAGTTGGATGAAACTCAAAATGACATGTCACGCACAGACAAACTGTGAAGCGTGATTTGTCGTCTTTGCAGGTACCCCTCGGGGTTTTCATCTGACAACCTGAAGGCCTATTCTGCGCCACCGAGACTAATGACCTGGGGCCCGGCGGCGCGAGCTGCTCGAGGGCGTAGGAAGCGCCATTGTCAGAGTTCGTGTCGCGTGAATGTCTGCTTGCACAAAGGAGAAAAGAAGCATTCCCTCCAGAGTTTCCTCTTACCGCAGTTCTGAGAGGTGTACACCCGGTGAATGCTGCATTACGCGTCCCGGCAGAAGCGGTTGAAGCAGCTCGGACGCCCTCGCTGAGTGTCAACACTGACAAAGGTTGCGATCTCAGCGAAGTTTGAAGCCTCGAATCATTGTCGTATCGTCGTCTGATCCCCGCAAGTACCACCACAGACATGGTCATTTTCGCAAGTCAAAGTTCCAATCCTTGCAAACACATGAGAAACCCACCACTCATGGCAGACTCCAGTATGCTTTCCGTCAGAAGTAAGTGCGACGTCCGCTGCGATATGTTTATCGTCATTAAGACCTGATAATTTTCCAGCATCCTCCAGCGCAGCCTCAAGATTGCACGAAGATTCATCAAATTTGGCCAATTCGCATCAACATTTCGGCGACGCCGCGAGTGTCGGGTGCAGTTAGTCGCGAACACTTCCGGTGACACGCCACTGCCGCCAGGGCGAGAAGGGAAGCTCCGGGACAATTTCGACCCACGCCAGCCTGAGCTGAATCTTCAAAGTTTGGACACAAGTTTCACGCAATCGAGTGTTGTCCCAAGTCCTTGATACACGACCCAACCCACGGTGAGAAACAAGACCAAACCTGGTCTTTTAATTGTGCCAAGTCTGAATGTCATTGGCCTCAAGTCACCATGATGATTGACGCGAAACCCTTGATGTTCTTGAAGCTGTTCCTCCCTGATTAAATACCTGACGCGGTTCTGCAATCCAGATGATCTTTCTCACAATCACGAGTATCTTCTTCTCAAAACAAGGTGCTGAAAAGTCAAACCAGATAAATGCCAATGACCTGATGGATGATCCTCGTAGTTGGATTTTCCCACACACCAATCGATCTTGAACCCTGACTCAGGATGAGGAAGTTCATCAGGAATCAGATAGCAAAAGGACTGGTATCACTCACATAACCATAGAGAAGCGGTGTTCACGTCCACCACGGTGAAAATTTTCAGGTCTGATCCTTTGTCCTGACGGTCACCCTGGGGCAGGAGGGGGTCACCTGCAAAGTTTATGGTAGTCAGACAGTGGCCACGAATCTTTTTTGAGTGGGTTTGAATTTTCTGGTTCACCCACCACCTCCTTGTGACAGTTGCAGCTCGACAAAGCGTCAGGCGGATCAGTGATAATATCAACTGAGGGCGGGGGGACTGTTTGTGAAAATATGTGTTGCACGGACAGAGGTTGTTCTTGTCACATTCTGTGACCTTGACAGCCAATTTGCCTGACGCTGTCTCGACCTTCACTGTTCGCAGTTTTGAGTATTTGACCCCGAGCAACCAATGCAGTCTTCGTTGAGAAAAGTTTGACTTCTGTATTGTGTTTGAAGTTGCTGTCCTGTATTGAACCTCATCTGAACTCTGATGCTCAACCACAATTGTGGCGACTCACTTGGACCGAGACTTTTGACGATGTCTGTGTGTTTGACACACACACACACACACACACACACACACACACACACACACACACACACACACACACACACACACGAATTGGCCTTCATGTCTCTTTGTACTCAGTGGTGTCAGTGGTACGATTGCGAAGAGGGGAATGATTCCACAGAAAGGTGTGCGCAAAGAACGTGGCCATAGACGAGGACTCATCATTGTCAGCTACCTCTCTAACAGTTGTCAAATTGTCAACAGGACAAATTGTAAACAATTGATCTCGTTCGGAATCACCAATTTCAACTAATCATGTTGTTTGCCTCAATTTGATACAAGCTAATTTTCGTGGCTAGTTCTGGCACGCATTCAACCCGTCGCTGCACGAGGAGCACTCCACCAATTTTCAGAAACACGAGAAACAACAGCAAAACCTTTTTGTTCACAGAAACTTTACAGATTGTTCAACAACTCCTTGTAACAACAACAAAAACGTGTTTCACGTGTTTCAAAGCTCTTCATTTCTGCAGGATTTTGGTCCTCTTTGGTTCGCCCTTTACCATCGTGGATTGGTCAGAGATAGTAGACAATTGGGACACCTTTTGAGTTTGAGTCGACCTGCCAGATGCAGTCTCGCACCAAGGCATCCGCCACTGCTTCTTTCACAATCCATTGGTGCACCACCTCACTCATCCCCGTGCACACTGACACCACACACACACACACACACACACACACACACACACACACACACACACACAGAAATATGTGCACGCACGGACGCGCGCCAAAAGCCTGTTGTTTTTCCTCCGAACCTTCAGCAGCACGATCAACGTTTCAGAGCCAAGAAACACGCGTACGTCACGATGTCTGATGGAACAACTCACAATGTCACTGACCCTGATCGTTTTCTGGGAGATATTTACGACTTCCCGGCTGCGTTCGTGGATCACATTATTTCTGTGCCCGAAATTGCAGGCAGAATTTTTGCCCATTTCACTTCTTCTTATCGCAGGAAGTTGGCTCAGCGATCAAAGGCCGGACGGAAATGTTCGGCTTCAGTAGTTTCTGAAAAATGATCACCTGGACTGATGCTGTTTCGCAACTACGACAGAAGACAACGTAAAAAAGTTTGCAAGACCATTGTCATCCGTGTCGTGTATCGTACACATTTCAACTCTGCGCTTTCACCGCAGATTGCTTGTCAGCATCTCCAGCGGTCTGTCAGTGAACTGAATGGAAGCCAAATTCTAAGTGTGACATAATACCATACCAAGTACATTAGAGTCTGACAAGCACAATGGCTCGAGTCCCATTCAACAGACGCAGTTGGGAAGCAGTGCGGATGACAAAGCAGGACAAACAACATTTATTCATCTGCAAATGCAAATGGACACAATATGTATCCGTGAGAATGAGGCCAACTTCAGCACTGTTTGCAGTCCATCCAAATAAACACACAGCAGACGACAATAAAACCAACCGCCCAGCCACTGAGTAACATATTACCCTAAATAACAATAAAGATCATAATATGCAGTCTTCCGGCATAGAGGAATTCATATTGCCCTGGGCGAAGCTAATGAATGTTCCTTGCAGACTAAGCTATTATTTGTCATAATACCAATTTGATATTCATAGTTCGTAGACAATAAATCACTTGGGGCTGCAGATATTGGCTGAATCTGCAAACACTATCCAGACCGTGGACTCTGCTTGTCCAAAGATTTCTTGGTCAGACCGATAAATTTGCTTCCGTTTTTCTCTGGCTTTCCTTCTCAAACTCTGGAACCACCAAGCAACAGAATCCTGTGTCCCACACAAACCACAAGAACAGTTCCCAATCTCCGAGAAGGCGACTAGGAACAAACGAAGCCACGCGGTCCTCGAGCCTGATTGTTCACCTGCGGAATCCCTGTTTCACACCTTTGAAACATCCGGATTTGAATTTCGCTGAACCGACATTGGAGGAAAGACTGTGACGTTTGCCTCTGCAAAACTGGCAAATCAACTGCTTCTTTCCGATTCAGGACGGGCAGAGAGGGGCGCCCAAACACCGGATGTGTCCAAGTTTAGCAAATAAACTGATCGTATGCGGGCCACAAGATGGTGGTCCCCGTGGATCCACTGGACGCTTGGTTCCACCTCCAACATCCGAGACAATGTTCCACAAAAAGTTTTTTTTTTCTCACAGAAACACGAACTGCAAAGGCGCGAAATGATAGATTTGAGTCGCTTGCACCTGCACAGATTTGCTGCAAGAGCCTTCACAAAGATTCCCTTTGCCTGATGTTTGGTCAACTGCAACAATCCCAGTGTTGTGCACGACGCTTCTCAAAGAGTTCCCAAACGAGGAGAATGGTACGTATCGTTCTCAACAATCAAGACGCTGACAGAGCAGAACGCACCACTCAACCAGATGGGCGACCCAAGTCGTGCAGATGCGCTTCTTCACGTTGTTCCTCGACAAGATGCCAAGATGCGGACTTGAGAACCTCAGTGCTGTTGAGTGACATGCGAACGCGGGGATGTGTATTTTACCTCCCACCAACCCGAGAGTTCCAGCACACACAAACATATCATCCGCAACCACGCAGAAAGGCTTAGCATTCTCAATATATCTTACCTGGCTAAAAATATCCCACTGAGCCAATAATAACCGACAGTATGGGCTGCCAAATTATGCAGATGTTGGATCCCATCTGTCTCACAAAGTGTTGCTGAAAAATCAGCAAAACAAAGGAAACTCTGGGCTCTCCCGTACTTCCTTGACGTCGTTTCTGCTTCGGGCAGATTATCTGAATTTGGCAAGGGCTTGTGCAGAAGGATTTATGTAGGACTTCTCAATCCACAAGCAACTGCCATCCTGTGAGCAGCAAATATCGCGCCGCGCAGAAGAAAAACTCTGCTCTTCCGACAAAAATCGTTCTTCAGCTTGGAGATGTTCAGCATCTTTTTGCAGGCACTTTCACCACGTGTTTGCAGAGCCAGGTGAAGTCTGTGGCCGACTCTGTATCTCTCGCCGGAGGCGAGCTTCTAATGCAGCATCAGTCTGGAGGCCAACGGTTGTTATCCGTCCTTATGGTATCTTTGACCCGAGGCTGTGCCCTTTATGCTTTCATTAGGTTGTAAGATTTTCTGGTGCCAGCGGACAGTCAGAGCGCAATGTCCGTCTGACCTTCCGTGCATAAAAGAAAAAGACTGATTTGAAACGTGCTCTCTTTTTCTGTTTTGGTGTGTACTCGTACGTTTTTGGCCAGAATGACAAATTTTGGAAACATCCCAGACTTGAATCCCACTTGATCCTGATGTCCCTTTGCTTGAATTTTGAGTCTCGTATTTGCTCACGTTGGTTTGATTGAAACCAATCTGAAATCGGTTCCTTTGCACAACTCGCAACGAAATTAATCTCTTCAAGTGCTGTTCACTGTTTCTACGTACATGTCTGAGCGGAGCCAAAATCCTTCTCCATCAGACCTTCAGAAGTCTGGGAATTCACACTCGACTTCTCTGATGAAGATAAATGCACTCAACATGAAATTTAGAAATGCCTCGCAGACACTCGATGGAAGTATTGTCATGTCTGCGCAACCTTCTCGACCATGAAAGCCAGTTTTCGGGCAAGCAGGAATCCGGCAGGGAAGTCCGAAGGCCATTTTAGCCTCGTAGATGGGCCGTTAGCACGAATATGTGCCACAATCATTATCGTTCTGGCAACATAATCTGCGTGCAAGCCGCCAGTTTTCTCCCTGAGATGTGCGAAGGCTAAATGTGTCACGGCTTAAGAGTACTCCGGGGAAATGTAGGAGTTCGGTTGTTATGATTTATGAAAGTCAGTACAAAAAGGGAAGCGTCCTCGCCGCATGTGAACCCGCCGTGCTGCAGCTGAAAACAGAACATGGGGAGTCTGTCGTCTTCAGAGATCACGAAGGACGATTCATCTTCTGTTCATCACTGTCACCCTGATTCACCTCCGCTGAGGTCAGATTCATGTGAGGTGAACAAATCGACACAATTCCTGTTGTTCCTCCAGTTCCGACTGAATTTCAGAGGCTTTTCGTGCACATCTGGCTTGGCCAACACTTGTGCGCGATACGGCCCCAAATAGCCTCACTTTGGTCGACAGGTTGAAAACAAGAGCCACCAGTAATGGAACTTGAGCTATGGGATTCTTGCATGTTCACGATTCCAGCTGTAAATCAGTCTTCCGGAAGATCGCCCAACCACCCAAATTAAATACATGGCCAGACTGCGAAAACACGGCACACAAGCCGTGTATTTTTTTTTCGCAAATGATCAATGTCGGCAGGAACATGTTTAACACGATTCTGTCACTGTCAGATGATTCTCGACGTGGACCGGCTTACAGCACTGAAGCGGGAGGCTTTACCCAACCACAGCAGATGACTCGCCGCCATCAGGAACAGACGTTTTGCAATCGCGAAGCTGACACAGAACGACACGTTTTCCAGTTCACAGAGCAGCTCAGTGAAAATACTTTTTTTTCGCAGCGATGTTTAAGCCTCAATTTTACCCAAGTTCAAAACGTCCTGATCTGGAGCAGTGCAGCCCAGATTCATTTGCAATTAAGTGAGCGCAGGTCTAACTCTTTGCATCTCTATTAACTTCGTTAACAGAGCCTCTTAAGGCCCCGAGTGATTGATGCGTCAACGGATGCTGGTGAGGAGACTGCTGCAATAACGAGGACTGGAGCCTCGTCTCCAATGTGTGCACAGCCGTGTACGCTCAGAAACAGCGCCTGTCTGGGCCGGAGACTTTGAACAATCTGACCATGGTTTCGTCAAACTTTTCTTTCGTCAACAACCCGAAGGGTCAACTAAATGTCTGCAATGGTACGATTCGAGACAGTTCAAACCAAAAGTCACGAATCCCACCTGGTTCACACACCAAGGTTGTGGGGGAAAGCGCGGCACACGGGTTTTCGTGAATTGAAAAGGTCTTTTCAGTGAACAACCATGATAGCAGTGGAGGACACATCCTCGTATTTTTGCACGAAAGCAACAGCAATACCGACATGACAGGTTCGACTTCCGGCAGGACGCCTCTGGTCACTGAGGAGACTCACCCGGATCTTCCTGAGCTCCGTGGAAGTGACAGCGCGTCTTGACAGTGCCAGGATCCTGCGCGTGGGATCAAGATCAAGGCTGGATACACATAAACTTTCCTTTTTCACTTTGAAGCACCTGAGGCTGGGGCTAGTGGAATAGAAGACAACAATCATGAGTGGGAAACCCGATTCAAGTCGTATTTTATCCCACAGTAGCGATCACGAAGTTGGCTTTTTTCAACAAGAATGGGCCTTTGTCACACAAGCAATGAAGTCGTGACCACCTTTCTTCTGAAAAACCTGGATGGAGTTCTGAGGAGCCACAACGCCTGCAATTAAGGTGCGCAGTCTCTTGCAAAGACGAAACCACACCACCAATCACGTGTGATCAAAACACCTCTGCAATACAAAATCCCAGAATAGAATTTTGTCACAAACTGGTTCGCTTTGAGATGCTTTCAAACTAAAAGTCACGAATCCCGCCTGGTTCACACACGAAAGTTGTTCGTTACAAACATCATTATCCCCCACTCGGAGCAACCTTACTTACACTTAATTAATCTTTACTGCAGGCAAATGCCTTCAACGTGAGACCCTCAACAACGCTCAACCTGGCATCGCCTTGCAATCACAATGTGGGTGGTTAGCACCGCAGTCTGGGTGTGCCTTGACATTTGAAGAGCTTCGGTGCTGATTCTGCACGCAAACCTCCACAGCCTTCACCTGTGAAAACGGAGACAGCACGTCACACGGCGCTTCAAAACTGGACCTACTTTTTGCGTCCTGAAATTGTGAAATTTGTGCAGTGTCCTGGGTTTGCCACCCATTGTTTCCCTTCACTTGGATCAACGTTGTGTGAACCTGACCTTTGCTGTCCAAAATTGTGCTGTCATCTAAGCCACTCCCTGCCAGGACGTGTGTTTGAGAGTGTGTGTGTGTGTGTGTGTGTGTGTGTGTGTGTTTGTGTGTGTATGTGTATGTGTATGTGTGTGTGCGTTCTCGTTGCCACCTTCTCGTCAAGTGTGATTGCAATACAACCCAGGAGTATGAAAGCAGTCAACTCGCAAAATTTCGTCTGTCTTTTCATTTCAGTGTTCTCTTGTGGCGTTCTCGTGATCACCCCTGACCCTCGGCGAAAACAGAACAACCGCCCAGCTTCCAAACACGGAACACTCTGGCATACTCGTCGCTTCACCTGCTGTCACTTCGAACCAAAAGCTCAAAACACCTTCAAGTGAGGCACTTTCCTGCGAAGAAAAAAGTTGTGACACACCTTGTTGCCCCAAACAAGCAAGGAATTATTTTCCCAATTGACGTTGGAAAGCTGTGACAGAGATTGGAAATCCTGACCTCTGTCCACACAAAAGCTGTGTGGGTTCCGAGTACAAGAACCTTGGACTCTGCAGAAGTCTCTGGCGGCATCGCTTCTGGATTCAACCAGTGCAATTTCTTTATAGGCAGGGAATTTTCACTTCCACAGACGAAGGAGCGACTTGGTCTCCTTTCCAAACCTCCGTTACCTGAATGTCAAACGTGGCTTTTGAGCATTGACGGGTTGAACACCCTTGTTCTCCAATTCCTGCAAGTCTTGCCACTTGTCCTTCACACCAGTCGCAATCTTCTTGAACGATCCCCACGTGTGTTCGCGAGCAATCTTCTCCGACCTTGACAAGGTGTTCCTACATTCTTTGTGGTCTTGAAGCAAGGTGGTGAAACTGCTCCTTGATGCGAAAATGAGTTGCGCTACATTGCCTTGGCAGGCAAAAGGCCAATAAATCAGTATTAGCAATACATGTCCATCCATTCAGCCATACGTCATAATTATCCTGCCATTTCGGGCAGATTAGTAAGGACGCTGTTGACTAACCCTTGTGCAAAACGAGGCTTCCACCAGGAAAACCGTGCAATCCGTGTGGAGAATGACAAAATTCAGCTTTCTGTCGTTGTGACATTCGCTGCAGTTTGCAACAAACTGGAAATCATACTCATGGCTCACTTTGACATGCAGCTCAGATGTTCAGAAGCCACAGCCATTATGGCGAGATTTTCCACAAACGAAAATGTTCCAAATCTTTTGCCGCGTTTTTTCATCCAGAAACACGGGCAGGGATCTGTAACTGTCGTCTTTCAAAATCCACTTTTAACAGATGACAGCGCGGATAGGAAGGGAAGTTATGTTTTATGGCACCGGTAACAAAGGAATATACCTTTTGAAGAGACTTAAACTGGAAGCTAATGGCGCAACTTGACAGCTCATTCATCATCAAAGCTTTTTAAATACTTCACTGTGCTCAGAAATCCGTCTTTGTTGCATGGAAACTTTTTCTCACCAGGGTTGCGTCTTTCACCAGGCTTTTGACTCGCAGTCGACTCGCAGTCGATAGGAGCTGGTGTGTGAAAAGACATTCCCTCCAAATCCACAATGACAGTCCTCAAGGTTTTGACATTGGGAGAGATGGGCGAAAGCTTGATCCCCGCTGCACATGGAACCTGCGCATGTGCGTAGAGAAGTTCAACGTCACACACTGAGTCGAGCACGTGAAACACGACAGCAAGGAAGCCACAAGCTGAGTACGTTCCACAAATACACATTGGATGAAATAGGTTGCTCTTCTTTACGTGCTTTACGTGCTTGTGGTTGCGAGGGAACAAAGCAAACGTCCGTGGGAGAGATTTTGAGCAACGGGAATCCAGTACAAATTCGGAATTCGACCTTGACATGGCGTGTGCCACCATGTGAAATGCCGTGTTTCACCTTGGGATCGCTGAACAGCGAATTCGACGTTACGTGCCCCATATCACGCTTGTGTTGAGTCCCCAAACAGCTTTGCCCTTTTACTTCGCAGGTGAATGTGAGGAGCAGCATTTCAGTCAGAAAAGCTTCGTCGTCTCAGCCGGCTCGAATTGTGCGTCCTTGTTTACCTGGCTCGACAATTATGTGCAATCACGTCCCACATTGATGTTATGCAATGGTCGATCAGATGCACTCGCTTCACCCAAACAGCTGCAAAGTTAGGTGCAAGCCTTCCAAAAGTTAGTCCTCTCAATTAAATTGCACCCGTGAACATTGCACGGCAAGCAGCATGACAGGATCGACAACAAGAGCAGTCATGTCTTGAGTCTTTCTTTCAAGCTGGTCTTCAGATCATTTTTCCTCACAAAAGGACGGGACCCAAGACATTCCCACAAAAAGAACTTTGCACTGCAAAAACGGAACAGCATGTTCTTCCTTTGCTGCGAGTCGTTGACACCTTTCGAGACATGAGACAGACAGTTTGCTTTTATCCCGGATCCGCGTGATGAAGAGGGGCTTTGTCGTACGGAGGCGAACCTTGACGCCCGCGAGTGACCGCTGCATCCATCAGCGGCGCCGAGTGAACGTCGCGGCCGCGGCGCGCATCGCTCACTCCGCTCCAAGTGCTCTCCGCGGACGCGCAACGGATGGCGCTGAAGGGAGGCACGGCTGAAGCCCCCAGACCCGCCTCGCTATGGAGAAACAAATGGGCAAAACACAGAAGTTTGTGTTCTCTCAAAGAAAACATTCCTTTGCAGTGGTCAGAGAAATCTTGTTCGCAAGCCAAGCCACAGACGAACCCTGCTGCTCAGTAAACGATGCCACTGTTGTTGAAGTTCGACCGAAACACATTCATCCCGAGGAGTGTCATGCTGACCAGGCGCCGCATGTTTATGGAGATGTATTGGACGAACTGGACCGCGCCACGGGGCAGGCGAAGCGATCCTGCGTAAATCCTGGTGGTGATTGCAGAGGCAGCGATCACATCCTGCATGAGACGCAACACCGTGGCGAAGGACCAACACGTACTGCAGCCCCGTTCCCGTGCGTCAGATGCTGGTATGAGTACGTCTGACCACCACGACTAAATTTGCAAAACAGGCCCCAATTGGAGCAATGGCCCGTCAAACTGGTGCAATGATGTCAATAATTTTGCTGCATTCCACCAAATCTCAACTTGAGAGGCAGGACATAAAAGTTGCTGTGCACCACGGGGGCATCCTGAAGGCAAAATTACCGCACAATCGTGATTCTTCCGCATTGCGGCACATGTCGCACGAATGTCTCCACGCAGCCCTGTTCATGTCAGTACCAGTGGTCACATCGGAACAGGGCGGCTGTCCAAATCTGCGTGGCACTTCCATCATTACACTGACAGGTATAAATGCCGCTAAAAGCCCTGTGTCCCGGCCAATACATCCCTTGGTAAGACAGGGAAATTAGACGCAGTGCAAGGACGAGCTATTTAGCTACAACGACAGGCACTGAACTGAATGATTGTCACGTATCTGGTGAGAGAGAACAGCTCGAAAGTTGCAAGACGGGCAGTTGAAGAAAACCTGAAAAACAGTGTGGAACCAAGCACCTTTTGTCGCGCAAATGGCTCTGTGCAGACAACGGTTGCGTGCGATTCTTGGTGCATGCACAGAGGGAGATTGAAGAACTGATACGAGCAACACTTGGAAAGGACCCGTGCAGAACAACAAGAAGTTTTAGTGAACTTGCATTCCGAATCTGCAAAGGAGGGTTTCAACATTTAATGCTAATGTCAGAGTTCCTTTTGCTCGTATCTTGTTTGGCACTTGCGAACCCTTGCGTCGCTCACGGTGCCGGGGGTAACCCCCCCCCCCACACACACACACACACACACAAGAGTTGCAATTTCACATCACCCTTTTCCTCAAATCAAGTGGGTCACCAAATCTATACGGTTGACAGATTTTCTCAAGAAGAATGAGACTGTCTTTGTCATTTCCAGAAAGTAGCCATTTTCTGCAGGTGATCTGGATTCTGGAGACGAACTTTTTCAGCCAACTCAACAAATGGTTGTTGTCCTGCTGTCGTCAACCACGAGGCATGATTCAAGCTGCTTGACTCACTCCGACTCAGACCATCACAAACACTGACGTGTGCCTCAAGATTGCAGACGCTGCAGTGGCGATCGACGTCACTTTGGGTTCAACACACTCCTCGCATCTTTACAATGTTATTCAAGGTGGAATATTCTTCAACGACGACAACTTGGCGTTTGATGATGCCACGAAATAGAGGCATCCAGACGGCTACTTTCCACTGCCTTCTTTTGGTAACAGAAACAACGGACACGTCTGACGTACACGACAAACGAACCCTGTTGTAAAATGACTCCGCAATCGGACATATCAGAATCACAGAAAAATTCCCAACAAAATATTCCGCAAGAACGTAACATTTCGTTCTGACATTGAAGAAGTAAAGCGTGTCAAGTAAAGTGGCTCTCAATTTCCTGGCGCAGGATATGAGCTGTGACATGCTGAATGTGAAATGAAAGCAGCATTCTTGATTGATTAAGAGCGCAGGACGACTGAAGGAACGCCTTCTGAATGTCACTGTCGCTGGGATTTATTTGTGTCGCTGAGCGCTAGACAGTGTCCTTCCTGTTGCGTTAATCTTTCACGAGTCGAGGTCTGTATGGAGCCAACGCCGACGTGTCCGTGGCACTGTGATCGACAGTTGTTTTTCTTGCTTCTTTTTCAAGCTTTCTGCTGCGCGTGTGAAAGGACCTGCAGAAAGATACGGTCGTTCGTAACCCAAGACGCCAGTCACCACCCCCTCCAAAATTCAAATTTTGTATCCCTTAACAATTCCACCACCATTTCTCACCAAAACCACCCAGCACGCTGCAGGTTTGCCACTTTCCAAGAACATTTCAAGTTCGGTATATTTCAGGAAAAAAGCTCAATTTTTCGTTCCCAGGGCGGGGGGCTCATTCCCACGAAATTTTCTCACAAAAAAAGGTTCCAGTCATGTCCAATGGGGACGTCCTCCCAAAATGGGATTTTCCACATAATTTTTCCAAATTGTTGACCGGACAGAGTTCCATTTGCAGAAAAGTGGACGCCACAAGGGACCGAAACACTTGCGCTCTTGTCTCCACAAACGGAGTCCGGACATTCACCTTGTTCTTCACAGCGAGACAATACAGAGAGGCAAAATTCTCCAATTGGTCACTGAGACCGAAACGCCTACCTGGTGGAACGACGAACAATTGAAAATTAAGGCAGTATAAATTGAGGGCAAAAGGCTACATGTCTTGAGTTGTTCGTCGTTGACCCTGTTGGCGGAGAAGTAAATCAACAGCAGAAATGGTCGACATCTTATGTTTCGTGTTTGCTTTTCACCTAATTTCGTTGGCCTGAGTTTATGCTTGAAACTTCATGTGAACGTGACATGGAGGGTTCTGGATCAGGTTCCTGGACTGACCAATTCTTGTCTGTTCGCCCAACTTGCGCCGCAGGTAAAGAAACGCGTCATCCAGACACCTGTGGAAGTCGTGCTCCCTGAACAAAATTGCCTTCTCAATCAAAACGCACTTTGTTGATCAAGACACAGGCAAACCAGGCTACTCTCAACTTGTTGGATAGAAAGGGTCCGACCCATTGGTCGTGTACAGCCAGAGAACATACGAGACAGCTGAGAAGCACTCTGAATCCGTGTCCTGAATGTGTGATCAATTGCACGTCGTTCAGTCTCACTCGGACATTTCACAGTAAATCAAATCAGGAGCCGGTGGAAAGGTGCAATTTGCTTGCTAATGTGATGCCCAAATGAATCTCCTTGGCTTATCTCTATCCATTGCGAACGATACTCACGCCATTTGTGCTACATCCCAGTTTCTGCAAGAGGCTTGAAGTCGCACATCAGTTGCAGACAACTGGACTGCGCGACGCCGTTTTCGAAAAGACCCTCACCTAGGTCTCTGCCAACTGTGAACAAATAAGAAAGTATTTTGTTCAACACGATCACGCACGGAAGTTTCCAGTTCAGATCAGAGGCTAGCAGGCGTTGTGAAAGTTTGTGCCTGGTACCTTGCAGTTTGACTGGAATTCAACCTGAAAGGGACATTTCTGTTCAACTGATGAGCTTAGCCAACTCAATGCGTCCTTTTTTTCCAATCCTCTTCTCAATCAACAGCACAATGACAAAATTTCAACCCCTACTCCTGTCCAGCTGGTTGGGAGACCGACATGACCACGCAGAGAACTGTCATTCACCGCAGATTGTCAGTCCTTGCCGTCGTTTCTGCCACTCAAGGCAAATCTATTTTTAACATCGATGCCTCGCAGATAACGTCCAGTTTACGGTTAAATAAAAGTCTTCCAGGGAATCTGGTCTCGTAAAACTTGTTCTCGGAAGGGACCGACACTAAACGCTGAACCCTGTCACATCACGGCCTCACCGCCAAAAGTCAGGTTGCACTGACACGGCAGGGAAGGCAATTTGCGACCTACACACGCCATCGCTTCAAAGTTGAACAATTTAGAAGCTGCATGATGCATGTGTGCGTACGAGTACATCTCGTCTCGCCAGGTCAACTTCATCTTGACGCGAACGGGACGGATCTCCGCCGTAACAAGAGCCTGGCCACACGTTTTCAGACTTCGTCAGACAAAGGCAATGTGAGACCACTGAGCAGCTGAAAATAAGAGGTTCATCTTCATCTGATTATAAATTTAGTACCTTCAATGATCATCTCGCGTGATAAGGTGCGATCCTTTCGCGTTCTCTTTCTTTTCATGAGGAAAATCGTTGCAATTCTAGAAGTCACGTCCTTGATAAAAGGCTCCAGGGGATCGCCTTCCACCAATACCTGAGCCTTGATATTTACGAGGCACACATGCATGAATGGCAAGCGTAAGACTCACCCACGAGAGGCACAAGAGCTCCCCAACGAGTAGACCTGGATTCTGCAGTGCTATACTAAGAAAATGGAACAATATTCAAGATGAGACACCAGAGTTCACACGTTGTGCGTCCAGGAACACTTCAACGTCCAGTTCAACTTGGAAGTGAAATCTCACCCAGCGACTTTGATTCCCACATTGCTCAGCCAGACTTGAAAGTCATTTGCATTTCAAGTCATTTGTTCAATGGTTTTTATTTGCTCGCACCGATCTCACAAAGGCAAACAGAAATGAATATCAGTGCAGAAACTCTGATCCAAATCAATACCATGTCTGTTTAAATACACGCCCATTGTAATGAACGTTTGCCAATGAGATAAAGTGGAAGCGTGCAAAACATAATACGCAGTCTCCAGAGGAATATCATACACGGGATAACGAGCAAAAGATCAATTCAGCAAAATCGTGAACACAAAGACCCCTTTTTTGAGGAAAAGCGGCAGAAAACCTTCGCCATTTTGAGTCTCTGAAGGCTGCAACCTAAAATTGTTGTTTCACCGCACAGTTGGGCTTGGCCAACATGCAAATTCCACTCTGCCTTGTTCGCAGCTGCCTCGGGGAAATGTTCTGGCAACCAAATAAATATTGCCAATTGGGTTTTGGTCAGCAGTATGAACAAAAGGAAAACACGAACAGAAACAAAGCCCACTTGCGTCGTGTGTCGTGTTCACCATTGCGAAACTCTGGATCTCCAACCAATAAACAAGAGGCGGACTTAAATGCCGAGTTGTATTGCATTGTCCTTGTCTCAATTCGACTTTGAAATGGGCACACAAAACTTCACGAGAAACAAAAGTACACGTAGTCATCGTGCAAAAATATCACCAAAGAACCTGAATCCAGTTCTCCAAGAATTCATGCACGTTCGCGTGACCAGTGAAATTGCAAGTCTTGGCCTGTGAGGTGGAGCCACGGACCCGTGTGTGAAGCTCAGTGTCTGACCTGCGGGAACATTTCAGACGACACGCACCTCAGCTTGGACACCTGTTGTTGAAAAAGCGGGCCCAGCAGCAGTTCACACCGAATGTGGAGAAAAATTCGGAACCAATCCTAGCATTGCATCCACCAGAAGATATGCTCCTGCCATCTGCATTTCAGCAGCAGATCAACTGAGCAATCCAGAAAGAAAAGCACAATGTTGTGCCACTCTCATGAATGCAGGAGTGGTTCACCCGCAGGCGATGTCTTTCGTGCCAACGTGCGTCTGCGGCACCCGAGCACTGCAGGCACCTTCCTCAGAGCACAACGCGACACGAGGTGAATCCGCGCGAAAGGCCACTCATGCAGAAGCAAAGGCTTCAGTTGGATGGAACCATATTTCTTGTCCGATTTGCTCAGGCAGAAGAAATAAATAATCCGACATCCGGGCCGCAGACCAGAGGCTCCTCTCTCTCTTCGGACGGAGTTTTTGGAACATGTCTCAGTCGCTTTTCCCACTGTCCTGCTCGTACCATGGCTCTCTTTTCCGGCGTTGTCTCTGCGAAATAAGAACCGCACAACAGCGAATTTCCACACCCTCACACACCTCCTGCACCGGTGCACCGGGCCCGGAAGTGTAAAAATGAGATCTTTCTCGGACAAATCCTGATATCCGGTGTCGTGACACTGGTACCCAACTTGTGATACGAAGCTAGTTTGCAGCGATGTTTACCGTGGTGAACGAGACCCCAGAGACAAGTTATTTAATGGAACAAGTCAACGCTAAACGTCCTATTGCGTGCACAATTCTCCACCCATGCTCCCGTGATCAGAACTGCATGTAAATCTCCCGCCTTTGTGTGCCAAACATGGAAGCGCAAAATACTCGCTCCTCTTTCGAGCTTCTCATCACTCAGGCGATCAGGTCTCGAAAATAGCTGCAGCACGCATTTGTTCCAGCAACAAGAGGGTTGGCGCAGACCACGAAGCAAAGAAAATCCTGCTCAAGTCAGAATAGTCGGAGCAGCAAAGGGGAAACATAAAGAGGTTGAGGTAGGAGAAAACAAGTGAGTCTTGACAATGGCCAAGATTCTCTTTGATGACCACTGAGCATGCAGTGGACCAAAATCTTCTTTGTGTCGTTTTTTGCGACACCAAAGAAATGTTTTTGCGCTGAAGTTTCGTGCGTGGGCACACAAAACAAGAAAGCGCAGTCTCTTCGAGGCAAAGCACCGTCCGTCGTCGCGAGTCTTTCCACGCGGATGTGGGTGAAGATTCGCGCTCAGCCTCATTACGGTTAATAAACTCATGATTAAGGCTTATCACACCTTATTTCCAGCTTTACCGACGCAGTTATAGCATTCAATCTCTTTATGGACAGGAGACAGACCTGATTTCGCGTAACTCACCGACTTGACGCGACATTTACGGTGAGACTGACCTCAGTGCTTTCCCATTAACTCTGCATCGACAGGAAGTGTGTCGTCCAGAAAAACCAGATGAATGTGAACACCGTTTTTTCTAGGATCCTGCGCAACTTGCCTCTGCGCCACACGGCACGAAACCGTGTTTACAGCTGGAACTACGAGCGTTGGCTCGGGCAAAGCGTCGACCGACCCGCAGCGAAATTCCAGGCGTTTGTGGGCCCACAGGCCTCATCCTCGTCAATTCCTCTCACCAGTCTCGGAATCTCTCTGGTTCGAACACTGGTCCTCAGGTCGGAAAGAAAAGTGGTCAGCGCAGAATCCGCTGTGCATCGAGTCCCGAGATCCTGAACTGTGTTGACCTGTGTTGACCATCATGGTGCAGCGAGTGCCCGTTGTTGGTCCAAACGAAAAGCCTGGAGCATCCCAAAGAGACACGGCTTTGGCTTCACATGTGCAGTAACAAAACATCAAAATGGTGCACCCGACACAAAGACAAGACTTCAGCTCCTGAGCCCAAAAACAACAGCGACCGCCGGCTGCTTTCTGCGATGAAAACCAGATCTCTTGCAGCAAATGGTACGCGCGCTCTGAGGTGACAGGCTCTGGTGGTCAGACATGTTCACATAAATCGGCACAGACAGCCTGGGAGGTGGGTCCAGTTCCCAATCAAGCCTCGCCAACTTGTCTGCTTTTGTGAACAGATTCAACCGCGCGGCCTCTGACAATGTGACTTTCAGCTTCGCTGTTCGCGATGGAAACGCCAAAACAACTGTAGTGATGACGAGTCGCTTGATTTGTTTCCACAGGGTGTGTGTGACAAATGTTGTTGCAAGGACATCAGGGTCAGAACACTCACAGTCTCGTTCCTTTCATCCTTCCGAACCCGCAATGATGCGGCAGGCTACATTCAGGGGAGCCGAACAGCACCAGATAGAATTGCGATGTCAAACGCTGAAGACGTTGAGGCTGTTTTCCGGATCGGGTGGCCGAGACCTTTCGACCAAATCCGTGCATGCGTCCCGCCATTTCGTCAGGACTCAAACTTACAATGTTACACAACGTGAAAATTCAGACACCACTCGAAATGAATCACAAGATCCCATTGCCACTTACCTTCGGACCGTAGCACCACTGCTGAGGTTGCAAGAGGAAACCACAGAGGTGCAGTCTGAACCGATTCTGAAAATCAAGAGGTGCCAACGTAATGAATGTTTCTTGGAGCATTGCTAGCAACGTGCAGAGACGAGCCGCTTTGTGACGGCCGCCAGTTTCGGTCACAAGACTGTCACATTTGAACTGAATGGAGGTTCCAAGACGACTGCTGGTAGAACAAAGGCGATGCTGAAGAGGGCAACAAAACAATTGTGCGAAGTCCCTTTACGCAAGTGCATTTGGTGCCAAAAATTGTTTCGGTACATATGCCAACTTGGAGAAGACATCCCCCTATGTCCCATGTCCCATCCGCCACCCCTCCTCCCCCACCCAAATTGGGGCTATTGGTAGCTGATGGTGCTTGCCTGGGACAATTGGTCTGTATTGTCTACCTATACAAGTTATGACATCTCAGGTTTGATGTCCCCCTATGTCCCACCCATCCATCACCCCTCTATCTCAGCAACTGCTAAAGGTACAGACTTAATTTAGGGCTCATTGGAAAGGTCCTTCAGTCCACATTATAAATTTTGAAAAATTAAATATCCATGACAACTTCCCTGTCAACCAGATGCAAAAGTACCCAGCAACTAGTTGCAAAAGCCCAAATCTCAGGTTCCTTTAAATATAGACTTGATTTATAGTTCATATTTATAGGTATTTCAATGCAGTTTGTTGTGCTATATCAAAAGAATGTCCATGTCAACTTCTATAACAACCATATATAGAACTCCATAGCAACCAGGTGAAAAAAAACTCCCAAGCAACCATTGCACAAGCCTAAATCTTAGAATCTTCAGAAGTGAGGGTCTTGATCTGTAGTTTACATGAAAGGGATTTGAAAGTAGTTTACTGTACTGTTTCAAAAGATTGTCCATGGCAACTTCCACAGTAACTATACATAAAACACTGCAGCATCCATGTTGAAAAACCTCCCTGGCAACCAGATGCAAAATCCCAAATATCAGGTTCTTCTCAAGTTAGAGACTTGATCCACAGTACATATGAAAGGTGTTTGAAATTCGTTTGCTGTGCTGTTTCAAAAGAATATCCATACCAACTTCCCCAGCAACCAGATACAAAACTCCTGAGCAACCAGATGCAAATGGTTTGCAATTTCTTGGTTTTCAGTTTTCTTCCTGGACCAAAAGAAAACTAGATGTTGCTCACAACTCAATGTTGTCTGATTGAAGCATCCCAAGGGCAAAAACACAACATATTTTGAAGGCCTTCTGTTCCACTCCAACATTCTCTGAAATGGTGAATTTTTATGAAAGAATTGGCCCAAAATGTGTTTTCTATCAAACCCAAGATGGTGGCCACACCATGTGACCCACATATAAGCAACTCCCCCATTGTCCGAACCACCCCGGGCAATTCACAAAACTTCGAATTTCTGCATGTCTGTTCAAGTGGGCCTGTTGAAGTGATATGATATTACTTCATAAATGTCACACTGCGTTATTCTTATATTAATTTGGATTCCACTTGCTATTTTCAGAGAATTATTTGAAAAAAAGAAGATTGGCATGACATACCTCACGTTACAGAGCCACATGAACTGCTTCTTTTCCATTGAACAAGCGATAGAATCATCACTTTCAACATGCAACATACAATTTTGTTTCTTTGTTTGAAGATTGGTATGAAATGAGTTCAGTTGAAGCATTAAAAGTAGAGAAATGAGTGGTTTTTCTGTCAGTCACACTGCTATTAAGTGTTACTGTCATCACTGTCTATTGACATTGATCAAAGGCAAGGTGTGAATGCATGTCACTAATTGGGCGTCCAGGCATTTGCACTCATTGTTATCAACCTCAATTTGCTTTGAGTATCAATGCAAACAATAAAGGAACACATTGGAAAGTATTTCAAGTGATTCTGTTATCTATTTCGAGTGTTTTTCAAATTTGGATCCAGATATACCAAATATAGCATTACTGACGTCACGGGAAGCGTTACAACTGTTACTGTCATTATGCGCATGCATGGAATGCAAATGCGAAATTCAAATTTAAATGCCTCACTTCACAACAAACACTCGAGGAGACAACTGCTCGCACGTTGACAAACAGGAACAAAATGCAAATCTCCGAACTTTTGCTGTTTTAAATACATCCGGAAACTGAAACAGTAAGTATTACTTGCAACTACAACTTCAATTCAAGACTTTCCTGCATGAGGTGGCATTTTTCTCAATTTAAAAGGAAAAAAAGCGTGACAGTCACACAATGTAACGGCGGTTCTTGCATTAGCGTGTTTCAAAAAATAACACACGTCAATAGCACCAGTAGGTACATGTAATAAGACATCTACACGCGTAGCAATATCAATCTTTAGATGTTACTGAGGTAATTTTTTTGGCAAATGCTGTCCGATAGTAATAATAGTAACGATGCATTACTGTTACCTCCGTTTGTGTTGAATCACATGGGTTTTGCATTTTTCACATCAGTGGGAAAAGACAGCAAAGACCGCAAAGACCGCAAGGACAAGAAGAAGGGCAAGGACCACCACAAGGGCCACTAGGGCGAGGGGGGGAAGAAGCGGCACCGCAGCAGCCACAGCAGGAAGTCGGATGACACTCTACCGCTGCCGCGCATGGAGGAGTGGATGGACGAGGCATTTCTGGCAGAACTAGAAAGTTACGACCAGCAGCATGGACAGGTGTGTTTTGCAACGGGATAATGCTAAAACTTAAGATATCTCTTGCACAAGCTGAAAGCCATGTTGTCATGTCAAGAGTATGCGCTCAACAGTGATGCAGCGTTACTGTCATAATGGTCTATTTCAGAAACGCAAGC
>JAAUXT010032583.1_pt1 | contig 25595 bp, 37 predicted proteins | sample 7278171 | NCBI WGS metagenome assembly JAAUXT01 (sample SAMN14350112, study PRJNA611818) | marine sediment metagenome | isolation source: surface marine sediment (1.8m) | place: French Polynesia: Moorea | collected 2018-08
CCCACCCACCCCCGTTAGGCCCACTTTGGCCAAAGCGGGTCTAGGGTCAGACCCGCTTTCGAAATTTTTTTTTTTTTTTTTTTTTTTTTTAAATGATCAGTGAGGAACTGCGAACGTTTGTATAGACCACACGCTTTTTATGCGTAGCATTCTTGTTATACGAGTGAAGGTAGGGGCACAGTCGACAGGAAATTGGTGGGCGTTTGTTTATCTGGTGAACAGAACATGGGCACAACGTTCAAGATTTTCTGTCTGACAACAAAAATGTGCTGCCCCCATCTTGCCTGATCTACGATGCTCGGTCAGTTCAAGAACAAGCTCGGCAAAGCTCCATTTCCAGCAACGATACTGGCAAATGACAATTGGGAACAACAGATTGACAAAAAGTTGCTGTCATTGTGGTTACAAAGATACTGCTAAAATAACAAAAAGGTGAAATACTCGTACAACAGAAGTGCAGTCCGTTTTCGTTGTACCACTTTTCACACGCGTGCGCGTGACGCACAGCTCGTACACACTGTGCGCCAGTGCGTGGCTGGGGTCAGGACCCTCTGCGATCATGTTGGCACATGGTGTGTAAGCTGGTGCATCTGTGTGAGCACAACCATATGACTTTGCAAGGAAGAGACTCATTTTGTGTTTTTGTGCTGATTTTGTCTGCATGAGTTGATTGTGGATGAACGACAAGTACCGATTCAAACTATCCCCAAAGACTTGTCCTGGAGTCAGACTTCACAAGTGCGTTTCGTTAGTGTCTCCAGGCTTCCGAACGAACAGTGACAAAAATGTGACATTTTACCGGTTGTAGGAATGTGTTTCACAACTTCTGAATCACATTGCATCTGTTCGCTGATTTTCAGATCACTTTTCCTGTCATGGATGTGGACGGATCTCCAGCGCCCGAGTCTCAGTCCACGGGAAGCTCGGGACGAGGAACCCCTCAGATCAGCAACCCGGGAACGCCTCGATCCCTCGCCGACCAGGGACCCGAGGTGATCCGCGGAACGCCGCCTCCGCCCGGACCAGGACCTTCCGGCCTCACCTTGCCTCAGGTACAATTTGCAGCTGAACAGAGCGGAAAGCCTTGAGATTTCAAACTTGTCAGACGGTCTTCTCGTAGGATTTGGCGAATCAACCACAAATTCATGGATGTCCTGTTGCTGTTCCTCTGCAGATGCAGACTCCAGGTACCAGTGCGTCTCACCGCCCGAGTCCCATTCAGCACCCAGCGGCCGGAGCCGCCGCCAGCGTTGCGGCCCTGGCCCAGCAGCAGCAGAGCAAGTACGTCCAGCTGCTCGCTGTCATCGAGGATATGGGCAAGGATATTCGTCCGACGTACAGCGGCAGTAAAACTTCTTCTGAACGATTAAAGCGAGGGATTGTACACGCCAGGATACTCGTCCGCGAGTGTCTCATGGAGTGTGAGCGCAGTGCGAGATCATAGGACCTTTCAACTGGCGGCAACATTCTGGTGCACTTCTGCGAACATCGAGTGTGGCCTGGATAGAACGGCTCGTGAGGGGAGGGGATGTGGTCGACAGGGGGTGGGAGGTGGTCGACACTGTAGGAGAAGAGGAAAGGGCGGAGAGTTGAGTGACTTCAAGCACTGCTGGAAAACGGGTTTGTGCCCAACCAGAACAAAAAATTTGGGAGAGCTAAACCAAAATTGGGACGTTTCCACTCGAATGACTTGTGCAATGGGTTATTGACTGTCTCATTGCCCACCGAAGGAAAGTGAGTCTCCAAAATGTCTGTCAAAAGCGGACCATTACATTGTTGTGCAAACAACTTGGCTTGTCTCGAGAAATTTCTTGGTTGGCTCGTGAAATGTTGTTCAGTTTGAGTAAGTTTCGCGAAAATTGTTCGTTATCTCGATCCAGCGCCGAAGACTCGTATTGGCCTCTTGTTCTCGTGTGCATTTCAAGACCAGTGGCGCTGACTGTTGTCAGTGGCGACTGTTTGTGAAATCCGGGGTCTTCTCGGGCCGGAGGATGAAATTGCGTCGATTCACAACTGTGGACGCGAAAGCAATTCTGAGATGTTGTTTTGCGATAAAGGAAGGTGTACAGACGAGTAGTCAGTGTTCAGTCCGTGTCGTAGACAGTTGATGTTTGGAAGTTTATATTCATATTGGTATCTTGTAGATCTATTTACACGAGTTGGTGGGAAATATTTTTTTTCGTTTGCAATAAACGTGCAAGAGAAACGAATTGTTGGATCTCTGGTTTTCTTTTTCTGCGCAATCGTTGGCGGCGTTGTGACAGGCAACACTGGCAGGGAAAGACGAATATCGTAACGAAGCGAAAACTGTTGGTTCGGTCATCGAGAGTGGCACCGTAAGACACGATGATTGTCATCCTTTGTTTAGATTCTGCAATGTCAATGGCGGACGGGGAGGACAGCGCACACAGCGACCGCGTCACACAACTGCACGTGATTGACACTGAATACTGCGCTGACTCGGCTGAATGGTGCCCGCAGCCTGGTGCCCAGCACGTCCTGCTGTGTGGCACGTACCAACTGGAAGAAGCTCGGCAGGAAGCAAGTCAGGTAAACAGTACAAGCACATTTTGAACCAGCCGGGTAAAACTGGTGCAGTCCCGGTTCTTTGGACGCTGACACAAGAAGCCTTCGCGCAAACATTCGTCACTGTTGCATCAGGAAACGGCCTCTGCAGTTGACGACGCCTCGTCCACTCCGCACAGGAAGAGACTGGGACGATTGCTGACATACGCGCTGAGAATAACTGAAGACAACCACACAATCCTGCACAAAACACAACAAGAGTAAGTTCACCAGTTGAGGGCACCCGCAAACACACAAACAGTTCAAAATCGTTTGTAAGTCGACTTTGCAACAAGTCACAACAGTGAGAATGTTCTAACAGGCAATTGCAACGTGAAGAATCCTCCTGGCTCAGACCACCAGGGCGTAAAACGTTTGTTGTAGCCTCTAAATTAAACAGTACAGCAGAAGAGCTTTGACCACCTTGACAGACGGAGTGTCCGGAATCAGATATGTGTTCCTATCAGCTTGTTCAAGCTTGTCAGTCGTTTCTGGTTTTGTTTCGATTGAAGGGAATGTGCAGCAATTCTGGACATGAAGTGGAGTTACGAAGCGCTGGGAACCAGGCCAGTTGCAGGTGTAGCGACGGCTGCTGGCGAGATAGTGCTTTATGAATTGCAACGTAAGTGGTCTGCCAATTTTCAGATGAAACGTCCTTTTGAGGATCTGTGGTGCGATTTTCCTTCCAAAGAGTGGAGCCGTCGTATTGTCCAAAAGGGCCTTCGTGCTTTTATGTGGGCGCCTGAGACTGCGTAATTCTTTCTGAGATGAGAGATTGTTGTGGCAGGATGTTTTCAGCATGTTCCGTGTTCAGGCCTGTGTATTTGTTTCCTTCTCAGGCGAACAGTGCAAGGACATGGAGAAAATATCTCTGGGAGAAGATCGACTCGCATTGTCACTGGATTGGTCCAATGCAATTGATCACAGGTGAAATCACAGGGTTAATGCCAGAGAAAAGGTTCGCACGTGTGCAAAAGCGTTGCAGGGGTCGATCCAAGATGCGACTGACAGAGCGGGAGATCGCAATGACACCTACAGCACCTTACTGCGCCAAGGTGAGGTGGGGAGTTTTTGAGGACAAGGTGGAAGGCGCCCCGGGATCTACTCTTGTGAATACACACAGTCAGCCACGGACCGCAGGTTTTGTTTCTGCAACTGATCTGCATGCTCTTGCACACAACTGACTTCTAGTGGGACGCCGTTCATCGCTGTGAGCGACTCGGCGGGAGAGCTGAGTGTGGTGCGTGTGTGCGCTGAGCGGGGCGCCGTCATCGAGCAGCGCTGTAAAGCGCACGACTTCGAGGCTTGGATCACCGCCTTCGACTACCACAACATCAACGTTCTCTACTCGGGTACACACACGGATTGCCTTTGAACGCCAGAAACAAAACATTTCAGCTGGTCTTGCTGAGAAAATAGATCATGAAGTCCCAAAGTGTGGAAGGTTTTCCCAATCTTACGCGCCGTTTTGTGTCGTTTACACGCACAGGAGGTGATGACTGCAAGCTGAAGGTCTGGGACAGACGGATGGCACTAGACTCGCCACTTCTGACCAGCAAAAGGTTCTGACACTTCTTTCAAGACCTCGTGTTGATATTTTGAAAATTGTTTACATTGACGAGAGAACTGCAACCTGCAGAATCAAAAGAACAGAGAACAGAGCGAAATGTTGAAGCATTTTTTCCGTGGCCTGCAGGCACGACATGGGAGTGTGCAGCATACAGAGCAACATGCATGATGAAAACTTGCTCGCCACTGGAAGGTAAACAAACTTTGTTCTCGTGAAGTACATTTTATGATTCCTGAGCACCTTTTGTGAATCAGAATGGATCTTACAGTCCACACGGTCTGTTTTGCCTGGGCAAAAAGAAACAATATCCGGTCCGGTGCATTCTTTGTTCCAGCGCGTCTGTGCTTCTTTCAGCTGCATTCTTCAGTCGTCAGATTTCTGTGCTTGTTTCCAGCTACGACGAGCACGTGTTGTTGTGGGACGCGCGCAGCATGAAGACGCCGCTGAGCGACACGCACGTCGGCGGCGGCGTCTGGCGCATCAAGTGGCGCCACGGACGGCGTCTTCTCGCCGCCTGTATGCACAACGGTTTCCATGTCCTCAACTGTGAACACGTTACAGGTACCGGTACTTTGCTTTCGGACAACACTGCTTGAGTGATCAAGGGTAATCTCAAGCTCCATGTGAAACACGCTTGGTTCAGACATTGCGGTGTCGACTTAAAATTGTCAGTTTCGTTCAATTGTGGCCCGTCTGAACACAACTCATGTCTCAGTTTGCACGTTCACACACTTGCCAATGGACAAAATTGCCCTTCAAATTCAGACCAGAACTCGTTCTCTGGTGGAAGTTTTGCGTGGTGTTGCTCTGAACATTTTCTTTGTCCAACAGAGACCACTGGTCAGCAGGTGGAGATTTCTTACAACGCGCACGCAACGCTGGCGTACGGAGCGGACTGGTGCCGCGCGTCCCCGCGCGACCTGCCTCCCCTTCAGTCCGAGGACTCGACACACACTGCGCAGCAGCACGCGGCGTCGCGCTCTCGACTGAGCGACATGGACTGTCAGATAGTGGCGACGTGTTCCTTTTATGACCACAGTCTGCATGTCTGGGCAGCCCGGCGATGTTGACGTCGGTCGAAATGTGATCAGACTACGCATGAACGTTTGACATTGGATAAACTGTGCAGGAGGGGGGAATGGGCTGCAGCAAACTGCAGACGCATTGTCATTCAACAAAGAAACAGAACAGCCAACATTTTTCATTCTATGTTTTTGTATTATTTTTGTGCAAATTTATTACAAGACATCTCACAGCGTGCCTTCAAATAAACACCAAAATCTGTCACACATGTTCAGTTCCTGTCTTGATCGAACAGCATTCTCACTTGAAAATCCGGATCTTTTGTTGCGTTGTTTTCACTTTGGTGTTGATGGAAGTCAACATTTGGAACGCTGACCTTTCCTTCTTTGTTTGGCAAAGTTAGAGCCAACTGGTGGCATATCCGAACACGAAGGATGCGACAATGAGCGCGTTCGTTTGTCGTGCCTCGTGCACTGGTCCATATTCCGTGAGTAAGCCATTTACACCCGCCCCCTGGCGCTGCAACGGGCTGCAAGGTGCGCCCTGGTGTTGAGAATATCGGGGCACGCAGGGCGCGCAAAACGAACGCGCTCAACATCACACGTTGATGTTCACCTCTATGTACAGCTGTACAGTGTAAACTTTGCACAATCCCACAAAAATAATTGAGAAAAGTAAAGAAAGATCAACAAGACAAAAAACAAGAGAAAACAAATTCTTTCGAGCACAAAATGAAAGGAGCAATTCAAACTGACAGGCAATGATGAGGTTTCGATCAATGTTCCGTCTTGAGGAGCAGACGTTTGGAAAGTTGTGACAACTTTGGCACGGTCTCCGGATCTGTATGGGAAAGTTTGGCCAAATCAACTCTGTGACAAGCTTACTAAGCGAGCACCATTTTAAAAAAATGAGAACAGAATCCTCAAACCAAAACAGCAAAAATGTCAGAAGTGAAAATGGAAACACTTTGGCAGATGAAAACTAGTTCGCGTCAATCAAACATCCAGTTCGTGCACAAATCATCACTGTTGTCACTGCACACTCAATTTCAGTACCAATTCACTGCAGGAAAAGAATGAATATTGACGCTACAAGAAGATTAAAAAGTTCAAAAACAATTTTCCCACTCTTTACGTGTCATGGTTTTCATTGAACAACCTTTTCCAAAATTAGAACACAATCTTCTTTCGACGTCAATCCTGTTCCGAATTATCACTTGGTGCTCCAGACGTGTGGATCAGGTGTGAAAAGTCAATCAATTTTTCATCACTTCTGCGTAAATATCTGGAAGAAAGTGTAAAGTGTTTTGGAATCACTCCCACACTAGTTTGGAGGTTTCGTGCAACTTCATTTGACCCGTTCATTTCCAGGTTCGGGTGCTCAAAATGCAGCGAATTCAAATACGTACCTCCAGTGCCTATGTCCTGTTGAAAGAAAGAATAAACAGCAGATTAGTCGTACAACCACACAGAATATTGCTCCGCGTATGTGTCGCGACAGGTCTGTCGGACCTGCATGTTCCAACCGTTGAGGGTGGATGTGAAGGGGTGCCGATCAAACACGCGAGAATGGAACGTCGAGCAGAACTTCTGTTGGGGACTGCTACCAAACAGATCTATTCGAAGTGGACAAGAGGTACAAAAAAAAAAAGAAAGAAGTAAAGTACCTGATATGGGTATCTGCTTGGTAGCCTGGAAAAAATAACAGAAATATTTATCAGATCAATCGAGGGTGTAAAATACACAAAAACACGCTTTTAGTCCACGCTCGAAAACTGGTTTCCTTTCTTTTTATTGTTCTGTTTCTGTTGAGACAACAATCAGGAAATGCATCACGTTCTTTTGGACGAGCGAGCTTCGGGACCTTTGATTTCAGCACTGACACACACCAACAGGATAAGCTGTGACACCATCTGGAGTGCCAAGTATTCCCCGGGAGCGAAAGCTTGCAAACGTTTGCCACAAAAACAAACGCATCACACTGATACAATCGAGAAGCACGGACAATTCGTTGCAACCACAAAACGCATTTCTCACGTGTGTCACAACTTTTTGACTGAGCTGCATGGTCAGTATTTTACCGCACCAACTTGCAAAAGCGTGAGCGTGGGCGGGCGCGTACCCCACCCCGAAAATCTCTGAATGTGATGAAACGTCCAAACACACAAACAAAAAGATTCCATGGTGGAGGACCACCCCCAGCCCTCAAACTGCCCCCTCCCCCTTGTACCGCGTGGACAACAGTTTGATGTTGACACAATTGCACAGAACGCAGCACAGCTGCATTACTTGCAGCACAGCGTTGAAGTCAACAACACAACACAACACGCAAAAACTAAGCCAAATATGATCACGTCAAAGCAAGTGCCAAAGATTTTCGTTGCTCAACGGCAAATAGATGATGACGTTGTTGTGCCTGAAATTGGCTGACCTGAGACTTCTGAATTTGTTACACAATCCAATTGGTTCGTGTCACATAAAATCCTCAAAGCTGAGCTTTTCAGATGCCAAACGAAGATGTCAACTGACTCTCCGGTCAGTCTCGCCATGCCCTGTTTTCGGAACAACGCCCAACTCAGGACTGACCAAAATACAACGGCACTTCGCAAAGTTCTCGCGCAAACAATCTCCACCCTGTGTTGACAAGCATTGCTTTAAAAGGTGTGAGGAATCAGACTTTTGTGAACACCAGTGTTTGTGCCCTGTACTTGTCTACTCCCCTGACAACTAGCAAAGTTGAAAACAGAGTTGAAAACAAGAACAAGTAAAATTGAATTTCTAGCAAACAAAAGAAACAAACCCCGAACAACGATTGAGAGCAGTTGCATGTTGCACTGTTAAAAACTGCATCAGACATACCAATTGTCTGATGGTGAAGCGAAGAATGTGGGGACGACCAGTGGAGGATGACCAAAGCAAAGCGTGACGGTCTCAATCGTATCCAATGCAAGTGTGGGAGCAGGGGTCCCAAAATCCACACTCGAAGGGGACATGGGGCCAAAATGGGCCAATGCATTTTCAGGGTTTGAGGTGGTGGGTCTGCTGTGATCATCTGAAGGTTTGCAATTTGCATTTGAACGAGGACGTGGAACAAGTGTGACATGCCACTGCTGTTGTTTTAGATTTGCAGGTGAAGAAACCCGCCAGAGTTGTGATCTATCTGTGCATGTTGCCAGAAAAAGAAATCTATCTGTGCATGTTGCCAGAAAAAGAAACAGTTTAAGAGGTTGCGTGAAAAGGCAACACAATGACAGCACGCGGCAGCGATTGTCTCACGAATGCACTGACTTTGCCCCTCCTTTCCCACGACAAACCGCTGCTTCGCACACTATGTTGTGTAGGCCTTCAACGTCATTGTTGAGTATATTGTGGCATCATGAGGAGTTTCTCACCTGCTTGAGTAAATACCGTAAATACCTGTACAGAATGACACAAAATAAAGACACCATTACACACACAATTTTCGCACAGGGCATTGACATTGATCGGTTTCGAGAAAAGTTTGTCAACACAAGACTCGAAATGCGCTTGACTCGATTTCACGCAACGACTTTGTCTGATCAACGGCAGGAATCGAACAACAATGTGAGAGAGAATGACATTGCAACTGCACAACGCAGACACGGGACAAAAACACCTCGTACAGACGAGTCTAATAGACGGAGTACCGACCATCTTCTGGTTCATCGTAGAATCTGGTGGTTCTCCCGTGTTCGTCGTACGCGCGCTCAGGCTCCGCTATGGCGGCATTGTAACCCGAGATTGACCCCGTACCTGCAATCAAGTAAAACACAGCGTGTTGCAGCTATTTTGAGCCTGACAAAAAAAAAAAAAAAGAACTCGACAAAGACAAAACAAAAGAAAACGAACAACTCACCATCTCCGTAGGTGGGGAAGTACATGTGGGCGGAGCGATGCGTGCTGAGTGGCGTCCCGATCTTTACGGGCGTCGTCGCGCCGAATGGGACGGCGTCGTACGGCACGGGAACCGGGTATGGCTGGTACACTGTGGGCGCCACCGTCGGCTCCTTTATCGGCCTTCGGCCCCTCCTGAAAAGGCGGAAACAGTTCTTTGATCAGGAAATGTTCAAGAGAATCGAAGCGAAAACTGCAAACTAAGTTGCTATTTCGATGCACGCTGCAAAAAAGAAAATAGAGCTTCGTCTTTACCTGAAGCACCAACAGATCCAGAGCGCGAGCAGCAGCAACAGCAGCAGCAGAGCCGCGGCGCCGATCACGCCGCCGATGATGAACGCCCGGTCTCCACTGGGGTCTGCAAAACCGCCACAACACAGAGGTGTCATCAAGCGCCTGGGAACTGTCCACACAAGTTACTTTGCAACGACTGCAACACAAGACTTACCTTTCCTGACGTCACAGCGCAGACCTTCGTAGTTTTGTCCACAGCGACAGATGGAGAGCGTCTGGTCTGACGCGTCGTTGATGCAGAACTCGGTTCCGACCGCGAAGCACAGCGTGCACGCGTCTGAAACCACAAACAATCGACATGTTATGGTTTCCCAGGTGCATGTTTAGAACCACGGTTGTGTGGTCTTGTTTCTGAGCGGACAGGAACTTCGTGTGCTCGTGTTGTAACTGCTTCAATCCATTCTTCTGCACAGAAGTTTTCTGTTTCAGATGATGATGTGTTCGGGTCAATTGTCTCCGTGTTTCCAGGAAGCAAATGTCATCGATCGATGCCGAAGAGCTCACCGAAAACTCGGCAGTCTGCGAAGGCGGTTCCGCCGCTGCCTCCAGTCGTCAACTGGGTGCGGCTCGTGCAGACCGGCGCCAGCGGGGGACACGTGCAGCGGACGCATGAGGAGCGGCCGGTCGCGCCGCGGTCCGGCTGGTACGTCCCGTCGGGGCAGTCGCGACAGTCGTTGGCGTCCGCGTCCGCGTACCTCCCTGGGTTGCAGTTCACTGCAGCAGGAACAAAGCGTCTGCTTTGATCGAACAGAAACTGAGTCTTCTTATCACGTAGTTGCCAAAATTTTCGTGAAGAACAAACAAACAAACCATCACAAGGAAAAGAAAGAGAAAGATGTTGTTGTATCTCAGGTCTGTGACATCATTGGACAGCGCAAGTAAGATACGTGTGCGCACTTACGGACTGAACACTGATCCCTCGAAGTGGATCCAGTTGTCGGAGTGAGTCTCTCTGACGGGCAATCGTTGCACGGACGCACACCTGAGGTCGCTTTGTACGTCCCCACCGGACACGGGCCGCACACAATGCCTATCGTTTGTTGACCCGCTGGGCAGTTCACTGCAATAGCAAAGTCTGCGTGCGGTAAATACAGGTGCACACAAATCCACAGGAAAGCAGAGTTGCAACAAAAAAACAAACAAAACAAAACAAGAAGGCTACGCCTGAAAAGCGTGTGGTTCACGCCAAGCATTACCATGTTACGGGCCATGTTGAGTTGAGCCAGCAGCCCATGTTGAGAAACAGGGGGGGGGGGGCAACTCAACATGGCCAAAAAATGAAAAATGCTCAAAATGGCCTGAAAATGACCCCGGCTAATTTTCACCATGTTGAGTTATCCCCCCCCCCCACAAACTCAATATGTACACACACATATACACAGACTGATGGTCATTGCAATAAGCGCGCAGAAGGCCGAACTGCGCGCTTGAAAACAGGATTGCGTTTTCGAAACAGAACACATCTTTGTGACGTTTGACAATTCGTTCGGTAAAGTTTGTTTTCTTTAGCACCGCAACCTACAGTCTGTTTGCAGAACGAATCACGTACGCTGGCAGTCGTCGAGCGAAGTGCTCCTCTCCTCTGCGGTGGTCAGTGGAGCTGGACAGTTGAGGCACGTCGTCTCGGCGAACAGTGGCTGGTAGGTGCCGACGGGACACGGGAGGCAGCCGTCGTTGGCGGTGTTGATGATCGTTCCAGGCCGACAATTTTCTTCAGGAAAAGAGGACGAACAGCAAAGTTTCAGATTCGTTTCGACAAGTGAACACCGGAACTGCACTGTTTCTCAGGACTACTTTCATGTTTCTTGCTAAACGACCGGGAGCTCAGCTGTGGAATGTTGCGTTTTTTTGACTTTTTTTGGTTTTGGTTTTGTGCAGAATCCAGAGATCTTATTCCGATGATTTCTACCAAGACCAACTGGTGCCTTTTCATTTTCAAGTTTCCAAGCCAACAAGCTAGAACACAAATACGCACGCAGACGGCAATCGTCGGCAGAATCGTGGTTGGCGTTTGTGTCGCTTCCCTCCTGCCCCGGCGTGGTGAAAGGTTCGGGGCAGCGCGTACACCTCTCCGCGTCCCTGTCCGCCCTGAAGAAGCCCTTCCTGCACGTCACACACTCCTCAACGCCATCGGGGCTCCTCTGCAGCTCCGATCCGAGCGGGCAGATCACTGAAGAAAACAGTTGCAGATTCATTCGATGAAAACCGGATGTCCGCCGAACATCAAGCCAACAAAGGTGATTCAAAATCATGAAAATAACACAGCTATGGCTACTCACGTTCGCACGCACTCAAACTCGTTTGCCCAGGCATCCTGGTAGAGCGGCGCGCCGGACACTCCCAGCAGAAGAACTCCCCGTTCGCAGGCTACAAGCAGACACACGCGCCAACAATGACGGTTTGCACATAAATGTGTATACAGGGAACCGACTGTGAATTGGCAAGAAATTTACCTGGAAGAAACCCACAGCACACAACTCGCATTGACCGGTGAGAGCGTTGAAATAGCTTCCAGCACGACAACCTGCAGATGTGTCTGCAAAGAAACAAACACGTCGCCTACTTTAGTTTCTTGAACCAGTGTTGCGGAAACACTGCAGAAACACAACCAATTCATAAAGTCCTTGCCATATCGAACAAACATCCTTGTTCGTGGTTTATCTCATACAACTTTCCCTGGACCAAAAAATCTCAAAGGCTTGCTTGATATGCGCCACAACAGATCAGCCTGACAAGAATGTGATCGTGGTTTCCTTTTCTTGAGAAGAGACAACTTGGACGAAAGAATGACTTGCACCACCTGACGTGAACAATAATTTCCAAGGACAAGAGATCAAACGAGAGGGGCACATCAAATGGAAGCCCAACACCACAGAGGTGTTCCTGAAATGTATACTCGGAAAACAAGCACGTCAAGTAGACATCTGACCTGGCAAAGGGAAGGAATAAAGGCGCTCAAGAGATTTCAATTCACAAGTCCCCGAGTACCTGGTGCAACGCTTTTCTTGCAAAAGAAACAACTGGTAGATTTTGGGTCTACTGTTGGCAAACAAAAGCCGTGCACAAAACAGATCGCGTGGTGTGTAATGCTGTGTCAAAAGTTATCCTAAAGGTGTACGAGCCAGAGCACAGAGATAAACCACAACCCTCAATATCACAGTGCAAGTACCAGACAAAATTGAGCTCACCTATGCACAAGTCTCGGCTGGCAGCTCCAGGAGCTTCCGTGGTCGATCCGGGCGGACACGGTGTCAAGTTGCTGAACCCAATGGTTCGTGGGTTCGGCGAGTAGAAGCCGCGAGGAGCCTTCAGGCAGTAGCCCCACAGTCGATCCAGTGGAGGACGCGCCCGCACCCAATATTCGCCTGGCGCGCAGTCCACTGCAGTTCGGACAACATAAGCGTGAAGACATGGTTGTGAAAGCGAAATTGCAGAGGATGCAAAGACGAAAATTTCAATGAAGCTGCATGTGGATTCCAGAAACGACCCAATTTGGGTCCTTGAACCTTTGACCCAACCCATCTAAATTTCACCCTGACAGACGCCTTTGTTTCACGTCGTGAAAATCTGTGAACAGGTCAGATGGTCCAACTGATCATTTCAGTTCAACAAATTCAACAGCAATCTTGGGCGCTCGCTTTACAAGGTCCAGAGATATGTTGCAAATACGTTTGTGCTGCTTTGACAACTGATGATATGCAAGAGATGTGGAGCAGATCACGAGCCAGCGGCGTGTTTGCAGCTATGTCCATGAGGAAACACGCACCACAGGCGGACCGCGCGTTTCCGAACTGGTCGTCCCCGAGAGGGCGTAGCTCCTGCCCCTCGTCACACACCAAACCCTCCAGGAACTGCGTCCGACTCGGGTCCAGCGCCGCCAGGATTACAGTGGTCTGGAAACGAAAATGAGACGAATGGAATCGCATCACAAGAACACTTCAGTGAGTTTGTTCATGGGCCATTTCACTGCAATACGGGCTGTCACTGATTTGTGCACTGACCGTGAAGATGTTGTTTTGGGTGATCCAGAAGTTGAACAAGACTTGGCTCGTGCTCACAGGGTTCCCACTTGAGTCAATCAAAGTGGCTCTGAAATGTTGAAAACAAGAACACTGTCCGGTGTAGACCCGTGCCAACTTCAACGCAGCTCTGCCGATAAGCTGGGCTGCCAACATAGTGACCATGCCGACACTTCACAGTCTGGAGCTCAGGACAGTTTCCACAGTGGAGTCGGTCCCACAGCACCTTGGAAGTGCAAACAAAATCTTGGAGAGGCTTCACCTGGTTTCCACAGGGGACCAGGGGGTCTGATGGTTCTTTTTGAAAAATATAACACGCGCCGAAGCATTTGTAAATCGGCGCGTGAAAACTCATTCCACCCCAACAAAGAAATGGAGCAAGTCTGTGCACCCCGACCACAGATAAAGAGACAGATGGTACACAGGTTCGATTCAGCTTTGCTGTTTCTCTTTCTTAAAGTTTTCACGAACAACTCACGGCAGATCTTCGTGAATGATTGTGGCTATCATGCCGCGTCTGTCGTTGTTCAGCTGACGCCGCTTGCGGCCGGCGCCGGCGCCCGTCACCTCAGACAAACAGCGCATGCTGTGGCGTAGCTTGGCATCGGGATCCGTCGCGCAGTCGCCCGAGGGGCCACAGAACGGGCCGAACGCGGCGCCTGGTCCACTCGGAAATCCTGGTGGCACAGGTCCGGCCTGCAAAACCCGGTGGAAAAACTTAATCATAACAAACAAATAAGAGCTTTCTTTCAACGTCAAAAAGATCCGGCACAATCGGAACAAACAGAATCAGAATGTCAGCTCACCGGGTAAAAGTACAAAAGGTTCAAGTTGTCCGAGGCCTTTGACACGATGTCCGCCGTGATTCCCATGAACTCGAAGACGTCGTCACAGGGGAAGACGTCAGGCATCACGTAGGTGATGACGACCGTGATGCGAGGAACCTCCGTCCCTGAAACACCCAATCGTTCAACACATCTACCCGGGCGCAGCCTTCAAGTGGAGTCGCCTCAGGCCTGAGGACGTGGCTTCTGTGAAATCTGCGGCGTTGGGTGTAGACACAGGGATCACACAAGCTACACCACAGGCATGGACCAAATGACATCGCGCTTCAAACGTACGTCCACACTGGGGCTGCATGAATCTCCGCTGGTGGTTGTAGACGTTGAACACGCTCTCAGTGGCCGAGCACGTGAAGAAATTCGGCACCGGCTGAGAAAATCTGTTGTGAGACATTACGACGAGTGGTGTGATGATTTATCCCAGTTGTTGTCAAAGCGAACAAACATGTGGAATGGTCAGTCTGTGTTTCCAAGTGATGGTTGCAGTCACTTCGTTCGGTGGTGGTCCCATTGACATCAAGCCAATGGACGCACTCATGTCTTGACAAAAAGAGCACGCTTCGTTCCGTCCGCGTGTCCAGTTTTAGCTGTGCTTGTTTTTGAAACATTTGGACTGCCAAAAGAAAGAACAGAGCCACAGAACGCAGAACTCCACGAGAAAGAGCCAAGTGTCACACGCGTGAGCACCTCAGGGTGTTCAGAACAACTCACGTGAATCCGGCTGGGCACTGCTGCGGCAGGTAGTAGAAACTGCTGGGAAGACCTGCAGCCGTGTTGGCGCGCACAATGGTGGGCGGGTTGCCGAGTGGCTGCGCGATGCGCGAGGCGTCGCTGCATGTGTATGCTGAAGTGTGCGAAAGGACATGCTTACGTCACCACACACTTCAACAACCTGTGTCTGTCGACAAAATGCCCAAGTTCTTTGTCGATCGCAGAAAAAAAGCCTCGCTCCGTCCAGGTCCGACGTTCTCGAAGCTTCACAAGTCTCTCAAAAGAACAGCAAATGTGCTGTACCAAACTGGACACACGTCTCCACAACACTGGTTTGGGGTGTGGCCCAAAGCAAGTGGAAGGAGAGGGGGTGCGCTTGAAGACTATGTAGCTGTATCCCACTCACGCTGAACGATGACGGTGAAATAACAGGCGGCGGTCCGGCCGCTGTTGGATGTAACTGCGATCACTTCCGTCGTCGATCCGTTGATGACAAAACCAACTGCAAACAAACCAAACTCGTTGAGATTCGAAATAAACTGAACTCAATGCTGGGCCAGATTGTTCACTACTTGCTCTTCAAAATCACGCCAAAGTGGAAGAAAAACACTTCTTAGTGTGGACATACTTTTCTTGAAACAACACAAAAAATAACTGCAATTCCATACGCATGCGCACACGCCACCAAGGTACAGCCAATGAAGTCGTGATCTCACCGCCCTGTGGTCCGAGCTCGGCTCTGTACGTCCCATCGAGCACGTTGTAGATGTCGGCGGGCGGCCTCACCAGCTGCGGCCGCTCTCCTGTCGCCGCCACTACGAGTGGCTCCGTCGGGCAGTTCGGGATCTGCGGCTCCACTCCACCTGCGCGGTACGAGCTCCGATTGAGACAACCAGATCCTTCCCAACTCGCAATCCCTCTCTGCACCCCAACTTCATCAGCATCAACAAAAAGTCCTGAACACGAACATGAACTAACTGACCATTACTTTTTCTGCATCAAAAACAGGCCCACACAAGGGAAAGAAAATTTGAAATCAGATACAAAATACAGCAACAGAAGCAAACAACAAACAGGCAACAGAGACACTTTGTTTGCACAAAACACGCAAACAAGAAACCAAAGCTTTGAACAGCCGCTGCCTTCAAGAGTGGTGCAATCGCGAAGAGTTTTGGAGCAATCGCAAGGAGCTTTGGGAACCCTGCTCTGTTCGAGCTGTCAGGTTCCTCGCGGGCGAGCGGCTCACAAGAGCTCTACTGGAAAGCCCTGAGCTCGCAGAATTGCCGTGACAATTGCACACTGTTGCTGCAACAGTTCTGTTGGAATGCGGTTGCCCTGACAAAACTGTTGTTCATTCCTTCCCTGTGGTGTTGTCAGTAAAGGTAACAGCCTGTTACTAAGTCCTGCAAGATCACGGTTGCCCCAAGAGGGGTGAGGCACATCAGTTCCGTTAGAGCAGAGGTGGAGCTTTCATGCTGAGTGCTTCTTACATGCGCCAATGGTTCCGCTGCAGCCTCCCGGGCCCGAGATGGGTTCACCAAGGTCGCTCTGACCAAACGAATCTTGCAACGTAAAGGCGCCTTGGAGCCCCACAAGCTGTAAGCAGCCGGCCATTCCGAACCGCAGGTCGGCGATGGTGCTGCGCCGCTCCGCGTAAGAAGACATCGCCGCCAGTCTCTGCAATATCAACCGAGCACCATAGTAGACCAACAACAAGAAGGTCAAGATCAACGGAGCCGTCACTCCGTACAGCACGCATTGTGCTCACAACACCAATTGTTCTGGATAGCAAGCGGGCCACGGATGCATGCCAGCCAGAGAGAAAAAGATAGCCAATGGTTGCTTTCAAAACCAAACTCGAGAGGAGAGGTGTCGCACAGTGTGACTCTCCCGAGACTCACCTGGATCTCCGTCAGCTCCAGAACTCGGTTCCACAGACACAAGTGGCTGAGGTACCCTTCGAACGTAGCCATGCCGCCCACGTACGTACCCACTTCAGCCGTTAAACTGCAAAGAATCAGTTCCAAGTCATGAGCATCTATCTCTGTGAAGGTTTGGTCAACAAGTGGATTCGTCGGACTTTTTCGAACCCAGAGGACAACAACCAATTTTGTTGTTCGTTGTTTCTCTGACATTTTAGGCTTGAACACAGGCGCATCGCGAGCACAATAATCGCTGAGTCATCGTCGCTCTTGGGATTGATGACACCTGATCACTCTGAGTAGCACGACACCTGAGTAGCTGGTGTGTGTGTGTGTGTGTGTGTGTGTGTGTAGGATCTGTGAATCTTTGCGTTGTGATCATGCAAGAGTGAGCGCCAGGACTACTGCCTCAACCTGTTGCCAGTACATCAATAACACTGGCTCGCTCCGAAGGATGTCCCTGTGTGAAAGCTTCGCAACTCGAAAACATTTACGTCTGGAACTATTGCGTGTTTGTGTTCAAGACTTACTATCTAAATGGAGCAGTGTTGACAGGCCAAGTCACAGGGAAATTTCGGACGGTCTGTGTCGTATCCATCCAGACGTTAAGCAGTGACGCCGAGTGGTTGTAAGTGACCACCACGTAAATCCATAGCCCCGTATTCACGGAGTACACCTCACCCTGCGCAACGAGACAGCAGAAAGCAATGCACAAAAAGCAAGAGACAATGCAGAAATTGTACGCTGTAAGACTCATTCGCTACTTTCAATGGACAGTGAGCCTTGGCCACACAAGGCTGAACAAGCGAAAAAGACTCCTTCTCCTGTGTTCATCCAAACCCAAGCCTTTTGTGGAGTTGATCACAGTTGTTTGGTGTTTGGAGGGCAGGTAAACTGACATATGGCTGGACCTACGCGGCAACCCACCCACCCACACACACACACACACACACACACACACACACACACACACACAAACGGCACAGAACAACACCAAGCGCGCGATCGAACGACCGGGACCGCGCACTCAACAAAACACAAACAACGACTTTCCCACAAGATGGGGCAAAAAATTCTCACACGGACAGGCGTACCTGACTACCAGCGTGTCTGCGTCGATCGAAGTTGTTGGTCGCGGGGTTGTAGATGTACGTGAACTGCTCGTCCATCCGGAACATCAGCTGAGCGTTGGGGTCCAGTACGGGTACGGCATCTCTGCAATTTGTCAAAGTTACACAGGCGATGCACAGGTTTTCCTTGTTTTTCCACTGAGAATGACGAACTCACTCTTGTGCGTAGACAGCGATGAAGTTTCCAGTGCCACCGTTCCGCGCGAAGCGGACTCCGAAGCCAAAAGAGAAGTCCTCGGTGAAGTTGAGCGACATGTTGGCAGCGAGCGGCAGCGCGTACCAGCGGGGTCTGGCGATCGCGCCTGGGGCTGGCAGCGCGATGTCCTGCTCCAGGTCTTGCTCTGCAGGACACAACGGCCTCAGATACCAATCTGTTTCCGAATGATTCTTCAACCTCAGTACTGATGGGTCAGTTTTGTGGGCTTCCAAAAGGCGTACACCCTCACAATTCATTACGGCCCGAAATCGGGAAGGCTTGTGTTGCATCGCTTGAGGATGTTGTATTTTGTCACGGTACGGACGCGAAAACTTTTAAAAGCCCACAGCAATCAAAGTTCGCGAAGAAGAAAAACACTGTCACGCAGAGCTGCAGGTACCTCCGTCACAGAGTGGCGCGGCTTCCAGGGGCCCGCATTCGCACACAGCATAGCCTGTCAATTCGTTGTTGAGGCACCGTACGCCCGCTGGACAAGGCAGGTCGATACAGAAATCCTGCGGCACGTTACACACAACACCGCCCCAACCTGCAGTTGAGAAAAGGAAGGAAAACAGGTGAACAAGAACTTGTTTCCTGTCACGAAAGGGTGAATCCAAACGACAAGAGGTCATCGTGACTCACTTGGGGTACACATGCACGTGAATCCCCCGGGAGTGAAGTCGTCATAGATGCAAGTTCCCCCATTTTGACACGGGTTGTTCAAGCAGCCATCTCTGATCAGCTCACAGTTGTCGCCCGTGCGCTCTGCAAAAGCAGTCAATTCAGGTTGATGACGATGATATCAACACAATTTCTGCAGTCAATAAAGAAACAAACAAGAACACGTGTCAGAGGTGAGAGTCGCCTCGGGGAAGCGTCCATCAGTACGCAGGCATTGCGGTGGCTAATTGCATATTCTTTCACATCTTTTGAAACATCAGCGAAACTTTTTAGTGTTTGTGTGTCTGACTGAGAGAAAGAGAGAGAGAGAGAGGGAGAGAGAGACAGAGAGAAAAGAGACAGACAGACAGACAGACAGACAGACAGACAGACAGACAGACAGACAGACAGACAGACAGACAGACAGGTGTGAGGGTTGGTGTGTTTTTTTCAGTTCTATGACAAAATGAGTCTGGCGGGAAAGGGACGGGCACTATTTCTGACGGACGGATCAAAGGCGAGATCAAACCAACAGCAGTTTCGTGAAGCACCCTTGTGCTGCTTCAAAGGCAATGGCACTCTCAAATCGTTTTCAATCTGATTGCTGCAACATAACAGGACAATATGCGTTCCTGGTTCATCACTGACCCGGGGCGCAGACGCAGCTGTAGTTGGGGTTGTCTGCGTTGGGCGGAACACACGTGCTGTCGCCGGCGCACGGACTCAGCCCACACAGGTCCGAAGACTGCGCGCAGTCCAGTCCCGCGAACGAAGGGGGACAGCTACAAACATGTGAAATCAAAATCAGGACATCGCAAACGTTGGTAAGTTTCTCCTTTTTCAAAACGCAATTTTTTGGCAGATCTGCGGTACTTACACACAATGGAAGTCTCTGTGAAGATCAAAGCACGTCCCACCGTTGCGACAGGACGAATCTGTGCAGTTGTCGATCTAAAAAATGGAATACTGGTCAGAGTCGCATCGTTATGTGACTGGTGAAAATGATTTTTGTTTGAAGAACCTTGAACCAACCTGCAATTCACAACGAGTACCCATCCAGCCTGGAGCACAGTCACACGTGAAAGAGTTGACCCCATCCTGGCAGACACCGCCGTGCAAACAAGTCTGCGTCCCGTAAACACAGTCGTCAATGTTCACCTGCAAAGCGCCAGTGTCATTAAATTTTGATCTCTGTTTTCACTGAAAAAAATATTCGCCAACCAAAATCGACGAGATTCTGAAGCTTGCGCCCATTCGTACGTTGCACGTTTGGCCTTCAAATCCAGGTGTGCACGGACACTCGGGTCTGGGCGGGGAGACCATCGTGTTCATCCGACAGGGGCCCTGGGATCCGGTCGCATCACAGGTGATGCTGTCGCACAAGTCGATGACGTTGTTGCACCGATCTCCTGGAATACACGATGTTCGGAAACAGTGTTACAATGGTCGCTGGCGTTTCGTTCTTTTGGGGGTCCAGGGGGGATGTTGTCTGCAAGTGAACTGAGTCACAGTGTGAGTGTCTTGGGTCCTCTCATGGTTTTATGCAACGGGAGATCTGTTGTGTGAGGTGTGGTCACGATTTAACCACCCAGTGCTACAGGTGGGGTTGCTCTCATCTCAGTGCTGTTGTTTGCTTTACTATTACGGCTCAGATATCAGGGCCAACTGCATGCCCTTCTGACCAACAACAACAACACACTCAGAACTAGTTTCGCTGAGTACAATCTCCTGCATTGGGGAGTACGGTCTGTGCTTTTATAGAAGATTCCAGAAACTGCGCTGAGAGCTGCTTCACAGCTGCAAGCCTGAAGCTGCTCTGATAAGTACTCAGTTCCCGTCAAAAGCTGGTTACGCACCCGTGTGAAGAATATGTGACACTGTTATCGGTACACAGGGCAGGGCAAACAGAACCCCAACAACAAACTTCGTGGCGCCAAAGTTCTTACCTTCGAATCCTGGATTACAGTCGCAGGTGAAAGTGTTGTCCCCGTCCACGCAAGTACCGAAATTGCACGGGTTAGTTGTGCCGCAGTCATCCAGGTTCTGCTGGCAGCAACTCCCTTCAAATCCGGGGGCGCACTCGCAGCGGAAAGTGTTTATCTACAAGATAATGCGCAGTTTGTTTGACTTCTCGGAATCAAGATTCACAAAGATTTGCTTGAAGAAATTAGTTTGGAAAAAAACAGGTAAATTTGTTTTCTTGACACGTTGGAACAAACTGATGCGTGAAAGCCCACACTAACCTGACCACCGTTGTCCAGTGGCGCGATCTGCAAAACAAGCAACTGCTCAATGTCTGCCAAATCGGGAATCACTGGTGCTCTTCGAAATTTGTCATCAAAACCGGTCACAGACCGCACAGCGACACCAATAGACTTTGTGTTGCGCAAATCTTTCAAAGTCGCGTTTACTAGTGCATCGTCCGGTTCTTGTGTGTTTGTTTTTCAGGTGAACCACTCACCCACTCGACGCAGGTGCCGCCGTTCAGGCAAGGACTGGCCGTACACTGCAGGTCGCGCACGCATCCCGAAGAGCTCACGCTTCTTCCTGACAAAATGAAACAAAAACACGCGTGTTCTCTTCCCACCATCACGACCACAACGAAAAAAAAAAACCCATATTACAAGTCACGAACCCAGAAACTAATGAGTTCGATCGCTTCGAAATTTTGTTGAAGAGCGTGCGAAAACGGACCTTGTGTTTGGATGGAAAACCAAAGAAAGTCACTACACTGCTTGATCAAGAAACACATCCGGCGCTAAGTTCAGAAAAATACGTGTCTGTTTCCCATTATCCACGGATGTTTTTGTCACACCAATCACCAGACTATTTGTGAAAACAATCCACTTGTTAGAAACAACCTCAATCCACGGAGCATAATTTTCGATACGTTGGACCCACATTGCAGCAAATCACCAGCAGCCGCCAAGCGCAAGACGCTCGAATTTTGACAGGTGTAAATCTCTTGTTAACGACAAAGCGAGTGTTCCATTCCCAATTCTGCGTCCCGGTGCCATTTTGAGACCACAAAGCGGCGGTTTACACGAAAGGTTCGTGATCAGTAGAGTTTTGCTCCAGTGCCCGATTTGCTCCAGTAGCCGACCACCCTGAATTTGACCCACTTCTAATTGTCTCAGCAAGATGAAACTGATATCACCTGAAAGCTCTTTTTCTGGCCTCTCTTTTGGTATAAGCAGCTTCTCTCTGAGAGACACAGGGGCTGAGAAAGTCAGGGTGGTCTGACATTGGAACAAATCTGAAATTCCAACAAGTTCTGTTTCTCAGAGAGAAGTTGCCTGTACCAGAAGAGAGCCCTTTTTCTGGCCTCTCTTTTGGTATAAGCAGCTTCTCTATGAGAGAGACAGGGGCTGAGAAATTGAGAGTGGTCAGCTACTGGAGCAAATCTACCCTCCATTGACTTTGCATTGCTGGTCGGCTACTGGAGCAATCCTCTACATTGTGGACACAAGCCTGACGTCATGAGCACCGTGGTGTAGTTTGAAACGACCCGTCCCGTTTTCAGCCTGGAAGCTTCAAGCCTTCGCCACCTCTCTTGTTTGTTTCAGGCTGAGTGCAGTGTTGAGGTTTTGCCTGCGTCGTTATCAGATGCAGCGCGGTTGAATTTGCATGTTGAGCAGCGGGACAAAGCGACCGAGGCTGTAATATGCAGATGCACCGTGATAATAGCCCTTTGAAGTCGCTGTCATGCAAAACACAGCATCATCATCAGTACGAAGGCATTTTGCAACTGCCCTGTCACCATGGTGACTTGGATCACCGCGGATCCAGAAGATCAGAGACTCCTGCCCATTTTCTCGTGCGGGTCACTGTGTGTTGGTGTCAGTTTGTGTGCACGTGGGCACTGCACCCAGCTTGTCGCGTAATAGCCTCGGGTGGTCCTTCAGGGTCGTCGGATGATCCCAGACCCCGAGCTTGTAATCTCGGTGCTGTTGGGACGCAGACCCATCATTGTGTCCCGGGGACCGGCTCTGTCATCGCCGCGGTGGGACTGCAGCTTCACCCGTGTCACGTCACTGCAGGATCACAGGGACCCAGGGCCCCGCCCCGCAATCAGACCGCGGATACAGGCTCAGGGATTCAGATTCAGGCTGTTGCGGGCTCCACAGCGGAGCCAGGCAGTGGGGAGGTTTCCGGAGGAAAAGTGACCTTCATAGACTCGAGATTCTTGATCCGCTGACCCACAAAGAGAGTCAGAGGGGCCAAACTCAGGGCAAGTCCGTGTGGGAAAATGAACGGGTGACGTGCAAATGACGCGCGTCCGCGCGTATCTATAGGCACTTGCTGCACGTTTCAGTCAACGTCAGCCAGCCACCCACCAACATCCAGTGGTGTGTACTGATTGGCCAGTGCCATGAAAAGTGTGCAAACGTCATGTATTTGTGTGTTCATTGTCGAGGTTGGCGTTGGCGCCATTGTGCGCCTCAAACGCCATGCATGATCTCCCTGAAGTGCGCTCTGCGCCCCTGACCCTGGATCGGCTGCTTCTCGTGGCCTCAGGTCTTTCTCTAAACGAGGCTCGTTTCGCCTGTTGATGCCAATCAGTGCGACACTGGCCTTTCATTGGGTGCGTGAGGAGGGAGGCAGAAAGGTGCGGGACCCAGTGGAAAGAAGGGGGAGACGCCTGGGGCCCAATCGTAACGAGAGTGAGAAAGGCTCGGGGGCGAGGCGTAAGGAGTGGTGGATGGACTGGGTCCCATGTAGAACTGTTGTGATTGCGAGAACGAGGACAGGTTCCCAGTCACGGAGAGAACCGGAGCCCAGTCGTGACAAGGGAAACGGCCAAGACTCCCGTCGTCAGCAGGACCGGACAACAGTCGTGAGGGATCAGTGGAGAGATGCTGAGTGTTTGTTGACAGAACCCCAGAACCATTCATGGTCTGTGCAGCCCACAGAATGTGCGAAATTCAATTGTGAACGCAGAATCCGGCTGTTTCCTCACAAACCAGGGATCTTTGAGCAGCCGTGGTACCGGAAACGCATTTGACAGGCCTCGAAATGAAATCAAGCTGCACAGGACAAAAGTCGTTTCTGCGCGTGTTTTGTGCCGCCGTCCCTGCAGGATTGTGCCAGACTGGTTCAGTTCTACATGTTCAGTGGGTTTGTGAATTTTTGCGATCTTGTGCAAGTCAAAGCTCGAGCTGTGCAGCCGCCATGACCTGGGGGTGGGGCAAGGAGGCAAGCAGGACTGAAGCACGAAGGACGCCGTTGTTAGGATTTTCAGCTGCAGCTTCGAGAGCATGATGGGTACACCGGCACTGACGCCACAAGGACAGTGCTGTGGGTCAAGTGCGAGTCAGCAGCAATTCAAGGGCGTTGCGGTTTCTGACTGCGAGGACGGCGCTGCAGCCTGGGCGCGAAGACGGTTCAAACTCAATGACGGCGGCGGCAGTGACGGCGCGGACCGCGCGGCTCACAGAGCCCGCGGCGCCGACAACTCGATTCCGGGCAAAACCGGGTCCGCGTTGTGCAGCCCGTGTCCGGGGGAAACGACCTGATTCACAGCGGGTCCGTCACGCTGTGCGCCTGTGCGAACACCAGTGGGCGCTGCATTGACTCTGCAGTGTAGCGCCCCCTGACGTCTGGCGGGATGCAGCAACGCAGGGCATGGCGCATCTTGTGAGGCGTGGGCTGCACTTTCCGTCTTGTGTTCGGATCTGGATTTGTTTCGCAACAGTCCTGGCAGGGAGGTTTCTTTGCGCCGGGTGCGTTTGTACAAATGATCTATCAAAACTTTTCTGGGACTATGGGACTGTGTACAGAAGTTTGCTTGTGGCCACAAAATGGATAACAACTCCACGTGCACAAAAGCCAAAGTCAACTTGCGCCCCTTCTGTGCTTTGGGACATAGTGCTGCAGCGCCGGTCGCACGTTGCTCGAACGACTCCGTCCATTGACTGGAAGGACGGCGCTGCGATTTGTATGGAAACACGCGGATAAATTCAGTTACCGCGGAACCTGACAGCGCCCATTGTGCAGTCCGTGTCCGGCGGTGTGCGGCCAATTTGGCGGGAATTGGGCGGTGTTGGCGGGAAATGCGGGGAGCGGCTGATGCGGGCGGACGGGGCGGAAACGAGGCTGTTGTGGCGGCCTGGCTTCATTGACCATGTGCGACGGATCTGAGACTCAAGTGAGATCGGCAAAGACCCGAGGAACTGAGCTTGTGGCCCGTGTGATTTGGAGGGATCTGACAGCAAATTCAGCCGTGTCGTCGCGTGGCGTGGCGAACGCCCAAACCGTCCGCTGGATGCGTTTTCAGTTGGCGTTACCAAACAACGCGCTACGTTTTCAGCATCTCCGTGCAGCTGCAGCTCTGTCAGACCTTCGGCGGAAGTGAGCCTCCGTCGCCGAACGTGCGTCCCGTCACGTCGGACACGTCATGTCACGCGTCGCGCTCTCCTCGGTCGTGGAGCGGAGGCCCCACAGCGACGGCTCTGCTGGAGGCGACAAATGACCGTCTTGTTCCGTCGCGTGCAGACGCGGCGACAGTCGGCCGCCGCCGACAAAATTATGGGGCTTTCAGCGGGAGATGCGCTGTGAGGCTTGCTGCGGGAGTACTTGGCTCAGAGGGCGTCTTTGTTTTGGCACACTGAAAACGCCATGGTACAGTGGACGCGCGCGTACGAGGCCCGTCAATTATGTTGCCGCTTTTTCGCCGATAACTCTGCGATGGTTTGAGATTTGAAAATGCCAATTTTAATGCCAACAAAGTAACCAATATGCCAATGAAC
>JAAUXT010141322.1_pt1 | contig 25584 bp, 31 predicted proteins | sample 7278171 | NCBI WGS metagenome assembly JAAUXT01 (sample SAMN14350112, study PRJNA611818) | marine sediment metagenome | isolation source: surface marine sediment (1.8m) | place: French Polynesia: Moorea | collected 2018-08
GTTAAAAAGTCCTTTTTAATAGAAAATTTAAAAATGGATACCAGGCAATTCTTTTGGTTGATATGTAGATATTGTTGTGAAATAATGTGTAAAAGTTCCATTTAGTCAAATTTGTTTCATTTAGGTGTGTGCTAAATGAGTTCCTAAGTTGAGATATTGAGTGAAAAAAGTAAGAATTTTGACAAAAAAGCAACCCAAATCAGAGTAAGCCAAATCAGAGTGAGCCAAATCAGAGCAAGCCAAATCAGAGTGACCCAAATCAGAGCAAGCCAAATCTGAGTGATCCAAATAAGAGCAAGCCAAATCAGAGCAAGCCAAATCAGAGCAACTGAAATTTCCTCAAATCACCGCGAGCTCCATGGAGCTATTTTTTGTCCCGAAAGCACGCATACGTACCAGTTCAACTGCACAGAAGGTCGTACACCATGCACCTTCGATTTCCAAGTAAAACCCGCCCTACATGGCGAAGCTTGTGCACAGCAGACTGCGGCACGATTGGATATGTTTGCAGACCAGAATTCAACTGCACCTCCTTGCATTTCAGTTGGTGATTCGGTGGGGCGATGGAACGAGCTACAGTCTCGTTCACAACAACCTCGAGACGTGGCGACTTGGTCAGGGAGTCCCGGACATTCAGCTCCACAACTACACACAGGCAGCAGAAGGGCTCACGGTCCAGGTGCGTTGCACCTGAAGATGGAAAATTCGTCTGCATGAAACAGAGAAAGCGTTTAGAGGTCTTCATGACACCAGTCACAATGTGCCTTGAGTGACCGCCCCAGCTGGTCACTTTGCCAGATCCGATATAAAGTTCAACTGCGTGACCAACAAAAGCTGTCCAATGTCAAGCTTGCGCCATTGGGCTCCGGAAGTCTTGAGGTTCGTTTGGGTTTTGTTCTGAACCAACAACTACGGACCGAAACGCTTTCCTTGCAAGCAAGGATTGACAACTGTGTGCAGAACGTGTTTGCCCGCATGCCAACAAGACATGTGAGCCCCTGTTCCTTTCTGTGACAGGTGGATCTCAAGAATGGGGACCAGAACTTCACGTTCACGATTGCTGAGCTGGACATTCACCAAGCCATCAATGAAGACGACCTGACCGTCAGTTGTCCCGCCGCGCCGTTTGTCGACTCACAGGTAACCAGGTCGTTGGACAGCTTGAATGCAGTCTCAACAATCTCTTTCAACGAAGGTATATCAGAACTTGTTTGCTTTGGTTCTGACGATGACATCGGAACACACTATGCATCTTTTCCAAGAAAGTGGGAAAATGCCAAACAAAACGGAAAGTGTGTTGTCTTGTAGTCTTGTAAACTCTACCTTTCGGTCACCTCACGGTTGCACTCAAAATTGATTCCCCCGAACAGCAAACATTTTTTTCCGTTGCACTGCGCTTCGATTTGCGTGACTGTTCGTGAGTCTCTGGAGAATTTACACGTCATTCGCTTTGTCCTGGACTGAAATATCCGATCGCTGTTTTTTTTCAGGGTCGCGCAGAGATCACCTTTTCTCTGGTCCCGGGAAAGACGGCTCCCACCAAAGCGAAACTTGACAGAAACTGGGACTACGCCAGGGACCCAAATGGATTTGATCCACAGGTGCTTCAGAGACCCAAATGCTTTTTTTTTTCCAAATGAACTCTGCAGATTCATGTCCCGTTTAATGCTGCGTACAGAGCGTAAAAAGTCGGTGTCCATGCAACACCGTGTTCATTGGATGCTTTTGCTGAAAATTTTCCGTGATCGCCGTTGTTCAGTTCAAGTGACAAATGGTTCCAATTTTCATTGCGTTGTTGTGGAATTGAATACATGAAGTTGTGTGCAGGTGAATTTGATCTTGGACACGCCCCAAGTGCACGTGTACAACTCGGAAGGCACGTTCGACGTGGTTTCCTTGGTCAGCAATCTCATCAACATGGTCAGCTTCAACTGCAGCATCCAGGTCCTTGAGCCAGTCGTCGACTTCCTGATGACTGTGAGTAGGTCTGCAGCCCTTTTCCTGTCAAGTCACTTGACATCAAAACTCATCGACTCTGCGCATGAGATGGGTTCCGTGTTGTGGCAAAGCCATTGGAAATGCTTTCCTGTCGTGGGGCATGCACTGACATTGTAGGAGTAGTGAAATACGCTTGTGTGCTGACACGCAATTTTAACTGAAGACCGGTGTGGTTTTGTTCAGTCCAGTGCGTTGGTGCATGAAGGCGCTATCCTTCAGCAAAAAATGTCATCTGTTGTTGTTGTTGTTTTTTTTTTGCAGGTGGTACCTGCGCACGCCCGGATTGGCAGGTTCGGGGCACCAGTACAAGTGTGTCTGAGCCTCAGGGCGGGGTCAGGCATCAACCTCACCTGGACCCCAGGCCAACCAGGCCTCAACAACATCACCAAACCCTACAGCGGTGAGCATCGCGCACCGACGTCAACCCTCAAACAATAATTACCAAAGTTGTAACAAAAAACCCCGCGCATCTGCAGTGCAAAGAAATCTGACCGAAAGCTCTTTTTTGCAGGTTTGAGTCCAGACTGCGAGAGCATCTTCTTCACAGCACCCGGCAATTACACACTGCAGGGCGCCGCGTCCAACACTCTTGGCACCACGACCATCGACTACGTGATTCTCGTGGAATACGCCTTGCCGCCATCGGCTTTTTCAATCACGTCCAGCTCGCCAGTCGTCTTCGGCAACGGTGAGAGCGCAGAAACACAGATCTCCAAAAACTTTGCACCGGACTTGCCGGTGGATAAACTGTTTTCGCCCAACTGAAGAACCTTTCACCCCGAGTACAATGAACTTTCATCTGTTTGTCCGGGGTGTCAGTTCAAACGTGCGCGTGGCTTCCGGCTTTGCTTTTGGAAATCCACAACAGCTTCCAAGGCGAATGGCTCCGTTCTGCAGTAAATGCACGAAGGAACTTCACTGAGTTGACGTGCTTCTTTGGTTCCAGCGGTGGATTTTGTGATCGAGTTCATCGGCAACGACACGTCCGAGATGCCACAAGCCGGAACCACGATGGTGCAGATCGACTACGGGAACGGTGTGACCTCAGCGCCGGTGCCTCTCGTGTGGGTGGCGAACAGAATGACCCTGAGCTACAACTACACGCAGCCTGACGGCTCTATGGACGCAACCGTCCGACTCTATCATCCGGGCGATTCAGTCGACAGCACAATCAACGTGAGTGAAACCGCGTCAGATAAAAAGGTGCAGACATGAGACCAAATATCTTGCTCCGTGGTAGTTTCGTCCCGACGAGCACAAAAACACAATTTAAAGTTCTGGATGCGAACTGGAGAAGCCATCGCGTCACGTTTTTTCAGGTGGCGTCGGTGGAGTTAATTCCGTCTGGTCAGGTGGACAACTTTGACGTGACGAACGACGTGATGTCGCAGCCACGGATCCCGCTCGACGCGCCGCCCATCCCCGCGCAGGTGACGGGTGGCAGGGCGGTGTTCAGATCGGGCGTCGATCTCAGCTTCAACTTTAGCTCCGTGCTGCAGGACGCATTCGGCAACCCCGAGGGTGAGAGCAAAGTGAATTTCTGTGGATCTGGCTCCACCACTATTTCAGTACTTGTGTTCATTATCATTGCTGACATTACTTTTTCCAGGCACGCTGTCCTACGTGCAAATATCTGCCATGACCGTAGACGGCTCGGAGAGTGCCGAGTTAAACTTCACAGGAGAACACGCAGAACTTTTGCAAGTTATGGCTCTTCTCCCCAACCAGGTGTGTGTTACAGCCTGTTTCTCAATCTCGGCTGCGACCCTGATGCATTGGCTGAACTTTTTTCCCAAGGGTAGATCCACGCCCTTGGGTCGCACCAGAGTAGACAGGGTCACACCAGATGGTCAGGCCCGAAAAAGGTCAGCGAGTAGCCGAAACTCAGTGCTGAACTCGGACTGAGATAGAGAAACTTGTGTTGGCCTCTGCACTCGCACTGTAATATTGTCCGCAAACTCGCGCAAGAACAAACTTGGCATACACGTGCCGGTGCTCTGTCCCTGAGTATTGACGTGGCCTGTTCTCGTCTACCCACAGTTACGTCTTCTTCTGCTTGAATACTTGTTCTTGCATTTTCACAGCAAGCCAGATGATTCTGACTTTGTTTCCGGTTTCAGCCGGGTGACTGGATCATCAGCGTCACCCTGGCGAATCCGCTCAGCAACGTGACGTTCGAATTCAACCTGACGCTGGCCGGGGTTCCGGGCTCGATGGTCGAGGCTCCGGGCTCCAACAATGGAAGGCCGATCAAGGTCGGCAGGCCCTACGACCTTCTCATCGACACCGACGCGTATGTGCAAGAAACTACTGTTTACCTCTCCCTCCCTCTGGTGTGTTTCTGGTCTTCATTGTCAATCTTCTGTTTCGGTAGCTCTCGCTCAAAATTTCCCGTAACAGGATGCCTGATGACGCGTGCTACAAGGTGGACTTTGACGATGGAACCGTCGTTTACATTGGGAACCACATGGGCACGCCGCGCGACACTTGTGTGGAACAGTTCGGAAGCCCGTCCACCAGTCAGCTTCCGGCCAACCCGCCCATCTCGGCCACGAACGTGTACACTCGACGCGGCATCTACACAGTCACGGTCACAGGTCAGCACTCTACAACCAACCCAGTTTGGAGCAATTGATACTGCAGCCTGGTTTTGAACACTTGCATGTGCGGCAACATTCGCCCCTTTATCCATTTTTCCCTTTTCCCCATTCACCTCAACACGTCAAGTGAACAACAGACACTGTCCCCATTTTGAATCCTTCACTCACAATTGTCCTGCAGTCGGCTCTGGCGTGTGAAGGAAGTCCTTGTGAGTCCGGCCCCCTGAAAGCTTTTGATCGCCAGAACTTTGTTTCTTCTTTTTGAAGCGGAAGTTGAGCCCTCCTGCCTCAAAATTGAAACCTCCAATTCTGAGCTTCTGAGTGTTGAACTCCAGCCGAGACCGAGACCGCCCCCCGTACCCAACCCTGGGTCCGAAGTTGGGCACATGCGTTTTTCCTGAAAGATGAGTACATCACCCGACCAGGTGTGTGTGCACGCTATGGCCAAGCGGAAAGAGGTTGACGGATTTTTGCTGAGTCCTGGTTTTCGTGGCATTGCAGCGCAGAACCCTTTGGGCAGCGAGACGCTCAGCGCTCGAGCCGTGGTCGTCCCGCGCAGCGCGCCCACAGGGGACTGTAATCGGCCCTTCATCAACATCAAAGGTACGACGCGCTGCCACCCAAATCCTCATCAGGAGGAACGGAACGTTTCAAGTGTGTCTGTGTGTGTGTGTGTGTGTGTGTGTGTGTGTGTGTGTCTGTGTCTGTGTGTGTCTGTGTGTGTCTGTGTGTGTCTGTGTGTGTCTGTGTGTGTCTGTGTGTGTCTGTGTGCTGATAGTTTGGCTTCCCAATCTCCACAGAATCCGTTTCTGTGATATCTCTTGATTCGAAGGGGCAGACCCAGGATTTGGTCAAAGTCGACAGCTTGGGGCCTTGTTCAATTGGCACGCGCCGCAAAACTGTGGGGCGTAGAACCCAGTGGCCAACCTCAATCCACCTCAGGTCCTTTGCTGACCAGACGAACCCGTCAGGCGAGTTTTCCTGGAGCTGTTTTATTGGAGGGAGCACTGAAAACACGGATGAATGAGCGCGGCTTGAGCCAGGGTGAAACCACTTTGTAAATTTATTTCAGATTGGAGAAAATCGATTTTGAATGCGAAGTCGTACAAGCTGGACCGAGTGAAACACTTTGAAGGTCTTGTGGAAATCATTTGTGCAAAGACGTTGACCAACCGGAAGAAGTGGACCATTGTCAAGGTGACCAGACTCCTTCCAATGCACCTGCACAAACGCAGCTCCGCCTGCAGACATACAAATCAGCCATGCTTTTTATTGTGAAGTGAAAGGTTTTTTTATTGGCTGTTTCAACAACCAGACGAACATTGGCCTTTTCACACAAGATAGTTTTCTCTATCCAGCTCAATTCACGCTGCCTTTCAAGGTCAACAACTCTGGAGATCCTATTCCTGGAGAAGAGATCGATTTGACCCACGTTCCATCTCAACAACTGGCTGGGTTGGTCGTGTTCCCTCAACAAGCACGTTTCACAGTGGGAGCCTATTACATGTACGTGATTCTTCCACTTTTCTCAGGAAAGTAATTCTCTGTTGAACGACCAAATCCAGATCACATTTGTCTTGCCATATTCCTGTCAATGGGCAAGGGTTTGGTGCGCAAGAATGAATTGTTTTGTCACACACTTTATTTACCAGACAACATGTGCACGGAAGCAATGTCCTAGTGACACCACACTTTGCAGCCAAAGAATGCACGTACAGAATGAATGTGCTTCAGTACACGGTGCAACATCCGACGAATCACAGGGTAGTGCCAGACGCAGTAAGAAGGTGCACGAAAGGAACCACAGGCTTTTTTGTGTGTTTCTGCTGGCAAAAGAAATCTGTATTCTGACTACATTCCTGAAAATGATGCCAAGCAGACGATCACCACCAACAGGAAAGAACTGAGTCTCAGCTCTGGGTCTCCCTCATTCTTGGAATATTGTGGGTGTGACAATTTGTCCTTTGAGAATGAGCTGCACAACAAGAATTCTGTCGCACTTGCAAACAGGCCTCGTGACTACCTGTGTTCGGCAGCATCATGAGTCTTCTACATCGTTCCAGAATCTGTGGGTATCCAGGTGTTTTGTCCGAACACAAGAACAGCCTCGCCATTCTGCTCCAGGGCGACGCTGCAAGTGGCCATGGTGGACGAGGTGGACAACTTCGACGGAGCGCTGTACGAATCGCTTGTCTCCACCTACATCACCATCGACAGCTCCGACCTCCAGGTTTATCTCTTGGAACCCAGGTGAGCCCAACAACAAACCGTGAAACTATATGAAACAAGTACGACAAAAGGCCAAATCACTCACCAGGAAGTAGAACGCCAGACCACATTGAAGCACATTGATTGCAACTGTTGATTATCTCATTGGACTGGCAGCTTGACGACCACGCACATGAACGCACAGCGCGGCCAGAGGTTCGTCTTCCGCGCTGCCGACCATTCGTGGGACCCGGACGTCGCCTCAAGAAACGACCCGCAGGCACGCTCGCATCAACTGCGTTTCTCAAACCTCACTTCCGGTTTTGGATGCATTGGTGATTCCGCAAAAAATGCTGGCTTGTTTCTTGCAGGGAATCACTTTCAAGTTTTACGCCCGAAGAAGCCACGAAACCCCTGTGACCGGAAATGCGCATTCGCCCATAACTTCGGCAGACATGGCGGCGCATCCAGTTGATCTCGGCGGCTGGTTTCGGTAATTCAATTCACAATGCAATTGTCTTTGATGAAAAGTCGGTTTTGTTCAGTTCATCTTGGTCCAGCAGGCGATGCAGATTCACATGAAAACGCTTCCCGGGTTATGTTGTCATCGGCTGATGATGTTCCCTCCAGTCAAGGCCCAGGCGAACTGACCACGGCGGAGAACGGAGTGTTGGACCTCAGTGCTGCCAACACCGATGTTCTGGTTGTCAACGAGCATTACATCCTGACGGTGGTCGGAACGAAGGGCGGCCGCTCTGCCAGTGCGAGCCTCGAAATCATCATCACTGACAGCGCCGTCGAGCAAGTTGGCATTGTGTAAGTACAGAAACGTGCGGGCATGACTCCACTGTGGGAAGGAGACTTGGTTCCAGACACACGTACGATGAAAAGTAGGTTCTGGTTTCGAGTGTGGACTCAAGATCCAAGTGCTTAATGCTTGGGGATAAGGACGCTGACGAAATCATGTGGTTTAAAAATGTGGCACGTGCAGTTTGTAGACTGGAGTTTGAATGAACGGCACTTATTGTTGTCAGCTGCCCTCCCGAGGTGTGTGACCGGAGCGCCGGAACCTACCCGAGCATCAATGCGGGACAGAGCATCGCGCTGACGGCGCTCGGATGCGGCACGTTCGAGTCGTGCGACCCTCCCGCCCACAGCGAACCCGAACTCACCTTCTCCTGGGTCATCGAGATGGAGGGTCTGAACGGAGCCTACAGACCCGTGACAGACTTCGAGCAGTACATTCAAGGTAATGTTCATCAGGGGACATTTTTGAAGCGGACATTGCACGGAAGTTCTTCGTGGACTGCATCCCTGATGCATCACAATGAAAGCAGCAAGACTCCTGCTTGACTCCCGCTTCACAAAACGCGCGTCATGCAGCTGTACCAAGCAGGATCTTGGTCATGCGTTTGTATTGCTGTGTTCAAGTTTGAACTTTTCAAAGAAAACTAACACGTCTCGTCCGTTGTTGTGACCACCAACACTTTCAACTTGCATCGTTATCATTATCCGTTGAAGCAATACAAAGCGTGCTACTTTCCCAAATTCTTTTTTTTTTTTTTTTTGGACACGTGTTTGTACTCGTTTTTGTGTCGGTCAGCCGTGACCACAATTTTACAACGAAGCGGATGTTTTTGATATCTCAACGCGTCTGAGATGGAAGCGTGACTAATTTTGACGCATTTTTTTTCTCTTGCCCTTGAACATAATGTACATGTATGACTTGAACTTGGTGTGACACACCCTCTTGGCTTGCTGTGGTTGAATTGCGTTGATTGCAATCTGACTTGAACAACACCTGACTGCTTTTTCAACGAAACACATGTATCTTGTTGGAACCTCGGATTGCTGCTCCTTGACATGTGCATGTGCCACAACAGGCGTTTCTGGTGAGAAAAGAGGTTCCAAGTGTGGTGGTTCCGTGATGGTCTTTTCTGCCTTCTCTTGATTTCCGATGCTGTTGTTTGAGATGTTGGGCTGCAGTTTACTGTCGGAAAAGAAATCCGAGGTTTTGATGGGCACTTAGTAAGGCCTTGTGAAGCCAGATTTTCTCCGGAAAGGGACTGACGGAGGCTGAATTTGTGAAAATATTTCGAGGCCTCGTCTACGACGTGAAAAAATATTCTTGAAATTCGAATGTCTTCAGAGCTTCTCATTCCTCAGGCGCACTGAACGTTCAGGTTTTCGTCACATTCTGACAGAGCAGGTGTCACAGTTTGCCTCTGACTGTTTCAGGAGTGAACTCTCCGTCCATCTCTGTGAGTGAAGACCTTCTGAGCGATCTGTTTGCGCAGTACTCCATGTACCCTGGGGTGAAGATATGTGTGGACACCACCAACTCAGAGACGGGCAAGACAGGCCGGTCCTGCACAGAGATGCAGGTCAGTGCCGACCCACACTGATTCCACGATAACACACTCAAGAACGTTTCTTGTGTTCAAAAACAGGGAAGAAGTGCGACGTACCCAGCAATGACAGAACAGATGAAGAAAACGATCAGTGTTGTCACACATCTTTGACCGTGCAGTCACCACACAATGTGGCTCCTGAAACCAAATTTTGTCATTGGCTAGCGTCATTTGGCCTTACATGCATTATTCTTTTGTCTTGCATGCACCTGTTGACTTTGGGATTCAGGTGAACGCGGCTCCGGACTGCAACTCAGTTTCCTGCGCCGTCACCCCAGGACAGGGCGTGGCCAACAAACACACGTGGAACTTCACGTGCACGGGGCTGAGCGACTCCAACTCTGCCACCGTCACGGTCATTTTTACCTGTAAGTTTCAAACGCTCAGTTCAAACTGTGGAAACGACACTAAAAAGCGACTGTGTCTCATTTACGAGGTTCTGACTCGCAGGGTTTGTGAAAGTCTGGAGCCCCCGAGTTGAGAGCAGGCTGGTCAGTCAGTCTGCTGAGGCGCGGCGTATTTCTCAGAGCATGAGTACACATGTACTCCACATCCTGACAGGGTTTTCCAGAATCCTGACTGGTCGAGATGACACGTCGCTCGATTCCAATGAAGATCTGGCTTGATTGTAGATTGTTGCACACAGACCCACAGGTGGATCCAATGAAGCCGCCCTCTAACCATTTGCAAAAATTTATTCTGCGTTGAACATTTCATCAGGATTCTTTCAGGTTCAATGCCAAACCAAGTCCCGGATCCGCTGCGGAATGGCTGTTTCAATAACAGTCTGCTCTTTTTGAAGACTTTCAACGTCCATTGCAGATCTGAACGAGAACTTGAACTCGCACTCCTACCTGACCCAGCCTCACGTCGTGCAGAGTTCGCTGGGCAGACTCGTGGTGAACGGGGTGAACCTTCCGGCGGGATTCACCGCCACGAATCGCGTCAAGCTGTTCGTCAAGCTGAAGGACGAATCCGGCGCGCAGACCTTCTGCCCCATCAGAGAGGTTCAGGTGAGTTTGTACGACGCACGCAGGGGGTCAAAAAGAACCTTGAAGGTGCGCTGTATTGAGCTCCTTTCCTCTCCTCTCCTTGCAGGTCGAGGCTCCGAGCGCGGCCGACTCCGTGTTCCTGCTCGACCAGTTCAACACGGAGCGATACCCTCAGAACGAGCTCGCCACCATCAGACAGGAGGACAACATCCAGGCCTTCCTCACCGGCAACTATGTGCAGCGCATTGTGAACGCCATCGAGGCGCAGTACGAGGGCGACCTGAAAGGCCACAAGAGCGATCCGAGTACGTCGAAAAACTTCTGTCCATTACAAGTAAAACAAGGTTCAACTTTCCGCACGAGTGCCGCAACAGTGTGATCGTGTTGGGTTTTTTTTCGTTGTAGCATCGAAGTACTTCTGTTCGTACGAGACGAATGCGTACGAGTCAGTGTGCGCCAACATGACCATTGACGACCGGGTGGTGAGTATCATTTCTGTCCAGATAAAAAACAAACCAGCCAGAAAGCCCAACCAAAAGGGAAAGAAACAACTTCATACACGACAGCCACACGTACTGCACCAGGTTGAGGTTTCTTGTTGTCCAACCCCGACACCAAAAAGTGACCTCAAGGTACACACCAAGGCCCATTCACAAGAGCTGACCAGGCAAGGTTCTGGAAGACGTTGTTTTACTCTCCTATTCCCTTCAAACTAGGCGGAGAGAACCGCTTTCACTTTGGGACCAGAGGCGTCACTGATCTGTTTCGTTTTGTGAACTTGATTCGTCGTTTCATTGTTGTCCTCCTGGTTCACAACAACAACAGTTGTCACTCTTCCTGAGGAACGTTCGCCCTCCTCGTCATGGGTGTCAGTTTCAGACGGCCACAAACCAGTACAACAAGGGCAGAAGAGCCGATCAAAAGGCCCAAAAGAAGACCAAAGACTGAAGGGATGTTATATTGAATTGGTGCACTTTTTGATCAGTTCTTTTTCATTCCACATTTTAGCGACTTCGAGCACAGAGAAGGGACGCTTTCCAGTCGGCAACACTGGTAAAGAACACAAAAAATGACAAATTACTCCACTAATTGATCTGCACTTGTAAAAGGACGCGAGTTCCTCAATTTGAACCTGTTCGCTTGGCCTTGAAGTCTATTATTTGGTGAATGCCCAAGTGACCGTGACCTGTGTATCCGTGAAACCAATTGTTTTCCTCAACTGGAAATTGCAAATCCGTTCTCAGGCGACAGAACAGGTGAGCCAGATTATTGGCACAATGGCCAAGTCGGTGACGACGCTGGAGAAAGCCGTCGAGGTGTTCGTGCTCGGCAGCACCGCTCTGCAGCCCAAAAACATGGACACTGTCCTCATCGACTCCACCATTGTGAGTTTGCGCGTGTGAGTAAAGGAGACGAGACACCTTGGTGTGCTGTGCGTCGTTGGTGAAGCAGCAAACCACAAACATCAGTCATTCCGACTTTCGTTCACTGGTTGGGGTTCAGATCTATCACAAACTGTGCGAACATTGCGCGCTGGATGTGTAAACGTGTCAAATGTATTGCAGGAACTTGCGGACGCTCTGACCCTGGCTCTGGACACTACAGTCAAATACATGGACAATCAACTTCCCCGAGAAACACTGACGTCTGGGTTTCTGGCGCCGTTTGCCGCTGGCCTTTCCAAGATGCTTCGGGTGTGATGTTATTATTTAAACACGATCTGATTTGCCACATGTGAAAGCAGGAAACACATTGCCGCGACTGTCCATGATCCCATCTTCTCTTGTTGTCGGACAGACCCTGAACGTGAAGCGGATGGAGCAGGACCGCTCCATGATCTGCCGGGAGAAGATGAGGCGCGCGCACTCCAGCTTCTACTATTACTTCGACACGTACGCCCTGTCTGAGAGAGAAGGTACTTCTACACCCACGCCATCTCTTTTCCGTCGTTCTTCTGTTGGGCGCATCGGGGAAACTGGAGAACACTTTGCCTCGAATTTTATTCAAAGACGACTGATTCATTAAGCTATCTCGCAAGCCTCTGGATGTCTTTTGTTCAGAATAGAACACTGTTCTGTACTTTTTGATCATTGTTGGCTTAAAAGAAGGATCGCCTATCTTTCTGTGTTGATTCGAAGAGTATCTTCAGCTGGTTGATGATGCCATCAATGGCAATGCCTTTTCCACTCCAGGTACCAAAGCAAAAGGCCATGTAACGTGTGCCACGCCCCTACATGTCATGTGCTGGGCCAATCTAAATTTCGACTTTTGGAACAGATTTGGATAGGGGACGAAAGGAAAGTGCATCTTCATGGTGGTCAACACAATTGGCGATATTTCTCCTGTTGTTTGCAGATTTTCCTGCGACCGGAAGTCGACTGTTCAACAGTGAAGGTCTCGAGGCTGAGGTCGCCATTATCGAGGACAAGCGGAAGGTCAGTTCTCTTGGTGCCGTCAACAACGAGTGATCAGATCCGCTCGAGTGCTTGCGCGAAAAACATACTATTTTCTGTGAGTTTTCGGCTGCCGGTCTTCGTAGCGGAAAGGTGCTTCAGTGGTGTACGTTTTGTCTTTGACAATTGTTCCCTTGCATCTAAACTTGCGTCAGGGTCCAAACAGTCAAACTTCAGAGTTGCCCACCACAGTTCCAAAGAAAACCAAAAGGTCAAACTCTGTCTGAAGATTATAGAGATGTGAACCCGAACTTGACCTGTTCAGATCATTTGACTGGGAAATCAGGGCTTCCGTGGCTGCAGACCAGAGAAACCCTGTGTCTGGAACAACTTGCGTTGGCAGGCTGAAGTGGCCATTCAGAAGATTGACGCGTTGGTGAGGAAACTGGCAGCAGTTGCAGTGGACAAGATGGTTCCGGGTGCGGACCCTATCAGAACCACAGACCCGGAATCTGGCACCGACATCTTCGTCCAATCGAACAGCGTCAGAAATCTGGGCAAAGGGTACCAGTGAGTACATCAACGCACGGGCATCACCCGTGAGAACAAGGTGCCTTTCTGAACTCACTTTTGGATTGTGACCAAGCCCACACATGTGGACTTGGCCACATTCCGTGCAGGGACTGGTGCGTACAAGGAAAACACAGCTTACCTTTCTCTGCAGAGTGATTGTGCCAAGTACACCAGAGCCGGTCTTCCAGCTCAATTCGGTCGACGACATGTGCGACGTGGTCAGCAAGACACCGTGCACAGACTTCAGCATCGCGGCTGTTCACGTACGTGCCATTCAGTGCGATCACTCCCACAACGTTGAGGGTTGAACTTCCTCTGTTTTGTGAATGGCTGGGTCACAAGATTTGACTTGAAAACGCAGAAACCGCCCTGTCAGCGGTTCTTCGTCTCCATGGTCAGGTCACCTGGCTGATGCGGCTGTTGATGGGCTTCGCTCTTGTTTCCAGGCGGTGGTCGTGACGCAGAACGATGTGGCGCACACGCCGTCCGCCGCTCCGGTCGGAAGCAGCCTCATTTACTTCGGAGTCTCCTTCCGGAACGAAGTCACCGGCCTCATGGAAGGTGCGACACAATTCTGACTGTGTGTGCTGATTATCAACTCCAAGTCGCCTCACCAACACCTTTTGACAAGCTGGATTGAGTGGGCATTGATGCCTGAATCCGACACCTGGGTGCTTGTTCTGCTTGTCACTTGGAAGTCATTTTGTGTCTGACCAAAGCAGTTCTTGCAAATTGTCTTGATATGAAGGCAGTGAAAATTGAATGGATTTGAACTGACCTTTTGACTCTCAGTGCAAAAGTAGATCTGCAATTTAACCAGGGAAAACAACTTCTGCCACAGAAAGGAATTGAGCTTCCCCGTTTTTGTGCTTCATTGCACAAGAGATACTGCAGATTGTAAGTTTTGAGGAAGTTGCACACGAGGAAGGGACTTTTTTGCTCTGTGATCAGACTTGTGCGAATGGGAGATTCAACCCGCAAGGAGTTCAAACCCTTTTCAGGTGATTTGAGGAGGTTGCGCTGTTGAAGGGCGCTCAAAGAATGACCGAAATGTAGTGACCGAAATGAAAGTATCTTCAGGCAGCATCTTTGAAAAGTATGTGCACAGCTGTTTCATAGTCAAGACAAATTTCTTATTTGGACTTTTTGGATCTTTTTGAATTTGTATGGGTGAAGGATAATGTAAAAGTAAGGAATTTGTTCAGTTTGCATTTTTAGGTTTTGTAAGGGTAAAAAGTTCACATTTTTGGGGTCACTAAAATTTGAACTTTACTGCATAAAGTAGGTAATATCTCAGAAAGTATAAATATTTGATGAATTGATTTGGTGTTGTACAAGTATCATCTGGGTTTTTTTTTCATTTACAAAAATTTATACATAGTTTTAGGTGGGGCCTAAGTTTGGGTACAAATTTGGGAAGGAAAGTGTTTGTTGTCTAAGATTTTGGCAAGCTTTGAATGCAATTTTGTGATAAGTTTCAATGTACAGATAATTTGGGTAGATTTGGGTTCATTCTAATTGATAAAAAACAGAATTAATTGATGAAATTGATCATTTGTGCATCCACTTATTTGCATTTCAGTCACTGCATTTCGGTTGCTGCATTTCAGTCGCTAGTGTTTCGATCGCCTCTCAAAACACCGCGATCTCCATGGGTTTTTTTTTTTTTTTGAGACGGTGTCTGGTGACACAACAAGAGAGGACACACAAAACTATTTTGAGGCAGCAAACGGGAACTCTTTTTTGTCTTATCATAATTTTAACCAAGGAGCCTGTGTCGAAATACGTGTTTCGTTTTCTCTTGACGCGCTCGAAGACGGCAGGAGCCGATGTGAACTGAAAATGTCTTTTTTCTCAGAAACTCCGATCAACAGTCCGTTCACTCTGGCCATCAAGACGGACCCGTCGGAGAACCTGGACCTCATTGAGCTCAACATTTCTGTCGCTGATATGCCTGACACGGATACTGTTTGCTTCTTCTTCTACAAGTTTGACACAGCATATCCAGGCAGGGTATGCTGGCTCTTCTCATTTCGACAAACTCATTCAACACAAACAGTTGGTGCATTTTAAAATCAAGAATGTGCAAGCGCAGAGAAACTGCGCGTTTATTTGCAAAACTGTGCTGTCATTTGCAACTTCGTCATATGGAATGGAGTGTAGAGCTAAAAAACAAATGATCATGGTTGTGGTGTCCACCTGTGCTGTCTCTTCTGAAAAGGGTCAGCAAATTCCCGCTGTTTTCCAGCCGAACAGCAGCTTTTGGGAGAACATGGGCCTAACGGTGGACTTGCAGCCGCAGTCGGACAGCGGCACCAGAGATGACGCGAACTACCTGGTCGTGATCAGCTCCAACGGGGAGTTTCCGAACTGCACGCGAATCGCGGCCAATCCGTGCAAAAATGTCGACGAGGATCTCAGGTTCATCCTGCCTCTTACGGAGAACTCTGGTGAGTCTGTGCCGTGCGCAGTTGGACACTTGGCAGTACCAAACAAGGGAACGTGCAGTACACACTGTCCTCCCCTTTGTCACCGTATGTTTGCAGACAACTTCACGATCCATATCCCGCCACGCAACTGGACCAACTACAGAGGCAAGGGCATCGTGGGTATCGCACAGCTCGATGCGGCCGAGAGAGCCGAGTACATCCGAGACACGAAGAAATGCCCACTGAAGGTGTCGTTTTCTCTTCAATCACAACGTTTCTATTGCCAAAAACAAGCCAGCCAAGAAGGGACAGATAGTTTGAGATGAAAGTCACGATTGACGTTCGCCTGCATGTGTCGTCAGACTAAGAATGGGCACCTCACCACGATTTTTGCACGTCTTCCAAACACTCACGAGAGGTTGGTTCCAGACTTCAGAGCAGGTTATTTCGTGTTGTGAGTTCCGCCGCTGGACAGAACTTCGTCGTTGTTTCAGGGTCGGGAGCTGAGGAATAACAAATTCAAGCTGACGACGGCCGCTGTGTACTGCACGTCGTGCAGTCCAGCGAGGGGAGAGAGGACATGGAGGATCAACAAAGGGTGCCGTGTACGTTTCGGGACAGTTTTTTTCACGTCTAGAAGTTCACGCCAAGATGCTTTCGTTCATGGTTCCACATTTTAGCACGCTAACAACACGGGGCACCGACTCATCTGCTGCACGTTGTTTCTCTGCAGCCGCGTCACGACTCGACGCCGACCATGACGCGCTGCATCTGCGACCACACGACCATGTTCAGCGGCGGCTTCGCCGTCCAGCCCAATAAGATCGACTTCGACTTCGTGTTTTCCAACCTCGACTTCATGTCGAACCCGACTCTGTACGTGACGCAGATCGTCGTGTTCATCATCTTCTTCCTCGCGCTCGTCTGGGCGCGGCGCAAAGACACGCGAGACGTCGAGAAGGTGAGCGAGCAGCCACTGATCTATTCGTGCAGACTGTGAACTTTCCCCCATGCAAGGGACAAAATGATGGTGCAACATCCATTGCTGCTGCAGATCGGAGTGGCTCCTCTGGCGGATAACAATCCAAACGACAAGTACCTGTACGAAGTTGCCGTTTTTACAGGGATGCGCCGCAACGCTGGAACCACGTCCAATGTGAGTGAGGCGTTTCTGTCTATTACACACGCAGTGATTCAAAAGGGTTGTTGGGCACACAAAAACGTGGCGGCCACTTTGCAGGTGCACATGATTCTGTCGGGGGAGTTCGACGAGTCGGACACGCGCGTGCTGCGCGACAAGCGGCGCAGGACGCTGCAGCGCGGCGGGGTCGACGCCTTCCTCATGGCGACCGAGAGGTGCGGGGAGCTGTGCCGCGAGCTGTCAGCACCACGCAAGCATGCGCACGAGACCAAATTCAGACTTCTGTTTCCTGTTTGCTTTGACGTTCGTCGATCCTTGAAAATTGCATTGCTCCTTTAAACACAAACGAAAACCATGACTATAGCTTGTGTGTTGCATCAAATACACCACGCGTTGAACCGTTGTCAGACCGCTGGGAAACCTGACGTACCTGCGCGTGTGGCACGACAACTCAGGGAAGGGACACGGCGCGTCGTGGTACCTCAAGTACATCGTGATTCACGACGTGCAGACCAAGAAGAAGTTCTACTTCCTCTGCAACCGGTGGCTCGCTGTGGAGCATGATGACGGCATGGTGAGAGAACTGCTGCGTCGAGGTCGTCAGAGAAAACTGCATTTCTGTGGTCGCCAGCGCTGGTTATGCTGAGGTTCCAAAATAACAGTTATGAAGCAGATTAGTTTTTACCGGTAATTCCACCCACGCATGGCACGTCGCTCTTTCTTTTTGTTTGCATTGGGGCGGGGGCAGGTTCAGGGTACACCACAGACATGTGAGTGTTTGAACTTGCAGGTTGACCGGCTGATCGCAGTGGCGGGGCCTGAGCAAATGGTCGAGTTCGGACACCTGTTCAGAGCCTCGACCCGTAAGAACCTGAGCGACGGACATCTGTGGTTTTCCGTTGTGGCTCGGCCACCGCAGAGCAGATTCACCAGAGTCCAAAGGGTGAGAGCGCACAGGACAGGGAACTTTGGGAAAGAGTTGACAATGCGAGGTCTGCTTTCAGAAGGTGCAGATACGAGTATCAACACAAAACCATAATAAATTCGAGATGGACAACAGGCATATCTTCAGAGTGAACAACACAGAGAACAACATCAGTTCTTCGTCTCACTGCATGGAATGTTGGCAGGTGTGTTGCTGCCTGTCCCTGCTCTACTGCACCATGCTGGCGGACGCCATGTTCTACGGGATGGTTCCGCAGGGTTCCACCAAGGCCCTCACCATGGGACCCTTTGCTCTCAGCCTGGAGCAGGTAACTGAAGCGTCGACTGCGGTGTGGATCCTTTAAATTCTTCTGAAATTGAAGCTTCATTATTTGCCAGTGATCCTAAATTTGCACGTGAAAACTTTGCCACCACTGGGAGTTTTGACAACATTCGTACTTCCCTCCAATCCTGAACCTGACGAGATGTTTCAGATCTACGTGGGCGTCATCACGAACCTGATGGTCTTTCCGATCAACTTCCTGCTCATGTTCATGTTCCGGAAGTCGCGACCGCGCGTCAAGCGTCCGTCTCGCATCAAGCGCGCGTTGGATGAGCACAAGAGTGAGTCGTCCAGCGACATCAGGAAACTCGCCACCGCCTACCCCGACGACACGGCCAGCACAGGTACGTGTGAAACGCCAGTTCGTTTGTTTGATCTGTTCTTTGGCGATCTTGTTTCGGAAGAAGTTCCTTGTGAATGACATTTTGTCTGTCAGCGTCGCTATGCAGACGACGTGTTGCTTTTTGATGCTGCTGGATTGTTGCCTCTCTCGCTGGCCCACAGGTTCGCAGGATGCGCCCGGACAGGGACCGGAGGTGGACGTGCGCGCGCGGGAGCCAGGTTATGGGGGCGCGGCGCAATCCGCACAAGGGAAGCAGGGAACCAAGTCAAGTGAGTGGCTCTGAACCTCTTTGCGACAAACTTGTGATGTGAAAGGAAAACAATGCCATGCAAAGAATTTGCGTAGAAAGCTTGCAAATACAATGTACTGGACCAGATTGCAAACAGAATTCGGCAACTGGTTGAAAAGAGCTTCAGCGTGTGATCTTCCTCCTGCCGCTTGATGAGAAAAAGAGTTGAGTTGTCGGCAATCAATTCACATGGTTGGTGGCTTCCTTTGCTGACATCGCCTGTGTCTTTTTGAGAAAACATGTATGATGATTCGTTTGTGTCCGCATTCCAGAAAAGAAAAAGAAGACAGGTATTTGTGGATCTTTCGAGTGTGTGTGCCCTGCATTGTTTTGCTTGTGCACAGAGGAAACTGCCGATTGGGATTTGTAGCTGCTCTCTAAGCACTCAAAAGATTGCTGTGGTTGATTGACTTTGTGGCGTGTTTCATACTTGTGGATTTTTGAAGGTGTCTGTTTGCGTTGCACTGAGTTTGATGTTTCAAGAAAAGTAGTGGTGCCGAGGTTGGGTGCAAAAGGTGTGGAACTTGGCCTGGCGTGGAAAAAAATTCCACTGTCGATGACCAGCGTCTTGCTTTGGTCTTTTGGCCCTTGTGTTTCCAAATTTGCTTGATTGTTGCGGTTGATATTCCTTCTTGACACACAGGATTCTCTCTGCCATGGTGGTGCCTCATCGTCACCTGGGTGCTGCTGTGGGCGGTCACACTGACGTGCGTGGCCTTTGTCACCTTTTACGGTGTCATGTTCGGCGATTACAAGTGCAAGAAGTGGATTACGTCGCTGATTGTCGCCTTGTGCTCGTCCATATTCCTCACACAGCCCATCAAGGTGCGTCGTTTTGGTTTGATTCACATCGGCTCCTTCTCCTCGTTTGGAACATTCGCGTGTCGCTTGCTGCGGTTACTTTTTACCGTTTCTTCACTTTTGTTTCTTGGGGCCTGAAAGTTGATGTTGTCACAGGTGGTTGTGGTGGCCATGTTCCTGTCGGTGGTGTGTAAGAGTCCGGACCTGGAGGAGGACGACGAGATTGAACAGGACGAGGAGGACTTCGCGCTCAAACAAGACCAAGAGTGGCTCGTCAACCCCGAACTCGTGGGTAGGTCCCTGCAATCCGGGATGCATGACTGTGCAGTTCAGCTGACTAACATGTGCTGTTTGTTGAACTGACCTCTTCAGTCAATCGGTTTTGGTTCAGCAACTTTACACCCTGGAGTCTTTGAGCAAAGAAAACATCAAAGTTCTGTGTGTGCAGGATATGCGATCGCCCGACCCAGGAGCATCCCGTACAAGCCTCCGGACCCGGCCGTGTTGGAGCAGGCGCGCGCGACGCGCTACAAAGAGCTCAAGATGTGGGACATCATGCGCGAAATCACGTTCTACGCCTTCTACCTCTGGATCCTCATGGTGGGGTTCACGCCCTCTCACGAATCTTTGGCTTTGGTTGACAGAATTGGCGTCAAAACAAGAAGGCGTCAACGTGTGTGTCTGAGTTGTGGTATTGCTTCATTCTGCAGGTGATTTCGTACAGTTTCCGTGAGCCTGCCGCATTCCGCATCAAGCAGAATGTGGCCACCATGTTCGTGCATCAGGGCCTGGGTCACGTCCGTGCGCCCTACAACTACATCTACAACTTTCAAAACGTGAGTCAGGCCGAGATTGAGGAAACGAATACGTGACGGCGTCTTGTGCGTTGCGGCACAAATGGCAGATCTTTTATTGTTCCAAGGCAACTGTGCTCTCCCAGACTGACTTTGTCATTGCAATTGAATCACAAAATGTTGTCGACATGGTCTTTTTGGTTCCACACTTACCCTTTGTCATCAGTGCTGGCTTTGTCCAAAACATCCTCAACGGTTACCTTCTGCAGATGCGGCACCACCAGCAGTTCTGGGACTGGGCGGAACAGACGCTGAGCACGGCGCTGCGGGCGGCGCAGTGGTACAATGGAGACTGGCTGCCCAACCAGCGCGGAACCATCCAGGACCGCGTCTCGAGACTTATGGGCTACGCCACCATGCGCCAAGTCAGGATGAAGCCAAGTGAGTCAAAACTTGTGTCTGCCCTGTATGCGACACCCACGAGGTGAGCACAAGCACTTGACGCACATAAAGTTCAAACAAAATTAGGAAATCAAAGTTGTGTTCCCTCTTGCTCAACAGATCAGTGCCAGGTGGTGGAGGAAGCGCGACATCTGATCCACGACTGCATCCCGCGCTACCAGTTCATCTCCGAGGAGAAGCGCGACTTTGGCGCCGGATGGGCACCGCTCATCCACAACTCCACGCACAGCAACGCCAACGCGCTTCCTGAGTTCACGTACCGCTCAGCAAAGGAGCTGGACGGCTGGCCTTACTGGGCGAAGCACGGGATGTACTCGGGTGGAGGCTACAAGGTGCCACACACTCAAAATGCCACACTGAATCCTGTTTTCTTGAAAAATTTTCACTTGGCAGGGCAAATGTCGCCAAATCCAAAGCACAATGTGTGCATACATGCAGCTGAAAAAACATTTCTGAAAATAAAATGCCATGGACCTGTTTTCTTTTTGATGAAATGACCAGCAACTGAAGTTGTGCTTTCATAATGTTTCACTTCTCTTGCCACGGTCAGATTCTTGATTTCTTCACCCATTCTTGCTTCACAGATCGACTTGGTTGGTGATTTTCACGCGCTGCAGAACAAGATCTCCCAGATGCGCGCGCTCAAGTGGACGGATCGTTACACGCGCGTCGTCTTCACCGAGTTCACCGTCTACAACGCACAGGTCTGGTGGAGGCGCCTCAACCACACGTCGGTTCTGCCTGCCAGTTTTGTCGAGACCAGCTAGTTTGCATTTTGTTGTGGAAAAGAACAGAAAACAGACAGAAAACAGTGATCAGCTGTTGGATTGAATTTCAACTGGGACAATACAGTCTCTCCGCCAAAAATCATGCATTGCTGTGTTTGGTGTAACCACTGCGTTTTCAGAGTCGTTGAAGGATCTGCTTCCAGAAGATGCCTGATCTCTGACATAATGCGTCAGTCTCTTCACCTTTACTTCTCGCTCTTCTCAGGCGAACCTCTTTGCGATCGTGAACCTGGTGGCGGAGTTCGTCGATTCGGCCGGAATCTTCCCGCACTACAGGGTCGACCCCGTCAACCTGCTCGGCCAGGTCGGACCCATCGGCAACTTTGAGATCGCCTGTCAGATCGTATTCGTTTTGTTCACCATCTTCTTCCTCGTCAAGGTGAGGTTCAGCTTGAGAACTCGTATTCTCTGTGGAACATGAAGTTCGTACGTAGCTTCCCTCGCCTGCACATCTTGTTCTTCAGGAAGCGCGCAAGTTGTACAAGACTCGGCGGGAATACTTCCGGCAGTTCTGGAGCTACGTGGAGATGATCAACATCGTGCTGTCCTTGTGCGCCATCGCCATGTACGTGTACCGGCTCCGCGAGACGCTGAAGCTGACCAAGCGCTTCGAGGAGACGCACGGAGACGAGTACATGAAGTTCCAATACGTCGGTGAGTGCTTGTGTGGCCAAGCACCTTTACCTTGCTGAAGTGATGGTTGGTTTTCCATCGACTTGACAAACTCTGGAGCACTACATACAAGCTCTTTGTGTTGCAGAAGTGACTTCTTGTCCTTGCATCAAAACCAAAGTTGCCAAAAATAATCTTGAAGGTCATGAACCTGCTTGTCATGTAGGCTCTTCACGAACACATGCATTTCTTACCGCTTTGTTTGGTCTGTGGCAGGCTACTGGAACGAGATGCTGCTCTACTTCCTCAGTTTCCTTGTATTCCTTGCCACCGTCAAGTTCATACGACTCCTGCGCTTCAATCGTCGCATGTCTATGCTCGCGTCCACTCTCAAGTGAGTAGCGTTTTGTGCGGGGATGGAGGCAGATTCTTGAAAATTGTCCATACGAGTACCGACATGATTACCAACCAAGACTGGTGATGTCTCATTTCACCAAGCGCTTGTGGACTTGCAGGAATGGTGGGTACTCATTCGTGATGTTTGGAGTGATGTTCTTCGTCGTGTTCGGCGCTTACTCGCAGTTCTTCTACTTCATCTACCACACAAATCTGCAGAACTTCTATACAGTCGTCGCCTCCGCGGAAACCTGTCTGCAGATGATGCTTGGCAGGTCAGTCCCACCCGGCAATTCTGGCCGTGCTGACGCTGTTCTCCATCACCACTCTGGTGGACCGATCCACAATTGAGGTCTGGAGAGAACAGACAGGGAGTGGACTCCAAACAACAAACAGGCTGCAGCGGAAAATTGGGGAGGTTAAAACAATGGTGGGTGGGTGGGACAGATGCCCCTGGACGCTGGAGCAGCTTGTTCTCCGAAGTCAGCGATTTGCAAATGATCTGGGTGGAGCACAAGCGAATTGGGTTGTTTGTTTTGGTGTTTCAACAAGTCATAGCAACCACCTTGAATGTTTGTTGCTTTGAGCCTTTTCAGTGCCAAACGCATTGCAAAAATGGGTCTTCTCCCGACAGATTCAACTTCTTCGCGATGCAGCTGAACAGCCCGTTTCTCGGCCCCTTCTTCTTCTTCTGTTACACCATCTCGGTGGCGTACGTTCTGATCAACATGTTCCTCACCATCCTCAACGAGAGCTTCGCTTACGTGCGCGACGAGGTGGAAAAGTTCGACAACGACTACGAGATGGTAGAGTTCATCATCAAGAAGTTCAAGGTGGGTGAGGTCACAGACTCTTCGTGTGGAAAAACATTACACCAGCAAAAGCGAGTTGAAGCCCGCCACCCAGTGACTGGTTCTCTCTTCTTCCAGATGTGGACAGGCATCCAGCGAGGAAACTCCAACGTGGTGAAAAAGGCTGAGAACGACGCGGCAGCTGGTGACGACGAGGAGGAGCAGGGTCCGTCCGGAGTGGTGGACGCGGCAGCCGCCGGCGGAGCGTCCGGCGCGCAGCCGCTCGTCCCGGAGCGCGCCTTCCAGCGCTCCGCCCCGCAGCCCATGGACGTTTTCCCCGCCCGCATTGAGAGGCTCTTCAACAACATCAGCAAGGTGCGTTCCGACAGCGATCGAGACTTCATTTGACGTTGACGGAAAAACCTGTCCAACGCACAGGTTCCTTCTCAGACTGTGTCTCCTCCACTCGAAATTTGGCACGAGCATGCACACGAGCTGGAGGCACAGGATGTTCCTCATTACAACCGCACGTAACAGACGTAACGTTCTAGCCCAACGGTCAATTCGATTTCCAGCAATTTTCTTGCCCGAGATTATTTTGCGTTTCTTCTCTGATGTTTCCGTCCAAATCATTTGTTTCACTATTGTCTGGCATCTCCAAAGAAAATGCTGCTTACACTCGTGCTTATGCCCGACTTTGCATTTGTAGACCTACTTCGACTCAGACAAGCACGGGGAATTCGACGCCAGAAGCAAGGAGATGATGGCGCGTCTCCTGCGCGCGCAGAATTACAACGCCGGCGCCATGCGGAGAGACGCCAAGTCTCGCGATGCGAGGCCTCCGGACTGGATGAATTGAATGGCCTTTGCTTTGCAGGACACGGAACAGACTGACACAGGCTTGCAATTCTTGCTTCTTGTTCTTGCACATCAGCATGCTGATGTTGCTTGATTTGTGGACACGATTTTGACGAGAAAACCAAATTCTGGACTTTGCATCGGTGTTGCCAGTTTTCGTGACCTCCGAGATTTGTGATAATTTACCGCAAGTGTGTTTGAACGGAGCACTACGTGTACGCCCATTGCAATGTTCGCTTGCTCTTCTACGTCAAAAACAGGTTTTGTTTTGAGAAAAGGACTTCAGGCAATCAAAATTTCGACCACCAGTTTCAGAATCGATCTGCCGGTTCGAAGGTTCGACACACCTCTTGACATTTGTGCAGGGAAATCATAAGGAAAAGAAACAACAAACGGACGCACGACACTTTCCACATTTAGCTCAGAAGACTGCATTCAGACAAACGAAAGATTTTCATGTTCGAACAAGAACAACCGCATTTGACCTCACTTGCGGTCCTTGGCAGACACATTTGAAACCCCTGTTTTGACGTAAAAGTAACCATAACAACGAATCCAACCTGTCCTTCTGTCAGAGGTGTTCGAATGATCACATCAGACTTCATTCAACAGATTTCGATGAGCATCTGCTCTCTTCTACTCAGTTCTCACAGCTCAACCAAACTTTCCTCGAAGCCTCTTTGTTCGTGTCAAACTTGAGGTTGGCTTCGTCTTGTAAGGTGGAACAAATGATTTTTGGTGTGCTGATTTGGCCATGCTTATTTGAGCCATCAATGCCGGTAGGGAAAACGCAGTTTTCGAATCTGGTCAGTGAGAATTGCACATTATTTTGCAGTGCACAAGCACGACCAAATTTCAATCGTTCTGAGTGTGAAATCTCTTCCTCAAATCACTGAAACAACTTGACCTGCACTTGACAAAAGCTTCGGCTGGATTGGTTTTTCTGTTTTTGATCGCGCGTGCTCTTAAAAATCACTTTCAGTCGGCTTTTCACTCTCAGAGATACTTTATCTTCATCTGTTCAATTCTTCTGTTCAAAAAAACAATAACATGGAGAATATAAAAATTGGCATGTTCAAATTTAACATCGTGTCACTTTTACCACGGCAGTATTCAGGCGACAAATTTTACAAATTGTATTTCAGACAGGTCTGTCCTGTGCACTTGACGCAGGCGTTTGTACACAAACGCTTGGCCAGTGCAACGGTTTTGTTTCGTTTTGTTGGCGTTTTCGTTGCCTAGAACCAGAAATCTGGACAACCAAATGTATCCCAGACGAGTTGACGATGTTTTCGGCGAAACTCCTCGTCAGGTCAGACAAGTGCGGTACATGGTGTTGTATATATGAGTGAAGCCCCAGTAGTGATGTTGTAGTATAGTTTATTGTAGAGTATGAGTTGGAGCTCAGTGGTTTAGGCTACCTTCCTCTATGGTGTCA
>JAAUXT010096381.1_pt1 | contig 25573 bp, 27 predicted proteins | sample 7278171 | NCBI WGS metagenome assembly JAAUXT01 (sample SAMN14350112, study PRJNA611818) | marine sediment metagenome | isolation source: surface marine sediment (1.8m) | place: French Polynesia: Moorea | collected 2018-08
CTTTTGGAAGAGGCTGCCTATAGGTGATTTGATTTCACTCACTCCGATTTCGCTCGCTTTTTCCAAAAGCTCACAAATCGGACCAAGCTCCTCAAATCACCTAAAAACCGCTCGTGCCGAGGTGCTGGACTTTTCCTTTGGTTCCCTCCAACTTTCAGACTGAGATGTGTTGGCGATGTTGTACGAGTACATTCCCAATGTTGGAAACAAAGGCCTTTGTGCGCAGTGAGCATCAAGATATCAGAGAAGATGGAAACAAGACGTCTGTGCGCAACTGTAACTCGTATTTACCAACAAGACCTGTCCAGTTACAGAACGAGTGCAATATCTTCAAACATGAAATCTTTGAGCACGACCGTTTATCATCTGGCGACTAGAAATCTGATCACTTTCTTGCAGTTTTCAGATTTCTTTCACTTGTTGTTTGAGTCAACTGCGAGTTTTTACTCATGATCATTCAATATGTGAAAAAGAACTGCACACTCATTCATTCTGAACACACAGTATACGTGCAAGATTTGTGACTTCACCGTCACGAAAGAAGTTGGGCTGGCACTGTTGCTGGCAGGTTCCAAATCACAGACACCGGTGAAAGTCACACAATCTCTCAAGCGCTTTGTTTCTTTCTCGTCATTTTGCTTCGCTTTTTCACTTCAATCTGTCTCTGGTTGCTCTGCACGTTCCACCAAATTGCACTTCCCGGCATTTCCCGTTCTGAGGCTCCGAGAAGCCTTGTCCCTTCCGCCTCCGTGGGCACGGTGACCCAACATCGGTGTTTGTTCAGTGACACTTTGCCGTCTGCACAAACAGTCGTAGCGAAAAAAAGAAAAGAACCAACAGACCTGCAATTTCTTTGCAAGAAAAGATACCCCATCCAAGAATTTACGTGTCTTTGAAATGCGAACAAGAGTCTCGTTCCAGCAGCGGAAGAGTCCACCGGGACACACCTGCAGCAGCCTCAGATCGACGCTGCCGTCAATCCGGAGTCTTTGCTCACATTCATTGACGAGAAGCCGACACATGTTCCACCGACATGTTCTGCACATTGCACAGGGTCGCACGCCACAACCAAGGCTCATCGAACGGTCAATGTCGTGAACACTCAGGAACGGAACTCGAAGAAAAGAGAGCATGAAAACACGACCCGCAGGTCTCACTTGACTGTCTTGGACGAAAGATAGCTTGGATTTGATGAGAAGTTCGAAATTCCCGTGGCCAAGTCCTCTTTCTTCAGTCTTCTTTCTGAGCGAGAACGCATCCAAGAAGCGTCCTGGCCCCAGTTTCATGACACAGCTTTCGTTGAGCTGGCACACAGAACTGTTGCATTTGATGTTCAAAAGCTTTTGCAAAGAGTCTGCTTTGTGTGTTGGTTTCCTTGTCAAGGAACATCAGCTGGTGTTTCCGATTGTGGAATGAAACCGCGTACGCACTGCAACCTTTACCGAGCACCTTAAATGGAGCAGCCAGACAAAGCAAGGAACTCCCAAATACTGTAAATCTGTGTTTGCACTCAGACCCACCTGAACACGCACAGAGACACATCGCAATCACATCATGCCGTTTTGCAGCGCTTGTCAGTGTCTATCAAATATGCAGAAAGTCTCACACATTGTCATTGTGCGGTGTCCTGTAAGGCGTTGGGGAAGAGCACTCAGCGGTGTGACGAAAAAGTTGTCAATATTTTTGCCATCTCAGCGAAGATGTCCTGTCACATCCCCCCCCCCCCATGAAATGTCTTTGAAAGCACTTTTACAACATGGTTGCTGGACATCTACCAGGCAACCAATTACAAATTTTGGCTCCGTAACAACTACCCTAGCAATGGGTTGTCTCTCAGCTTCTTAGAGAGTTAGACTTTTTATTTTTTGTCCATGAAAAGGGTGTTGAAAGCATTTTCAGAATTTGCAATTTGGTTGCCAAAGAAACTTTTCCTTGGCAACCACAAATATAAAAACATTAGAAAATCCAGCAGACAGTGTTTTGGCCAACGAAAACCGCTCACACCGACACAACTGTCAGACGAACCCATCCATTTCAAGTGCAAACCGCAGGCCTGAAACCAAAGCTGGCAACATTTGTTGCCTGGAAGAAAGTCAAAATGGTTGTCAAAATCCCTCTTCGTACACTTTCGGGGTCTTTTCAATTTTTCACTTGGAGCTGACATTGTTTCAACCAGGCTTGACCTCTTGAGAGAATTTAGTTCCCCTTCAATGTAGACGGGTTGCCCAATGCGAAATTCAGGGCACAGCTGAACACTGGACCTTCCCATTCGCTTTTTGTGAAGCGGGCGGAAAAGGGCCCTTCTGAGCTGCTGCAGAACATCACACTTCTTTGGCACTGGAAGTCACTTCGTCAGTTGGTGTTTTTCGCTCCGGTGCAGGTCAACAGACTTTTGGGAAATTACGTAAGATTCTTCGCTGCAGCTCTTTTGGTGCAGTTGCCATGCAATGGCACACCTGCGGCATGACCTGAAACATGACAGGAAAGTTACCTGTGCCGAGAAACAAGTGAGCAGAATCTTCCAAACTTGACTGATGACGACGGAAGGTGAGAAGCGTTGAGCTTTCCCATACAAAGTTCCCTCAGGAGGATTCAGAGACGCACACAATAGACAACACGCAAGCTTCACTGCACAGCCATACACACCTTCTCGAAAACACAAGCTGTACACGTGCAGAATTATAGATCCTCGGCATCAAAACGGAGCCAGCTCTGCACTACAGTGACGTCCTCCTCCGCAACAACGTGGGGACTGGGAAATGTCGAAGTCATCAGATCGACTAGAAAAAGACAAGAGCCACAGGCAGGTAAACTGTACTTTGCAGCCTTCGCCTTCCGTAGTCGTTCGGCCAGCAAAAGTAATGCGTCTAATCTAATCAACCCACTTAATGACGTTCTCTGCCTGCAATTACCGTCTTGTCTGCAAGGTTCGTGCTTGCTTCGAAAGTGCAGCTAGTTATCAGAACAAGGTTGTAAGTTCTGTATATATCTTGACAGTTTCAGAGCTGGAACAAGCTCGAGACTAAAACAGAAATCAACATTGACATCCAGATTACAAACATCTTGAAGTTGCGTGGGTCTGCGGAAACCAGCGCTGCCAAAAGGCAAGCAAGATTTGGTGACATACGAGGACAACATTCTTGCACCATGAGGGGAAGAAGTGCAATCGACACTGAGTAGCCACCACTCAGTGTCAGCAGTCCCATCACCCCCAACACCTTGTCGCCACCAGGAAGGGGGGAGGGGTAGGGCAGCAACCAGGTGAAAATCTCGACAGTGATGAAGGGTGATCACCACCAAGAATTTTGCAGCTGTGGTCATTCTGATCACCACGAAGCAGCCACTGGCAGGGAAAGTCACTGCTGTGTTTTTCTCAGTTGTTTTTGTGCGACTACTGTTGAGAATAAAACGTCAACACGACCAAGCAAGAGTGGTTGCCTCAACCTGTTGCCAGAGGTCCGAAAGACGCGCCAAAGAAAAAAATCTTTTTGGAAACAGCCACGAGCTGATATTTCAAAACACTGGCACAGCCACAAGATCTGTTCAATATACACCAGCAAAATTTCCTGTGTTTCCAGTCAGGCAGAATGAATTATCTGGCAACCCAGCGGTGAGGGAGCCATCGCAGGTCACTGACCAAGCACTGCTTAGTCATATCTTTCCGTCTCATCGCAACATGCCCTGTATGTGCGAGCCTTGGGAGCTGTGCTTCAGGCAGCTGCTCAACTGGAAAATGCAACGCAGTTTTCAAACCGTTGCCATCGATCAAAATAATGTCCAGAGCGCTTTTGACTTGTCACCACAGGTTACAGGTTTGTTTCCAAAGAAACACAGAGAATAAAAGCCAAATCGCAACGACACTTTTTTCTGTGACATGACATATGAACCCATCGGACCACGACACTCGCACACCACTGATGCTCATCAAAACAAGGAAGCACAGAACTCAAACTGCGCTGAGAGGCTGCAGCTGCAATATAGTCAAACCCATTCCGAGCTCTCCATTCCGAGTTTGGTCTGATGCTCTTCGGAAATAAACTGGACCATAAATGGAAACATTTCTCCATTTGCAGAAAGCCTTGAGTAAGAATTGTGCTAATCAAGGGACCGGCCCAGTTGTGCGCTAATTCCCGGCCCTGAGCGTCTTTTTGCCTGATTGATCTTCTATTGATAATCAGTTGCCAAATGTAGGGCAATAGTTGGAAACTCGAGATTCAGATTTCTTCACGTGAGTGGCAAGGGTATGAACTCAGCCAAGCTGGTGACACAGACCGATTCGCGGAGACAGGCGTACAGGAACCCAAACGCTCGTGTTATCTCCCAACCACATGAAACAAAGTTGGTGAGTGTTGAGGTCCTCTTGTGTCTCTTTCTCTGAAGGAGTCCCCGCACTCTCCGCTGCTGCTTGACGCTCAAACTTCGGGATGGAATTTGCGTGGTGAGTGTCACGCACTACAGGGAAAAGAAGTCAACAAATTTAGTCTGTCATGGTGGCTGGCTGAACACAAAAACACAGGCATCACCATCAAAGAACACAGCAAGGGTTACGGTAACGTGTGATCATGTTGTCCATTGACAAGTCTCAATTTTCCGCACACAGATATCCCATTACGGTCTCGTGTGTTTCTCCGATATGAATCTGCTGCTTCACACCCTTTACTCCGACGCGAGTTCCATCACTGCCAGAACCTCCAAATCCGTGAACACACAATATGCATTAGAAGCAGCAGTAATTGGCCGCTTGACCGTCACATTAACCTCCCGTCGGCTCCGGATCATTAACACTGCAGAAGAGGACTCGGCTAATAACGTTCCGGATTAGACCACTCAAGATCAGATGAGTTCCTGAGAAATCCTGGATCAGACGCTATCTGCTGCATACAGAGTTTGACTTCAGTTGGTGCCACAAATCTTTTTTTGCCGGAGGAATACTTCCCGTTTGTATCCAAATTGGTCATTTTCGTCTCATCACTCACGTGTTATGTGTTGCTGGAGCATTTCAAAAGAGAACCTTTTCCATGCAGCTGGGGATTCAGCAGTCCTCTGCTCCAGTTCAGTTTCACTCTGTTCACTCACAAACAAGAGGCAGTCATGAGTACAACAACAGCGACCACCATTTGACACTCAGTTTCACTTTGTTGTCTCACTTGCAAACAAATGACACAATAGATCCACCGAGACAAAAAAAAACGATGTGGACAGTACAAGAAAGCACGAGCCTTCATGCACGGTTCAAGTCAGGATGTCAAAAATACAGGCCCATGGCGTTTTTTTCAAAGCACCCTTCTGTATACAGAGCCTTTTCTCCCTCGCGTCTCAAGATTCCCGATATTTCCCGAGCCAATATCAATCTTGGCGACAAAAGAATTTGACGCCTTCATAGAGTCTCAGGCACCGAACTGAGTAACGAGACAATTGAAAAACAAACCCTTCATCAATTATTGAGCAGAAACATTCAGCTTCACAGAGCAGCACAGCACCGCGTGTAATTGCAGTGATTTCTCACTCCGCGCTTCATTAGTGGATCCAGCCAGAATAACAAGTGACTATTTTTGTCACTTCCTGGCCAATCATTTGGACAACTGTCGCAAAGATAAATTTTGAAGCCCTGTGGCTGCGGTGAGGAAGGAAGGCAGGTCAAGCGGACACAAGTCCGACCGGACTAATGGATGGGACACCGGGCTCTGACCGAGGCACCCGGTATTCTTCAATGCCGGACACACTCGGGAAGAAAAGCTTGCCGGTGCGTGTGAATCTGACAGTTCGTCAGGCAACGTACAGATTCTACCTGTGCGTGGCAGGAATCCAACAAAGACACCGGAACTGCCAATCGCCAGGGATGTGAGTGGAGCCAGCTGTTACAATCAGTGTCACCTTATACAGACAAAGAGTGCTGCCTCGCTGGCTGTTGAACGACATCTTTCCATCCAAGATGCCATGGATCGAATTGAGCAACCCAGTTCCAATAGATTCAATTGCTTCTCATTTCTGGGCGCATCGTACATTCCCGCCCATGAGCCTTCATTACTTTACACTGCATGGAAATAGAGTCGCTTAACGACATCGTAAACACAGCTTTGAATGTCATAAATTACAGCCTGGATGTCGTGTCGGAGGCGAGGATCTCAATCAAACTCCAATGAAACAAGTTCACTCGACGCCTCGTCCAAGGTCTCTGCAGTTCCGCCTTGCCATTTGGGGTCAATCACGACACATGCACGGCGAGTGCTGCAGAGCGTGCTTTACGTGATCACATGATCATAACTTGTGGACAGGACATATGCATTGACGTCAGGAGAGACGGAAGAACAAGCAGTGCCGAACTGGATCGCACAATATGGCGAATTTCGGTGAAGCTGAGTGGAGTCAGGTCGTGCTCAGTTGGTGCGACACGAAGCTTCTTCCGTGACTCCGTGTGTCGCAAAGCCGGACTCCCAAATTAACTGACCTCGATTCAAACAAGACAGGTGAAAAGAAATGTTCTTACCTTCTTCGTCCAGCAGAATGTTGTCGGGCTTTATGTCTCTGCAACACAAATTAACCCAGTTAAGCTTCTAGCAAATTGATTCTCGGATTGGCTTTTTTCACACTCTGCAAGCTCCTCTCTCCGCGTCTCTCCTTCAGAGACGCAACTTCCAAACCATCTGGTGAGAAAAGCTTCCCAGACAACAGTTACGCCGAGACTCACCTCAGTGCTTCAATTGTTCCGACGGCAGTTTGTTAATTACACAAGCTATCAGAGCTAAAGATACATTTTTGTCTTCAGATGCGAATCTTGATGATGGTCTATTTTTGGCTCTGCAAAGTTGCAGATGTGCAAATCAACAACACGTAGATTGAGGAAGAAATTGCGGACCAAGTCCGTTCTTTTCTGTTTGACAAAAGTGGAACAAAATTCTGGGATCGGCTTTGTCCCAGGGTACCGCTGGTCAGTTTTTCCTGTGAGAAGCGTCCACGCATGCACGCTTTCAAGGGATCTTTGTGTCAAGTCGAATTCTACTTCCTGAGATATCGCCCGTTCTCTGTGGACACTCCTGGCAGATGACTGAATGTCAATGGGCTCTGTTCTTGGCAGTGAAGTCAATCCCTGTGTTGTTGCTGTTGTCGTGGTTCGTGATCACCTGCGTCAATGGCGCTTCACATCAAGGTGAAGTGCATGCACGTGGCGACCACTGACAGCTCCATTGCAACATTCGTATCGAGGCCAATCCATTTTACTGCACCTGAATTTCTGGAGATGCATATATGTCGGTGGTGTGAACCATGACATGAGTATCTACCCTGAACATGGGTGTTGGCAAACCCTCCACATATCCCTCGACACGGGTTGGCTATCTCCAGAAAATCAGAAGTTCAGAAAAATCCAGCCGAACCCTTCGCATCCACCTGGTCGTTCGTCCGACATTCGTCCAACGAGCCTCGATGACCTGGGCGTTCCAAATATTTTGGCCTTTTCCGTGAACTTCTTCAACATGCCAGACTGCCAGCAACCGAATTCATGAGGGGACACGCAACTTGCACCCAACGACAGAGGCGACCTCGACAAACGGACGCACCTGTGCAGGATGTGTCTGCTCTGCAGGTAGTCGAGCGCGAGGGCGATCTCGCAGACGTAGAGCTTGACCCGCTCCTCGTCGAACTTGATGTCCTGCTGCATGTGGTAGCGCAGGTCGCCGCCGAGCAACAGGTCCACCACCATGAACATGTCCTCCTCATCCTGGAACAGCAAGTTGAATGCGTCACGCGTCCATTGTGCTTTCTTGACCAGACAGGAAGGTTTTGGAATTTCTGTGGGCAACTTTTTCACAACAAAGACACCCGTTCATCGGGGTTACGCCGTTCAGTTGTTTTTCTCCATTAATTTTACCCGAAAAAACTGTTGTTCTTGGAGCCATGGATAGAGCTTTTTGCGTTCTTCACCAGGCTTGATTTGATGAGTACGTAACGATTTTTCTTTGGCCACTCAAATTTCTTCGCTTAATTACGAAAAGTGATCACATTAATGCAAATGCTCTGGGCCTTTCTGCAGAGAAGAAGTTATTTTCTCACGATAAAAGGGGTGATTGTACCTACTGCAATTAAGATTTTGGTCCCAAGTACCAAACGATCCATGGCCAACGACACAGTTTGTTTCCTTCCTGCGCATATCGGCAGCAAGAATTTCACCACAATGAACGAGTTCTCTCAATGCACCCGAGTTTTCACGAACCAAATTTTGTCAAAAGCAACAAGAAAACACAGGCTCAAAGCCTGCTCAATCACAACAGTGAAATCGCCTTTCAGTACGAACAAAAGACATCTTCATGAAATACCACAGTCCCTTCCTGGTTCCTTCGTCCAAACCAACCAAACCAATCAGGTGAGTTTGCAACCTGACGCCGTAATGCTGACTGAATCGTCTCGCCTGACATCATTTTCCAGGCCTCATACAAATTGAATAATGAAGGCAAATGGACTGCATGGCAGAAGAACAGCGGAACAACCTGCCTCAAGGGACGAGACACTTCACCTTCAAAGTCCGATTGTTGTCATTTGCGGAGACAAGGTCTCGAACGTTCCTCGTTGAACATGCCAATGTGTTTTTGTGTATGTTTCTCGGTACCTGAAAGGTGAACCAGAGGTTGACGAGGAACGGGTGCTCGAGCGTGCGCAGGATCTCGATCTCCCGGAACACGTTGCGCACGGCGTCCTTCTTGATGATGAGGTTTTTGTTCATGTACTTCATGGCGTACATCTTCTTCGTGTCCTTCTTTTGCACGATGCACACCTGTAACATACAAGATTGATCCGCAATCATAACACCGCTGACGCAATGTCTCTGAAACAGATATATCGCACAGTTGGTTGTTCGGGATTCACCCATAAATGGACACGGTGCTCTATTCAGTTTTGCCTGCAAGTGCTGGATTCTACAAGTAGTGGCTGGGTGTCGTTCTGATAGTTTCAAGAAAACGGCAACTTCAAATTAGCATCTCGACGGAGACAACAAGGCACGGCAACAGTGATGCCACCATCCTGACGCTGATGAGACGAAGGAATCTGGTTACAGACATGTTCCGATTGCCTCCAGGACAGGCAATCATGTCAGGCCACAAGCGCTGCAACTGAAGGTGTCTGCCGTCTGTTCCACCTGAATACAGCTTTGTTCTTCCCAACAAAGCTGATACGTATTCACTTTCTGATGACTGGTTCCAACCCTCTGAACAAAACCGCAACTGACACAACTGTGAGCAGCTTACCTGACTTCAGAACAACTCTTGTATTTATATTGCATGCACGATGCGACAAATTTGTCGTGCCCGTTTCCCATTTTTTGGGATGCTTGTGTGAACCAAACTCGTGCAAAAATGGCGATAGGCTGTTTGGTAGACACAGGTGACAAACAAGGACCTCTGATGGACTCGTTTGTACAACTGAGAAGACCACGGAGATCAGGATCCCTGCTTTTCTCGTCATTTGGACGCAGCTGTACACCCAATCAAGTGGAACCCACGTCCAACAGTTTACAACTGTGACGGGCGTCCTCTTCGTCAAAATTTGTCAGACACATCATTGAACAGAAACGTGCAGCTCAACAAAGGAAGACGTCACTCTTTGCCACCAGCTGGATGTCTGTTCTCGTTTCTCACATTCGTTTCCTTCAAGACAAGCATGTTGTCCTTGGTCAATTTTTGCAACACCTGCTGATCTTTGCTGATCCTTTGTGCCACAGAGGCACGGGAACAACAGCTTTCACTCGTACTTTCACTCGAGTCTGACAATCTCAATTAACGATCAATATCACCGTCTGAAACTGAAATCAGAGTTTGTTAAAACTTGTAGCAGCTGACTAGCTCTTGGAGAGTTGGGCCGGTTTTCTTCAGTACCTGAGGAATTCAAGGCAAATTGATTTACAGCATGTTATGGCAGTGAAGTGATTGGCTAAGATACTTCATCACGGGTGAGCGTTCCGTGTAAACCAATTACGAGTCTTTCTGCACAGCCCAACTGAGTCCTTAACCGTATTCGCAGCTCCAATAAGCCAAATAAGCATCAAACCACTCCGCTTCGAGGTGCAATGCTGACCAAAGTTAGACACTGGGACGGGCAGTTGAAGATGAAACAAGACGACCGGGCCACAGGGCTCGGCACAGTCTTGTTGTCCAACACGCGGTGATTGAGCCAAAACGTGCCTTCGGGTTGTGTCTTCCGTTGACCAACAGCTCAGTTCAATGAAAAGTTCGTGAACTTCTGGTCGTGGTATGGTGAGTCTGTTCCCGACAAAAACCAGCAGCACTGGCACACACACACAAGAGTGGAATGTTGCAAATCCAGTTCAGCCTGCGTGTTCTGTTTCACTGCGTCAATGTGTACGAAAACTGTCAGCGAATACGATTTACTGCCTTGCCTCATCAGTCAATATTTGACTTTTCAAGGAAAATCACGTGAGTGGAGGGATACAGGCCTGAGAACAGGATCCCTGTTGGCGGAACACCAGCATCAAGTGACGTGGAACAGGCGCTGCAGGATATGCGGGCGATTGAGTTCCCAGGCGACTCGGGTCGGAAAGAGTGTGCGGGCTCTGGTGTGCTGCTCGAATAACAAATCCACGTTGGCAAAACTTCCGCTGCAAAATCTCGTTCAACAAAGTCTTTCACAAGCAGAATACCCCCAGGGTAACCCACTTCCACACACAAAGACAAAAGTAATGGAAGACACGATCCTGAGAAACCCACAACCTTTCTGCTCCTCGATAGTTCAAAGAAATCCTGAGACCCAAGTTGCCGCCACGGCTTAACAGCTGCTCTGTAGTGAACTGATGCCCTGGACAGAGAGATCCCACATCATGAGCGTCACTGGAAACAAAGCCCTGTCTATCAATAATACCGTTGTAGCCGTTGGTTATTTGAAACCAAGATGGATTGCTGTGCCTGAAGCTTATGATGTCGTGTGCCTTGCCATCTCCAAAGGCAACCGATGGCCCGCTGTATCCATACAAATCAGCACACAACACTTTGCAGAATTTCCTTTTTAAGAATTGCTTTGCAAGTTTTACCGAGCCAAATCATCGCATAAATTGCACCCATTCAGGTAGCCTTTCTCCACTGGCCCCAAACGTGCAACAGGCACAGGTGAAACCGATGTTCATCAGAACTTGTAATATCTCACACAAACGTCAACTTCCGTTTTGCCATTCATTTGCCGAACAGCACCAGACACTTATTGTTTGTATCTGCTTCAGAACTCACCAGAATTGAGTTTGAAGGTTTTGTGTGCACAAGAATCACGGTTGCAATGTACAATTTTCCGACCGTGCGCGTACATGGCCAATTGCGCTCCACCGTGTTGACGAAGTCATTACTCTTGCCTTTCATCCACACACATTCCCTGGAAGCCTGCTCAAACACTCGTACCTCCATCGTCCCCCAACCTCTCTTGCCTTGCACGTACAGCTGTACGTCGGTTCCCCGTCCACAAAAGGTGTGAGAAAACGAATTTAGAGCCACTTGCAGATGCAACAAGAAGGCTACGCCTGAAAAGCGTGTGGTCCATAGAAACTCAACATGGTGAAATTTTGCCAGAATTATTTTTAGCCCAGTTTAAGAAAAAAAAAATTTTTTTTGGTGATGACCCATGTTGAGTTAGGGGGGGGGCCTGCCCCCCCAAACCATGTCAACATACATACATGCACATACAGACTGATGGTGATTACACTAAGCGTGTGGTAACACCCTTCGGGACCACACGCTTAAAAAAATAGCATGTCGGGCCCATGAAATGAGTACTGATTGGTCTGAGCATTCGCTTCAGAGCTCCTCAGCTTGCTTGTCTTGGTGATGCATGTTCGCAGAGATCACTCGTATCAAACTGTAAACTGCAGTAAACCATCAGGTCGCACCTCTGCTATCAGGAGACAAACTGCACTCATGATGAGTGCGATAAAGGGCAAGCAAAGCAGTAACCGTTGCCGCATCGTTGAAGGAAACGAGTCAACCTAGGGCGAATGACTGGGTGAGAACTCCTCGTCGCACCCGAGCAACATACCCAGATCACGCAAATCCGATTAATTCTTCTCATCGGCACTTGCTGAATCTGTGCTGAACTCACGAGCAGGGCGGCACACGCAGCTTTGCGCTCCCTAAGGCTATCGCTCCTCTTGCAGAGATTGTTCCCGCAGCTGAACACGACACATCACCACCGGATCGGCCAGCAGGCACGGGAAAACGTTCAATGTGGGAGAATGCAGAGTAAAATGACCACGGAAACAGACCAAGATCCACTGATTTCATCTGAGAACGAAAACACCAAAACATTCTCAAATTGAGGGAATTGACGACGTTTCACAACTTGGGAGGGTCTGGTGCGTCCCTGCCACTTGCGATAAAAGTCTCCTGGTAAAACACCAATGAACTGAGGCAAACACAAGCAACCGGAACCTCCACAGTTTGCGTCTGAGACTGGAAACACATTCGATGGTCGGTTGTGAGCAGGATAATCTGCCTTGAAGAACCTTAAAACGCGAACACTCCGCCATTGAAGACTTTCAACAACAAACGCCTCTTCTGGGCTGCCCAGTTTCTTCTCACCAGTCAAGTAGACTTCGTTCCAGCACAGCTTGGGACTCTTGTTGGCACGCAACAGCTCAGCTGGACAACACAGGGCGTCTTTCAGCTCGGCCATCCAGAAAAGACCGACAAACGAAGTCGGCATTGGCACTAAAGAATTGAGTGTGCAACTCCACTGGTGTTCTCGTATTTGAAGCTATGCACCGAGCTATACTTCACCAGGAGGAAACCACAGTGGAGGGAATCACGTCTGCTCGACTGGAGCGTTTACACAACTGTAATGACAATCTATTTTACTGCTCACATGGGAGTTTAAGAAAACACTGTCTTCTGAACGATGGTGCTTCCTTTCGTGGCTCCGCCGGTATACCAGTGAGAAGGAGACGAAAAAGAAAAGATTGCCACACATGCTTAACTGGACTTTGTTGACTGTGATGCAACCAAAGTGATTGAAAAAGTCTTGGCTTGAAACAAGCAAAAATGTTACGGAAGCCACAGTCGACATCGGAACAAAAAAGGTCCCGAGGTAGGAAAATGCGACCAGTCTCTCTGCCGAACATGACCAATCCATCACGACTACGGCAAGTCCTAGCAGAGTCCAGTTTGCGTGATACGCAGATAAGGCCACAGGCCCTGCCAGAGCCGTGAAATACAAGCATCTGTCGGCTCGGAGCAGCGTAACGAGCATCTGATCTGAGGGCTTAGTTACGGGCTGAATTCAGATAAGACTGACAAAGTCGCAAGCAAGTCTTTCTGTAGACACAGGGATATTGGCTTCTTGGGCTGCACCTGGCCTCGTACTTGAACTGTAGAAAATTTAGTCTGCAAGATCATTTTGATGAAGCTGAATCGTTGAATGGCACGACAGACGTTTTGGAGAACCCCGTGAGTTTTGGTGTCCTTTCCAACTGTCGTCAAATTTGAAGTCTGCCCGAATTTTTCGTGAACGTTTTGCTCCAAAAGCAGCGTTGTCTGGCTCGGAAGCGAAGTGCAATGGGATGACCTTTGTCCGGTTCTTTTCGCACACAAGAGTTTTTTTCCCTTTCAACAGCTTTAGTTTCTCCAGAAGTTTACATGCAATTGTAAATCTGATCAGTGTCACTTAAAGTCAGTTGAATCAGTGACCAAAGGTGGGTTCGCTGTGGGATTTATCTTGGTGTGGGTGTTTTTGTCTGGACGTCTCAATTCAACAGAAGTGCACGCTGTGTGCAATCTGTCTTGTTCAAAGCGTGCGTGCGTGTGTGTGCGCATGTGTGTGCGTGCATGTGTGGACCTGTTCTCTTTCTTGTACCCGTGCCCTTGACGTCGCTGGTTCGTGCACTTGACAGGTGGACGCCACAAATGTTTTTCAGCTGCTGTCACTCAGCAGGTTGACAAGAGATTCTTACGATCGGTCTCGGTGCCACACGAAGTCAGATATGACAACGTGAAGTCGAAATCTGCTGGACTCACGTGACATTATTTTTTGCAAGAACCTTGGCGCACCATCGGAGCAAGTAAACCAAATGGGACAATGTCTTCTCCAACCCATAATTTTCATGTTTCCTGTCACGGTACACATGTCGTTTCTGTTGGTGTTTCTGGGCACACCGACGTCAAAACGTACACTCCAAGTTCGTTCAGACTTCAGCGGGTCTTTCTCAGATCTTGGTCGATCAAAACGAGCAACATCAGGCACTTCACTGCAAACTAAGTCTGTGGGTGTACTCGTCCCAAAGACAGATGTGGTAAAGGTCTCGGGTTGTCCAGGACAGCTGCAATTCTGCTAGTCAGTAACAACTACGCTTGAGCCCGATCCTTTCGTTTCATTTCCCAAAGGAAAAATGCACTTCAGCGTTTACGAGATGACAAGGCAATTGGATATCTATGCAGGCAGTTCCCAAAGAGTGGTGTGCACCCAAGAGATATGTCCACACTCATACATTACTTGCCTCCATCAGCACGAGATTCCTACAAATGCGAAGTCATTTATGGAACAGTGAAGGCAAAGAACATGCACGCAGTATCTGCGTACAGTACACGGACACAGTTCACATCGGCCACCGCGACAGAGAGCACCCTCATCCTGTCATAAATACAGCCTCCACACCGACAAAGGCTGCTTTACGATCGTGACACTTCAACACGCCCACATGTCCTCGCAATCAGACCGGCGTGCACCCTGAACGTGGCCACCTTTCATCCGCAGTGGCACACGAAATTTCCTCTGGGTCGGAAGTGCAACTTTTCCAGCGTTCTGGAGGTTGCACGAATCTTCTGTACTTGCCACCACATTTTCACTCACCATGTAAGAACTGGAACTGCGGCTTTCCGCAGTTTTTCAAAACACCACGAACTGTCAGAAGCGAGACATTCTTACTCCCACGTTGCCACACAAAATAAAGGGATGTGACCATGGGGAAAAGCTGTGTTAAAGCTACAATCACTTTCTGACGAATTTTCAGTCCCCAACGAGCAGCTTGCAAAAGCTGCAAAACGAGAGTGCCGAAGCATGCTGAGCACCATGTAATTCCCAAAAAGCATCACTTTCTCCAAGAAGCACAACACCGAATTCATATTTCCGAAAGCTTTCACTGCTTTCTTGGGAGAAAAGGTAAAAAGAGCCGACAGAATTCCTGCATGGGGCATTCGTGAGCAGACTAATCAATGCCTGGGAGCCAAGCACGGGACACGAGACTGCTGTCTGTCAAGAACAGTTAGGCTGGCGCTCCATCAGCTGCTGTCACCCAAGGATTGTGTGAGGCACTGATCAGCTGCACATGCCCCGCGCAGATCCTGCCCACGAGATGCGGCGATGCTGACCTTAATTGTTGCGTCAAGTGACGAGGACGGATGGCCCACCGTGGGACGGCCTGGCTTTCAACAACTCGCAAATTTCACCAAGGCGTGTGCAGCAAATGCCTCACCAATCAAAACCAAGGGACACACGAAGGTGACCAAAAAATATCGAAGATGTCACTTGTCACTTTCAAAAAGGAGCACGAAAGCGATATGAAGCTGACTGGAACACGCGACTCACGATTGGAGGAACAAATCTTCCAGCTCAAACTTTCAGCATCAAGCTGCTTCGACCAGCTACAAATTTAATTTCTGCAGACACGTCGAGATGCATTCATCACACTGTCAAGGCGCCCGCGTCATGCAGACACTGGTGCCACGCTGTGCTGAGAAAAGATTGTTTCGACGCAAGGAACCTGGTCTTCAAGGTTGTTTCCTGCTGCAACACCAACTTGCAAGCAACCATGCAAGTTTCTGCTTTTCGAAACTGCAGTGGTCACACACAATCTGCGACAGCTCTGTTCAGCTCTTTTGGTCGTATCTTGGGAATCAGTGTCGTCAAAACCAAAGGAACACCCAAGCGCGAACTGCGCTCGGTGTTGTCTGTCAAACGCGAAAGGTTCTCTGTTCAAGTTCTCATCAAGGGCTTGAATTCTGAAGTGAAACTTGATACATTCGCCTTTTCAGCATTCGCACCATTCACGAATGGATACGGAGCCCAAATCCACCCAGACCAGTCCCTCTTTGGTGTGACGGGGAGGAACATTTGGAATGGACGACACACCTTCGTATGACGACAATCTGGAGTCAAACCAGGGCCAAAACTGGATGCTGCAATAAACAACGCTCGACAGAGATGTTCCACAAATCAAAAAACTGGGAACATCACAGCTCCGGGTTGACACAATTATTCATGATCAGGAGACTCACACATGCACCGCTCGAACATCCATCTGAAGCCTTTCGCTGCCTTCCTGCTGAAAGCAAGAAACAAAAGACGGCAAGTGCAGTTCCCCTTTTCCTGTGTGTTGAATGTGTGATCACATTCAGACTCAAGAGTTCACACGACACACCCTCTCACAGTTAGAACAACATGGAATCAGCGTGTCTTTCTGAATTGCACCGTCGTGCTGTTTTCCTTCTTTTTCTTTTCTTCACACACACACACACAACAGGCCCTCGTTTGTTGTAGCACATGCAAACGAAAGAAGGTCTGTCCCTTTTCTCGCACATTCGATTTATTTTCTGCAGACAAATGAGGCAGCAAGTCCTTCAAGCTTCACAAAAGCGAACACTAAAACACAAGAAAAAATCTGTGAACAAATCAGCCAAAAGCAGAAGCAAGGATGTGACTTGAAATTCTCCTCCAAAACCTGACGCAAGTGCCGCTGGCAAAGGAAAATCGCTGAAGAGACTTTCCCGTGGAGCACAGTTTGGCATCCTAATTACGATAATATTCGCACGTTCAGTTCTAATCGCCATCAAACACAAAGCAGCTTGTGAAGAAGAACGGCACAGAGTTCCGAATTGTGTGGCAATCGCCTGCAAAGCCGCTTCAGACGACACGTCAAATTTCCACACAATTGAGTCCCAAGATATTCGACACGAACACTCAATTGCTCAAAAGGGATATGTCATTACTTCAAGGTGGTTTCAATACTGAACTTTGTTCCATCATGCTGTCTTTGAACTTCTGTCACCGATTCAGCTCACTCTGCTGGTGATAATTTCTTAATGAGGAACTTCAAAGACTCTTTCATTTATTAAGCGCAGACTGCACACGAGTAGAGTCTACGTATGTATGCGAACAAAAGAATGCAGAAAGCAGGTGAACAGCAGCCGGGTTTGAGCAAGGGGTCTCCAGAAGATTAACTCGGCGCGGTCCACGGCGATTGAGAATTCACCTTGTTGGTCACGAGCATCTTTCATCGCAATCTGTACACTGATTATGGCCCATTGTGTCCAGTGCTTTGAATTCTTGCCCTGCTGAAGTAAATTTCAATTCACCGATGAAGCTGTTTGCAGTTTCAAGGATCTCAAGGTGGATGGTTCAAACCACGACGTGTGAAAAGCGATTCAACAGCGAAGGACAGAAACAAGTTCGTTCACAACGAGGGAACAGTCTTCGATTTCTGGATTCAGTTATGTTTGTTGAGTGTCACTGATATGTTGTTGGTGCGTCCCAAAAAGGCTTTGGTTGTGGAGTGCAGAATCAAGTGAGCTCAAGGGTTGGAGGTTCAACGAACAGAAGCTAGGAATAACGAGGTTTTGTCCCCAATGAACTTCCCAACGCGATTTCTCCGGGAAAAAGTTATACAAAAGTGGTTTCTGCTGGATAAGAATCTTTTAGTGACACCAAGTTGTATGCTGTACATGGGCAGTGATCATGAGGTCCATGGGGCGGTTGAAAGGCTCTTGATAAATCACAAAATGGATTAAATTTTAGCACTTGAGCCAGAGCTTCCAAGAATGGATTGCCCAAGCTTTGGTCAATTACAGAAGCCACACTTGTGTCAACATCAGACACCAAGAAGGTCTAATTGCAGGCGGCGTTCAAGAGCACACAAGAGAAGACCCTTTGGGAAATCTGGAACATTCTACCTTCCAACGTAACATTTAACAACAGCTGTCAAGGATTCATCGACACCCCCAAAACAATACAAAAAAAAAACCTTCACGAACTTCCCACCAAAGGAGAGCCACGGACGGGACCGTGGCACTGTGCATGTATTCCTTGGGAGTACCAAAACGAAATTCCAAAAGCGCTCTGTCGAGCCTCTTCAAAACCACAACACGGCTGCACAACGAGTTCAGAATTTTGAGCACAGTGTCGTGTACGTAGATGCTGGTGTTTGTTTGAAAGTAAGAAAGAAGGTACACTGGAAATTTTGAGCAACTCGTAATCTTTGGGTCACAGCACCTGTGAAAACATGCCAGAAGTACGTTTGACTCAAAAAGACCACCACATGTTGCTCGTACGTATTTCAATTTTTCCACGACGTGTTTGGAACACTTCACGGAGATATCCCTTCCTGTGCACAGACAGCAAACAATGGACAGCAATCAAGACCACGCGAAACAAAATTGTGCGAGCCTTCTCCGGTTCTCCACACTGTCCACGTCGTAGACTACCAAAATCTAATTCTGATTGACGCCACACAAACGCAAAGCCACCCAACTCCATTGCCTCTCAAAAACCATCCACAGGGAAGACCTGGATTTGAGACAAAGCTGGAATTGTTCACTTTCAAGGGGCAATTGTGCACCGCAGACGGCGCAACCAGCCTTGTTGCACTAGTCAAGTTCTGCTGGTCTAGTTGTACTCGTACTGGTCCAGTTGCACTGGTCTGGTTGCATGGGGTCAGTTGCCCTGGCAGGGTTCGCTCTTGCCAGACCAATCAAAATTCCCTGACTGGCCCCCAAACAACAAAATTAAAGTCCATGATTCTTTCCAAACAACAATCCACTTTTGGAGTGAAAATAACCAACGTCGCCAACAAAAACGAAAAAGAAGGGTCTGTGAAGACTTCAAACTCCAAGCCACAATTCTGTTCTCACAGTTCTAGGTCAAGAACAAGAGACAAAGATCAACGAGCCCACAGCACTCCACACCAGCCATCGTGCTCACAACATACACTGCTCCAGCAAACAGTCCATGGCTGCCTGCCCACCAGGAACCATTGCTATATGCCAAACCAACTGTGATTGGGGTTGGGGGCAAAGTAACCAATTACGCATTATCTTCCCTGGGTGAAGTAATGAACCATTGTTTTGGGTGAAGCAACGTTTCCTGGCGTGCAGACAGGCAGGCCTGTTTGCTGGAACAATGCTTGTAAATGGAGTGATAGTTACCAACAGTAGCACAACTAGCAGAAGCGGCAGCAACAAAACATTCGTTCCTTTTTTGACGCACGGAACACCACCATCGTGACTGCTCTCAGCCTGCGGCTTGACGCCGTGGTTCAAAAACAATATCAACCGCAGGCGGCTGATCAAATCTTTTATTGAAAACTTTTCCCCTCATTTGAAACATTTTCCCCTGACTGAGGCTGAAAACCCCGTTTTCCCTTGATTTCCCTGACTGAAAAAAAGGCAAAATTTCCCCCGATTTCCATGATCGGTGGGAACCCTGCCAAGTTCCTGCAATACAAACACAGCGGTACAAACAAGAATGCTACGCATGAAAAGCGTGTGGTCCATATTTGCGGGGGGGGGGCGGAACTCAACGTGGCCCAAAAATGAAAAATGCTTAAAAAGGCCAAAAAATGATCCTGGCTCAGTTTCACCATGTTGAGTAACCCCCCCCCCCGGCAAATTCACAAATCTAAAGGTGATTACACGAAGATTGTGGTAACGACCCTTCGGGAGCACACGCTTAAAAATATGAAAAATTATTCCATCACATGGTGAGTAAAGCGAACGACACAACATGACTGATGAAGTCCACCAGTTTTTCTTTTGCAAAGAAAGCAACTTTTTGAAACAAAAGCGACCAAGCACAACGGAACAAAAATGTGACCCGCAGTCAATTTTCCTCCGAAAGCTGCCTCCCATTTCAACAGTCACTGCACAGGAACTGCAGGAAGATTTTCTTCAGATCAAACCAAAGGACTTACCTTTCCGAAGCTCCCTTTGCCAATCGCTCGCAGAATTTGAAAGTGGTCGAAGTTCACTGAAACAGAGATAGGCACCATCAGGTCGCGTGCGTGAGGCAACGAGAGATTCATGACGATGGCAACTGGTACGAACAGCTGCAAGGAAGGGGTGGACACCGTGGAGGTGGTGTCAACCTTGGCAAGCTCCTGACATCTTGCCAATCTTGGGATCGGGCCTGAATCCTGAGGTTGACACGGTTGTTTACAACAAGACCCAAGGAAAACCAGCTTCAAGATTACAAGGTTCATCGCATGCACATGAGTAAACCTTGCCATCGGCCCCTGGGTCTCGCGGTTATTTGAACTCATTCAGGACACTTGTTCAGATTGACTCTCCAGCACAAAGTATCTCTGAATCGCACCTCCGAAAACTCTTTTGACCTCGCAACTCCACCAGCAACCCTCTCACACCAGCAATTTGAATTGCAAATTAGTTCGGCTTGGGACAAAATGTTTCCACTATTTTTTCCAAAATATCACAAATCCTCACATGAACAACCATAGCTCTGTGATGCCTTCACCAATCTGCAAGATCTGATACCAAAATTATTCTCTCCACATGTACTTCATTGTTTTGATGGAGAAAATGCCACAAAAATAAACCCACTCCACATGTTTTGCACCATTTTGTTGCAGAATATATGCCACCAAAAAAATTCATTGAGTACAAAAAGGTCACATGGCAAAACCCTATTTTTCAGTAAAATACCCAAATTTGAATTCAATTCCCACCCCACTACCAATAAATGGTGCAAAATTTTGTTCAACACCTCAGGCATTTGTTGCAACCAATTCCCAAAATAACCCCACACACACACACACACACACACACACTTTTCTCTTCCACACCAAATATTTTTGCTGTTTTTTGTTTCAATCCCAAACCCCCTAAAATCTTAATTTCAGTTCCTGCAAACTACTGAACAAATCCATCATGGAAACAAAAATACCTACTTTAGATCTACTTCAAAGCAACTCCAATGCCAGAAAAAGTCATCAGTTGGCTCTTTGTCCAGAAAAATCGGCCTTAGTGTGTTCAGTTATGTCTCTCGTGAGCTCCCACCATGGGTGATGTCCAAGTCAATCACGTTTGTTCACACTGCAGTTTGTTCACCATTCACACTGAAGTTCACACCTCCACTCACACACCCCTTCTCTCTGTCGACACCGCTCTTCACGTTTGGCTTCTTGGAGATGGGACTGTGGTGGAGAAACTCGTGTTCGTATAACTGCTTTTCAATCTGTGCGTACAATAAACAGCGAAAGTGGGTAGGGGATACAGAGTCCACACGGCATAGACTCTATCCGTCAAAAGCTGACGGAAGCGAAACCAGAACCAGATTCTGCCAGAGACGGTTTCGGGTTTCTGAGTTCGGACAAGTGGTGAGTCAAGTCAAGGTCCCGAACACGTGCACTTGAGAAAAACACTCCAACCGCAGAAAGTGATGCACGTGCAGCAATCGAAACTCACGTTGACCTCTTACCTTCACCACTGGCATCGAAAGATGCCTTCCTGGTTGAATGGTTGGTGCCCATTGTGCAGCCTATTTTGACGTCTTTCCACTTGACAAGGAAACCCCGTTTCACCTCGCCAAAAGCGAAGCCAAACTTGGTCTCCTTTATTTCCACACAAGACAATAAAATGCCTCTATTCCAACACAAAAGCGAAACGGAAAGCTTTTCGCTTGACACTGCATGTTATAACTCTATATCCATTGCAGCAAGCAGAAAAACAGTGCGGAATCTACATGGAGCTTGCTGCTTGTCTGCTTTTGTCAGCTAACAGCTTCGGCGGGTGCGCGCAGCAGGTGCGCGACGACAACAAACCGACTTCCGCTCCAGATCCCGCTCTGTTTCTCCGTCTCCACGGCGACGCGCCGCTTGGTCGCCATCTCGCTGTGTTTTGGGGAGTTCATCTTATTGAAAAGCAATTATTGAGCTGTTCTACTGTGGCTGTTGTTGACGTAGATGGAGTCTATCAACATGCTGATCCAGAGTCAGCTTTGTTGAAACACGGATCTGGAGATTCTAGATCAAAATTAAAGATCTCAACAAGCTCAAAGATTTCGCTGGTGATGGAAGCCAACGAAATCGTGTCTTCCGAACTTGGATCTACTGACGGTGAAGACCGTGCACTGTCTGCAGACTTTGTGAAGAACAGCAATGATGCTTTTGACATCAATTTCCAACATGAGAAATCGGATGAAGAGTTGAAGCTCGAGGCTGGCGATTCCTATTCGTCGTCTGCAAAACAAACATGCACCACGTCGATCTCCTCTCGAGGAGCGCCGTCAGCTGACACGAAAAGGAGACAGGTAGAGTCCAGAAAATAACACGTGTAATCTTGATTTTTGCTCGGCCATTTCTGGTTGAAAATGAAATGACCAGAGACACCCTTGTCTCCTGGTTATGGATGTCTACTTCATTACGAAATGGTTCACACTGCAGGCTCAAGAGGCGACTGTGCAGCAGCGCGTCACACAAGTCAAACAGAACGGTGCTACAGAGATCGACCTCTGTCGACTTGGCATCAAGCGGATTCCAGAAGATCTGCTGGAGCTGAGGGAATTGAGGGTGAGATGGCGAGTTCTTTAATCAACTAGATTCTAGACAGTTCTGTGGCCAATTTAAACATGTTTTCTTTGTTTGTTCACGATATATTTTTTTGCATTGCGTCTCAAACCCCATGGCAGAGCCTGTCAGGGTACAAGGCAAACACAGACTCTCCAACGTCACAATCAAACCTCTCTTGACATTGGCCTTGGTCTCTTTTGCCCACAGTACTTGTATCTGGAAGGAAACGAGTTGGACTCACTGCCTGAAAACTTTTTCGATTGTTTGCCAGCACTACAGTGGTTGGACTTGCGTCAAAATTACCTGACCAGTATTCCCAGTGCATTCTTGGGTGAGTCCGTCCTGGCATTTTCGGAGGCGTTGCTGTCTGATGGAAGTTTACCGTGTTGATGTCTCACGCATGCTGCAGAAGAGTGATTCATTTGGGGAAACATGTCAATACTCGTCCTCTTGCAGGAAGACATCAGTCCCTCAGAAATGTGTTACTTGAAGGAAACCAGCTCAACACTTTACCCCTGGAACTTGGTAACGTCAAATTTGATCAAAAACAAAATGAACAGACAATACATGAATTTTACCATCGGCCGTGGAGTAAAATTGATCGCAAGTGAAGTGCACGGATCCTGTGCTGAAATGATTGACGATGACGTTTTCTCTTCCAGGTTTGATTCCCTCTTTGACCGGATTGAACATAGCCAACAATCCTCTGGAGTTTCCCCCGCCGTCTGTGGTGGAAGGAGGCGCGCGCTGTGTGCTCGATTTCCTCAAAGATCTGATCCGTGCCAAGAGTGACGCGCAAATGGGTTTGTTATTCCGCACGTTTTCGACAATTTCAACATTTGGGGCAAGAAAAACTGCTGCAAAGAGGACAAGCGTGAAAATGGAAAACCTGGCAATGAAACGCTTTCTCCTTGCGAGTTGAATGGCTTTGTGTTGCTGTTTTCAAGCACCCGAACTGGAAGACTTGAATATTAGTGGCCGCGAAACTGATGGAAGAGAAGATGTCGCAAGTGTGGAGACAAAGACAGATGAAATTTCTCGAATGTCCAGCGGTGTGACACTGAAGTCTTTGTCGGCGGCATCTGAACGCAAACCACTCTCTAGTCAGTCCGTCAAAAAGTAAGTTCGCAACAGATGCTGTATCACATCACTCCACTCTCTCAAGCACAACAAGAAAGGCTCGTGACGACGGCATAATTGATTCTTACTTCAGAAAGAAAACGGGCAAAGTGCCTGCTCAAAAGCTGCAGCCGCGCGAGGTTGTTGTGAATTGCTTCCCGGAGCCGCCGCCGGCCGAGCGAGTGGAGCAGCGCTACCGGGAGGAGCGACGCCTCGCGCGCCTCAGGGACCGCAACGACAAAACGGACACTGTCTTGCAGAAGCGCAGGTGCATTCACGAGCAGAACGTGATACGTCACTTCAGAACAACAAGCGCGGTCGTGAAAGGCTTGCCTAATTCGTTTGAAAATGTGCAATTCTTAAGAATGTTCTGACGCGTTGTGCTCCGTTTGATTTCTGCAGAGACACTGAGGCACTGAAAGACTGGAGGGGAGAAACTAAGAAGAAGCAGATCGCGAAATACAGAGAAGCACAAATGTACGGAGGGGCTAAAGGTTCGTCCAAGTGCAAAAAAAAAAAAAAAAGGAAACACCAAATCAAGTTCTCAGCAGGTCACAATAATTCTGCAGCTACTTTCTCCACACAGAGCCTGTGGATGTGGCCAAACAATCTCCGTTCGGCGTGTCCGAAGAAAACATGAAAGTGCTGAGCAACAAAGAGCGCATAGCAGTAAGGAAAGACAAAAATTTTGTGTTGCAAGACTTGATTGGTTCGTTGATATCCGTGCGTCCGTCCGTCCATCCGTCCGTCTGTCCGTTCGTCCGTCCATCCGTTCGTCCGTTCATCTGTCCGTCCATCCGTCCGTCCGCCTCTCTCTCTCTCTCTCTCTCTCTCTCTCTCTCTCTCTCTCTCTCTCTCGCACACACACAAACACACAACAAACGCACACACCCATATATACGCACTGCTCATCCACATTTCAGCAAGAAATTCGCGAGAAGCATGAGAAGATGCGTCGAGCTTTGTCTCCAGCTTCGCGACACAGACGGGAATTAGCCAGGTCTAAAGGAGTTTTGTGTTATACGTCCGCGTGTCATGATGATGTGTGCAGCGATTTGATCTCAGTTCACACATTTTTTATCTGCGGAGAAGGCACTTCCAAGAGGCTCACGGCTTCAACAAAGTTGTGTGTAGCCATCTTTGACTGAAATGCAGGTCAACTTGTACCTCGTATTTCAGAAAACAAAAGGAAAAGGAACTGGAGGTTCGGATTCGTGAACACACTCGTGGTATGCAGGAGCGTCGAAAGAAGAGTCAACACCTCACTCCGAAGCAGGAAATGCTGCTGGCACAGAGAGAACTTCAAGTGGTGAGTACAGAACCTGAGTCCTTCACCAGAAGTCTGGTGGTGAACAAATGCAGGATCATGCGCGTTGCCGTCATGGCTACGTTTCTGCCCCCCACTTTTGACTGAAGGGCCAAAAAGGTGTCACAATAACTCAGAACGACGGAATCAATGGAGTACCTGTGCTTGTTCGAACTTGACTTCGAGGCACAAACGACTGAAATTTGGCGCATATTTCTAAAGTTTCTGTCAGGACACAAGTTTTGCTTGAGCTCAACTTGGCTGTGGCACATCGATCCCCTCGCGTGCAATGAATGTCCCCAAACTTCATGTCTACATGTACAGGCAATCAGTCTTGGTTCTGTGCCTGTAATGTAAGTGGGCTCAGACAAAAAAGAGCTTGCAGAAGGAAAGATTTTCACTCATCCTGGAATGCATTGAAATATCATCTGCGTTGCAAACAGGGTGTGTTTGAGTTCAGTGATTGCACGTTGCATCCAATTGAAAACTAGACTTTCAAGTAGACAATCAGCCGCGGGCCACGTACATAGGCAGGACAGCACTTGTCCCAATCCACCAATGCCCCAGTCAGCAATGTGTCCGAGATACCGCTAACC
>JAAUXT010123659.1_pt1 | contig 25572 bp, 31 predicted proteins | sample 7278171 | NCBI WGS metagenome assembly JAAUXT01 (sample SAMN14350112, study PRJNA611818) | marine sediment metagenome | isolation source: surface marine sediment (1.8m) | place: French Polynesia: Moorea | collected 2018-08
CAACGGGGGGGGGGGACAACACAACCATGAAAAAAATAAAAGTTTTTTAAAATAGGATTTAAATGCCAAAAAAAACAATTTTCAGTACAGTTGAGGAACCCCCCCCCCTGGTTGAGTTGGGCCAACTCAACCAAAAGTGCACACACAGAGACTCTGTGTGACTACAACAAGCGCGCGTCCTATCGGTATTAAAAGTGTCAGGCATCGAGCTGCAAAGGCATGAGGCCATTCTGAGGCAGGAGTGTTCTCAGTGTAAATAAACTTTTGTCCAAGTCTCGGGGGAAGCAGCTGTTGCGGTTGAATTGTAATGCGCACACAGAATTTCCACGCATTTTGTGATAAAAGTGCACAGAACAGCAGCTGTTAACACAACGAGGAAACTCGCAGACCATGCACGGGAAAAACAAAACTGGATCGTGACCTGGATAGAAAGCAACGCGCTCACGGAGGGTTTGCTGGCCAGGCATCAGCACATGTTCCATACAATCATTTGTGTGATAACGTTTCATTTTCTCAGCCAGGGGGTGTTGGGCTTTAAAGAGAGGAGGGGGCTTTACTGATAGGACAGGAGCTATATGTTGTGTACTTGGCTCAAAGTTTTGCAAGTGTGTGTCTCACTCTCCCCAATCCCACCCTAGAAAATAGACTACTGGCCAAGTCCTTCCCCCTCCCCCGTGCCCACCAAACCCCTCCCCCTACAGTTGAGTCCCAATGGCCATTCCCCTCATGGTCAAGTCCCCCCCCCCTTGCTGCTCAGTCCCCTCTACCCCTGTAGCCAAGCCCCCCCCCCAAGTGTCAAACCCTCCTCAGATCAAATTTCATCCCACCCAAAAACAGATTAGTTGTGCATTTCGAAGTTGTCACAAGACCCATGAGGCCCGATGTTCCAGACAAACGAGACAGAACTTCTTCTCATTTTATGAGGAACAGAGTCCGTCTTCCACTCGCACAAAAGTTGCAAGAAAATAGTACCCCTCACAACCGAGACAAAACGTCCGTCTCTTTCCGAGTACAGCTGATTGCATGGTCTTTGGATCTTTCTTTCACGCCCACCGGTAGATCTATCTGCCAGGGAAAAAAATTGAATTCTGTTTGGAGGAATGAACACGAGAGTAGACAACACGGTCTGCTCACCTGGAAATCCTGAGGTTTGTCAGAGAGCTGGCCTTTGAGTTTGCGACCCGACATTCGCTTTCGTTTCTTCTTCTTCTTTTTCTTTTTCCCACCAGGAGCGTCGGTTGCGTCCTCTCCCTCCTCGTCCAGATCTTCATCTTCGTCCTCTTCTTCATCTGCAACACGAACAGCAGGGTCAGTCTTCGTCCCCTTCACATCAGCAATTTGCGTTCAGCTGGAGTCTGTTTTCACCAGTGTTACAGGAGTGTCGAGCAAGATAATTTGGTGTCGAACTGATCCAAAACATTCCAGCCGAACACATTGTGTATTGCCCAAACACCGCACGAGGTTTTCTCTGCATTTCTTGAGCATCGACTGTGTTCACCCGACAGTTGAATGATCGACACCTTCAACCTTCACGATGCTGAAAAAGGGGCACGTTTCTCGACACAACCCTCGTTCGTTCTCCTGAAAGGTACCTAGATGAGAGCTGACGGTACACGAGGCACCGTTTGGTGATGTGGACGGCATTCGAGTTGCGCGCTGAGGCGAGAGATGAAGTTGAAAAGCGATCAGAAAACCTGACAAAAGTTTACAATACAGCGACGCAAATTTGTGCTTCAGGAAAGCAACAGGCACAAAAATTTGCACAAGTACGAGCGATCAAAAACGCATGCACGGTGCCAGCTGAGAAGCAGAGCTTGTCCTCAAAGCTGATCTCGTGAATTCCGAACCTGTTCGACTGGTGACATCATCCGGAAGCCCCATATCCGTGAACACTTTGGGTCAGACCTGTTGTGTCGATATCCTTTTCAATATTTTTTTTCGAAAACCAGGGAACTGTGATAAGACCAGCAGCAAAATGCCAAATGGAACTTTCAGATCAACTGCACAGCTGCTTCTCTTAATTTATCATTTACTTCAAAGTGTATCAATTACATCTCCGTCCAATAGACTTTTGCGGCACGCAGCCTCCAACTGTTTCGAATGCGGAAACAATACTTTCGTTCTGCAGTCAGAATGGTCCCTTTTTCAGTTTGTCTACTTCATCGGATCCACTTGCAGGAACTGTTTTCTCAAACAACTCTCAAACTTACTTTGTGTGTCTTCAATGACTTCTTCCACCTGAGCTTTCTTCGCTGCTTTTGCAAGTTTAGTCCCTGGTTTCACTGTCCTGGTATCCATCGCTCCACTTCCGAGAGTGACCATACACACCGTGTCAAGTTGGCTCCCGTTTGGACTGCGCTCACGGCAAAGCGAAGTGTCCTTCAGATCTCATCCTCAAGCTTTATGAGGCCGCCAAGACTGAGAGTAGGAGGAAGGACGAGCACTTGATTTGTTCTTTAGTGCCGGCTGTTTGTAAAGAGACAGCTTTTCACACGTGCCCTGTTGAATTAATATGCACTGTGAATCATGAAACTCAACTGTCTCAACATGACTGCCACATGCCAAAAGTGCAGAGATCAATTTTCAATCACAAAGACGGGTTTATCCACAATCAGACATCTTTCCTGCGCGTTCAACCTGACTGCATTCAAATTCACCGACTCGATGTGACCCCAATGGTACTTTTTCTTCGCTCAAGTCAGTCGAGCACACGTCTCAGATGATGTAAATCTACATTCCTGGAAGATGCTATCAAAATCCACCAATGAAAGTTGAAAGCAAAGACTGTGTGACCAAGAACGGGTGAAGCTCATCTGTCGATAAGGTGGATGAATTGGTCATACATTTCACAGCTGCATAGCTGTAATTCCCATATACATGCAACACTCGGCATTATCATTTGGGCATCTATTTAAAGACACAAGTTATTTTACAGGGCAACTGTTCAAATTAGGTAGGAAATCGATATTTCACGTTGTCATGGAAACCACAGCACTGGGTACTCAAGCAATGGGTGTGGAGACTGGCTTCCACAGCCCCGGAAGTCATTTTCTTGCCACATTTCTGGAACATCAAGCATCCGCGGAGACGAACGCTTTAAACGACACTTCGCGTGTTGTCATCGCATCTCCGACCGAGACCTTGAGAGTTTGGTGTGGCAGTTGTCCAGTCCACGCACAATTTTGTGCTCTTCTTTTTTGTTTTGATCAAGCAGCCCTTGGCCATTTTTGGTCAAACAGGCGGGGGGGGGGGAGGCAACGTTTTACAAAGAATTTGTCTCAATGCCCATCACCGACACACTTTTTCCCCTTTCCAAAATGCAAAATTCACAAGAAGTACAAAAAAGTTTACACGCTCAACTTTGTGCGCGACCGAAAAGATTTGAAACAAAGATGAACAAATGGTAGAACACACGTATGCCTGTCGATGTCTACTTTTCGTTTGCAACTCACCCTTCCCCACGCGCACTTTGACCTGACTTTTGCCAGGGTCAACGGTCCGAGCAGCCGGCGCAGATTCGGACTGCGCTGATTTCAAAGCAGCATTCAACAACAGAAATGAGTCAATTCGGGTTTCTGCAACAGTGAGTTTTGCAACTGGTGATTTCAAGAATGTTCACGCGTGCTGTTCTCTCGAAGCATTGGCGCTGGCGTGTATGATCAGCACACGCCGGATGCGGGCAAAATAGCTGTCGCGAGCGTCACTCACCGTCGTCGCCCTGCGGCACCTCGACGGTGCGCGCCCGACTGACGGCTCCCGGCGGCGCTTGGTAGGAGATCTGCGCGTTCACCACGCACTGAAAACACAGGAACGGTGAACGATGCGCGGAAATACATTGTGCCGACACTGAGACGTGGTTGACGAGGCTCTATTTTTGGGGAAAAAAGGTGCGTCTTGTAAACGGAACTGTACGGCAAGCGCAAACACACGTGTGTGTGTGTGTGTGTGTGTGTGTGTGTGTGTGTGTGTGTGTGTGTGTGTGTGTGTGTGTTGCTTGCATGTTGGTGAACGAACTGGGACTTCGAATTGTTTTTGGCACTTCTCACCGTTGTTGGTCTTTGGTTTGCGTCTGTGAGCTCAAGACTAAGTTTCTGCGACTTGGCTCCCTTGACGAAGTCTTTAAGTGACACGGTACACTGGCCCAGCAGCCTGAAAACAAAACATTTTTGTTTTAATTTGTACAGTACGATCGAGCACACCCCTTTGGGGAGAATGATTGTCCAGCTATCCACAGTTCAATGTCCTCGAACAAAGTTTCCTCCTCGAGTCCTGAGCCAACTTTCCTGGAACGTTGGTACTGGTCGTACACATTGTGACAACAGGTGCAGTTTGTGCTGACATCTGAATCTTGCCACTCGCCCTCGAGCTGCATCCAATGTACAATGATTCAACGACTGTTGGATGCATCTCGCTCGTAACCTGGGGGTGACGTGATGTGTTCTGGCTGCCAACGTTACAGTACTTCACGATACAGCCGTTCCTCACGAGCTCAACGCCCACATTTTTGCGAGGATGTTGGACACAAGTCGAAAGTTCAAAGTTGTTTCTTTGGTTTTTCTTTGACTAAATTTCGGACTTTCTGAGTTTTTATTTCCAGTTTTTGGAAATGTTCTTGTTGCTTTCCAATCTAACTTTCTGAGCGTGAATGATCTGCCACAATCTTGAACACCATGCACTCCGCTTCAAGTGTACGGTTTCTTCCTGTGTCCGTTTGTGAAAGGCAAACTCGTTTTCCACAAATGTCTTCAGTTTCCACAAAAGCAACTTCAACGTCTTGTGGCCCTGATAGATTTGCACATTCAAAGTGTCAAACGAGTATTAATTATCACAAATGAATTACGGTTAATACGGAAATATTTATGGACGTGCACAATTATCAGCTCTGGAGTCCCTGTAATTACGATCTCGTTTCAAAACAGCTCGCTTGTTATCCGACTTTGGCCCACATAATCACATCACTCACAAAAATGTACTGTCAATTGCGTGACCCTTCGCCATGTAGCCTCAACATGGCAACAAATTTACCGCACAACGTGGGGCGAGCGAGTAAACAGATCTTTGAGTGAAGCAGAGAGGTACAACATGAAACATAAAATATTGAACATTGTGGAGTGAAGTCAAAGACTGAAGCCACACACAAAGTGTCAACACCACTCCTTGCGCAGTTTGAACGTCGCCTCCAGGAGTGTCTTGTGCATGAAAAAGTATGGTGGTTTTCATGATATTGCCATTTTTATGACATGAGACTGAAATTATCCAAGTCCCAGCTGGCCACTGGTGCTCCAAAGCCTAAAACTCTTCAGCTGCCAGACTCCAACTGAGCCCACAGCCCAGAGCCCAATTTTGCAAACAGGGATGGGGGGGTGTCCATGAGCCCAACATTTTTCCAAGTCCAACTTGTAGTCCAAACCCCGAGTCCCAGTTTTGCAAATGGGTGGGGGGAGGGGGGTTCTGTCCACACTTTTTGCCACCTATCGTGATTGCATAACACACGCCCATGCCACTTCGTGCTCCGGCGTGTGCAGAAACAAGCACTCCGAGGACTAAAATGGTACACCCGAACCACCTACGAGTACTCACAGGGCTCAAGTTTATCACGCATCGCAACTGCTGTGACTGCAATTGAATTTCGAAGGCACACAGAAGGATCTGTCGGAACAAAATATGCGGCAAACAAATCAGCTCCAGGAGCCAATTTTGCACATTCCAAGAAATGCATGAACCCAAAATGCGAGTGCCCGATCCTTCGCAGGTCACTGAGTCAGCGAAAGGCAAACAATGTTCTCCACCCACCAGCAGTCGAGACACGAAGTTCTGACCAAATGCCGCCGGGGAATTCACACAATGATTTCACGCACTTCCGCTGCGCAGCACGAAGCCTTGCGAGCAACAAGCAACTTCCCGAAATCAATCTCAGACAATCAATGTTGTTCGTTCACCGAAAGTACCCGAAGATGTCAGCGATGGAAAGAGGTTGACAAATTGATTGCAGGAGAAAAGAGCACTGTCCCAACAACAAACGGTTCATTTTCTGCGCTTTCCAAAGAAATCAAGTCCCGAAGTTCTTGTAAAAGTACAAATAGTGACTTTTGGAAACAAAACGTCGATCAAAATCAATGCATTACCACTTGTTCCTGGAGTGCCATGTAAACACTTGAAGGCCTCACAAGGGCCCATTCAGTTTCGCGAATGATTCCTATCAAGTGCCAGCAAACAACTCTCATCACAAGTTGATTTATCCCGACGACTATCAACAGTTGCCTTTCATGGGGCGAGAAACTGGCGCAACCAACGATCCCAGGAAATATTCACTTCATTGGTTTGGACAACCTCGATGATGATGAACCCCTTCGAGATCGTTGAGAACAAATACTGAGGGAATCTCATAAGTATCCGTTTATGTCTCGTGTCTTGCGAATGGATTTTTCCACAGAAACAATGTTTTGCTTCGCACACAAAGAAACAATAACTGGCATCAGTAGGAACACTCGCCGGACCGAAATCCATCAGTTTCGATGTTACCGTCTTTGGATGTTTTACTTGACCTGTGAGATTGCCCATGCGAGCAAGGGGGGGGGGTGTCCACAGACTATCTAAACTCCCCCCCGCCCCAGTCACAGGACATCTTGACCTGTGGTGTGTGACCCAGCCACAGGCTATCTAAAAATTCAGTCTCACAGGCCATCTGAACATTTGACTGTCCAAATTTATGTGACATGTGAGGGTGGTGGTGGTCCCGAAAACCTGGTACACACACATCGCCAGAAAACACTCGCGCCTCACGGCGAGTGTAAAAACAATAGACAAAATGATGCTCTGTCCATGATCGAATGTGCACTTGTCGCACCACGAATTTATTTTCATCGCGGCTGGAGCCCAAGACGGAATATTTGCTGGTTGTTTTTGGGTTCGACTTCCAAGCATTGCACCACAGTCGGGATACATTTTTCTTTCAACCCCCCCCCCCCCGTAAAAGAAAAAACAACTTCACATTTCCTGAGTGAACAAGACTTCCAAGCAGACCATCAGCCGCGCTCCACTTCCCTCGTTCACAAACAAACTTGTGTCTGACTGAGAGGCCTTGACAGGACTTCACCAAACGAGAATGCTCCTGGCATTGTGTCGCGTTGAGTTGCCTCCGTATGTTCTGAGTCCAACATTCAGTTTCCGTGACGTTGTGACTGGGGGGGGGGTGAGGGTGTCATACAGGTTTCTTTCCAACCAGTGGTGAAAATTTGCCTCAGTCCAAAACTCCAACCTTCAACTTTTCGATTACATTGTGAGACGGGGGTCACACAGGTTTCTTTCTCAGGGGGTCACACAGGTTTCTTTCTCAGGAGTGACATGGGTTTCTTTCTCAGGGGGTCACACAGGTTTTTTTCTCTGGAGGTGATTCTGTGCACAGTGGCACCATAATCCCAAAGTTGAGTTCCCCCCCCCCCCAAACTCAACTTGCCCATGACATACACCAATACAGGGGCAAAGCAATGTCAGTTGGAAGCTGATTGTGATGGGTGCTTGAAGGTTGTGAAAATCTTTCCCAACATTGATGTCAAAAACTGGCACAAAAAGTGCGACTCAGCACGCAATGCTTTTTTGCGGTAGCCTGGCCTGGGTAAGTTGCCCAGATGGTCGCAGGGGCAACGAGACAAAACAGAATTCACTTGACACTCCCTGTGACAATCAAATCACAAGACGAATTCTTGGGAATTGCTTACCTGTTCCTGCCGACCATCTCCCAGTCCTTGAGCAACACTTTGAGTTCATCGCCGGCTTTCAACGGTGCTGTACCCAGGTCAAACGCCAATTTCTGAAAACGAAGGAGAAACTGCAATTTTCAGGAAGCCCTTCTCTGTGGTCTTGCCGCGGGACCCTCGGACCGTAAGATAAACCGGACAATGCGCATTCAAAGCTGTTTCATGTTGAGGAGTAAATCTCAGCCGAGAGGAAGAGGTCAAAAGTTGCAGGAAAGAAAGTGTGTTCGTGACAACTTTGACCACAGCAGACAATTCATGCATTGGACAACGTGAAGTGTTCACAATCGTGCTTGTGCAAACCGCATTTTGAATTTATGCACTGCACCTGTCAAAAGGTACCCTTTCAGGTCTTTATCTGAGTAATGGGCCTTGGATGTTCTGTTGTCCGCCTTCTGAACAAATGACAATTGATTAGAATTACGCACAATCAATAGATAATTGCTTCAACACCTGACAGTGTTTGGTCTGGTTGTGTGGAGCGCACCATGCGGAGGACCTGTTTGAGCAGCTTTGTCTAATTCGAGCCTTCAAAGGCTCGAGCCTTCAACGGAACTTCCGGAAACAAAACTTCTTTTTCCAGTCAAGTTGGACGAGGTCAGCTTCGTGTGCGACGATTTTTCGTCCGAACGAGACACGAACAAGTCTACTGTCACAGAACCTCTTGCAGGAGGTCGCATCGTGGGAGAAATGGGATCTCACACTGTGCAAAAAAGGTTCCTGTTCAACCACACAACTCCTTTCGCGAGCAAAGGTCTCGAAAAGTCATTGTGTGATTGGAGAGGAACCATGTTGGCACAGTGCGAGATCCCCGTCTGAGTCTTCTTTGTTGCCAAAAGGTGCAAGCGAACTGTACAAGGTTTTGGTAGGTGGGCCCTCACGCCGCGACACTGGCTCGAGTCCCGTTGGCATCCCTCCTGTTCATGTTAATTTGTATCAAAGAATTTTGTGCCAGTTGTATCTTCATTTCACATTCGTGTTTGGTTTGCCTCATTCCCTCCACTTTTCAAAGGGCAAAGGAATGTTACCTTGACCCTTCAGGCATTGTTTGAAAGCAAGTAACATGCACGAGACTTCAAGTGCGAGTATTGATTGCTTTCTTCTGTGGAAAACAATAAAATCAATGATGAGCGCTGAATGGAAACAGCTGCAACCATCTTGTCGCGAATTCACCCAAAGAATTCTGAACCTAAGAATTCTGAACCCACTGTCCCGTCGAACATCGCCAGCTGAGGCTGCCCCACCCCACCAGCTGCTGGCGACGTTGCAGACACCGCCAGTTGGCGGTTTGGCCAACGTACGAGGACGTACGAGTACCAGGGGATTCAGTTTTGTCTTTCGCGATGTCGGTCATTCCACCCAGGTGCACTGACCTTGGTCAGTCGTTTGCTTGTGTCTTGACATCGGCACTTGGTCACAGAATCGCCGTCAACTCGAAAACATGCAAATATCTCAAAAGACAGAAGTGAACGCTTCCTCGTATCTCGTAAATGTGTCCGGAAACAAGTTGATCGCTCTTGCTCGGACTTCGTCACGTGAATCGCCGATGACCGTATGACATTCCGATCAAGGCAAAAAGAAAGCGTTCAGTCAACAAACGCCGACTTCAGCACTTCCCATTTGCAAGCAGGGGGGGGGGGTCTTGCTGGCCACTGGCCTGAAATTCCACATTTGCTCCAAAGTGAGGGGGCGGGGATCTCATCAACCTGAAATTTGTATCCACTTTTGCACAGCCAGCCAAAGCTCGATTCACGGCAAGGGGTCTCGCTGGTCTGAAGTTTTCCCCAGTCCAACTTTTGCTCCAGAACCTTTGTTCTTTTCGTGGGGTGGGTGTGTCTCACTGACCTAAATTTGTCTGAATCCAACGTTTGATCCACGACCTCTTCTATGCCCACTCTATCATGGTGAAGAACAGCAAAAATAGCCATTTGTACACTTTACAACGCAGACGGAACTGCCAATGCCACCAATGTACGCTTTGACCATGAAAGGGGCGGGGGTAACTCACTCAGCCTGAACCCCCACAAGACACCATTTCTGAGTTGTGATTTTGTGTAATGGGTACACAACTGAACAGATAGTGAACACTAGTTCAGTTCATGAGTGTGTTTAGACCCAGCACTACTGGGATGATCATACCACAAGCCAACTGCATGATGCAACTCAGTGGCAATAGCACGGGTTTTAAACCTTGTGCCAACACCAGCTTAGGGCCAGTTCCCATGGATACTTTGATACTGTTTGTGACAATCGCTATTTATTGCTGTGTGTGTGTGTGTTTTTTTAGTCATGTAAAGCACGACTTATTATATACTGGAAGTATATCTAGGGACGATTCTTGTCTTCCTCAAGTGCATTCTGTTGCTAGGCACCAGCCAGTCAGTTTGTTTCCTCACACAGCTGCTTGCATGTGATTGGCTGCAGAATTTCAAATTGGCTGCACAATTGCATAATAGTGCATAATAATGCACACTAAGTGCGCACACATGTGATTGGTTGCTTCCAGTATATACAGCACCATGTGGTGCTTTTCATATTGTCAGTATGTGTCTGTCTGCAACATGTGATGCTGAGGGACCCCCCCCCCATGAGTATTTATGCCAGGTTCAGGGCCAGAATGCGTATATGCATTTTGATTGGCTGAAAGGCTTTGACAGGCCTGGGAAACAGTATAAGTATCATTTGTGTGCTGGCAGCTGAGGAGGCAATATCTCATTTGAGCTCTCAAGTGAGAGTAGCCATTTTGGTTTTCTTATGTAGGGGCAGCCATTATACCTGGGAGCTGCCATTTTGTTTTGTGGCTCTACAGCTCTATTATGGATATCAGATTATACGGATATAGGGCTGCTACGGATTTCTTCATCTACAGCTTGAGCGACAAGTGACCTGAAAGTCATCTCATTTGAGATATGAAGGTTTATGTTCAACAAAACTCATCTACATCATAGTGTTTGAGGAACACTGAATTATCTCTTGGGTCAATCCATCAAAGCTTTGGTTGGAACTTGGAGCTTGAGAAGAAGCAATAACATAACCTGGAGGTTCTACCAAGGACTTTTTGCAAGTAGAGAATGGTCATTCAACTCATCAAGGTTGGATATTGAGTTGAGAACACCCAACAGAAACAGAAGCTCAACAGAGACACCTTGCAATTGAGCGCAGGGACTTGACACTTGCAAATTGTTATGAAACAGTGTGATGATACTGTTTGGATGACCACAATGATTTGATGGTCTCAGACCCAAGAATACAATGGCATACTGCTGATGTAGAATGAACAACAATGCAAAGAAAATGAATGGTGCAAGGGAGCAGACCTGAAACCACCCTGAAGATCACTGAAGGGAATTTGCATCAGATTCACAAGAAAGGCCTCAATTTCCACCAAGACCAGAAGTGCACTTGTCATCTATGCTAAAAATGGCAATAAATACATTCCACACCAAGTTCCAAATGTTTTCCTCGATTTGCCAAAGCTGCAGAAACAAGCATAAGGAGGAAGTGACTTGAGCCTCTGTCTGTAAAAACCTGTTTTCTAGCTGGTGTACATGTCTACACAAGAACTCAAACCCCATGAGCACCTTGACGGATCAAGGCTCATGTGGTTGCACAACATTGAGCAGTATGTGCCACATTGGAAAATCCCAGACCAGCAAGTTGAGAAGAGACTTTGCGTGGCAGTCACCAAACATTTGTCCCCAAGACAATTTGTCATTGCACCTTCCTGGCATCAAGTACAACCCAAATGAATGATTGTATGAAGCCAGGAAGCCAACCCTTCTGACAAGAACCTGTTCGGAGGTCCATGGTGTGCCATTGCCCTTTACTCCCATGACCACACATGTCAGTCACTGATACTAGGTACAAGTCCTGTCTCACAAAGTAGATGACTCCAGGCCATGGTATCTGGACAGAGCAACCTGATGAGAAAAAGCCTTTTGTGAAAAATGCAGACTTGATGGTACAAGAAAAGAGTGCACTTCTGATTGAGGACCATAAACATACACCTTTCAGGGGGAATAGTCACCAGTGGGAGCTGATGATACATTCAGGTTGAGATCCATCACCCAAGGGGGAGGCTAAAACTGCACCAGGTAGGTTTGACCAAAACAGAAGAAAGTACAAGTCACACAGAAGAGGCAGAACTTGAAGAGTTCCAGCCACCCAACATACGGTCTCCACCCATACACTCTGGTAACAAGGACAAGAGCAATGCCTCCCTGATGCAGGGACACAAGTCATGGATTGGAGTTGTAGACTCGAGACCTGATGGCTCATCAAGTCGGGACGGTGAACGATCAGTCTTTGAGCTTGAGCAATCTTATCAGAGGCCAAGAAGCACAACTAGACTGACTGAGGAAGAACACTTCAACACACCACCACCAGAGGAAACCTTGGCCCCAACAGCGCAAAGCTGAGAACAAGAACATGAAGAGCTGTGTTGAGGGATTTTCTGGAACCAGCGGATCTAATGCCATACAAACCCACACTGTTCAATCCAGCTGTCACAGATTGACGCGATTCCCAGAACAAAGATTCATATGTTTGCCACAACCAGGTCCCAGTAAAAGGCCAGCCATGCCCATGCCTACCCATTTCAAGAACCACCGGTACTGATCACCCAGGAAGGTTAGAGGTCAAAAGTTTGTTCACGGAGCTTTTTGAAAGACAAGTGCCTGACCAGGACAACAGTCAGCCAACACCATGAGGGAACCGAGGCCTTGATGGGAACCTTCAGGCATGGCTAGATCAACCCCAATTACAACAACTGCAGAATCAGGGCCAGATCCCACATGGGGAGGTCTCTATATCACTGGTTGGCAGAAGGGAAAGTCTTTTAGCTGAAAGAACAAAACCAAGCTGACAACCCAAATGGCCAAAATGATGATTCAGTTCGTTCACATTTGGATGAAGAGTCCAAAGACAAAGACCATGAACTTGTGGACTCAGGTGCATGGAGCTGAAAGAAGGGACGCCAACCTATTTGTGGCAGAAGTTGCTATCCTACTTGCCAGACGCACAGCCCTTCGTAATCGGCATGTGAAACGAAAAGTTGAACTGAACAACCCGAGCGATCAACATGTCTCCATGATTCTTCGCCCCAAAAAAAAAAAGACCAAACCATCCCACGGAAACTCGTATCACATCTTTCGGTCGTGTTCCAGGTTGTTCGGAACAGTTAGAATGTACGAGTCGTCCGCTCGTACGAGGGATCAAAATGCACTTTTTCTCCGTTGCATGGTGACACTGAGACTGCAGAGCGTGCCTCAAGAACTGTTCTTGTCATACGAAGTGTGGTTCTTCATGAAGAGGGAACTGCTCTGACCAGCTTTGCAGACGAAAAAGTCACGGACTTTGTACAACTTGGAAATGACATGGTCACGATACTAAATAACTGCTCCTGTGAACATGCATATGTGCGTTGGTAGCAGTTTGCACAAAAAAAGGAATTTCCTGAGACTGTGCCAAAAGCGCTCAGCCACATTCTCCTTTTGAGCACACACACACTTTTTTGTGGGGGTGATGCACGAATGTACTCATTCATGTACGAGAACCGTAGTTTCATACGACAGACATCGGACAGTGTCAACGCATTCAACATCACGATCGTTTTTCGCGTAAACATTGAGCAAGCCATTGTTTTCGGAATTTGGGTCAAGACTTCAGACCTTTTCATCCAATTCCAATCACACACATGTGGAGGTGTCCTTCAACAAAAAGTTTCTCCATGAATCAGTTCGATCTGCGAGGGTGATTTCTCTTCCACGTGATGACGAGTTGACCGCGATTCTGAGACCAAATGCCAATGTTGAATTGCTCAAACATAGGCAAAGAACCAATCAAGGTCAGCGCACTTGGGTGAAATCGCTGGACTTTGCCACTGGATGCAAACATCAGGAAAGCCAGAACGAAATCCACCCTCGAGCGTGTAACGATTGCAAATTGAGGTGTCATACGAGTGCATGCGTGTGTGCATGCAAATGCCCCCCTCCTCCCCCCAAAACATTTCTGGCCACATTCCACGCTTCGATGGTTGATGCAAATTGTTTCCATGCACGTTTGCAACACGGTTAAGTGGAGATGGGCCGGCTGTCAAAACACATGCAAGAGTATGAGAAGAACACTGTACCTGATTGAAAACAGGATCCAATTCTCCTTTCACAACTTCAGTCTTCTGGCTCTTTCCTGAAAGAAACCCAGCAAACACTCGTTTAGAGTGTTGGCAAGACAGGATCGTACCCAATTCGCGTGCTTTCCTTTCTCCAAAATGTAAATCCACTGCAACTCGAGTCTCAGACGACTAACTTTTCCGCAATTTTCACTCACCCTGAAACTCCACTGTTATGTACGGATCTGTCTTCCCAAATGTCTCAACATTAGGAACTTTGGTGGCGTTCGCCACAAACACCTCCAAAGAACCCATGTTGTTGTCAAAATGAACTCAATTCCAAAACTTCACTGCAGGTTCAGCCTCCATTGTCCATTTTCAACTTTTCTCGCCGATGCCGAACTTCTCCGATTTAAGGCCCGAGTCAAGACTAAACCACACGTCTTCTAGTATCAGTTATGAATTTATAAAACAGCAAAGAAATAGAAATGTTGGCGAATAATTTTTGAGAAATATTTTTTAGAGAATAAAGCTAATCAGTTCTGCTTGCATCATCGAATGTTTGGTGATTTTCTGAGCCAAGTGTGTGGACATTTCTCTGGCAGGACGTGTTCTATTTGTGGCGCGTTTCTCACAGATGTCGCCGTCGAACGAAGCAGCAGACGACAGCAGAGGAGGGAAAAAGTTGATGATTCGAAATTCGTGAACAGGATAAGTTTGATTTGCTTTTGACCTGATTGAATCTCAGGAAGAGGGATGACCAAGCCAAACTCGACGGCAGTAAACGTGGCGGAGTTGGAGAGGCTTATCCATGAGCTGGGTGTGTGCGAGAAGTGTTTGCATCTGGCGATGCCTGTTGTTCACCCGTAGATCTAGAATCTCGAGGGAGGGGGTAGGGGAAATAGACAGACTCAACGAACGTATGCCGTTCAATTTGCGAATCGGAGAAAGACAATTGGAACTTAGATAGAAACAGAAACGTAAAACACGATGTCATGCCGAGTGGAACGTCAACACAAGATCTAGACTGCTCGGAAGTGTCGTCTTGCATGTTTCTTCAGTCACAATCCATGATCTTCGCAGAAAATGAAAACAAACAGTTCGACAAAGAAATCAGGAAGGAAGAGCAGATGCTGGCAGGTACGTGTTGTGAAGCTGTTATGAAAACATTTTATTCTGCTTGTGCACCGGGATCTCCACCTCAGGCATCGGAACAGGAATTGACAGTCGTGCAGACACAATCATGGGAGTTGGCCAGGTGGAGATTGACAGGTTTTGAATTCACACTGACGAGTCTGTGTGGTTCATTTCACCAGCTGAGCCAAACAAAAAAAAAACAACAACAAAACACTGAATTTGCACACATTACCAACAGCTGACCATCGAGTCGAACAGCATCAGAGACTTCCTTCACATTGACGCAAGCGGAACCGGTGTGCTATCCTTGCTTTGTTTCGTGGTCGGGTGATCGCAGCTGCAGAGAAGAAGAAAGGCGAATGCCAGTTGGAGGCAGAACAACTGCAGAGGGAGACAGATCTCCTGGACCAAGCGTACAAGGATCACGACCAGCAGCTCTCGCACAACCAGACTGTGCTTGAAAGGTTTGCACACACTCTGCATGTGTCTCTCAAACACGCAAATATTGTGTGTAAGTTTGGCATTTGACGGAAGTAAAATCGCTGGTTTTCCAGTCTTCGAAAAACGAGTCAAGACCTGAGCGATCGGGAGGAGTCGCTTTGTTGCGAGGTGCGCGACCAGCAACTCAAGTGCTCAGCTGAAGGGTAACAGTTTGTTTCTGCTGGTGAACAAACGCTGCGTTAAATGTTTTGATTCGGTTGTGGTGCTTCGCATCTGTGTGGTATTGGAAAGGAGAACAGCGTCCAGAGTTGCTTTGTTTTGTGAAAATTTCGTTGCAGTGAAGAATGGTCCAAGCATTTGAAGCATTACAAAGCAGTAGAGGAAAACTACACACAGACGTACGAAGAACTAAGTGATGTACAAGAACTGCGCAAAGCACAGGTCAGTTGTCTTCTCTGGGGGAAAAACAAAGCTCCAAAAAGGGTGGGTTTTGGACGTGTACCAGTGTTCTTTGTTCAAATTGTTAAACCGTGTCTTTTCTGGTCAGACAAACGCGAAGGAGAAAGAAAACGAATTGTCTGCCATGCAGCAGAAAATCAGGGAAATTAAAGACGAGGTTGCCGGAATTTCAGCAGCAGGCAAGTGACCTGGTCTTTTCGACATGTTCGTCGGCTTTGTAGTGTCCTCGTTTCACCTTCAATTTGTGTGCATTCCTTTGCATTCTGTATTCAGAGGATGGAGAGTTTATGATCTACTACGACACGGAACAATTCTCATCAAAAGTGTATCCTTTCCATGTTCAGTTAAATTTGAAGTGCAACTCACGGCACAAGTTTGTGAATGTGTACACCGCAAATTGAACGAATGGAGACGATGTTTTGTCGTGTCCCTCGATTTGTACCTTTTGCACGCGAGTGCAGACTTGACTTCAGTCTGAGTGCTGAAATGGAACTCGAGAACGGGAAGCTGAAGACAAATGCGGAGGGTACTCGTGATGAAATAAACGAAATTGAAAAGGAAATTGCGAGTTTGGAGACAGAGGTCATCAGCATAAGACAGGTTGGAAACACTACGCTTTCTGCCCGCGTTTTTATTTTGTGTTGTAAGAATGTCCTGTCACACAACACGGTCGCCACGCAATTGCTTTGAATTCGATGTCCACTTCAGTGGCCCGGGCCCCTTCTGTCTGAAACAAACATCACACGACTGATTGTACAAATGCAACCTCTGTGCATGTGTGCACGTTGCAACGAGACCCTGTCAAGTGTCTTGTTGATTTTCACCGTGCAGCAAGAACGCAGCAAGGAGGAAGAACGTCAGAAGGCTGCTGAAGAAGCTCAGAGCCGTGAGGAAGAAGAACGACAGAATATGGAAAGAAAAATGAAGCAGATTCAACAGGAGAAAGAAGAGCAGATGAAAGTTGACGCAGAAAGGGCAGCACTGGAACAGGCGACGGTGATGACTTTTCGTTACAATTGATTCATTCAGTGCTTCGTCAACATGTTGCAAGCGCCTTCGTGAATGGACTTTACTCGTCTGCTGCGAGGCAAGTTGAAACTCGCGTGATCGTCGTTTTGCGGCACCGTGCACAACCCTAAACCGTTTGCGTTTCTATCGTAGAAATCCTTGCACTTGTCATCTCAACGCCCGTGCCAAGATAACCAGGTTCCCTTCGCGCCAAGGTTTGGTTTTCTGAAGGTGCTTGTTGATGACATTTTGGAAATCATTTTCCTTTTTGGAGGCCGCCGTTTTGGCTGTTTCAGTTTCATTCCGCATCCAAACAACTTTTTTGCATTCTCTGGCAGTCCTGCGTGCATCTTGATGTTTTCTGTCGTCCAACGACCATCGTGTTTTCTTGTCTTGTCGATGGCTGCAGGTCAACAAATGTGCCAGCAACCAAGCCTCTGACATTCAACTACAGCTACAGCTACAAGAAGCCAGTTGTCGGCATCGATGAACAGGTTTAGCTGGCTGACCTTGTGTTTGTTGTTAACTCGCTTGGTATCGGCAAATGAGCTACCGGTGTCCTTCGAGTCTTTTTATTATTGAAACGTAGAAGCTGTCCTGAAAATATGGCAAGATTTCTTTCGAAGTGGGGGGACAATGAAGCACCCCTCCCCCGGGTTACCAAATAATTGTTCTGAAAAGTTTTGGTCCCGTGGACGGCTCTCAGGTTGAGTGTCAGATTAGAGTGTACCTAATTATTTTTGTTTCTTGTGCTTGGAGCTTGGAACCTCTTTGCGGGAGTGGAATTTCAAAGTCTCCACGTTGTACAACCATCGACACCAAATTGACTTGCAGAAGAACAGTGGTGAAATCGACTGTCACCAGGAGAGTCAAACCTGCACAGCAGCACAGAAGAGTCCAACTGCATCCCAAACAGCTGTCGAACCGGTATTGGTCAAGAAAACTCTTGCTGGTGCATGGTCGGGGGTCAATATGTTTTGCAAGTGAACTATCTCAGACATGGTCACCACACACGTGCTGGTGAACGCCAGCGGCGCCACAATGTTTCGGCTTGGGCCAAAGCTCGTATTTCCGCAGGTTGTAGCATGTGGGACGCAGCCCTTCTTGAGAGAGTCAGAGTCAGACGCACTGGACAGAAGCGTGGAGTCATGTATGTACTTGAAACTTTCGCTTGGTCCGTTCGTGTGTGATTTATTTGTGAGAGTGACCGGTGGCTGTACACAAGCAGTCATCGGAGAGGGTATTTTTTTTCAACCACCTTTCTCTTGGGTCACTGATCCCTGATGCTCCGAATAGCTGCTGCATATTCATGTTCAAAGGAATATCTAAACTTCTGAAATTCCCTATTTTTGGGGCACACAGCAAGTGCAACTATGCCCGGCTGCCGCGACCACCAAAACCAAACCGACACAACTGAAATTTGAAAAAAAGAATAACGATTTCCGACTTCGAGCTGTGAAAAAGTTGCAGAGTGGTTCACATTCTGTAGCAGTAGATGCAGGCAGAATCGTTTTGTTAAGTTTGGCCAGATTCCTATGCCTTTGTGTAAAATGACAAATTACCAATGGCACCAACTTTTGAAGCTCCGGGGTGTCAGGAAATGGACATCACGGGTAGGTTTCGTTTCGTTTTGCAAGAGTTCATTCTGTCAGGTCGCGGTTTGTGTTTCTACAACTCAGTGGTGACAACAAGATACCTGGACATTGTTGCAGAAATGGGTGTTCACCACCTCGAAGCGTTCTTCAATCACGCGACTCTTTCTGGACCAAAGGTCTCGAAAAGTTGTGTGATTTCACAGGAATATTTTGTTTTTGGTCAGAGAACCCTGTCTTCTTCCAGAACACCACAACTGTCACAGCGTGATGCTTTTTCTGGGTATGGGGGAGGGCTGGGTTTGTGCGTCGAAGTTGTTCGAGATCAAAAGGCTAATTTCAGACAGGCAGAATGTCTGTTTGATGACGCCCTTCGCTGCATGCACAGTGCACATGCAGTTACGTTCTTCCTGCAGACGATGATGGCACTGGTTGTCAGACGCCGGAGCCAGACGCAACCAGGGCCGTTTTGGTGCAAACACCCGAGAACATCACGGAGGAGCGAACTCAAGGTACGGCTGTGTCAGGACGACTTCCAGAGAGCATTTCACCCGCTTCAGAGCGCGTGAACAGTGTTTTGATCTGAATGACAGGTTCTTCTCGAAGGCGGACCAAGCATCAGACCTGGACAGTGGAGCTGTTGGGGTGTTGCGAGAGACCTGATCTCGCAACACCCCAACAGCTCCCCAACAGAGTTGATGTGCTCTTTCCGATCTTCTGACGGTTGCGGTGGAGATTTGCTGCTTGAAAACGCGCCTCTGAATCCACACGCAGATGCTTTGAGCCCCTTTGACATCAACAAACATCGAGAACGAGTGGCTGCTATCCAGCAGAAATCTCCAGGTGTTCCCGATTTTGCCTTCGGCATGAGAGACTTGTCGGCGATCACCATTGCAAGTGTGGACAGAGTATGAGAACACCTATTGCATCAGTTTATTGTGTTTGGGTTAACTTTATTGTTGCGGTTGAAAGCATTGATTGATCATGAAACGGCCAGACAATCAACATGCCTGTGAAATGCACGCGTAGACTGCATCGAACAGGTGTGCCGGTACACCTTCCTCCCCACAAAAATAAAACTGGTGGAGACACTTGCCCTGGACACACACACACACACACACACACACACACACACACACCACAACAGGAAAAATTGCTGAGGGAGGCAGGAACCAATTGCTTGGGCTCTGAAGGGGACTGACCACAAGACCTCTTGTCATCGAGCAGCAGCACCAATTGTTGTTTTCAGGTTTACCCTGAGAGACCGATCTTCATGAGTCCATCGGACCAAATGATCACGTCGACGAAAGAGACAACACCAAACCAGTTGTCTCCTCCGAAGCAGACTTCTGCCAAACCCATGTCTCCGCCTCCAGTTCCATCCCCGCCGAAGCAGCCTTCCGTGAAGCAGGCCTCGCCACCCGCTCCGCCGCCTCCGAGCAGCGTGCCGGCCGGCGACTCGGCCATGGAGATGTTCAGCGCAGCCGGCGACGGGAACATGTTCGGCGCAGCGACAAAGATGGATGCGATGAGCATCTTCGGATCGTTCGACTCTCCGAAAGGTGAGAACATTTCGTCGGGTATTTTTATGAGCCGTTTGCGCTGTTTTTGTTTTGGGTCTGTATGTATCTGTCCACGGGCTGGACAGAATCCGGGTTACCCCCCTCCCAATGTTGGACTTTGTCATTTTGGTTGGGCTTGCACTGCAGTTGCAGACTTGGTTGGACACGAACTACAAGTGGCTTATGACCTGCTTGAAAGTCTACTTGTTTAGTTTGTATTCCCCCACGAAATCCTGTTTAGTTTGTTTTCTGGACTTTGCCGTGGACTCTGATCGCTGAGATTCTGGTGCCTGTGTTTTGTTTTGAACAAAAATTGCAAAGAATGTTTTGACCCTTTTTCCTTTTCATTGCGACATCATTCTGCAATGGTTGAACATGGCCTCGTCTCCCGGTCTGCACTTCAGAAGGCAGCTGCAGCGCAGAGGCGCCGTTCAGTTTCGCAGTCAACAGTCCGCCACAAGACGCGCAGTCGAATCCCTTTGGAATGTTCGTCAGTGGAAACGAACCCAACTTGGGCGGGGGCGGCAACGCTTTCGACATGTTTGGCGGGAGCGCCGACGACTCTGCGAGTGACGACCGGGACGGAGGCTTCTTCAGCTTCGGCGGGTCGTCAGAGAAGTCCAGTTCTGGCGGTGGGTTCAGCATGTTCTGAAACCACCTTGTGGGCAGCTGCCATCGGACTTGTGCCTGAACGTCCGTGTTGTCGTTCGTTGCAACGAAAAATAGTCTTGATTTTGAAGGTCTTGTTGCTGATGAATGGTTGGTAGTTTGGTGTCGAAATCAGTCCATTCAGCTGGGATCCACGGCTCACTTTTGTTCGCTGTGTGGCCTTCTGAAGTTCCGTGTGAAAGCCGTTGACATTGCGCTACTCTGCAGAGCATTCTTTCGATGCGAAAAATGGAGACGCGCAAGTGTCTTGTTTCCAACGTCTGTTTATTTCGGAATTTATGGTTCATGAGCATTGAAAATAAAATCTACAGAATCCAATCTGATCTACCGGTGTTTTGTCTTTTCTCGCACGCAAAATTTTCGGTAACTTGTGACTGATTCAAAAAAGTCTTGGCAGTTTTGATCGAAACGAAGGTTCTTACATTTTCCGTAGTTTGCAGAACACGAGCAATGTCCACAATGGTGCACAACCAAAGAAACTTACATTGGTCTTTCCCTCCCTTGGAAAGACGAGATCACAGATTGAGCGTTAGTCTGATCACTGTTTCGGTTCCAGTTCACAAATACACATGAAACAAAGGAAGGAAATTTTCACACAACACGAAATCTCACTTAAAAAATACAAAAACTGGAAAACGTCTCACTGCTGAAAAATACAGAACTGGAAAAAGAGAGCACTTGGTAGGGTAGACACGCGCTGACCCATAAACACGGACACACAAACCAAGCTGGCAACACGGCCCTCGTTCACGTTTGGCATCCAAGCAGCAATGTTTCCAGAGCAAAATGCGAGTCTAAAACCTCGGAAAACGAGCAGAGCATTGAACCTAGGTGTGTCACCACAATGAAAGGTCAGCGCACACCTTCGGAAAATGGCAAGCGCCGACCAAAGAGAACGAAACGTTGTTCGCACAAACTTCGGGAACGTTGGGCGTGTTTTTCCCCCAACATTACTTGACCAAGGTTGGGGTTGCGATCTGTTGGGCCAGGGAATTTGAGTCCCGCCTTTCGAATGTTGAGGAGAGGGACTCCCCGCAAACGCCCTCCCCCCGAAATTTGAAATCCAACAATATTGTGACACGTTCAATGGCACTGGAAGAGTCCACAGACGCCAGTTGTGTACAGCAACACGCGCCGATGCTTGTGTAAATTGGCACGTGCAAAATGATTGATTGACCTGAAGATGCGGAACATCACTTTAGAAAATCACCACTTCTGTCAATCGTGCGGTATCACACAAAACATCACAGATTATGTTTGACTTGGCAGTCTGAAATCATCAGGAAGACAAAGTTTCCACACAATCGAACACGACTGTTGATTACCCATACCAAAACTTTATAAGCCTGGAGAAATGATATTTTGACACACTCGACCTTTTCACCTGCAAAACAAGCAAACCCACACACCTTTCAACCACAAACACCCCACACGAAACCAAACTTTCAACTCATTTTTATGGTTTTGCATAAGATGACGAAACATTATTTGTGGACACTATTCTCCTTTCAATCGTTCGCTGAAGTCTTTCTGGTACTTTTGCTTGAACGATTCCTTTGGTTTGTCACGCTTGAGTGCTCCGTCCCTGCAAAACCAGTGTTACACAGTGTCACTACCAAACTGTGACAACAACAGCTGCGCCGGGGCAGGATTTGGCCAGGAGGGAAAACCGAATTTGAAGGTGCAAAATTCATCTGCTGTAAAAATTCATATCGGGAAGGGGGGGGGGCACAGTTCTCCCAAATTCGCTCGTGCACATCTGCACAACGTTTTATCAAGTGCATGAGAGCGGTGCTGTCCCAGCAAGCCAAACCATCACCACCAGCTGTAGCACAAGAAGGTGCAACAAAACCAGCTTCGTGACAAACTGGAGCTTTTGACTCCAAGTGTTCTGGTAAAATGTTCTTCTTGCTTCCCTGCACCTTCTGACCTTCCGGTGGGGAAACACGACAGTATTTTTGACTTGACACTTACCATTCCAAGTCAACAAGACCTCCCTGTTCTGCAATCAGAGATTTCACTCTGTTGGCAAACTGTATTGCCGTCTCTCCTTCCTGAAAAGCGTAAAGTGTGCACATTTTTCATCCGGTCACGAAGTGTGCTCTTGTCATCACGAATAACAGACTGGGCAAGGCGGCAGCACGAGAAATATTGGTGACACTCACCCGCTGCTTCTCTGGTGGCAGATACCAGACATCACACACAAGGGCCCAACTTGTGAGCATCAGGAGAATATGAGTGACGAAGTTCTCTTTGCTGCTGTTCCAAAATGCATCAGCGAATCTGGGATCGTACTGCAAAATGTGTTGAAGTCGTTTCCTTCATTGTGAACAGGAGTGCATGCATCGCGTCACGGCTGCCTGTTTATAGACTTCACGCTGCCATCCAGACATGCACAGTTGCACAGCAGGCATACCTTTATGGCCACAGGGTACACAGTAGCACCAATTTCAAAGCTGCCTTTCTTGAACATCATGATCGACGTGTTGTTTACACAGGTGCCTGCAACAAACAAATGGCGAACGATAAAATGACACGAAGACCCCCAACAATGTCGTCGAGGCTTGTGAAAGCTCTCAGGACAGAAACATACCTTCGGGAAAAATTAAAATTGGCAACTTGGTTTCGTCGGACGTGTGTTCTTTCAGCCTGCAAAAATAACGGGGAACCTTCGGTCAAGATACGTTCGACAAAACATTGTACGCTTTGTCGCATCTCAGAGCAAGGCTTTCGTCAAGCAACTGTGTTCAGGCAAAAATCAGGAATTGTGCACATTCTTTTCAATTTTTCACAATCTGCGACATTCCAGTCAAGCTTGTGGTCCATGTGACCACAAGTGGTCTTCTTGTTTGTTTTTTCACAACAGAACCACTTCAACGCCTGTGCGTGTTATCTCAGAGGAAAAGTGTCTGTGATCGAAAGTTCATGAGATAACAAAGCTACCTGCGAGCCACGGCAAGTCTGTCGCTGGCTTCAGCGCGCTGGAACCACACATGAGAGGAGGCGCGATTCAGGGCTCTCTCCATGATCCCGAAAAATCCGCCCTGCTCCTGACCCACCTGCAACACAGCAATGAACATCCGTGGAGTTGAGTGCGCTGAACAGCAGCTGTGCTACAACAGCGCCCGTCGGAACAGGCTTCAATGTGCTTTAGCAGAAGCGTGGACACTGTTCACCGCAGCAGCAGCTCACCATGGCGTACGTGTTGTCGCAGCCCAAAATCACGACGTCGATTGGCGACGTATGGTTCGCCACGCAGATCCCTCCACCGCGAGCCTTGTTCTCTCTGCGTAGCAAAGGATGCACAACTTCAACAACGAAACTGGTCGCTCCCACTATTAGAACAGCGGTATTGGTGAGCTGACCAAACAAGAAGTGAACGGATAACAACCAAGTCTGTTGCCTGTTTGCTAATTGCCATGACGAGACTGCCATGACGAGACCTCACAAAGAAGCATAAAGAGACCTCTGATCAAAGTTGTTTTGGTGCGAGTCTCTCAGAGTGAACGTACTTGTTGTGAAAGTTGACGACAGCGGACAGGCCTCGTGCCATGATGCGGAAGGATGTCATACTCAGTTGATCGTAGTACCTCCTCTTCTTCCTGCAAAGTTGGAATTGTGTTGACTCTGACAACCAGACACAAAATTCTGATTGGTTTGAACGGTAAAACACTCAGGAGGCAGAGCTGCACTCACTCTCCCTCCGGCATGACTCCCACCAGTGCGGTGCCGATGATAAGCAGCAGGATACCCGTGATGGCCAAAATGAACCTGGAGTGAAAAAACGACACCAACAGCTTTGAGGACAACGACAAAGGACCAATCTCGACACAACAGTTTGTCGCCCAGCCGTTGCCAGGTTTCAAGAACTTTGACAAAGAAATTTACATCACGGTGCTCTCTGACCCGACTCACCGAAATGGAAGCAGTATGATGTAACGGAGAATAAAACCAACCGCCCACAAGAAAGTCAGCTTCACACTGCAAGGGACAAGAGGTGATTCAACAGAATTTGGGGTGTCAGCGTTGCTCCCGGGGCGTTTCGTAAATGAATACTTGTTCAATTTTGCAAGTGAAAAAGCCGGCCATTGACAGTTTTGACACAAATCACAAACCAGCTAACAGCAAACATCTAGAGTTGTCAAATAAAATCTGTCCACAAAAGATCATGTCATTTGATAATGTCACGTGCGAGCGTCTTTTTCCCAACCAGCTTGTCTCTTGGAAAAGCACCAGTCTATCACACTTTTAGGAATCAGGAAAATGGACGCAGTTTTGGGTGCACACGCTGACACTAAACTCCGTGCACGTGTGACGCAAACTTCGTGTTCTGAACGTCCTTTTGGATGCACGTGCTCGGGAGAAACAGCAACAAGAACACTTAGCAGTGTAGACACACGCCAATTTGTCACTGCGGTCTGAAAAGTGGCCACGTAATACACGTCAAGCAAAAGGTGGCGAGAGAATGCATGTCAAGTAAAAAGCAGCCACAGAACATATGTCAAACGAAAAGTAGCTACAGAATATACATCAAGTGAAAACATGTCAAATTTGGGAAATTTTTCAAAGTCCCAGACCTGAGGCCTAAAAATTTCAAAAATTTTTGAGGTCAGATCTGCATCTCCCGTGAAATTTCCTGATTGGGGGGCGGGGTACTAGCCTGAAGTGTTTTTGAGTCACAGACCCAAGCCTGAAAATTTCAAAATTTAACTCCTAGACCTGAGCTAAAAGACATCAAAAATATTTTTGAGGTCAGATTTGCATTTCCCATGAAATTTCCTTACAGGGGGAGGGGGTTGTCTAGGCCCAAAATTTTATAAGTGCAACATTTGCTCCAGAGC
>JAAUXT010042520.1_pt1 | contig 25566 bp, 16 predicted proteins | sample 7278171 | NCBI WGS metagenome assembly JAAUXT01 (sample SAMN14350112, study PRJNA611818) | marine sediment metagenome | isolation source: surface marine sediment (1.8m) | place: French Polynesia: Moorea | collected 2018-08
ATGCATTGACGCTCAGCATCAGAACTTGGACAGAAGTACGCCACTCAAAATTATCCTAGTCAAGGCACCCCAATTTGCAAGTTGCACGGCCCTAGCATAAAACCTCGCACGAGGACAGGACTGAGCTTCAAACAGGGGATGATTGCAGAGTGGGATCAGACCTTCACACGCACCGTGTACTCCGTATCATTTTGTAGATCATGCACAAGTGTCCCCACAGATACTTGTTGTGTGCTGTGTTTACACGTACAGATCAGTGTCCCAGTTCAAAAGTTTGATGCTCGAAAGGTCACTCTTCAACACAAGCTCAATTTGGTGTTGTGCAATTGAGAGGCAATGTTTGATTCGTCCACCAGTAGAGTGTGTGCGGAAACGAACAAGTTTTACAACTTGTGCAAGTGGGGAAGAAAGATGATGTCAACCTAGCTGAGATCAAAACAACACGATCAGTTCACCTCAGGGAGAGGTAAGTGGACAAAGTCCTGGTTTTCCAGGTCAGCCGTGAGTTTTCATTCTGTTGCTGAGTCAACACGTTGCTCAAACTTTAGGCTAAATATGTGATGTGACCCAGGTGGTACAAAGCAGGGACGGGGTATTCAAATTTGTTCTGGGGTGCAGGGGCCCGTGGGCCGGTCCGCTCTTGTGCTCTCTCTGGTCTGGTTAAATGCGTCGGTGATTTGATCAAAACCCACCTTCTTCCCTCAGACGATGGCGTGGCACCGGAAGACGGTGCTCAAGTACGTGTCGCTGGCGGTCGGCTGTCTGTGCACCGTCGCCGGCGGCTCGATCGCCGCCATCAATGCGTATTCGTCCGATCTGCGCGACACCTTCAACCTGACGCAGTCGCAAGGTGCGCAGCCGCGCAGCAGGGCCACGGGGCACGTTCAGCAGGCCGACTGAACACACACACACACACACACACACACACACACACATGTCAAATTTCATCTCCATTAGCAAAAACCAACATGCACGTGCAATACTTCCGGAGATCAGGCACAATTTAAAGTGTCATTTTGGTGTTTCAACCTTGCAAGGAGAGCATGTCAAGCGCACATGTCTCTTTGAACCTGCATAAAAATTTCAAGCAAGTTTGTCAGCACAGTCATGCATTTGTGCGAAAACTCGATTGACTTCTCTCACGGAAGAGAAGATGCAAATTGTCTGGGAATGATTGCTGTCTTTTCCAAAGCACAGACCCTTGAACTCGTGCATCCTTCACTGCGTGCTGGTGCTGTGTCCTTGGTCCTTCCCAGGAAGGACTTGAGTCTGCACACAGAGGCAATGATTCAGAGGGCCCCGACTCCTACCATGCTCCTTGCGCTCCGTTACAGTGTCGCTGATCATGGCAATGGGGAACCTGGGCTATTCGACGGTGATCGCGCCCGGCATGTTCCTCGAACGCTTCGGCGCCGTCTGGACCTCGGTGCTCGGACTTGTCCTCGGCTGCTCCTCCAACTTCGGCGTCGCCTTCGGAATCAAGTACAACACTTGGTTCACGCACAACTTTTGGGCCATACTGGTCCTGACTCTGTTTCTGGGTTCGTATCCAGGGCCACAGGCTCCTGCACTCCCACAACAAGTTTCATTCCAGTCAGGGTCAAGTGTTCCAACACCCATGTCCTCTTTGGACCTGGGGTCGGCCCTCTCTTCAAATGCTTGCTCGGTCTATGTCGTGGTCCAGGAGACCTGCACCGCCCCGCAAAGGCGTTGGTTCGTGCGACACGCGAATCGTTTTTGAAACGATGAAAGAATGAAGAAAACAAGTCAAACTTGGGCCCGGGCTCCTCAGGCGGCCAGAGTCCCTTTAAGGGCACAATTTCTGGATCCGCCGCTGGTCTCTGCAAACTCTTGAATTTGTATGAAACAAACTTGGGTGACCCATTTCCTGCGCCAGCCTGTCATGAGCAGCTGCTTTCTGATGCCGCGAGGACATTCTGCATGTTGTTGAAATGAAAGCCTGTTTCAATTACACGTCAGAAAAAATACTCGAAACTGCACAAAACAGGAACCAAAAATCAGTTTTGGAAGGCAAAATCAGGGACGCGAACAGTCGTCAGGTCGATTCGTTTCAGTTGCTTGATTTGACCAACTGCCAGGGAATATGAATTGAAAGTTCCCATTGTTCTCAGTGCTTGCTTTTCTCAGGACTCCAGTCACAGCCCAAACCTCCATCTAGCGTTGAATTTTTGAAGTTGATGTTTTTTCCAAGGGTCAGGCCCCAACCTTGGGACTGGTCGGGTTCGTCCGTCTGGTCTCTTTTCCCACATGTGGAGTTTTAATATGTGAATGTTTTCAATTTTTGCAGGGTTCGGCTCGAGTTTTCTCTTCACGAACGCGCTGGTGACGAACACGCTCAACTTCACCATCATGCGGCGCGGCCGGGTCGTCGGGCTACTCAGCGCGTTCTTCTGGGCCGGAAGCAGCATCTTCAGCGCCATCTACGTCGGTGTCTACAACACGGACCCGAGCGAGCGCGGCGACCTCCAGGGCTACTTCTTCATGGGAGCCACGTGTTTCGCCGTGGTGTCGATTCTCTCCCTCATCTTCACGCGGCAGTACCCGATCACACACGACGTGGAGACCTACATCAAGCAGTACGAGGACGAGGAGACCAAATTGGTGGACAAGAAAATCGAAGAAGCTGAGTTGCTGGCAACTGGAAGTCACAAAACCACAGCGAAAGAGACAAAGGACAGTGAGAGGGAGATGGAGAGATCTGTCCACGTGCTGGAGCTGTCCACACACACGCAGCGCACCATCATGAGCAGATACCTCCCGAACCTCTCCTACGGGGACCTGTCGTTCCTCGAGCTGACGCTTAACGTGGATTTCCATTTGATCTTCTGGCCCTGCGTGTTGTGCCAAGCAATTCAGTTCACGGTCATCTTCAACATGTCCACGTACTTCGAGTCCTTTGACATGATGGATCAAATAGGTGCGTGGATTCCTTGTCCAGATGTGAATATTCGGTTTGGTCAGTGGGGCTGGACTTCTTTGGCCGATTCCAACAGGCAAAATCGAAAACACTGTTGACCCAGTTCCGTCAACAGTCACTGACTTCGAAAGTCCCCCACTCGAAATTGCCACAAGCACGTTCCGCCTCCAAACACTTTCTCGCTTTTATCCCACGGATACCCCCTGCAGATGCAGAATTGATGCCTGCAGGTGTGGGGTCGACCGAGATGCTTCATGGGTTGGACCCCACGGGTTGAGACAAAGAGCAATAACTTTACCAAGGAGCATTTGATTGTGCTTGGGTCAAAGGGCGAATCCTACTCTCTGCATCTCTGGCCGTTCTTGTCGTCCTCTTCAGGGTTTGTGACGGTGGGTGGCCCCATGGTCGGGTCGCTGTCCAAGTTCGCGGGCGGACTCATGTCGGACCTGACGCTGCTGAAGCTGCCGCGGGTCTGGCTCATCACCATCACCAACCTGTGTCAGGCGGCCGTGCTCACGCTGTGCGTGTTCGCCGCTGACGTCCCAGCCATCACCATCGTGCTCGCCGTCGTTCACTACATCGGTGAGACTCCAGGGTGCTAGAGGCGGATCCAGGGTTTGGTGTGAAGGGAATGCGATCCTCGGGGGCTGTGATCCAAACTAAGAAACAGAGGGGTGAGGCTATTTCGAAAAGCGTGTGGTTGTGCAGGTGGGTGAGACGCCTCCTTGATCCGCCCACAGACAACGGGGGGGGGGGGAGGCAAACAAGAAGTCATTTTGTCACGGATAAAACACAATGACGAAGCATCTCACTCTCTCTCCCAATGTCCGCCAGTGCATGGATTCCGCGGCCAGTTCCATCACAGTGCAGCTGGGCCTCAATACCACTTCCACTGGACATTTGTTGGGCAAATTAGTGTCAGGAGCTCCAGATATTCGCTGTCTGTTCTTCACTTTCCTCGGTTCCTTGTGCACATGCAGAATTCCTTTTCCTTTTTATCGGTGTACTTTTCTGATCTGAACTCCCTTTGCGAGGGCTTCACTTGCACTGACGAGAACCTTTTTTGGGTCTGAAATGTATCGATTCCTTGTGAGGCTTCGTTGAGAGTTTTACCCACCAATTACATTTGAGTTTTACTGACGGATCCGCGAAACATCTGGCTTTTTTGTGAAACCTGCTGCAGAAACGCACATTCTGTTTCAACTTGAAGCACACGTGAACTGTAAAGAACTGGCCATTTTGAACAGTTCGTTTTCCTCAACCAATTTCAAAAGCCACCGACGGCTGTTTATGCACAAATGGACTGTTTCCCCAGTTTCTGCAGAGCGTTTGAGAAATGCGTGTCTCGGCACCTGACTCCCATACCGCACCGGCTCTCCACATTGATTGCGTATTCACACCCAGCCCTCTGGGGTGTCTTTTTGCAGCCGTCGGAACCCAGATGAGCGTGGTTCCGGCGTTAGTGGGAGATCTGTATGGCGTGAAGCACTTCGGCCGGAACTGGGGAGCCGTTTCGTTTGTGAACGCCGCCGCCGCCTCCATTTTCCAGGTAAAAAGCTCCACAAATGGTCGAAGCGTGGGGTCTGCTGGGACGTCAAAAGCCCAGTGTGTGTTGACCGACGGAACAGAAGAAACCCAATGCTGTGTTGTTCTGCAATTTGCTTTTGTTTGCAGTGCTAAATTTGCCACATCAGAAGTGGTTCCCTGGCTCAGAATTCTTTCTGTGTTCTTGCGCCAAACTTCAGAATTTGTTTTCGAAAATGAAACATTTTGGGCAGCTGACAGCGTAAAAGTCCCGTAAAAAATACTACACATCCATTTGGGGCGGGGTTCAACGGGTCCAAAGTCAACGGGTCCAAAGTGCACTGATCGCGCAGATGATCGGGGTTTGCTTTCCTGCCATGGGCGATTCTTTGATCCTTTTTTCAGGTGATGATGGGGGTTCTGTACGATAAGGAGACGTTGCCTGGCGACACGGTGTGCCATGGCAACCACTGCTTCCAGACGACGTTCATCGTGTTCAGCGCGTGCGCGCTGCTCAGCGTCGGCCTCGACTTCGCGCTGTTCCGCAGACACTGGGACAAGTACAAGAGACACTGGAGGGACGCCGGTCAGACGGACGACACCGCGTCCCTTGTCGGGTGCAAGAGCACACAGACCACAGAAACACACACCTAACCCTGAAAGTTTTCGCTGAAAAAAGAAGAAGACCTGTCAGTGTTCTGTCAAGAGACCTGTTTGCTTGTGCACTCGTCAAGAAGGGTTGGTTGGGGTTGGACTGGGTTGGGTTGTTGATTGGGTTGGTTGGGGTCGGGTGCAGTTGTGGAAGGAGGCTGGAGTCTCCTTCTCACACACAGAGGGGAAAGTGCAGACCACGCCACACGAGGTATCTGTTCTCCCGCCGTTCTATTGACCAGTTGATGAACGCTCGGTGAGGAATACCGCACTCGAGCATTCCCACAACTGCACGAATGCGGGCCTCCCACACATGCGCAGCGCAATTGAAGCGTTTTCCTGGAAGTGAGCGTCCCTGTTTGCGCACACTCTGTGCCCTGTGCTTTACGAGCGTCGTTCAACGCTCGGATCCATAGATCCCAGAGAAATGGCTCTGGCCCGTCGCCCTACCCGTCCCATCACTCACGTTTTTCTTTGTTTCACCAAATTGAACACCTCGCACTTGCATCCTGAAAAAGACCGTCGTACACAGAGCAATCGAGTGGAAGGAATTTCTCCCGCATCCGTGTCAATTGCGCAGGACAGACTGAATTGAAACCCGCGAAAGTGGTGGATCCCAGAGGCCGCAGGCATGAACACAGGGGGCTCCTGGGACTCGGGGCCCCCTGACACGTGGGAAAATGGCAAGGGTGAAATCAGCCCCAAGAGTCGGCGCCCCCGTGATGAGATTCTGGATCCATCACTGGGTCCTCAAGGTCTCGGCCCCTCGGGGCCCCTCTGACCTGAACAAAGACCGGAAATTTGTGCATGAAGCGTGCTTTGTTATATTTGGCCTTGTCCCTTTGTTCGGAGTTGAGCACAACCCTTGGGAGTTGGGACCCTACACCGCATACTGGGTCCGCCCCTGCGCGACCGTGAGAGATGCGATTGGACACATGTTCAGAAGGCGCGCGTTGTTCCTCGGTCCCGGGCTGCACGAGTCAATACGAACAGCTTCAGCTGAGCAGCTGCGGTGGATCCGGCCGAGCCTCATTGCGCCACGCTCCACCCCGAGCCTCGCAGCGTTCCAGCCGTTCGTGAACAGAAACAACTGCCAATCGGGATTGGGACACAAAACATACAACGAATGGCCAGTGTTGCACAGCGGATATATTTCATTCAGCAGGGACAGTGAATGGTGAGTAGGCTTCACACACAGCGCAGTGACTTGACAGTGTCGTTGCATGCAGGTCAATTGGGCAGTTTTCGCAGTGCTCATCTGGATCGAGGTGCGCCCGCAGCTCACGCCAGCGCCACTCGTAGTCACATCCTCACCTCGCCCAGGCAACATTTTAAGTCGCGGTCTTCACCAGCTGGTCGACGAAGTGCCATGTGGTGCACGGCTGACGTGCTTCAAGGCAGCTCACACAGAACCTTGGCAGCCTCAGACCTGAGCGCCACTCGACGTGCCGACATGCGCGCAGCTGCGCACGTTTCTCCCTCGTCTTCACGTCCCTTGGCTCGCACCGGTTCCTTTGTGTCGCGCAGCCGCGAACTCCGCCCGACCCGCCGCAGATCTGGCTCCTGATGACAAGCGCCGTCTTTGTCTGCTGCTCATGGCCTGAGGCGTCTTGAACCTCTGTTGGCCGCCCTCTTTGTTCTGCTGTGCTCCAAGCTTGAATGCTAAGTGCACGCACTGGTCTTGCATGCATTTCCTTCCACTCCTCTTTCCCCTCGTGGTTTGTGTCCCGCAGAGAATGGGGAACTACGACGCACAGACCGTTTCTGCACTTGCGGGACTTGTTCTGAGTTACCAAATGCCGAACACAGCACTGCAGAAGAACAAAGTCTTTGGCCACCTGCTTTTCCTGCAAGTGTCTCGAAACTCACGGTATTGGCGTGCCGACCAACTATTCAAATCCGAATTGGGCGAGAGATGGGTGGAGAAGACGGGGAGAGTTTGCTTCCCGACGGAGTCGGAGATCAGGCGGAGAAGCGACTCTGCATCCGAAAACCGCACCTCGTGATGTCTGCGACCCTGTAGCAACAGTGAGGAGACAAAGCATGGCACGAGCTTGTCAGCATGGTGTGTCCCAGACACAAAATGTAATGTCATCATCAGGCAGAGATCAGTGGAACAATAACGCTTGCGTGATATCGACGCCCCCGACCGTGACGCTGTGATTGACACGACAGAGCCACACGCGCAAGCGACGTCTCTGAGAGTGAGCCACACACCGAGCCACGCCGCACGGGCCTAATCTCCCTGTTCATGATGCTGTTGTTCAGGACCAGGACGCAGCTTCATTCCAGATGCGCATATCTATGTGACACTTGATGGGCAGCGGCGTGTAAAGCAATTGCCGCAGGTCGTTGACCTTGGGGTCTTCAGTTTCGATCTCCTCAATTCAAGGAAATGAAAATAAAAGTCTTCGTTTTCGAAAGCTGTCCACACCAATCTGAGCATCAGTGAAATGGGCAGTCGGCACTTTGCCGGAATCTCTCAAGAGGTTCATCTGGCCTGCAGGTCCTGGATTGGGCAAAAGGGGCCGTCTCTGTCTGGAGGCTTCACAGCCATGAGGGATGCGGTCTTCAAGGTTGTCTCGCAATCGCACTGTAAAATCAATCTATCAAAACAAACAAATCACACTGTTACATCTTTGGCAAAAACTGGTTGGAAAGGTTCTCCATGAGGGTTTCTGAGACTGCAGGGGCACGCGCACCCCGGTGCGCTCGCAGACCATGTTGGCTGGGTTGACTCTTCCGAGGATTGAGACGAACAAACACCGTGGACAGGTTTCGAATTCTCGTGTCACTTCCACTCACCCGCGATGCCCTTCATTCATTGACAAGAGCAAAATTTTGGTTGGACTGGCAGAGCCGGGTTTGCAAGTACGACCACTTCAAGATTGACAGTGAAACGAATGTACCCCAACGCACACATGCAGAAAAAGCCAACCAACGGGAAAACAGCGCAAGAAATCTGGAAGGCAACGAGAAGAAAGGCTCGATATGCTCCACAATCAGCCTCCACGCAATTTCGCTCCGGGAATCCGAACGTGCACGACAGAGAGCTGCGGGAAAGGCGAGATTCCCGTCAATCCCACTAAGGATGAGGCGTCACCGTAAAAGACGCAGTGCGAGAAATTTATGATACCGTTCCTTCCCGCTCCTTCCTTCCTCCGAGAAGAAAAATTAGATTTAGACTGACGGGCCTTGAACGACTTTCCAGAAAAGTCTGATTTTGTTGTGGAAGTGGTTGAAAATGGATTAAGACAAGCTGGAACGTGCTTCGCAAATTCATCTTTGAAGCTGCGGCTGAGAAAATTGCGTCTTTCTGAAATGATATTCGTCTTGTTTCCTGAAGCTCCAGGAGAACCAGGGGTGGTGCCAGCAGGGGACTTCGGCCCGCCCTCCCGAGCCTCCACTCTCTGGTTTGCACCACAGGCACACTTTTGTTCCTTTTGACGGACACGTCGGGGAAGCTGACATCGCGGCAGGTGGGCGCCCTGGTGATCAATTCTGGATCCAGCCCAAACGATGCCTTCGTGATAGCGCCCAAAGGAACTTGGCGCTTGGAATGCTTCCCGTTCAACTGCCCTCCGTGGACCAAGGGGGAGACAAGGGGAGAAAGCAGTTTGTGCAGCTGATACTCGGTTCGTTACAGCAATTTGTTTTGTTCTAACACAAGAAAACAGATTCAGGATGACGTTTTTGTCTCAACACTCTGTCCTGTCGCACGGTTTGAATGGAATGGACGTCGATTGTATTCGCCTCCAAACATGCCAGCCTCCACGGAGCGGTTTAATCCTGAGCTGTAAGTTGATCTGGCGTCCCAGGCGGAGGCTGCACAAACTCAATTTTGCCCGCGACACGTCCACTGAAGCATCGCAAATGGACTCGACAGTTGCCGAAGACAGCGCCATGCTGAGAGGCCTCACCGTCGCACCGCCTCTTCAGTGCAAAGCTCTTTTTGGCCCAGTCTCCTCCAGGCTTCGAACAGAACAAACAACCAATCTGAAACTCCCCGCGGGACACTGCACACTGAGCTTTCCCCAAGGTTGAATTGTTTCTTTTCACCTGCATTGTTGGTTTGTGGCCACGTTTGTCATTCCAACACAACCTCTGAATTGCAAACACTTCTGTTTGTTGAAGGACATGCCAGCGATTCTGCCTCCCTTTGTTTCAATGCTCATAATAACTGAGCACGTTTGTCGTGCACCGCTGTCTGAACCGACCTGAACGTCTCCATCACGACGCCCACGCCGTTGCGCCGCAGCGAGGACGGAAGCGCGTTGTCATACACACGACGCTTTTCGCTTTAATGAAGACAGACTCTTCATGAGGCGGCGAGGAGACAGACAGCTGATAAAAGAGACGAACCGAGTGCCATCCATCACCACGGACCGCCACGCTGGGTGTGACGGCAGAAAGAACCTGTCACAAGTGGCTCCGAGAGGCACGCTGCAAGCCGTCTCAGACGGAAAGGCTCAGAAAAAACGCCCACTCAACTAAGTGTCCAACTACTGGGAGTGCGTCCCAAAGAAGGGGAACTGACAACTTGAAACTGTTGAAAATGAAGTTTCAAACTTGCGTGGGAGAAACCGTGAGTGTGATTGGAACACGTCCCCATTTGTTGGACCTTCACGTGAGTTGCAGCGACGTTGTCAGTACAAACAGGTCAGGAGCTCCGGTTTGGTCTGTTGTTCCAGTTCCCCTGCACACAAATCGATCACTCTTCGTGTTTATGTACCAGCATGAGTCGAGTTTGATGACTGGGGATTCCCCTCGTGGATTGCTGGACCCAATCTTCTTTCTGCAGATGAGTGAACGTCACGTGGTCTGTGGGCCTGTTTCACACCGGAAGTGGCACCGTGAAGCAAGGCGTCTCTGAACAAGTCAACGGAGCTGCGTAGAGTCGGTGATACGGCGCTCGTTGACGTTCGCAGAAACAACGCGTGACGCATCCCACGTGAGCCAGCCTCACCTGAGTGCAACCACACAGGTCAGGCCAATTCCCCACAAGATTCACTACTGTGCGCAGGGGCACACGCTCCAGCCAAGCTCACGAGTGGGTTTCTGATAAATTTCTCTTCACAAACAGCTGCATGCATGTGGACTGAGGTGAGGACAAAATACATTGCTCTCTCTTGTTTTCTCTCACTCTCTCCTCTCTCGCTCGCTCTCTCTTTCTTGTGTTCAATCCACAGATCGCAGGGTTTTTCCCTGTGCGATTTTTGTGTCACGAACCTGCAGAGGCAACGCTGAGAAACACAAGCTTCTTGCTTCACTGCTCCCTTTCCACGTTTCTGAGAATTAAGGGAAGCAGTTGGAAGCGTCGGCCTGACAACCCGTCCCCCGGAACGAGGTCAATCAATTCCCGCGTTACATGTATCGCGTTGACCCAGCGGCTGATCTGGGTCACCTCGTCTTGTCTGGTTTCCGGGGGCGATAAACCAGCACTCGTTCGCCCACGCTTCTCTTCCGTTCATGACACGAATCCGGAAGCTTCTTCAAGGGTTTTCTTTTCAGGGTGAGTTGGGATGAGATGTCACTCACCGGGCCGGTCTCACACATTGATAGTCGGTTTCATTCCCCGTGCACAACCTGATACCACGTGCACACATGTGCAAACAAGGGTTTGATTGTGAGCTCTGTGGACTGGTTGCATACTCTGGTACCGAGGGACTTCATCTCAGGACTACCAAAACTCCCCAACACTGACGTTGTGTTTCAGTGATGGCTCGGATGTTGCAGGCGTCAACTCCTATTGATGTCTCGTCTGCCCCAAGACTCAGACGGGATCGATTTTGCGCCGCCCTCCTGCCCTCCCAAGACAATGATATGTACTCAGACAAAGACTCACGCCGCACCAACGTCAGGCTCGCATCCCTTTTGTGCAGCAACTGATTTAATTAAGGCCTGCTGCGCCACGAAGCATAATGCCGCTCCATCATGATACACGCATGATTTTTGGCGCGTTGCGGGCCGGATGCTTCGTTCGCCCGCAGAACACGAAGCTGCCTCGGGCCCTGGGCTTCTCGACGCGATCAGCTGAGCAGCTGCAGTGCGGACAGGCACGGATCGCTGCAGGCTGGCATCGCCGTGTACGTTTTCCAAACACATGGAGCCGAACGACAAAACAGACGGAAAAGCCACGTTTCGATTCGAACTCAGGACTGATCTGACGTTTGGAGTCGACCTCAAAGAGAAGCTCGCTCAGCTGTGCTTTCCGTGTGTCCCTTTCTTGAACGCATGAATCTACTGCACCGTGCAAGATGCAACGAATTGGTTTCGTCCACAAGCAGCCAAGATCATTCTGCAATCTGAGCCCTCTTGGTTTCGTCCCTGTGCCCAAGGTTCCACCCAAGCTCTCTGGTTCTGCCGGAGGCGCCTGTGTCTCCCTGAGTCCCATGGTTCGTTCCCTGGTTCTCCACATTCCGAGCAACTCCGGACGCAGCTCTGCACCTCTCATTTATTCATGGGGAGCAACAGTTGTGGGAGGAAATCAGTGTGAGGAGCGAGGGAGCGGAGCTGCCGCGGGAGCCGCGCGTATTCGCGTCACGTCGCGACGCGTCCCCCGACTCTAACGAGCCGCAGTACAGGCCGCGGTCACACCGAGTCCGTCGTGCGGTGCGTCCGTGTAACACGTGGTTGCTAGGCTGTCGCATCCCCAGTTACTGACCTGTTGCCAACTGGGAGCACCGTGCTTTCCTCCAGGGTCAATGTCCGCTGCGTCGACAGATTCAGCGTGTCTCCCACTGCGCGCCTGCACCACCTCCCACGCACTCACGCACCAGGCCCACTCCACCGCACTGAACAAACTCCATTTCTCCACAGAGGGTCGCGCCCCTGCTATTGGCCACTCCCGAGTGCACTTTCGCGTTCAGGAGGAGTTGTGTCCCAGGCACCAAGTCAGCCCGTTTGTGATTTGCGTGTGGCGACAATTCGGCAACGTTTTCGACGTTCCTTTCTAATTTGTTTCAGCCGTGCGTGCGTATGAACATGAGCCGCTTGCCACAGGATGGACGCGAAGAGGCGGAGGCGCGTCGGGCGCTTTGTCAAAAAGACTTGAATTTTGTACAGGTTCTGAGTCTCTGGAGTCACCAGAAGGAGACTCGTCAACGAAATATGCCATGGCTCGTTTTGTGTGGACATTGATGACAACACTCCATAGAAGAAACACAGAACACACACACGCGTACACACGCACGCACACACACATACACACATAACACACCCTAAGACCTTGAGAAGCCCAACTTTAACTTGGAAACAATCATCGTGTGAAAAGTTCTTGTTTGTGCTTGTGGAACAAAGATTTCAGTTGGCCGGACGTGTCCAACAGAACTGAAGTTTCGACACAGACATTCGTTTTTGCCAAAAATGCAATCACTCTGATGCAGCAGATTTCCATTTGCAGAACACGTGACGATATGGCAGGGCATGTGTGAAATCTTCGGGCCCCTCATGTCTGCGAACAGAGGTCAGGACCTGCCTCCCCTCATCGACAGGGGCTCCCAGGTGAGAACTCGGGTTCTGGTCCAGGAGGGGGTTGGAGGTCGAACCTTGTGGAACCTTCTTGTCCCGACGCAGGCCTGTTCTGTGCGGGCTTTCAATTCGCGCGCTGAACGCACCGAAGTCCATTCGCTTTCGCTGACGCGACGTGGCTGACCATTCCTCTCTTCTCCCCCGCGCGGAGGGCAGGTTCTGGATGCGGAGCACGCGTCCCCGGACTCGCCCGACCCGCCCATCACGACGGTGCTCAAGTCGGTGTCTCTCGTCATCATCATCGCGGCGGGGCTGCTCGAGAACGCGTGCGTCATCTCGACGATCGTGCGCGACCGGAAGCTGCACCGCGCGCCCTACTACTACATCATCAACTTGTCGGTGGCGGACCTGCTGCGCTCCGTCTTCTGCCTCCCAATCATCCTCTCCACCGTGCTGCACGTGAGTCGGCTGCTCCGTCCTTTCACACACACACACACACACACACACACACACACACACACACACACACGCACACACACAGAGCTCACTGAGGCTGAGCAATTTTTATACGGCAAGAAGACAACTCAAGTTGCAGCACAAGTCCTCAGTTTGTGTTTTCGTCATCACCGCCCCGTTGGTCGCCATCGCAACCTTAATTGTCTTGAGCAGAGACAATCCCCAACGGCGGACCACACAAAGTGTGCCTCGTGTGGTGTAGCTGTGTACTCCGGCTGTACCCGTTCTCCCTCAGGGCTCCACTGCCAGAACGGACTTTCGGGCCCCACCTTGTCCCGTGCTCTGAACTCCCTCCCTCTCTCTCGTCTCGCAGGGCTCCACCTGGCGGTACGGGCGCTCCGGCTGCACGCTGCTCGCCTTCAGCTCCACCTTCTTCATGTTCGGCGCGCTCTTCGCGCTGCTCATCCTCGCGCTCGACCGACACCTCGCCGTTGTCCACCAGAGGTCAGCGCCGTTCGTCCTCTTTGGCGCGTTTGGAACAAAACAAAGACACCTCAATCCAACACAGACCCTCCATTTTTTGTTTTTCTGCAAAATAAGAATCAAAACCGTCATTGTTTGTGTCCTGGTCTCATTCAAACAAGCATTTTCTGTGCCCATCGTCCCTGAGTCTGCCTGCAGCTTCGTTGATCAAGATTCCGCCCAAATGCGGTCTTTGTGCGCCGCCTCAAGACATAAATTGTGTCAGCGTCATCAACAACCCACATGATGTGGAATTCCCATCGCGCACAAAGCGAAGAGGCGACGACACGAAGGAGATGCCTGTCGCGGATTAAAATTTCCGTTCGAGGCAGAACCAGGCCAGATCTGATGAAATTCCTTCGCAATTAATTACTTCGGTCGAACAGCGCCAACACAAAGGCAGTAAATCAAGATCATTTTAACGGAAGAGGACATCCGGTGAAAACACACAAGCAAAATATCCACTACAACAACCAGGTATTTGTTTCCAGAAATTTGCCTTGCGTTTGTTTGCAATGGCCAACTTTTTCAGTTTTGACACAAGCAAGGGACCAAGGGCCTTGACGTTCTCCAGAGCACCGAACGCATTGAAAACAATGTGCTCGTCCTGCAAGATTGCTCGCTTGCGCTTGTCCAGTTCGCAGTCCTTCCTCGGGTCGAGGCAGCCCATGCACTGCGTACGTAACGCTGCGAGCCTCGTTTGCAGGTTCCACTCGCGCAAGTTCCGGGGCCTCATGTGTCTGGCGCTGGTGCTGATCGGCTGGTGCGTCGCGTTTGTGCTCGCCTTCCCGCCCGTCTTCGGACTCGGCACCTACAAGTTCATCCCGGCCGAGGCGCAGTGCTCGTTCCAGCACCGCTTCTACAGCGACAACGACACGTTCGGCTTCACGCTCATCTTCATCGCCATCCTCCTGCTCGTCTTCTTCGCCTACGTGCGGATATTCAAGTTTCTGAGGCAACACAGACGCATGAAGCCCATCACGTACCAACCGGCCCGCAGCGACAACTGGTCGTTCTTCGGGCCGGGCAACAACGTAGCGATGCTGCACAACATGATGAACGGGTTCGCACGGGCGGCCACCAACCCGATTGCGATAGGCGCGCAGAACCAGCCGCACATCACGGGGCGGGTCACGGGCGCCGCGCCCGTCGGCAAAAACGAGAAACTGACCCGCATCTTCGTGGCCGTGACCATCCTGTACAGCATCACGTGGGTGCCCTACATCGTCATGAACGTGTGGTACCTGCTCGACGAGCCGTACCACGTCCCCAGCCTGTACGTCACCGTGGCGACGTGGCTCACTTACTCGCAGGTGGCCGTGGTGCCCCTGGTCTACATCACGGCTCACAGACCCTTCCGCAAATCCATGTCGCACAGCAGCAGCTACATGATGGCGCCCTATCCCGGGGACTGAGTCTCCGTGCTCATCAGCGTTTCACGACACGCGCTCTGCCACATACGAAGGGATTACGCAGTCCAAATGAAGTCACTTCACTCAGTCCATCTATTCGCCGCACGCAAACTTGGGTCTCACTGCAATTTGGTGCGGATTTCCCTCTCATGGCGTTGCTTCAATGTTCAACACGCGTGTCACACGAGGCGCTATCTTTACTCACTGATTCGAATACTCAATTTGATACGAGGAAAGGATTTCTATATTTGCATATCTCATAGGTATTTTGCTTTCACAGCAAAGGAAACAAGATCAACTTGGTCTGGCTACAAATCGGAAATGTGGTGTGTGCTGTTTGGATGTTTCGGGAAGTCTTCACAATGTTGTGTTTGTTTGTAGGCATTTTTACTGTCACGCAAATAAAACATTCCGATAATCAAATGGTTCCCTTTGGAAATTTGTCTCTTTCGAGGGGGAGTGTGGTGTTGCGGGGTCAAAGCCATTGAGCGCGGCGCCGTATACATAAATTGCTTTAGTCGAGGCGGAGCTCGTTTTTGGGAGAATTTGTAACCATGCAGGACAGGGAGGCCACCGGAACGCGACATTCGGCAGGCAACAGTTATCGACACAAACACACACATGCAGCTACGGCGGGCGGGGTTCACACTGCAGCCACGGATGTCTCTTGCATTCCGTCCCTGCAGGGTCAAACCTGGTCAATGGACGCTGCGTTGCCAGGACCGAAGCGCTGCACGACTTGGGCGACGAGCGATGCGCCCAGCGTGAAGCAGCCCGACGGGTCCGCGAGACACGTTGCCTCCATCGTCTGCAGATTCATCAGAAACTGCAGCCACCGCTCTGCATGAACTTCCAGCTGCACCGACCTGACCTCGTGGATGCACAGGACACGTATGCAAGGACACCCATGTATGCATGCAAGGACGATGAGAGCCAAATGACCAAATGTGTACTGCAGACACGAGTGTCAGAGCTTTCACACACGAGAGCCCGGATCTTACAGCACTGCTCTGAAAGGGACAATTTAAGGCCGACGTACAGCAGAACACTGTTCTCAAAACAACTTCCCCAAATGAAGATAAAACAAACAAGACCAGTTTGTTAGTCTGCAACTCCAGAATGCCACAGGAACCAGAGGGGAACTTCTCGATGTTCTTTTTAGAATTCAGATTTTTGCTTGTTGAAGCTGTTTTCGTTTTCCTGATTGGCGGGGTGGTGGAGTGATTTTTCTTGAGGGCTGTGACTGTTCTTGAGCGGTCTCGTCTGACACGCCACGCCGATTCGCGGTTGTTGAGGCCCAGCGCGGTGTCCGGCTCGGATTCCGGTCACGCTCCGCAGCTTCGGGTAGACGCCGGGATTTCGGACGCAGCTTCAGTTCTCACACGAGATTCCCGCGCGATTGGGGCGGGAGCCGCGGATGTCAGCTTGATGCACTGTTTTCCCTGGCCAAATTAATCTCACCGATGCCTCATATCACACAGGGTGCATCGAGCGTTGCGCCCCTCGTACAAGTCGACGGGCGCTCTGTCGGACGGGAAGACGCTGCGCTCACGGACTTGCGCTGGGAAGAGCCGCAGAGCACTTCCTGTGTGAAACTGAGGTCAGCCGCAGAATCAGAAAGTGAGTGTTCCTCTGAGCGACCGAGGACCAGCGTGCTTTGTTCATGTAGCCGTCAGTGTTTCCGTGGTCTATTGTAAGGGCTACCTGCTCCCACATCTGCTCCAGGTTGTTCAAGTACTTCCTCACTTTTTTTCGCCAACAAATAGCGCAACAAAGACCATGAAGCGGCTGATTTCAAGGTTGACTTTCGCTTTCAATCACTATTCGCATTGAATTAGAGTCTACACAAATCAACGTCGGTGCGTGGAGACACTTCCCCAACTCCCTTCGGTCCTCCGAGGGACACGGACCGGAGAGGGAGGGCCCGTCCTGACCCGAGGGGGGAGACAAGTTTCCACTGCAAAACACCACTGGAAAAACTAGATTTTGTGCCTTGGGCCGCCCTTTCCAAGAAAAATAAAGACTGATTTCTCTCCTCTGTTTTTGCGCAACATCGATAAAGATCACGTTGTTTTCCCCCAAAAGTAATGAATTGAGGACAGTGGCACAGGGAGGACCATCGAAAACGATTTCCTGGAAGGCTAATTTCGGCTGACAGCCTCAAAATAACACAAAGGATTCATTCTTCCTTGCATGGTCATCGTCCAAAGCAATTGAGAGCCACAGCATGCAAACACTGTTCGTCTGTCAATGCATGAGCGACGTATCCAGAAACAAAAACAAACGGACAGGCACACAAACACACAGATGGAGAAGTGGACGCAGTTGGATAAGCGCACACACATACACTGAGAGGCACAGACATACACACAAAACACAGATACACACACGCACAGATGGACAGGCGCACATACGAGATGCCGGCACAGACACACACACACACTCAACAGATAAACACACGCACACGCACGCACACACACACACAACACAGAGGCACGCAATCCACATACACGCGCTCGCGCAAACACCTGCTTTTCAGAAGTTATTTGACCACAAGCATTTTGATTCAATTTTCGTCTCGCAGCTCGTCTGGAACCTCTGAGGTTTGTTTCTGCAGTAAAACTCAAAAGCGTGGCGCCCGAATTACAGGCTGCCGCCCTACGCTACTTCACTGCCGATCTACATCAAGCTCCGATTGTCCCTCAACGCTCCTTCTCCCGGCAATAAATATCAACCGCATTTACCAAAATTGGCCCACACTCGACAGACTGAATTAGCGAGTCCATCAATCGAGCGCAGACGCGAATAAAACAAGATGAAGACGGCTAATTTCCCTCCTCCCCATTACACGCGCATCCAAAATTCACCAAACAAGCGAGTGAACTTTTTTTCAAATTCCTGTGAGAACCATGAATTGAAAATGTACCAAGCAAGTGATCATAAATACTTTGTCTTTATTCCGCTCAACATGTTTGTTGTATGTACATCGTCAGGGACAGTGAACGTTTTCGTCACTTTTTCGGCATGTTGAGATTGGTCCGGTTGTTGGGCTTCCCCACCAGAGGCTTGTGGTTCATCCCGGGCTTCACGACGTCTCTGTAACAGCAAAACGACCCATGTAACTCGGAAATCGTGACGTAACACCCAGTCCTCCAACCACTTCGTCACAAACGGTTTCCTGGCCAGGGCTTGCACTTGCCAACCACACGTCCACAGGTATGAGAGGCTCAATCCTTGCAGTCCCCACCAAAATCGCCTCTTGAAGTGCGCACAAACACGCACACACACACACACACACACACACACACACACAGTGGTTCTGTCCAACACCTCTCCATCATGTACTCAAACGGTGAAGAGAGCGCAGACCCTTAATATCCCTGAAAAACTCGGCTTATTGGCGGAATCTGCCCGGAAGTCGGGGTCGCGCCCGGCCGGTGTGATCGCAGCTCCGTCGCTCCCGGTCAGCGCCGGCCGCGCTGACGACCACTGTGCGCAGGTCACACGACCAACCAGCGAGTTGAAGTGATCCATCCGGCCACATCACTTCAGCACACCAGTCTTTCATTCTTTCATCCAACTCCACGCACAGTGGGGTTTGTCAAAAGGCACATAAAAAACGCTGTCTGTACTCCGGGACAGTTTCTTGCCGGACCCGTTTGCATGCATTTGGTTTGGAATAGTCTGGCTCAAAGCCACAGTTTCCATCATCATGAAACACGTGCACCGAAACGATCACGAACAGCCAAACAGCGGCACCAGTCTCGCCTTTTTCAAACGCGAAATCTTGGCTGATTCCAAAGGAAATTTTTTGGCCCATTGAACCAACGTTGGAACCAAATTATTTCCTTCCCGTTTGAATCTCAACGAATTCGAACGATTTGTTTCCATTTTTGAGATGGTACTGAGCGGCACCGATATGCTTGGACGAAGTGGTTAGCGGCGAACTCACAGGTTATCCTTGAGGTTGATGTAGAGCTCGGCCGTGTTGCCCGCGCTGTCGAGCCGCCCGTCGAACTCGGTTCGCTTCTGGGAGTGGATCGCGTTCAGTCGACTCGTCCACAGCGACAGCAGCGACTTTCCAGCTGAAAACACACGAGAGAAAAGAATTGTCAAGTGTCGGAGATTGGTATCTGAAGCCCACCTCTCTTCATGTCGATCCTTTCGTGCTTTTTGAATGGTGTGTGTGTGTGTGTGTGTGTGTGTGTGTGTGTGAATCCTTTCTTTGTGTGTGTGTGTGTATGTATGTATGGTTTTCCGCACTCTCTATCGTGACAAACCAATGATCCCGAAGAAGGTGCGGCTGGTGTTGGCACCCGAATCGAGACTCAAGTCAGGAATCAGTCGTGATGTTCGTCCAACAGCGAACTGCTGACCTCGCGCTGCTACCGACCTTGCCCCTTCTTGAAGGGCTCCATGAGCTTCGGCTTCTTCACGGCTGGCTCCGTCGTCTCCTGGACGACCGTCTCGCCCTTGTTATAGTCCGTCTTCTCTCGCGCCGTCAGCTTCTGGTATCTGAACAACAGCACGAAGTGGATCTCAACGGGAGGGTCTCTCGGGCGCGGGAAGAACTTGAGAAATGAAATGCGCCTCCAAGTGAAATTCAAGGCAAAGAACCTGTGTGTATTGTGATGGCGTTTTCCAAAGAAAGCAAAAGAAGAAGCAACAAGAACACAGTCAGCGTTGATGCGCGTTGGAACACGGCAGAAAGCTGCGCGCACATTTTATGGGAGGTCGTTTTCTTGAACGCTTCGAGACCACGGATCCACACATTGAAACTACTTGTCACAATTTGTTGCTTTTTGGTGATTTCAGGAGGTTGAAGGTTGCTCAATTTTGAGCCACCGAAACGTGGGTGACCGAAACAAATCACCTGCAGGCAGCGTGAACAGAAATCACGTCAAGACCTGTTCCCTGGTGAAAATGAATCTCAAATTTGGATCTTTTGGGCTTTTTTGAATTTGTTTGGGTCAAGGATAACATGCGAGTGAGGAACTTGTCAAGTTTGCATTTTCAGGTTTGTGAGGGCAAAATGTTCAGATTTACTGCACGAAGTGGGCAACATCTCAGAAAGCACTTGATGAAGGAATCAGTTGGGTGTTGGACTGGTGTCATTCATTTGTTCAGGACCCAAAAAGGGAAGAGTAAAGGGACCGCATCTGGCACGATGCTGGTTATTGCTTTCGATTTTGCATCGTTGTGCTATGCGAGAACCTCTCCTCTCAAGGGTCTCTGATGAGAGGAGGAGATATCAGAACTCATTGAGGACAAAACGTTCATAAAAGACACTTCTGCACTTGTGAATACAGAAAAATTACAAAAATATCTGATAGTCTTTCTGGAAAAAATCTCAAAACAATGACCAGCATCATGCTAGATGATAGTTCTCACACACCCTCTTGATTAGAGGAGGAGATGAACTTGTCTCACCACTGCGTGGCTCGACAGTTCTGATATCTCCTCCTCTCATCTCGAGAGCAGTGTGAGAACTCTGTCAGAGCATTTCGCGCTGCCTTGCCAACACTCACGCGTCGAGCTCCCTCCAGGCGATGTCCTCCTCGCGCTCCGGTGTCTTGCTCTGCGAGCGCTTCGGTGACACTGTGCTGCCCTCGCTCGGCCGCTTGCACTCGAGCAGGCACTCGAGGACCTGCGCGTGCGTGGGTGATGTGGCGCTGTGCGCGCGCACCAGCTTCTCCAGCTCCGCCCACATCTGACGATACTGCTCGTCCCTGCAATCAATCAGCGATGAGGAGCCTCGTTGCGTTGACCACGACACAAAGTGTATCTCTGCTGCGTGTCATTCTCTGAACGAAGAAACTGCTTGTGTCAAAACTATTCACAAAATGAGTGTCTTCAACGCATCCCACTCTGTTCTCTGCTCGACAAAAAATCTTTCTTCAAGGTCTCGTGAAAACACACGCCAAAGATGACTGCGGCCCGCACCACTTTCCTCGCCGCTGTGCGCGGCGCGGAGCTCGACGCGCCCGTCTCCTCACCGTTTGGGTCCCTTGGAGCGGTTGCCGCCCGCGGTCGGGACGGGGAGCGGCTCGTTGCGACTCTCCATGCCCACCAGGTGGTAGATGGACTTCTTGCACTCGAGCACCTCGTCCTCGGTGAGCGCGTCCTTCAGGAGCAGCGTCGGAAGTGGGTCCAGGTGCTGCAGCCCGAGACAGAAGAGAAGACTCAATGCGTGTGGAGGGGTGCACTTTTGCAGTGTCATTCTGGTGTCATAAGTCAGAGTTTGCACAGAGTTGTACTCACGGACAGCATGTTGAAGATGATGGATTCTCCGATCGTGATAGGCCAGAATCGCGTGCACTTCTCCAGGTACCTTCGCGCTGAGAGAAGAGAACAAAGTCTCGTGCATTTCATGAGAGCCTTTGCACCACACTTAACATGTACTTCTTCAAACCTCTGAAACATTCTCATTTACACGGCGGAAAGTCGGCTTGACATCTGAAAAAATACACAGGATCCAGAGACACAGATCCATAGAAAATCGTTTGGCAGCCTATCCGCTGGTCGCATCCTTTTAAAACTGAGCAGTGCAGGCGCACCTCGCTCGACGGGCAGCTCCTGCCCCGCGGCGGCGGCGGCCACGGCGCTCGCCGTGTTTCCCGGGCCGGGCGCGAGGCGACACGCCTTCATCAGATCGCCGAAGTCCTGCAACACAGCGAAAACATTGTACACAACGAACTGGGCAGGACACAAGAATCTTGGGTGTGTCAAGACTCTCAGGTGGCGAAGAACAGCATTTTTATTTGGTGTGTCCCTCGCGTTGATTGTGACCAGTGACACGCCCTCCCGGTGCCCTCACTTTTGGGCAGTGTGTGTGTGTGTGTGTGTGTGTGTGTGTGTGTGTGCTTGTGTGTATGCGTGTGTGTGGCGCCTCTCACGTTGATCCTGTAGTCGGTGACGCGGCCCCCGGCTCCCTCGCTGATGGACGGCGGGTCCTCGAGCAGCGAGCGCGCCGTGCTCAGCACGTGGATGTAGATCTCGCCGCCGTGGCTGAACAGCATGTGCGACGTCACCTTCATGCCCGACTTGCGCGGCTGCTCCAGCAACACAGATCGACCTGCAAACACAGCACACGTGCAGAAGCGGGGCGTCTTGATTGAGAGGTTAACTGGAGATTGACTGAAAACCCATCGATTGGACAATACTTCATAGTGACACATTTCTTGATAAGAAATTGCAGGGTTAACTGACCACTGAGGAGGAAGTTGATGAGGCAGGACGACGGTCGACTCGTCACGTCCACGGGCGTCAGTCTGTACGCTCCCGTGCAGTGCTGCAGCTCTGAAAAACGCAGCAACAAGAACACAAATGTGTTGAACAGGCGCGGTCTCAGCGTCTCTGCGAAAGTCAGAAATGCAATTGTCATTGCCGCCATGCGGCGGGCACGTGAGTGTCATTCAGCAGTCGCGTCCGCAGGTCGATGGTGGTCACGTGCCTTCTGACTGAAGAGAGCTGACGACTCACCGACGCCTGTGGACTTCGGCGTGCACCACTTGAGCGCGACCGTGTTCATGTTGAGTCCCTCCTTGGACTTGATGATGAGACCCTCCGCGTGAGCTGGGGACGAGACGAGATACAGTAAGTGCGGCATGTCTCTGCACAACTCAATGGACCTGGTGATGCTGTGCAGTGTGAATCCGACATCGGTCAGTGTTCACGTGTTTTCAACCCGCGTTTTGATGGTAACCACCAAATCAAGAAACGTTTTTGGAACTTGGTCGAGAAGAGCGTCTTGATGTTGCATCCACTAAAAACCACGTAACAAACCTGTTGTTTGATTCCAGCCGCACAACAAACACCGGGTGAGATGGACCTGACGTACGTGAAACAGACCGGTTCGAAATCAATACGGCAACAACTCAGGACGGCGGTTTGTTTTGTGCGCCGAACGAGACTCACGGCAGATGGAAAACATCGCACGTTCGGCGCGCAAATCAAACACTGCGAAAGTCACACAAATCTGGATGGACTTGACTTTGTCACAGGGTTTCTGCCTTTCAACTGGTGAGCACAGCGGCAGAAAGAAAAGCAGTTCACCGTATCTGGAGAGTTCGCGATGAGCCCCGGACGGGTGCAGCAACTCGACGTCGTAATTTGCGGAGGAACTCGCGTTCTGTTCTTCCTGAAAAAAAAACGAAACTCACCACTGAGAGCACCAACTTCTCCAAACACACGTGACGTTTGTCGATGATCACCCAGAAACATCACCCGACAAAACGGGGGGCTTCAAGTCAAAACTTCTTTGACACGACTGCGACATTCTGGACATTACACGCCCTTCTGTTCCATTGCAATTCACATCGGTACATCTCGTGAGAGTGCGGAATGTGACGTTCAGACTGACCGACGTGCGGTGTGTGATGGAGAGACTGACCTTCATGGGAATGCCGGTGATGCAGGTGGAGACGAGGTCGAAGTGGTGCGCGCACAGTTCGACGAGGCGGTTCGCGAGGAAGTGGCCCGACTCGCTCACGTGCAGCTCCGACGTCAGCAGCGACGACACCTACGTCAACAGCAACCGGTGCAACGACATGAGGAGACACCCGACATTTTTGACACCACTGAACAATCTCCGAGTGGCATGTGTCAACTGAGTCAATGTGTGATTTGAAATGAAGAGGCACTAGGTGAGGCAGGAACCCCATAGCCAGACCTGTCGGCCCTGTGGGCTGCTCCTGTAGGGTGCGTTCAAACTTCTGAACCTTACTTTGAGGTTGAGTACTGAACACCAAAGAGCATTCAGAAAAGTTTCGAACAAGTTGTGAGAAATATGTTATCAAAGCTAAAACACTACACCAACAATCGTTTTCTGGCTTCCAGTGGGTGCTTTACAAACCTCCAGTTTTTCCTTCTGTGTGATGGCGGATTGCACACCCACTGGTGTTTGATGAACCAGCACCAGCTCACAGTGATCCAGGGGTATCAATCTCCTGCAAATAAGAAACAGACACAATGTGGCGTGTTTCGCTCTTTTCAAGCGCGTACACGCAACAATTTGTGAAGCATGAGGTGTGATGATGAGAGTGTGCGCACGCACCCTTGGCTGCTGTCCACCAGGTTGTTGCGCTCCACGATGGCGTCCTGCACGGCCTCATCCAACAGCTTCAGCTGAGCGTCGCTGCAACACAGACAACACCTCTGACGGCTCGTTCACACCCGCGCTGCGTCCCTGCACAAGTCAACGGGCGCTCCATTGCAGAGACACCGCAGTGCAGGGACGCAATGCGTGACGCATCCTTTGTGAACCCTGCCAAACAACTGGTCCATCGCTGCGTCAATGCTCGTCAAACACAGACACAGCCAGTCACAAAGAGGAACTTTTCTCGTCCAGACGTTCGAGTAAACAGAATGGATAAAAATATCCATTTCAAACGAGTCCAAATATGCACATGGCTTTGATCACTACGTTCTCCTTCCCGCAGTTTCCGTCCTCCGAAACATGTTGCGCACAAGAGCAGCTGCGCTCACTTCCTTCTGTTGCGGTACGAAACACGCTGTTAATCCTTCGCACATGCGACTGTTGGGTCTTTTTTTTTTGGGGGGGGGGGAACTGCCATGCTTCACTCATAAGTGCGTTACGCCTCCCTTATCGGCTGCTGTGACTCCTGTGTCAGATACCCTCCTCCCGAATGGTACCTGGCGAGCGACGTGAGGCAGACGATCCTCCCCTTGTTGATGGGCTCGCTCTCCGAGACGGCCGGGTCGAGCGTCCGCTGCAGCGCCGTCGGCTCGCACAGCGCCTTCACCGCCTCGACGAGCCCCGGCACGACGGAGCAGCTCCCGCCGTCCGCCTGCCGGTCCGGCCCGCCGACACTCGCGATCGCGCCCATCAGCTGAAGCGATGCAAACACTGAGCACGTCAACGAGGACTTTGTGTTGGGTTTCCTTCTTTCTTATATATCCGGGCGCCGCGTCCCCAGCGACGACCATGGACCTGACGTGGAACGGGGCACTGTAGGAGGCGTAACGTGCTACGTGATTTTGGCGACAAACAGATCAAGGTACCTGGACTAATGCAGGTAACACCGATCACACCGCAGTGGAGACGTTCACAACTGAGGACACGACACTTCCGTGGTCTTGAAATAGCACCAGGTGCTCTCGACCAGCGCGTCACAAGTGAACGCGTCCAAAGAAACTCAGTTCGAACCTTGTGCGGTGACCGAACATCAGACGAACGGAAAACTAGAACAACAACTAGACTTTCAAGTGGAGAATCAGCCGCACGCAGCATACATCGGCAGGACTGTTGTGTGCGGGTCGGGTCCCGGTGGTTCCCGTCCACACAACCGCCGCCATGTGTGGTACCGTGGTACGAAGCAGCCTCGGCTCGGCCGGACTGCTGCAGTGGAGTCAAACTCAAGCATATGCTTCAAATGTTTATTGACTCACTCCTGTCTCAAGCTGTTGCTCTCGACAGACGCAGGGTGTTGTGAGTGCGGCTTTAAATAGGTGGCGTGAGTTGCGAGTCCGGTGCACAGCTTCAGCTTCGCGCAGCTCCGCTGAAGCCACTTCATCGGTACTCAGCACCTCACCCGAAAGCTGGATTGCGCGCGTGGGAAGAGGCAACTCTTC
>JAAUXT010103260.1_pt1 | contig 25562 bp, 20 predicted proteins | sample 7278171 | NCBI WGS metagenome assembly JAAUXT01 (sample SAMN14350112, study PRJNA611818) | marine sediment metagenome | isolation source: surface marine sediment (1.8m) | place: French Polynesia: Moorea | collected 2018-08
ATGAGGGAAAACACAAACTGGATGGAAGTGAATCTGATCACAACTGGATGAGGGAAAACACAAACTGGATGGAAGTGAATCTGATCGCAACTGACCATCCAGTCGCGTTGTCAGTGTGTCTTCCCGCCCGACGCTGATGCAGTCGCACCCAGACAGTCGGGCCCATCCAGTCGCAGTCGCCTGGTGTGCTCCGAGCCTTAACCACACAACCAGAAGAAAGGACGCAATCTCAATTGTGTGCAAACACAACTGTCCAACTCTAAATGAAGACCATTCTGAACATTCTGGGGGAACGTTTTGCCTCGAGAAGCTGTGAAGTTGGCCAGATGGTAGAGCCAGTTGAAAGTCACTCTGTAAAAATACAGCAAAAACAGAATCACAAATGTTTGCACACATTTTAGTTCTTGATGAACCCAAGTTTGTTGCACAAAAGAACAGAGAGAGAGAGAAGGAGAGATCTGGCAGATTTGCAAGGCAAGCACAAACATTGCAGAGACAGAAAAACCTCCAGCGCGTTCTCGCCTGAGGTGAACGCTCAGAACACAGGCAGGCAAACGTGCGCATTTGAGTATTTGGACGTGTCTTCCATTCCACCTGTGCAAGGTTTATTTTGGTTGATTTTCCACGCCAGTTTCCAATACAGTATTTCCATTCTGCAACTGTGCGTGTGATTTCCAAAGCGTGTCACTGAAGCAGTGAGTCGATGGCTCTCCACCCACTTGCGCAACAAATTCTCAGCAATTCGTGTCACCCTTGGAGTGGTTGACCAATGGATCCAGAACTTCTTCGCAGGCAGGAAAACGTGTGTTTTGTTGGACTGCTCGATTCACCAACAAACGTCCTGTTTGTGCATCCTTCTTCCGGGGCATACCAACAATTCCTGTTGTGAAAGGATGTATCTGTCTCTCTTCTTATTTGAGCATTTGGACAAATTTCTCCTGGGTCCCACAAGACCTACCAAGGTAATGACAAGCCACAACAGCTGGCAGCTGCAAAAAAACTTTCAAGGTGCAAACTGTCCAGGACCCTCCCAGAACCCAAGATCCACCACGACGACAACTACTAATCTGTAACGTGCCACTCCTCAAAAGTAGAAATTGTGGCACAACGCTGCGAAGAGAAACACTCTAACAGCTGAGAAAACCTGCGGACCAAATCCCAAGAAACAGACATCCGATGAAACTGTCACAACCGTCCAAATGTGCATTCAGCAGCGCCACATCAATCCAGTGAGATCCATGATTTGACTTTGGAGGCCCGACCTGAAACAGCTTTGAAACGGTTCAGTGACAAAACATTAAAGTTTCCACTTGACGCCACAGTTTGGACTCGAAGTTTTTCATGAGAAATCTGGAAGGCTCAAGCACTATCAAGGGTGACCGAAAAAGGAACCAAAGACTGGACGACAGTGGTTGATATAAACTGCCACGACTTGCATCATTCAAGTTCACACAGTGTTCTTGCGCACTTGAATCTGGACCAGAACTTTTCGAAACATCTGCCAAACAAACAAAGACGTATTCTTATTTGGTGATTGATGATATTGGACTCCAAATCTCTCTTTTCTTCCGCAAAATATTTCACAGCAATGAAAGAAAACTCTAGGCTGGATAGCTTCGAGTTAAAATAAACCATTTTGATTTGCTTCGCTGTGTAAAAAGCTTAATCCATCCATTAGTGCGATGAAAGGAAGGCTTTTGATTGAAAAGGTGTTGAAATAGGGTAAAGCCAATATCAAAGTGTACCCAGATTATATTTTCGACATCGCCCAAGTGTTGGTATGTTTGTGTTGGAAATCATTTTCCAGGTGGCCCCGAAACCTTTTTGCTCGAGGGATGGAGCAGTTGAAAATGGACAACAAAGAGAACGTGATGGAAAACATTGAAATATTTATCCCAGTGTGCCTCGAACCTTCAATGCAAAAGGAATACCAATTGATAGCAAGGGCCAAAAACTTGAAGTCCCTCGTGCAACCAGGACCCGAGGACCTGAAGGTTCCAAACCCTTAGAGGCTTCACACTGCTGAAAAGGGAAAAATTAAAATACGAGCACAGCATCCAGAAAAGGCAGTGTGTTTCCCAGAGTTGTGATTCTTTCTAGTTGCCAGTAAATATCCTAACAAAAGAAATTTGAACTCCAAAGCTTTTCTGCAGCCGAAAATACGAGAGAGGACAATCCCAGTGAAGAGTGAATTTGCACCAAGTGGGCAAAAATTGAACGTTTCAGCTGTGGATGAAGAAATGCATGTGTGTCCAATTTTCCTTCATTGACACTGATACAACGTTGCTTGTGTACAATATCCAGGTGGTTTATTTTGTGCTGCAAGTGCTCTCCCAGCATCTCCTTGTTCATTGTTCAAAATAAACTCACAGAACCAATCGTCTCTATTATAGCAAAGTATCCGATACAAGTGTTGATTGCATCCCGAAGTGGCGGTGCCACTGCCTGTCTTGCTCCGGAGCAAGTGGATCCATTTGACCCTCGCCAAGAAGAAACACTCAAACACAAAGAGTATTTGTTCAAACTGATGAAGTAAAACACACAATTCTGTTTTTCTCACTGAAGGATTTCTTTGGCTACAACACAGCCAAGCAGACCTGTACACGCACACACGCACACACGCACATACACGTGAACATACACACACACACACACACACACACACACACACACAGAGGACATGCACACATTGTAAAATCAAGAAAAAGGGAATCACAAATGGCGTGCTGGTTGCACCCTGAAACACCAGACAGAGGAAGAACACAACACTGCTGATCAGACTGTGAATGGACCAAGGGAAGACACGTAAGCACCAAATCTTTGTCTTCGACAAAACGTTGAGAAACACAATTTGAATTTCATTTCGTCAGGCCCGTGAACCCACGCAAGGCAATGCAATACATACATTTTGAATGTCAACACAGGTGTTTCATCATTGACACAACGCAAAACAAACGCTCGAGTAGGTGGTGTGTGTCGAACCCTTGAGAAACAATGGGGACTTGTATCTTTCTCAATGGCTCAGTTGACAGGGGCAAACACGGGCCTCACGGGAGGTGAAACCAGCGAGACCTCCAGTGTCACTTCCTGTGGTCAAGGGTCCTGTGTGGGCTCTGTCTGTGTGATCTGTCCGACCGAGGAATCTTTAGTCCCGTACGACTTGGTCTATCTTTTCACGTTATCAAGACTTCGGTGCTTTGAGATTTGAGAGAAATGGTTTTGGTTTCTGTGACATGTAAATTCGTATTTTGAGCTGTGTGCGTCACAGATAGGAGCTGAACAACTGGGTTTGCTTTGGTTCGTTTTCGTTCTTCCTTCAGGTTGCAGTGGCAAAACTGTAAAGCACAGGTCAAGCGACACGGGAAGCAAAGGTCAGATGGAAGTGCCAGGCGATTGGCTTCAAAAACTCGAAAATATTTAACAAAATTCCAAGTTCTTTTCAAAACTCGTTTGAGTTCACTTTGAAGTGCTCGCTTGAAGGACCGCACACCGCAGTGAGTTGATCTGGAGACTCAACCGTTGTGTAAAACCATTAAAGGTTTAAGTGTTTTCAGTTTACCTAGTTTCACAAGAAGAGTTTACTCAGGACTAAGTGATGGGATTACACAACATATGTGGAGTCTTTCGTGTCATTTTAGAAACACAAAAGAAGTTGGATGCAATATTTTGCTTGCCTTAGTTGACTGCTCTTGCAGTGGAAATAGATGGGATTTTTTAACATTTTGCCAAAGCCTTCAAGAAAACTGTGCAAATACAAACTTTGGAGATTTTCGTCCTGTTTTAGAAATCTCACCACACACAGTAAATGTGAACACCAAAGGAGGCACTGTCAGGCATTCGGTCAACATCCCACGTACTTGCGCTGCCGGAATTCGACCTGACTCAACCGACTACGCGTCAAGACGGTCAATGTCAAACCGTTTGGCCTTATTCGCAAAGAATGATCATCTCCAGTGCCTCTCGTGAGGAAACCCAGAACAGCAAAATGGTGTCAGAAACACAAGTTTCTGGTTGTGAAACTCACCACTCTCTTTCTCATTGCATGCACAAAAGCACAACCACTAGACAGTCACTGTCCAGGTTTCAAAGACCCGTGGTTGTCCAAATTTTCTGTTGATAGCATTGGCTGTGACTTCCAACTGAGTGATCTCTCTATGAACATAAATCAAGGTCCCTGGTTGATGGTTGCGAAGATCCCAGCAATTGACATGTTTCACTGTTGTGCTGTATGTACTGCCAGTTTTGGTGGGTGCTCTCCATCCAGCTCTTGAACTGGCCTGGCGACATTGGAAAGCTTCCAAATTTTCGGAGGGGGCCTCCAAACCTTGCTGCGTTACAACAGAACCTTGTTGTATTGGACGCCCACTTGCTTTGGGTGGATCCGGCCCTCCTGCCATCTCGTGGATCTGTTAATTTTTGCGCAGAGTTTTGTTCTCATCCATCTCTATAGACCAACACGGTCAGACCATGTCTGTTTCGTGGCGTTTCTGCGCAACGGGAAGAAAGTGTTGGAAGAAAAGTAGAATATTGGGAGATTGCCGTCTTGTTCAAAGCAACAATTTTGGGGTACTGCACTGTCACAATGTCCACCAAAACTGCAGACCCATTTTTCGCCAACTGCATGAAACCGTCTTGCTGTTCCTTGTTTATGGGCAAAGCATTCGGAAGTCACGGTGTGCGTCTTTCACCCACGCAGCTGCAATTCTCACCACTGAGCCAAACCAGGGGTTGGGCCAGAACTGCCCAAACCTTGTTCACGGGCTACCGTCTGTTTGTTCAAAATAATTGAATGAGCGACAGTGAAAATATTGATGGAGGCTAATCCCCCACAAGTGGAGCTTTGGGCCTCAACAGTCTGCAAACGTTTGCCAACACTCAGTTCATATTTGACAATTTGTTTCCAAATTGGATTTGAAAACGTTTGAGGTAAATTTTCTGAGTGGAATTACGCTGGTTCAGGCTGTTTCCAAGTGTCATTTGTTTCACTTGTTGGAGATCACCACTGGCCGTTGGAGATCTTTTCATCTCCGAGTTTTCTTGCCTCAGTGTCGTCGGTATCTGGCAAAGGGGTTTGGCTTTTTGGAGAAAAGGAACGCTTTGTGCAGTGCAGAGGAATGAAAAGGAGAGGAGACTGCACAGGGAAATCTGGGAAGCGGCAACAAGACGGTCGGACGTGCAGCAGTCACACGTGAATTTTGATTTGAAGACGAGAACTGTCCGCAGCTGCCTTGAAGAGAAAGTTGCGCTGAATGTTGTTTTGTCCCGCTGCACATTTCGATCTGCAGGACGGTCGCTGATTGCGTGGAATGGCGGAACACCGAAAAAGGCGGCAATGAAAGAAGCCCCGACCAACTCACAGCCTTGGGCTCTCAGAGGTTGATCAGTGCGAAATCCCAACTCTCCGCATTTGCAAGACAAAACACAAGTCAGTCCGAAGATGTGCGCAAACTATGCGCCAAGTTTTCATAATCCCCTGCCAGATGGTAGAGCCAGTTGAAAGTCACTCTGTGAAAATACAGCAAAAACTTTATCACAAATGTTTGCACACATTTTAGTTCTTGATGAACCCTAGTTGTTCCACATGAGTTGGGGTATGATACCAGGGCTGTCTCACCCAGAAGTGAGAGGAAACAACATTTCTAACATAATATCATATTTGTTCAGAATACGGCTTCGAAGATAGGAAAACAACAATTATTTTTCCAAAGCTAACATTTGCGAAAGGACCTCTGTTTTGACACTTTTGAGGCTGTGTGTGACTCGTCTGAAGAATGCGAATTCGGGGTTGGCAGAAGAACTTTCATTTTGAAAATCCACGAAGTAGAAGATCATGAAAGTGGATTCCTGTCTCGAGAAGTTCGGTGACCTGCTCGGTGAAGCGAAAGTCCAGGTCAGCGCTCCACCTTGTCCCTTCCATTGTTTTGTCTGGCGCGTGCTTCAAAGACACTCAGCCCCTTCATCCAACGTGCTCTATGATCGACTGTATGTTCTTGGCAGATTATCCATTAATGGATTAGTGAGGATGTGGATTGCTTGTTTCAATGTTGACAAAAAAGCAAAGCAATCTGCTGCAGCTTGGAAATGCCTCTGAAGAAATATTGACGGATTTCCTGCTCCAAAGTTGGGAAAATGTTTTGTTACGTGCATTCGTGCCTGTTGCGTCAGTTGGGTGTTTTCGACAGGATTGTGCAGAATTTGTGGAGTCTGAAGCAGATTGTTGATGAAAGTCCGGATCAGACGGTTAAATTACCAACCAGATCAACAGAACTGTTATCGGCAATTCCCCTTGATGTATCGTCAGCTTTTGTCTTCCTACTTTACCCAGGATGAACTCGCAAAAGACCCCTCAGAAATTCGGACGCTTTTGCATTCACTTCTTTGAGTCTCACTGTTTGAACTGATCACGTCAACGTTGTCGAATCGTCACGTCGGGTCAAAGTGACGCAGAGGTTCGTTTCTGGTTCCATGAACAATGGTTCTTCCGTCATTTGCAGTGAATTTTGCCCAGGCGGATCAAATCTTAACTTACGACACCAAAGCAAAATCATGTCAGGTGAAATTACAAACACACTTTGCGTCCCTTCAACACTTTCACCAACTCCATGTTTTTAAAATTCTGTCCAGTCCTCTGCTTGTCAACCGGTTGAACCTTCGGCCCCTTCTGTTGTCAAAACTCAGCCAAATGATTCCCCCCGCCAAGGAATTTACACCACCACGAGTCAATGAGACAAGTTTCGTTTTGCTCGTACCATGCAATGTCAGAGATGTGAAACAGGTAAACCTTGTCCCCACGCAGGAGCAGCTTGAACAGTCACCTGGAAAGGTGAACATCACGAAAAATCCTTCTCCACAATTGGCGGTTTTTTAACTTCTCTGAACCCCATCGGAGGAAATGAAACTTTTGGTCCCCAAATTGTTGCACAAAGAACTTCAGATGGCAATTCCAAAACAGCTCATATTGATAATCAAAGATTGGTTGTGCTCAGATGGTTCTAACATCCGAGAAGTGAGCTCCACTTCTGGTACGAGGGAGGTCCACGAATTGGCGGTTTCTGTCCACAAAGTAGCGATCTTTTCGAGAGTGCCGGAAACTCCGTAAATACTGGACAGAAACCGCCAGTTCGTGGACCTCCCTCGTACAATGTGGAGCAGAAACGAAATGTTCTCAGAACTTCTGTTCTGTTCTCTCGGTGTTGCTTCAATTGATAATTGTTCTGAACAAAATCACATTGACGCTCATGGATCGGCTCGAAGTGATTGAAATGGTTTCCTGTCGGCATTGCCATGGTGACCAGCAGATTCACGTGCTCGCCCCACACACGAACCAATGTGAGACAACTAGTATTCTTCCACGAGAAACAAACTATAGCACGACAGCAATGGTTTTGAAAGTTCCGTTCTTCTTTGAGTTACGTTGAAATGACTCAACACACTGGAGCTGACAGAATTTTCAACTTCCCATGACGTTCGGTGTTTCCATATTCAACAAACTCCAAACAAAGAGACCCTCACAGTTGTCGCTACGAAGTTTGCTCTCCTGTTTCACCTTCGAGTGTTCCCAAAAAGTGTCAAAACAAGTGAACACTGTGGCTTGTTGAATGGGAGCAAAGCTCAAAGTGCTTGAACGCTCGGATCCAGAGCCCAACCTTGCCACTGTCCCAGCCCTTGGTTCTCTTGAAACGTTACGGAAATAAAAGGCGTCGACCGCGTCACTGTTGGAGAATGCTGCTTGACAGTGAACTTCGCAAATTTCATCAACCCGCACACCATTGACACTAAAATTTGAGAACTCAACCGCCCCCTTTCGCCCGCCCCATAAGAAACTATGCTGAGCAGTTTCTAAAGACATGGTTCGTTTCTGATCTGGCAAATAGGTCTACCTCTGTCATATCGGACATCGGAGGCATCCACAGGTACGACCATCATGGATGTTGATTTCTTTGCGACAGCCGTGCTTGTTCATTGAAACCGACAGACTATTCCTTTTGGAACCGACAGATACACAGTTTATCACTCTGTCAGTTACAACATTGAAGACGAACACAATCTGGTGGTGGTTTTGTGATTGTGACCACTTTATTCACACTGACGTGCAAGCCACACAGTCATGTCAGTTGGCTCAACATCACAAATTACAACAAAACAGAAGTACCACACCCCAATAGCAGACGCACGGCAAAGAAATGAAGCCCCCACGACGATAGATATGTGATTTCCCACTGCAACCCCGACGTGTCTCTCTCTACTTCCAAGAATGCGCGCAGCAGTAACAGGTGCTTCACGAAACAGTGAGTTTGACTAGAACTCTTCAGCACAATGTTCTTCAGCAAAGGGCACCAAACCTGCCCGCTCATAAGATACAAAGAACAAAAGCAAACAAAGAACGCAAATTTCCAGGCAGTACTTGAGACAGAATGGTGTCGATGCATCGCAGAACCCAGATAATCGGTGAAAAAAAAATTATTCAGCTGAATTTTTGAGATCAGCAGCGTTCTTGGTGCCAATAATTCGACAAACCAAGTTTAGTTTGCTCAAACCAACAATGCAAATTTTTCAATGAAGATCTTGCCTTTGGAAAGCAAGTCAAGGACAGGACATCGAACCCGATGCCGCAGTGAACATTTACCGCGGACTTTCCCAAATGATCACCCGAAAGAGAGCTTCATCCCGCCTCTACAACCATCCACGGTACAACTTGACATTGATGCCCGCGGTTGCATTGGACTCGGTGTAACGAAATGGTCAGACACCTGAAATCAGGAGACACAGGTCCAGAAAGGTCTGCAGCTGGCTCCGTGCTTTGTGCCTCACCATTTCAATTCTCACCTGAAATAGCCAGATACAAGAAGGCTCCAACTTCTGGGTGTCTTTTGCATGCTGTATCACCTTTCTCGATTTGACACGCCCGCACTCCCGAAAATGCGGTTAATAGCGACCAAAACAAAACAGACTTCAAGGTGATACAGCATGCAAAAGACACCCAAAAGTTGGAGCCTCCTCGTACTTAACAAGGCTCTCAACTGATATCAAGTGAGTGAGTTGAAATGACGAGGCACAAGGTCAGGGGCAATGAGCCTTTGGTCAGACCTGTGTGATCTTCAGCACAGCCTTGGGGCCCTCACCCCGTGCCTCCTGGTTTTGCTGCCTGACCATTTTGTTGCACCGGCGCTGTTGATGTCCTCAAAAAGGTCACCTGCCGCTGTCTAGGCGCCCGGGTTGTTGCGCATCAGTTGAAGATCACTGTTCATCATATCTTCCACCAACCCCTGAAAAACAAACCAACAGTTGGTTGACAGGCCCCTGTATCAGACTGACCACCAGAAACGAATGAAGATACTGTAGATGTCTAAACGGCCGATACAAACTGCAGCCCACCCCCCTTGTCGGATAAAAAGGACTTGGCAAACAGACATCACGGAGCAAAACAACCCGTGACCAAACGAAGTGTTTACCAGGCTTGCACTTGGTCTCTGTGGTCGCAAGGCCATGCAGCTTTTGAACGAGCGTATTGCAACACAAACAATCTGACGCACGCGGAGCATGCGTTTCTTCCCACTGGTGAGTTGTGTCAAAAAGCTTCACAAACAAAACGGCAGAAAAGAAGACTGACAAAAAAAAGAACATGGACAAGACAATACGAGTCGCGACTGAGCAACAAACAAGCGTTCTGTTTGCAAAATCGCAACACGCCGAAGCTCTGCGGCAAATCCAGGGAACCGAACGGTTCAAATCACCAAAGTTTCTCCTTTGTACAGCACAAAGGAAAATTTGAAAAGTTCCCCTGAACTTTGAACAGAGGCTGTGAGGTTGTGGTGCCGTGACCCTGGATCAGCCGCGAATGTGGAAGCTGCGCAAGCTGGCTGTGAAGCCATGGTTGGTTCGCCGCAGATCCACGCTTGTTGGGCAACATGAAACAGAAGTGAGGAGGGGGCTTTGTCAATTCCAAACAGAAATTTAGGTTTTGAAAATTACCAAAACGAACAATGCCCCCGTGGGCTGGGCACTACTTGCAGGTTGTAAGCATGCAGGAGCCAAAACGAGTGACTGAGGAAACCGTGATGATGTCTTGCTGGGAAAAATGTTTTGTGGCAGTTCGCCTGGGTGAAACAAGCAACAACGAATTTGTCGGAACCACTTTCCTTGTGGTCGATGGGCAGGAGTGGTTTTCTGTGTGGTTGTGGTGGCTCCACACATTGGTCACAGTTGAAATGGTACCTTGACAGATCAGAATTCTATCCTCAAAGCACCTTGCTTCCTCTCATGAGGTGAAGTCACCAAAATACGTTACAACCCTAAGAAATCAAAACGGTAACAAAAAACTTCAATTGATGTTGGATTTTTGCGAGAAGGAGCATGCATACTATCGAATCATGCCAAACACCATCGATGCCTTACCCTGAACAAGACTTGAGAACTAGGCGTTGGGATTCTGTTGCATTAACTCCAAGTCATATCGAACCATTTCCTCCACCAAGCTCTGATGACAATGAAGACAGAAGATTTTCTCGATTGAAGAAAAAGTCACAATTAGTTGCAAAAGTAGCTTTCAACCGCAAATAGACAAAGAAGTGGCAGACAAGACAACACGCGACACATGTTGGTGCAGGGTTGGCAATCAGATTGAGTCAGATCGTGTACCCCCGGAAAGGAATTGCACGAGGACAGTCACACACACACACACACACACACACACACACACACACACACACACACACCACATTGCTTCTTGCTTTTGTCACATCTATTATCTTCAGTGAAAAGCGCACTGGTGCAGACCCCAGCTTGTTGTCAGTTTCGACCAAAAGAGGAGAGAGAACAGAGGAAAGTCACGAACCAGTTCCGGTTTTCATCACCAGATGTCACGAAAGACCGAAACTAATTCGGGGAATGTCTGCCTGCCTGGCTGTCTCTCTCCCTCAAGCTTAAGGAGAGAAAACTGTATGAAAATTTTTCAACGATGACGATGATCTCTTTTTTGCAGCTGAACTGCAAGCAATCTAACAGGACGTTTCAATTTTTTTCTGCAACGGAGACCTTCCGGAGAGATGCTCTCACGAGAGAGTCCTTCATCTGCAAGTGGCAGCACAAACACCGCGGTTAATTTGCGACTTAATGAATTTTAATTCGTTAAATTGCATCCCATTAACAACCGTAAACCACCCACCCACCCCGTCCCCACACAAGCAAAATAAACGCCCCGGTTCCAAATCACCAGAAGCAGAACACAAATATTCAAAGGTCCGACACTTCATTAACTCATTCACAAAATTCAAATTCTCAAGATGCGCAGTTCAGGGAAATGCAATATGTCACCTCCGCCCCATTACAAGCAGACAACAAACAAAAGAGTGAAATATTGAATGTTCCTCCGCCCTGCGTAAAATTTAAAGTGTGTCAGACTGCCACCTACGGACACGTAATAAATCAATTGAGAAAGCAGTGCGGTGCATGACATCTTGGATTATGAACCTTTCGTCACACTAAGATCTGCATTGTTCGCACTGCTGATGTCTGCCCCTTGACTACGTACTACGCGTATGTTCCTCAAGCAAAAGAAGCTGGCAAGCGAATTTCTCGTCTTCGAAGTTCGTCAGTTGACGTGTCGGACCATCACTCTCCCTATTTGCAATAGCTTCTCAAGAGGAACAGAATTTCACACAACCACCTTCGTGTCACCAACGGCTTGATGTTTGCACACAACGTAAGAAACAACAAACCGGACTTGAAAAGATCATGCAGGGGTCTCAGCGCACATGTAGCTCCCTGATTTGCAAACAAGTTTATTTTTCAATATGAGCCGGGCATTTATTATTTTTGTTCCAATTCTCTTTCCACCATTTTGACAGAGGGGGTCTCCAGTCCATAACCCTTTCCCACAACCTCGCAATGTTTGCACACTTGTGACCTGAGCGACCTTCACACACGACACAGTGGTGTCACAACGATGTCACAGCCAAGTGTGTCGCGCCAATTCAAGAGGCATTGTGCAGGTCAATTCATATCATGGAGCTGACAGAAGTCACAACCAGCTCCAGCTGCGGATCTTTCTGCATTACTAACGCACGAGAACCAGAAAAATAAAACCAGACTTTCAAGTAGAATAACAGCCGCTCGCCGTGTACAACGCCTGCAGACTGAGAAAGTCATCTCACAGAAGTCAAATCCTGAATGTGAGGGGGGGGGGTAAATGAGACAACTTTCAGACAAGACCTAAAATGGACAAAAGTAACAAGTCCAGGCAAACGGCACAACTTTTGGGCCACACCCAAAATGGGCAAAAATGACAAGTCCAATTATTTTTTTGTAACCAGGGGGGGGGGGGGGCTGAACTGGACAGCCTTTACACGTCTGTCAGACAAGATTCAAATGGCAATAAATGACAAATCCATTTTTTTTGTGACCAGGGGAGAGGGAGGGGGTAAAGTGGACAACTTTTGGACAAAACTCAAAATGCAAAAAAGCGACAAGTCCAACTTTCTGACAAGACCATGGGTGGGGGTGGGGGGAGGGCAAGCAAAGTTGTGAAGAGGACATCGGACAGGTGCCTGATTGGCGGTCGCAACAATATCAGCGCAAGCGGCTGATAACAAGCGGATCTACAATGTGTCCATTTTTTGATGACAAAAGGAAACGCCAAAAGCATGAAGTTCTTTTCGCACACAAACATGAGCACGCACCCAAGGATGCACGTCGCACGGCCGCAAGCATGCACGGACACACACAGACACGGAGACACAGAGACAGAGACAGACAGACAGACAGACAGACAGACAGACACACACACACACACACACACACACACAAACACACACGACAATAAAGGTAAACTACGATTTTCCCATCGCAAATGACAAAATTCAGTCATTGTGCAGCAAAGCGGAGGAAAGCAAACAGACTTTAGCCGTTTCCCAACTCCCGCAGTTTATGCACCGTCTGTCGGTCAGCTGTAAAACGGCAATTGCAAACAGGCGCAAAACTGTCCTCCGCGCAAAACTGTCCACCAGGTACTCACCGAGAAGTCGTATTTGGGCTGCCACTTGAGCAGTGTTTTCGCCTTCGTGCAGTCTCCCTGCAGAAAGTCCTGTGGACAACAACGAAACATGGTGTCACCAAACAAGTTTCATTTTTCACAAGCAAACAGGTTGTGGGGAGATTTCTGGAGACAACAAGAGGTGCTTGCACTTCGCATTGGGAAGCAACAGCGTTGTGGCACAGCTGCTGATAAACCCGATGACCTGGCTAAATACGAGTAAGAAGTGACATTTTGCCATCGGTCAAAAGTAACATCGTCGACTTTTGACGAGATTGCTGAGTGACCCTGTTGATTCACATGTCGCACTGTTGAGTCAATTTGTAGACAATCACCGTCAAAGTCAATCGGAGTTGATCAAATTGATTTCGTCGTGTAAAGAATTAAATTGTTGTCTCCAAACATAAGCTGGCAGGACCTCTCAAGCTCAATTGGTTGATTGAAACCAAATATCTGCACTGTAAGAACTGCTGACTGAACTGCCAGCCATTCTCTCAGCTGAATGTAATGAAAGGGAAAAAGACAAGAAACACCCCTCAAAACACGTGAGGTTGTAGATTCTCTCAAGGAATAAGAGAAAAGCCGACAAATTGAAACAAGCGAAATTTCCGGCAAAGTAGTGAAAATCTGCGCGCTCCTTGTCGAGTGCGAATGGGGCGCGAGTTGGTCGCCGCAGTTTGGAGAGCGCGCTGCCGCTGCAACAGATGGTGGGTAATCTCCGCACCGTTCTCTTCCTCAATTGCTCAATGAACTGGTTCCCTTTCAAGCTAAAAAAAATCACAAGTTCAGCGGCAGAAAAAAATCAACGCGATTTTTGGAGAAAGGGAACAAAAGCGTCAAGTGCCACAACTGCACACAAATTTGCTGGGAAATCGGTCACGAGAGAAAATGGCCAGGCACTTCAGTAGATTCGATGACGAATGGATGTTGGGAAATGCACCCTCTTTCGTGACAACGATGTGTCAAGAACACGAATCAACAAGTGCGTTTTGTTTGTTGGTGCTTGAAAGTTATTTTACGACGAAAGAAGTTGCGAAGAACAAAACGGTTACAAGTACTCACGACTTCGGTGGGACGGAAAAACTTGGGATTGACCCTCACACGCACAGTCCCAGTCTTCTTGTCCTTTCCAACCTCTTGCAAGCCAACACCCTCCCACCTGAAAGCAAACCACAAACCATGGCGTGTGTGAGTATAATGTGGAACAGGAGACAAAAATTTGCACCTTTTCAAGCAAACTGCAGTGCACAGTGAAAAGGCAAGAACAGGACGCTTCCGACAGTTCAAAAACGCTGTGAGTGTCCAAAATTACTCTCCAGAGAGGTGAATAACTAGCAGTACTCAAGGCAACTGCAGTGCGAAGTCCCTTGCCGGTAATGTCGATTCGTCCTTGTCCTCCTTGTCTTCCACAAGTCATGCAAACACAAATCCTCTTTCACATGCGACCCAATCCATGTACTGCCTTATATAGCCTACATACACACAGGGATGGGGGGTCCAGGCAGGGGGGGGTGGTCCAGGCTGGGGGTCCAGGCAGGGGGGTCCAGGCCAGGGGGGTCCAGGCCAGGGGGGGCCAGGGGACATTTCATCCACCTTGCCATATACTGCACTACCACATGGTGCTTGCCCTCAAGGGACTTCGCACAATGATATTCAAATAGGTCATTGGGCTTCAACACAAGAATATCTACTTGAGGCTGAACATTTCTGAGGAACAACAACAACAACAAATCCTTTTGCGGGTCTTTGAATGCCCGACCTTCAAGACCCCGAAACTTATTTTGCGACGCCACCCAATTCGGTGTCCGAAGTTCGGTTTCCCTCGTGTGCACGTGTCGATACCCTCCTGTTGGATCTGCCGAGCCCCTTTCTGCGCCCTGTGGTCCCAAATTCAACGGCCGGTGCGCCCACGCCCTGGCTCCAAAAGTGCTGGCAAAAGTTGCATCTGTTCCATTGATTCCCGTGGATTCCACAAGAGGCCGCTCGAGGACGGAACGAGCTTTTTCTGGTGCCAATATTGGTGGCACAGATCAAAAACACAATCTGGTCCAGAAAATTTCCATTTGAGGAAATATCATACGTGCACATAAAAATGCAAGACAAGCAACAGGACGTTTGTTCGACACGGATCTTGCGTAAAACGTCAAGGGCTCTGTACTGTGGAAGCGCCTCAGTGACACTGCTCGACAGAAATGGCAATCTTCGAGACAGGTGAGAAGCGCAGTTGCTGAGGTGTGTGGTGTGTCAAAACACCACACCAGTACAGACACAGACAAACCTCAACACAAAACACACACAGACATTCACACACATGCACAGACACGCATGAACACACACACACACACACACACACACACACACACACACACACACACAAAGCAGAGCAGGGCAGAGCAGAGCAGAGCAAGACTCGAACAAAAAGGAAGTGTCCTTCAAGTGAAAAATAGCAATTTATCAATCAGTGTCAGGCACCTATTCATCATCCAAAAAGCTTTTGTCGAGAAGTAGACATTCACGAGTCTCCAGGGCAGAAGTGATGTTTTATTGATAAATACAGAGGCCTTCACAAACCCAAGAGCCTGACAAACAAAAAAACAAGCACGAAGCAACTCACAAATAATTCAGTGGCTTTGGTCAAATTCTGATTGAGAAGCTTGTTCTGTGAATGCCATCAAGAAATCGACCCTGGAAATTCAAGCAATACACATCGGTTGAGATTCAAGAACACTGACGAATTTGTTCCGGACTTGACTTTCAAGGGAGACTGCCATGACGACAGTTGCCGGACGTGTGCCAGAAAACCTGGTCAACTTGGGTGTCAATCACTTGGCATATTTTCCACAAACTTGCGAGCTGCGATCGGCCTTTCTCTGTTTCTTTTTATCTTGAAAATTCATTCACTGGAACACTTTCACAAAAACACTTCACACCACACACGAGCTCGCTGCATTCACCTCACTGTCATCAGAATGGGAGATAGACAGAACTTCGAAAACTTTGCAAACAAACCAAAAATAACAATTTCTCCAGGACGCTCCAGCCCAGCCCATTTCACTGTCCCCTTCCGCACTCAAAGAAAACACCCCAGCGCACAGCCCAAAAGGCCTATCTCCCAAATACCGCCTCCCCGATGTCTCCTACCAAAATATTTTCTCGGCTTGGTCCGTATTTGGGGAGCTAAATGAAATGCGTCTGTTGTGTGTTTTTGTTTCCCGAGGTTCCGGCTTTTCTCTATGATTATTTCATAACAATGGGACGGTACGAGCTGTGCCTGACAGTCTGTCCCCCGGTCCATCTCCCGGAGCACAGACCATTTGATGATTGGGCTTGGTCCGGAATGAAGGGGACCACGGCCCACAATCGATTCACAAACTCCTCGACACGCAACAAGTCAGACTTGTTCGTTTGGTTCAAACAACCAACGATCCCATCCCACTGTTTCTGAGATGTTCAACGCCCCTGTCATGAAGGTATGGCAGATTTCTTTGTGACAAATCGCTGGTTGCTCGATTCGGCAGATGTTCACACCTCTGTCAATTTCTCTGATGGCAGGGACAGGCGACTCATCACAGACGCAAAATGTGTGCTCTGCGCACAGTTCCCGGAGTTCTATTCATCAAACAGAACCCAACTTCCCAACCCAACACAACACACAGGAAAGTCTTGTATTTGTGCAAACCCAGAACACAATGCTTTGATGTAACAATGCACAATCCCAAAAATGGAAAGAATCAATTGTCCTCTGAGCATTGGAATTGGAAGAAACACAAGTATTGGAAGTATTTTCTCCATTTCCTTTTCTGTTTTCTTTGGCCCGTCGTTGGTCTTTGAAAATGTTCTTCGGAGAGCTTCGGCTTTTGCTTTCTCGAGTGAAAGCCGTTTTTGTTTTTATTTGCGAGCTGCTATGGAATCACTCGAACTCGTTTGTGCTGTTTCGTCTCACGGAAATTTCAAATGTTTCAGCCGCATTTATTCCCTCTGCGGCCAAGGAAAAGTATTTGGTGTGGGCGAGAAAAATGTCGCCAAATTTCTGACTGCTATCGGAACACACAGACGCGCACACACGCACACACACACACACACACACACACACACACACACACACACAATTCGAAAGTAAGTGGATGACTTTCTTTGAATGAACGAAACAACATGAAGGGAGAGATGTGACAGCTGAAGAATGTGCAAAATCAATCAATCGTCACGTTAGGAAACCGAAAAGGATAAAAAACACACATCACACGACACAGTGTTAGTTACAACCTTGCATGCGTGTGTCAAACCATTGTTATCCCTTTCAACAGATTTTTACAATATTTTCTCGCCAAACTTTTGGTAATACGCAGCAAAACACAGGGTTATTGCCACAGACAACAAGTACGGCTTTCGGCAGGGAGTTAGTTCAAGCAGGCAGGGGTGAGGAAAGAGCCTATTTTTTCACCAAACTGAGATACATGACTGAAACGCGCTGAGCGAAAATATTGCTGTTTTCACATGCAAAGGATCTTCATGCAAGAACAACTGAGCACACTCGTCAGCAGCAACAACGAAATTCACTCAATTTCCATCTTGAAATCACTTGAACTGCCCACAAAATGGCAGAGAATGGTGGACAGGCGGTCAGACAAAAGTACACATGCCCACAATTGGGACGAGAACTCGTTTTCATCGTGTACGGACAAGCCTCTCACCATTTTCAAACAAACGAGACACAACGCCACACGTTCCACGTCGAGTGCATTGACACCACACAAATCTCTGCCCAGCTGATCTTTCTGAGTGCAGTGGTTGAAAACTGGAGGCAGCATGAGAAAGCATTGGCTTCTCTCGACAACAAAACCGTTTCTCTCTTTGGTCATTCCGTGTTGGATGTTCAGTTTTTTTTCAGCTCTCTGAACACTGGAACTATAACACCAACCCAACTGAGAAACCTGAGTACCCAACCCAACGCAGAAGCACGAACAGAAAAGTGCAGTTGTTGTGTGAGAAAACAGCTTCCAGCAAACAACCCCAGCCGCTTTGCGACAACACACGAGACGTGGTAACAGGTCTCTGGACGAGCCAACATAACATGCCAAACTTGATTTGCTGTTTGCCGTTTCAATAGTGAGTTCCTTGACGCACCCAACCGACCAGAACTGAATATCATTTCATCTCACATTCGTGTCAAGAACCGAACGTGTCAAGAATCAGCCAGGGTTGAGGCAATTCAACTTCCCAGTCTGTGCTATTTGAAAGTTCTGCTCCCACCCGCTAAGTTCGGCGCAAAGGGCGAGAACTTGGCTTCAAAGCGGTGAAAAATGAATTTTTCAAAACGCACAACAAATAATCAAAGGAAATTCTTACAATCCTCGGATTCCTGTCACTCCACTGCAAACGCCTGAATCAATATTTATTCAGCGAATAATTTAACACCAAAGCGTCCGCTCCCAATGCTTTAAAGCAACAAAACCAAGTCCGCAGCACCTGAACACAAGTTCACCCTGCCCTGGCGCCTTGTGGGAGCAGTCGGCGAAATAGGCGTGGAAACTCACAGCAAATCGAATCCTGAGCGAACAAAAACGAACCCACACCTTGCAAATCCCCCCCCCGCACATCAGCACACAAGCAGTCCACACACCCACAAGCAGCGCCAGCACGCATTCACTGGACACACACACACACACCATCTCTCAAGCGAAAGCAAGGGAGCGTTTCTGCACATGTACGTGTTCGTGAGTTGCAGACGTCAACTCAAGCCACACGATTCTGCGTCAGTGGAAACGACGCAGATCTACAACTGTTTCACGGGGTTTGGTTCACAATGTGCTCGTCTGCCAAATGCCATCAGGTTATCATTTCCAATATGATAGCTTCTTCACACAAACAAGACAATTTCCCGCGCGTTTGTTTGATTGTTGTTGGAGATGCGGTGAGCCGGTACGATGTTTCACCGTCATCACAGATTCATCTGCGAAGCAGATGAACAGGGAATTTTTTGAATCAAGCATTCCACTGGGAGGAAGCCGCAGTGTGGGGTCTGCATAGAATCTACAATCAGGCAAACTCGTACAAAGTTTCGTTGAAATCTTCGAGCACTGGACAAAATCTGATAATTTTTGTCACCTGCTCCAAGCCAGCTGTACCATTTTCTAGTTGCCGTTCACGGAAACGACAATGCTGCGCCCACAAACACCCACGACACTTGACACTCCACAATTTCAGAAAAAAAAAAGTTTTCAGAAATGTTCGGAAAGGGACCAGGAATCATTTCGACTTCATCAAGACAAAAGAGGGGGTTTTGAAAAAGAAAAAAAAATGGTCACAAATTATTCCAAGGGTTTCTTGCTGGTTGTGACTGCCAGAGTCCTGCAGTTCGACACGGAAGATGATCCTCCAAGCGACGCAACTGCATGGTACTTTCGTTTGTCTCTTCGTTTTGTTGTGTTCACAGGCACAAAGAAAACACAGTCAAATGATCACTTGGAGGCGGACAAGAAGTCATCCAGACTGTCATGAACTCAGCACGAAACGGAAGCGAACATGCGAAACGCCCACAACTTGACCAGCCCTCGTTGGTTTGTTTGGTCTCGATTTGGACTTCTCGCACGAGCTCGCAAATCATCTTCTTTTCGTGAAGCCTGTGTGGGGCAGGACGCAGTCATCTGGCCCCGGAGACCAATTCCCATGACAGTGAAGAGGAGACATGACAGAGCGATAAAAAGCACAGTCTCCCCAGTGAACCAGTCACAGCGGATCCCTCTCGGTTGGGTGAACGTCTGTTGCGTGTGCACGTCCATCCACTGCTCAAGCACCCCGATGAAAACTGACAACACCCGATTTGCACAGGACTAACAGGGCTTGACTTGAGGGATCAGACCAAATCACGGACCGTTGTATCCTTCGTAAGATAAGTCAGTGAGTTCACAAACATCATTGATTCACAGCTGAAACAAACTGCCAACTCCTTGCAAATTGTCCGAAGCCCAAAATTAAGTTGAATGCCGTACTGTTTGTCCAAACAAACTAATTGCTTCGAAAACTCAACCGAATGCAAATGATTTCAACATCTTTCTCAGCATCCCAACTGCATGTCTGCTTTTCAATTGTCAGCTGAATTCAAGACAAATATTTTCATTCAGCCTCTGGTATGCCATCATTTGGGATAAAACTGTTTTTCTGCAAATCTAATGCTGGAATAATTGGGCCGATTTGTGTAATTCGGTACTGTGGGGATTCTGATTAAAACTGCTTTTCAAATCAATTAAAATGGCTTCAAGGTGTTGCTCTTAACAGTAAATTAATTTCATTGGAGATTATTTCTCGTGGGAAAGCAGCAATCAGGGTCATTAGTGGAATTGTGGAAGTCAAAATGTCGGAGATGATCCTTGCGAACAAGAAAAGATGTTCCGAAGAACACTGCCTTTCTCCAGAGCAATACGAAACAGATCGGAGCTCAGAAAGCGAGCGCCACATTTTTCGTCGCCGAAAATTTTCAACCTAGTTTTTTGAAACAAGATCATTCCTTGAACAAATTGGTCCAGGAGGGAGGTCTTTGTTTGTTTCTGGTACGAAATTGTGAACCTGTGAGCATCGAAAATGCCGAGAAATGAACCGGGCGTCATGTTTGATATTTTTTGAGAAAAAGAACGTGTACAACGCCTCCCCCAACTCTGTTGAACTTTTCTGCTCCCACATACACGACATCACAGTGACTGCAACGAGATGCAGTGCTCAAGGCAACTGCAGTGCGAAGTCCCTTGTACCGCAACCGTTGCAAGTCACAATCCTGCTGAAATGGGCGTGGGGAATTTTTTTTTGGGTCAGTGCAATCATCATAGTCTCAAGAGGGGGGGGAGGGGGGTACCGGGGGGGGTACGGGGGGTATGGGGGGGGGGCAGGGGACAATTCATCCACCGTGCCATATACAGCACTACCACATGGTGCTTGCCCTAAAGGGACTTAGCACAACAAGCGCGCTCGCGTCGCTCAGCGGGCGCGCGCTGGAACATCTTGACCCGAACCAAACGGGCTTGTGACGCACCACAGCGATCACAGGTTAACCTCACTCTCCGGTTCACTCCAGCTCGAGACCCGTCTTTTCGTTTTTCTATCACCTTGGTTCACCTGGATGTCTCTCACTTTACTGAAGATTCAGAGCGACTTTGGAAGCAGCAAGATATGCGCGACAAACTCAGTGCGGAGGAGTCGGGTACTCAGTCGGTACTCACACGATGTCGATGCCGACGTGTCGGAATGCGGCCTCGACGAACTCGCGGATGGAATGCGATTTGTTGGTGGCGATGACGAAGTCCTCGGGCTTTTCGTGCTGCAGCATCAGCCACATCGCCTGTGGGGAAGAGTTGTGACGGTCAGCGACCAAAGTGCGATTTGGGATTGTATCCGCACTTGTGTTACTTTTGGCTTTCATTCGGAAAGAATGGGAATCGAACAGGGCGTATTTCAAGACGTGACAAAGGAGCCAGAAAATGAAAAGAAAGAGAAATTTCCGCTGCGCTGAAGACAACAGGTGGTATGTGACACTTTGTCAGATATGTTCGAACCGTCTTGCACACAACAGAACGGGTCTGCCCTCTCGCGGTATCTTCAACTGAAATATCTCTCCTGATGATGTTCTGCTGGGGTGCATTCTTGAACGCGTCACTGAAGCTTTGGAGGGGGAGGGGGATCTTTCGCTTGCAACTTTTCACTTTGTGAGGCACTGAGCGACATCAGACGAGAAAACACAAAACAGTTTGGGCGAAACTGCTTTTGGCTCGCAAAACCGGTCTGGTTGTGCTGGAGCTCACGGTACTCACGTGCAACACAAACACACAAACGTCCACTTCTGCAAACCTGACTACCTGAAACAAACTTTCGCCACGGTCAAAGTTGTCCCACAATGGTACCCACTGGAGTGAGATCCCCAGAAAATCTCCCAACAACCCGTGTCAGCGCCCTGGCCGCCTCACCTCGACGTAGTCCTTGGCGTGGCCCCAGTCGCGCTTCGAGTCGAGGTTGCCCAGCTCGACGACGTCCTGCTGCCCGAGCGTGATCTTCGCGACGGCGCGCGTGATTTTGCGTGTCACGAACGTCTCACCTGCAAAACGACCAATTGCAACGTGAACGTGGTTTGCAAAAACCAGATTGCAGTACTTTTCGACGACATACAACAGGAAAGTGCACAACGCGCAGAAGCACTCAAACGAGGGCGATGCAGCTGCGATTGGAGTGAAACGCTGCGTGTGGACGGGTTGATCTTGTTTCTTGCGATGAATTATTTATTCGCTGTCAATGTGATCACGATAAAGTTTGGGACAGAGATGGCAGTGTCATCCTGGAGTCGCGTCACAACGCTGTGATCGATGGAGCCGCGGGAGTCGCACCCCTGCGTGGCGACTCGTGGTTGAAGAGAATCCCGTTGCACGCGAACATGTTGTACGCCTCGCGATAGTTGACCGTGATCCAGTACCCGTACACCTTCGCTGCGCCTGCGGGGGAAATTCAACGCCGATCAGAGTTTGTGGCACGCACCCACGGAGCCAAGTCACATCCGTGCAAACACGCAGGTCAGTTGAATTTCAACAGACCAACACCAGGCGCATTGCCTGTTCTCTGACGAGGGCATTCGCCATGACAGACTATTCCACGCCATTCGTATCTGACACAGATTGACCCGAGCAAATTTTCGCCGAGGATCCCTTCCCCAAAATACGCTCGTACTACTCTCCACGTTGCAAAGGGATACATTTCACACTGTCACAAGTGGGACTGTCAACAGACATGCGATACTCCTGTGTTCGATCGACACCCACCGTAGGGAGACCTGGGGTAGAAGGGCGTGGTTTCTCGCTGCGGCGTCTCCTGCACCAGTCCGAACATCTCGGACGTGGACGCCTGGTAGAAGCGCACCGAGTCCGTGAGACCGGTCGTCCGGATCGCGTCCAGGATCCGCAGCGTGCCCAGCCCGTCCACATTGGCTGTGTACTCCGACAAGTCAAATGATACCTGTAAGGAAATTCTTGAGTTCCTACCACATCCATTCTGACGAAAGGCAGTTGGACAGATTCATACTCGAGCAATTCTTTCGGAAGCGCAGGTGGCTTTCTTTTTTCGGGTGGGGTGGGGGCAGCTTTCGGGTCGTTCACGTATGAGGGTTGCTGCATGGCTTTCAAGCAGCGACAAGCGATACATAGTCGCTTGTGCAAACAGGTTGTTGTTGATCCAATGAATCGAGAGAATTTCATGAACATGAACTGGCTGTTATGGCTGTGTTTGGGCTGATGTGTTGATTCACAGCACACTTATCAAATATTGGTGAGCAACAAACAGCAGACTCCACACTCGACAGTACTCGATGTCCACAAGGCATCTGCCCTCCTTATTTCATCTTCATCATCTGTGTTTGCGAAGTCACAATAATATGCACAGATATGCAAACAGGGATTATGGACAAGTTCTCGTGCCCACTTCACTGTCGTGACTGTTCACCGAAAATAGTTTTTCAAGCGGGGAATGCGCTGAACTGTGTGAAACTTGATTTACCTGGTCCGCGCAAGGGGATCAGAAATCTTAGGGGGGGGGTGTACTCCCAGCTGAAGTTTGTCAAGAAAACATGGGGGGAACAACAGAAAGAAAACCAACAGAAACGTAGGCTGGCCCAACCGACTGACCTTGACGTGGCTCTGAGCAGCGAGGTTGTAGATTTCGGTGGGCTTCACATCGGCGATGATCTTCACGAGGCATGTGCTGTCTGTCATGTCCCCGTAGTGCAGCTTGAAGCGCTCTGAAACAACAACAGGTCTGTCAGTCTCAGTGACACGGAATTCGTCATGAAGGAATGATGGTTGGGGGAGGGGGGAAGGGAACGAATGGACATTTTTCTTTTCCGCGCGAAGAAGATGGCACAGGTCGATTAGCGAGTGTATCGGTAATTTGTGTACCGAGTTTGTGTGCTTCCTTTGTGTCGAACGCTCAAGACAGATTGCATATCCGAACAGTAAAAAAGGTCCGCTTCGCCCAACTTACCGCCTTCAGTGTGAGACTTTGGGTCGGCAGCGAGATGCTCGATCCGCCCCGTGTTGAAGGAGCTCGACCTCCTGATAATCCCGTGAACCTGCGCACACAAAAGCGATTTGCAAAGGGAACGCGCAGACAGAAGCGCTTGTCAACTTCATGCAGCTGTGAGCTGTATGCCAGCTTGGTTTCAAGATTTGCGTTCATTGTCGAGTCCACCAGCTGTGAAATACCCGGTGATCTTGTCTCAAACAACTGCACACAAATCGGAGACATTTTAGAGTCCAACGCACCTTATATCCTTTCTCGAGAAGGTATTCAGCAAGATATGACCCATCCTGCAAATTGAAAATCAAATCGTGTCTCAAATTGAACAAGACGGCACAAGATAAAGGCGCGGATCTGAGCAAGGCCATGCAAAGTGAGAACTTTCCATTCCCCCCCCCACTCTGACAGTGCTACGGTGGCGTCTCTGGGCGGGTCTGAGGTGTCACAAAATGTTACAGAGACCCCCTCGACAGAGACAGACACAGATTGATCTGATACACACACAACGGCACACCAAGTTTAACACATGAGCACCGTGTTGAAATGGAGTCTGCCACTCGTCAAAAACGTGTGCAGACAGACGTCTCGCCCAAGCACTGATAAGACACTCCCACACACATTTTCACAAAGATGGGACTGTCAATTCGTGTGAGTCAGGATCAGGGTTTCGAGCTGCTCTCAACACAAAATGTTGGATCGACATGTTGTGCCGCTTGTAGCAGACTTATCTGTCAAGATTTCCTGGACTCGCAAAGCGCGAAAACGATCGATACGCGACGGGAGACGCCAAATGTCTGTGGCCGCCAGATCTTGTCAGTGGATTCTCCGGTCTTTCGCTGGGTTTCCAACGATTCTTGATCAGGAAAACCTGGCATCGACCACGCAGCCTACCTGTCCCGTTATCCCTGTTATCAACGCCACTTTTCGTCTCGTTGCGTCCCCTGAATTCAACTGTGTCCCGTTCGTTGCCATGTTTTCTGTTTGCTGTGGACGTGTACAAGAGCCTTGAGCAATGGACGCCGATTCTGTCGGGTTTGCCATCACAAACAGATGTTGCTCCACTTCGCGACCCAATTAAAGCACGGGCCTGTTGGCCGGTCGATCACATGTCGTGTTCCATCTTTTGCTCCAGACGGATCCTTTTGCGCGTACCTTGGACATTGTCTGGGTGTGTGAAATTTCTTCACTCGACAAGTAAATCCAACAGGTGAGGGCACACGGAATGTTTCTCAAACAGTCCACTCTGGTTCAAATATCACACTGGGTGCTCTCTGCCATTGTCAAACCTGAATTGGTGAAAGACTGGTGCAACATTGCTGCACATGGCAACATTCGGGCAGGTTCTGCATTTGTGAAATTTTGCAGTAAAGCCATGTCGGAGTTCACGCCGCTGGCGGGGAAGGTGTGTCTGGTGACGGGCGCCTCCAGAGGCATCGGGAAGGGAATCGCGCTGCAGCTGGGGCAGAACGGAGCCACTGTCTACATCACA
>JAAUXT010016951.1_pt1 | contig 25555 bp, 26 predicted proteins | sample 7278171 | NCBI WGS metagenome assembly JAAUXT01 (sample SAMN14350112, study PRJNA611818) | marine sediment metagenome | isolation source: surface marine sediment (1.8m) | place: French Polynesia: Moorea | collected 2018-08
CCCCACACACACACAGAGGTCAGGCCAAATGCACGCCTTACACTCACACACACATCACATAGGTGAAGCTGCACCTCCCCCCCCCCCACACACACACCTGTGTCGCTGCAGGGAAGGCCGTGTTCTGTGAGAAGCCTCTCGCTCCGACGCTGGACGCGACCAAGTCGTGTTTCGACCTGGCGGCGAAGCTCCAGCTGCCGCTGCTCTGCGGGTTCAACAGGTCAGATCCGCAGGATCCCTCAAAGGATCTGGTGCTTTGGGAGCCTGAATTCAACCTTGGAATTGCAGCCGTAAAATCCCGCGTATAAGACCCCCTTTTGATGCAAAAAAATTAGCGCCAAAAAGTGGGTGTGGCCTCAAATGCGAAGGGGTCTTACGTACGTATACGCGGGATTTTACGGTTTATGACTCAGGAATTTTCACTTGTGACGTTTTTGACAAAGCACAACCCAACGCAATTGTCCATCCCCTCCCCGTGTTTCACAGGCGGTTCGAGCCGCAGCTGCGGGAGCTGTACGCGCGGGTCCGCGCGGGAGAAATCGGACGCGTCCGCACCGCCCGCTCCACGAGTCGCGACACGCCCGAGATGATGAACCGGGAGTACCTCGCGCTCTCAGGTGCGCGGGGAGGGCCGTGCGCGCGCGCGCGCGTGTGTGTGTGTGTGTGCGTGTGTGTGTGTGCGTGCGTGCGTGTGTGTGCAAGGGAACTGCAGGCATATGACATGTGTCTAGTTTTCCCTTGGACGGGGTCATGGGGGAAGAAACGTGGAAGAACATCAATGGTCAAACTTTGGGAATTGGCAGCACGCTTGTGTTACTCAACCGGTTCTGCTTTTTTCTTTCCAAACTGAATGTGAGCGAAAATGAGAGTCGTGCGTGTGTAGCACGTGAAAACACGAAAGTTTGATGCCAGATACATACACTGGAGCATATTCGACATTGGGTTTGGGAGTGGGTGGCTTCCATGGGGTCCGACCCTGATCAATCAAACTTGTGGGAGGCGGGGCTGGGGAGGCAAACTCAGGTCCAAGGCCTTAGGCTTCTCCACCCGCGAGTGGTGAAAATCAAACTCGGGGAGGGGGTCAACCTCTGGGCCAAGGCTTAGACCAAGGCCTGATATTGCTGAACCCGCTTACAATCTGTTGCATCTCTACAGGCGGAATCTTCCTGGACAGCTGTGTGCACGACATCGACGTGATGAACTGGGTGGTGGGGGAGCGCCCGGTGAGCGTGTTCGCCGTGGGGCACGCCGAGGACCCGATGTACCGTGACTGCGGGGACGTGGACACCTGCCTCATCGTACTCAAGTACCCAGGTCTGTCACCATCTCTGCTGCAACACCCTCACGCATTGTGTGAGCCTGAGCAATTGTTGTCTGGTTCTGTGCGTGAACTCTTGGTCCGGCTGTGTGCGATTGTAGTGCAACTGACTGTGTGAGTTCGTGAACTTGACCAAGACTGACTGCGTGAGTTCGTGAACTTGACCAAGACTGACTGCGTGAGTTCGTGAACTTGACCAAGACTGACTGCGTGAGTTCATGGACTTGACCAAGACTGACTGCGTGAGTTCGTGAACTTGACCAAGGTTCCAATGTTCTCGTTGCGCAGGCGGCGCGATCGCGACTGTGGAGATGAGCAGAGAGGCTCCGGTCGGGAACGACTCCAGAGTCGAGGTGACGACACACACACACACACACACACACACACACACACACACACACACACACACACACACACACACAAACTTCCAAACATCGCTTTTGCGTGGAATTGTCAATTCAAAGCGAGTGCACCACCCCAGCATAGAAACACAGCATGTGGTCTGACCTGAAAGCAATCTTCCCACTTCCACCGCTGACTGTGCAGGTCCCAGTTTTGTGTGCACAGGGAAACGTTGCTCGGCCCTTGACCCTCGTAGAAGAACGCTCTTATTCAGAGACTCCAAACACGTTTTAACAATCAAACGTAGAGTTGGGACTCTCAGTGCAAGGCCTTGTCCAGGCGCCCTGGAACTCTGACCCTGGATCTGCTCTCCCCCCCCCCATCCCCGCAGGTGCTGGGCGCGACGGGGCTCCTCACCTCCGGCAACCGTCGCGTCATGAACCTGGAGCAGCAGACGACGCGCGGCATCAGCGCCTCCCCGATCGTCGCCGAGGGCATCCCCCGCTACGCGCAGTCGTACGAGGCCGAGCTGGCGCAATTCATCGACGTCCTCGAGGGTACGTGACGGAGGCGTGGGTGTTGGGAGCGCTTGGCGTGCAGGTCACTCAAGCAAACCAGGATGCAAGTGACTGTAGACCAACAACTGGGAAGGGGACCAGGATGAGGTGTTGGAATAGGGGTTTTGGGAGGACTGGCCTGTGGGTCACTCAACCGAATCCAGGATTTGGATGGAGGCAGCCGTGGGTGTGCGATTGAGAAAGGGCCACGCAGGAGGAGATGAGTTTGGTTTCAGGTGGGAAACTGGTGTTATCCAGAAGTGGCGAGACAGATCCAGAATTTGTGTCGTGTTTGACCCGAGACTGAATCAGCCGGAACCGGATGTTGTCGTTCTGTAGGTCAGTGCGACCCCGCCGTGACAGCGGACTCCACCCTGACGGCCAACATCGTCGCCGTCGCGTGTAAGCGATCGCTGGACTCGGGAGAAACCGTCACGCTGCAAGACCTGTACGACAAACACCTACCCGGCGCGCAGTGAACATTTGGACTCTGGTTCTACTTTTTGAGATAGATAATATTGTACCTGACTCTTGTTCTACTTTTTGAGATAGATAATATTGTACCTGATTATTTGATGCGCACAATAAAAAGCTCGGTGTTCGATCTCGTCTTCTGTTTGATCAAAGTTCACCAGTTCACACGTACGCTTCCTTTGCCAGGACGGTGGCCAACTGCAGAATGTAAATGTTGTGCGACGTGTCACAGCTTGGTACTCAAACCACAACGGCGATTCGTTTGAAGAAGACATAAAACTTGCGAAAGACACATTTGAATGGTGACAGTGGACTTGACCAAAACTTTGGCAGTCTTTTCTCCAACTTCAACAGGTTTGCGTCAGCTCTTTCAGTTGCTTTGTCTTTCAAAACAAAACGAGTGAAGTCCAATGTGTTGACATGCAATCAAACGTTGGCAATGCTGTCACTCAAGTATCTGAGATTTTCCGGTTGTTTAGTTTCCCTATAGTTGGCCTTCGGACATTCGAGACACCGCCATTTTGTATTTGCGATTTATGCCATGAAATTCGAACTTCTGCTTTGGACTTCCCTGTCTCTCTCACCCTGGTCTTGTTGAATTCATGTGGGCTTACACTTTCGCAAATTTGGTGAAGATCAGAGATGGAGAAAAACTTTTGACAATTCAGTGAACAAGAAAACGGAATTGCTGTTTTAGTTGCAGCACGGGTACATGTAAACACGAGTTTGCAAACCTCCAAAATGTGGTGGTCTTGAGACCTCTGGGTTGGACAACGCAAGTCTTTGAGCTTCGCCCCCGCCGCCCCCGCCACCCCCGCCGCCCCCACCGCCCCGCCGCCCCACCCTGCCACCCCGCCCCGCCGCCCTGCCGCCCCCGCTTCGGCGAGTCAGGGACATGAGCCCCACGTACCTACAACCGTCCCAGAGGCTGAAGTGTCCGTTCCAACAGGAAAAGTTTGTTTTGACAATGTGCAAAGGCTGGTTACCAAGGGGCACTTATCCAAAGGACCTCCCACGACTTTGACATGTTCGGGCTTCAACTCAACTGCTCAAAGGAAGTCATCTGCATGTGGGAGTGCCCCCAGAGTTGGACAGTGAAAATTTTGGGGGTTTGGGTTTGTCCTCGCGGTGGGACCCATTGCTATTGTTAGAGTGTTGGCCTTGCCAGCTGGATCTCGAAGGCCAAGACAAAAGTAGCTTGTGGTCAAGATATGATAAGGCATTTTGTCGGTGTCTCAACGCCTCACAAGTTCGTTTCTGTCAGGGTCAGAATGATCGAGTTGGTGTTGTACCGCGCCCGGATCGGCTGCTTCCTGCCGAGACTGAGGCGTCGCTGGAGAACCGGGTTCCCGGTGTCGAGGCGAGCCGCGCTCATCCTCTCACTACTCATCGTGGTGAGTAGCTGCTGGCTGAGGATGATTGAGTCTTGTTCTGAAAACTTCTTTTCCCTAGAGACGAAGAGTGCCATTTTACCTTTCATTGGTCATTGTAACAAATTCTCTCTTTGTTTCTTTCACATATTTGATTCTGAGTTGCCCTTCCAGCTGTTCATATATATGCGTGCACGCATGTTTGTCTTGACTGCACCAAACTATCTTTGTGGTCTGTCTTGGAACTTTCCAGTTTGACATCTCGCTGATTTTGAGCGGAGACGTCGAGAAGAATCCAGGGCCAGATCCGCGTGGAGGGGATGGAGGTGAGTGTTTTTCTTTGCTTTGCACTGCACAGTTTTTCAGGAAATATGTGAGCTTCCATCCGTTCTACCGTGGTTCCGGAGGGTTCATTGTGCAGAAACACCTGACTCAAGTTCTGTATGGGAAACTGTTCAACCAACAAACTTGAGTTGTTGGGCAAAAAATGCTCCTCGAACCACCCAGAAGTTTGCGCCATTTCATAGAAAATGTTCATAATATCTCCGTGTTGAATTTCGGATTCAATCGACCAAATCATACCAATTGTTGTGGTTCTTTTTGTCAGGAGAAACTTCAGTTACACGCGCGGTTGCAAAGCTGGACAAGGCCGATCCACCTTCGTTGACCTTGTTGCACGTTGTGGCCAAGCAGATCTTCCACGACAAGTTGGACGAGATTGCTGAGGGACTGGGCATTGGTGAAGCAGAGTTCAAACGCATACAGGCCGACAACCAGAAAGATTCTTTGCAACAGATATTTCAGGTGTGTTTCTCTTTTGTCTCAAGCGCACTGCATGAAATTTTTGGTTTGGAATTTTGTTGTTCGTATTCGACAACATCATGATGTTCTGTGTTGAGTCGTGTCAAGCCGTGCATGGCCAAGCTGGCGTATGATAACTTCAGCATTTGCTCTTCACTTGCAGTAAATGTGATTGTGCTTTTTTATTTTGTGCAGGTTTTGCTGGGATGGAGTGAGCGCGACTTAAGAACAACACAGCAGATGGTGGATCTGGTTCTGGACTGGAGGAAGAGGAGCTTTGTTTCCTTTGATGTTTGGACAGGAATTTCAAAATTAGTCAATTTCAAGATGCCTGTTGAACCGAAGCCGGGCTCGGGCGTGCGTTACCAACATCGATCACCTGCAGTTCTTTCTGAGCGTAAGCACAAACGGCTCCAAATATTTTGACAAGAAAAATTCAGCAACTGAGGACGAAACAGGTCCATTCACTTTCTTTGTTCGTGCAAAACAGGGCTGCAACAGATCCAGACGTGGCTGAGGCAGTCTCTGAGAAGCAAACCTTTCTGCCTGGCTTTGGGAAAACAATGGACGGAAGAACCAGGACCTCAGACGACCGATCTCAGAGCAATCTACACCGAGTTGGAACTCAAACGAAAGCACAGGAAGGCTTACGGGCTGGAGACGCGCAGACTCGACAGGGTGACCGATCTGTTTGCGGAAGAGGACCTGGACTGGGATGGACCTGTCAGGATTCTCATCACAGGTAACCAACCAGGAACGGACAGAAGGGAGCGCCAGTTGATTTTCCACAGATTGACATCATAAACAAGAGAGATTCTGCATTTTTGCGCTGTGTGCAGAAGCCTTGTTCTTTCAAAGTGTGTACGGGCGTTTCAGTTTGTCAAAAAGACCATTTTTGTCAGAGGACTCTTTCCTTTCTGCAGGGTGTGGTGGAGTTGGCAAGTCTACAGCCTTGAAACATTTGGCCTTGTGTTGGGCGGATCAGTCTGTGGATTTCCTGAACCAGCTGGAATTCGTTTTTCATGTTGCACTGAAGAGTGTGAGAGAAGACGATTCATTGGAGAGTATCATTGTGGCCCAGCATGATGGTTTGAAAGCAAACAAGGTTCAACCAAAAGAAATCGAGGCAATTCTTGGTGGAAACACAAACAAGAAGGTTCTCTTGCTTCTTGACGGACATGATGAATATAAAACTGGAATGAACTCAAGCATTGATAAAGTCATTGAAAAACAGAGCCTGTGGAACTGTTGGCTGATTCTAACCTCCAGAGAAACGAAACAACTGGCAACCCTGAAGGATTATATGGATACCGAAGCTGAAATCCATGGATTTGACAAAAAGAATGTTGCAAAGTATTCGGAAAAGTCTTTGGGCAGCTCGGAGAGATCAATTGAATTTTTGTTGGAAGCGGAGAGAAGTGGATTGTGTGAGGTTTTAGACCTCGGTGAAGAAATCCAAATCACCCAAGCTGGGATTTTAACAATTCCAATCATGTTACACATGGTGTGTTTTCTGTACAAGTGCTACCAAACGTTGCCCAGTTCATTCTGCGATGTGATGCAAGCCATAGTTGACAGATGTATGGACAGAGAAGCATTGCGAGGGAAGGGGCAGAAGGCAACTGAGCGTGCAAAAGACGATCAATTTATTCGCTTGGGAAGATTAGCCTGGAGGGGACTGAACCAACCGGAAAAGAAGTTGGTGTTTGAGAAGGTAAAGGGAGCGGCACTCGAACTGGTTTTCCAGACAGGACTTCTTTGGACTGAAACACGAATGCTTTGTGAGGGGCAAGATTCACTTGTGGTCTTGCTGAATCTCTTTGCAGAGCGAGGTGATTGCTGAAGCTGGCTCAGAGGTCTTGGAGCTTGGGCTTCTGTTTGGAACCGAGAAAACAACCATCCAAGAAGAGCAGACGGATGTTTTTTCTTTTCCACATCTACTTCTTCAGGAGTTTGCTGCTGGAAAATACATATCTCTGCAAGATCAGGTGGGGCAACATGTGCGCGCATAACTTGACCTCAATTCAGTGAGCTTGCGCTCTGAAAGGCGAATATTGTTTTTCTGTCAAGTCTATGCTTGACAAACATTCCACAATTGCAACAAAAGATTCAAATTTGTGAATGTGTTATGATTGCCTTGTAGCGCACTCTGGACCTCCTGTTTCCAACGTGGGAGTCTATCGAGCAGCACGAGGAGGTCATCAGGTTCGCCGCTCATCTCGCTCCGAACAAAGACGTGTTCATACAACTGGTAACAGACCGTTTTGCGTCCATGGTTGTGCAGAACGACTGCCGTCTTGAACAAACCTTGACCAAATCGCTTCAGTTGTTGAAGCAAGCTCTTCCACACGGAGAGAAGCTGGATCCCATGCACAACAGAAACATCAATGTGTTCAGCTCAGGAGATTCCGAAAAATTCCAGAAAAGTCAAGTCCACGCGTACAAGTCTGGGGCTTTCAGTGCAGCTGTGTTGTTCAAAGCAAAGTTGGGCGTGGATCCAAGGCAAGGTACAGAAACAAAAATTGCACCTGTTGACAGATTCGTAGTGGTTAGTGTTGGGAGAGATAAATCCCATTGCATCTGCCAACTGATCAAAGAAGCAGTCAAGCTGCAAAACGTGCAGGGTTTTGACATGACCAACCAATTCTCATCTCTCTCTTGTTGCCAAGAGAGCAAGCAGTTCCGCTTGAAGAAAATCCAGTGCTGGAAAAGTGATCTTGAAAGCACCGGATCTGTCTTGATACAGTGCAATGAGTTGATGGCCAGTGAGACTTTCTTCGGATGGGGCCATGTTCAGGAGATAGAAATGATAGAGTCAGCGATTCCAGAGGCTCTGGGTGATTTCATCGCATTGACCAAATCGCTCCGCTCTGTCCGCTTGTCCCGATGCACAGTGAAGCAAGACGTGCTCAAACTCGTGTTGTCAACGTTGTCATCGAGCAGAAATTTGAGAAGTCTGGATCTCAGCTGGCAAGACCTTCGTGGCTGTTTCGAAGATCTATTGATGACGATAGGATCAAAGCAGTGGCCTGACATAATCAGGCTTAACTTGGCTGGAACGAAAATATCATTCACAGACGTGTCCGAACTCAAAAATGTTAAACATGGTTTGAATCATCTCACACAGTTGATTCTGGCAGACAATGATATTCCTTTCCTGCCGAGGAACTTGTTTGAAAACAAAGGTCCGTCCTCTAATTCAAACGACTCACAATGGTCATCACTTGAGCTGTTGGACATTCAAAGAACAGGCACCAGCGAGCACGACCTGAGGCGTCTGTGTGAAGCAAACGAGCAGAATGATCTTCCTGCTCTCGTGGAGCTGAAATTGACGGTTCCTGCTGCACAAAAGGGAAGCATAAGTCTGCTGACAAACAGTTCGTGGCCAAAACTAGTGAAACTATGGACGGGACGTGAACTTGACTGGAGCCAAACTGATAAACTGAACTTAATTTTGGCAATACACAAAGGACAATTGCCGAAAATTCAGCATGTTGACAACTTCGGCCCCCAAGTCATGTCAGATTGCGTGTTCTCGCTGATAAAGGACGGGAAACTGGACCTGGAAGAGGAGGACATAAACAAAACGGACATTTGCACAATTTTAGTGGAAACATCTGTGCACGTGGGCAATCTGCACAGTATGCAGTTTCCGAAGGGTATCAACGGTGGATGTTTGGCCCTGTTTTGTGAACTATTGGGTGGGAAAATGGCAAAATTGCAGGAGTTGTTTCTTCCTGAAGTCGGATTGACCGAACAGGATATCACAGGTTTCGCCGAAGCTGCATGTGCTGGGAAGTTTGCCAATCTGAAAAAGATTAATTTCTCTGACAACCAAATAACTGGTCATCTGAGGTCGGTACTGCTTCCCAATGGATTTCCTAGTTTGGAACACCTTCTCCTCCAGAATACCATGCTCAACAAAGACGATATTGATGCCTTGACAAACGCATTGGCAAAGGGAAAACTGCCCAACCTAGAAGCTCTCAGCCTCAGCGACAACAATCTGAAAGGGATGATACCATCGTTGTTTGAGAAAGGACTGTATGGACTCAAAAGGCTGTGCCTAGAAAGAACTCAAATGAGCAAAGTTGATGCTCATCACCTTGGTGACATATTCAACGCTGCAGATTTTTTCCAATGGGAAATGTTTAGCCTCAGCACTCAGTTGGGAGACGACATGTCACTTCTTTTCATACAAGTAACAAATGGACAACCTTCTTTTGGTCTTTCGTTGGATGTGCAGAATGCCAGTTTGTTACCACGACATCTGGTAGCTCTTGAAGAAGCTTTGTTTGTTACAAATGACCAGAGCGATGTGAACACTTCCTTTTTGACCGTTTGTGATCTAAGTCTGGGACGATTCCAATTGAAGATTACAGATTCGAAAGTTCTCAAAAATGCAAAAATCGATGGAAATTTCACGAAGTTGAGGGTGATTAATTTGTCAAATAGCGTACTGACTGGAAAGTTGAAGTTGATTTTCCAAACCAGATTTCCCTTTCTGGAGTTTCTCCGGCTGGAGAACACGAAACTCAATTGGGCTGACGTTGACACAATAGGGACAGCACTGGATGAAGGGAAGCTGCTCAAACTCTCTGCGCTCAGTCTTAACCAAAACGTGTTGACCGAGACGATCAACTGGCTGTTCAAAACAAGGTACCTGTTTGAAGTGAAAAATCTATTTCTGGAGGACACTTATCTTGTGGCAAAGGATATCGATAGTCTTCAGCAAACTCTGGCGACCTCCGCCCACAAACTTGAGCGGCTGGACCTTTCCAACAACAACCTCGCGCATCTACTGCCTCTCCTCGTTCAGCACCCCTTGGACTCCTTGCAGGTTCTCAATCTGGATGAAACTTCTTTGACATTGGAAGACATATCTGCACTCGGTGAAGCTGCTGAAAAGAACATGTTTCCTGTTTTGAGATGGTTGAGTTTGACTTTGAGTGGGAATCACACTGATTGCATTGGACGCTTCTTGGAAGGACCCAAAAAGATGTGGCCTAGACTTGAAACACTTGCCTTAGAAACAGAAGAACCAAACAGCCTCGACATTGCCAAGTGGATTCTCGCTATCTTGAAAGGGAAGCTCCCTCGTCTGGCTTCTTTGTGGCTTGGAAAGCACATCTTGATCTCGTTTTGGTCTCCGAACATTCTGCGGGGCCTCTTGTCCCTGTTGATCACGGACGGTCAGCTGGATTTGGACGTCACGGGTCTGGACGCCGCAGACGCTGAGATGGTGATGGCGGCTGCGAAACCACTGTTGGCAGAATTACAGGCGTCACCTGTGGCTGGGGACGTGGAAACGACCAGACTCTGAACTCTTCGCCAACCATACGTACAAACGCCTTTTTCCTGCGAGTCCACTTCAACCCAGTTGTGCAGTGCAAACTGGATGACAGACAAGTGAAAACATGAAACGACAAGATCCGAAAACAGTCTGCGTTGAAACTGCTTGAAACATTTCTCCCTCAAATGAGTCTGGAACAAAAAAGCGCCCAAACTTCGTTCAGCTATTGACACATTGAGCCATTGTGGCAACTTGTGACACTACACTGGTTGGACGATTGGACGAAAGACTTGCAAAATATGACCTTTCCAGACACATTTTGTATCTTTTGTTTGAACTACTGGTGTGAATTTTGTATTTGTACGTTCTGCCTTGCGCACACAGGAAGTTTAGATGTTTTGCGTGCGAGCCTCCGCCCATGCAGTGTCTGACGTTGCATCGTTGACCATGCGGTGCCGTGAAATGGTCTTGGGTGTCAGACGGGACCAGCCTGAAAAATGGCCGCACCGGGTGCATCTAAACCTCTCCGTTTTTCAGAATTACGCACTGCAGACAATGTGGCTTTGGACAGCCACTCAAAATTGCAAAACATTTCAGAAACAGAAATGGCAACGTTCTGTGCGATGTTTGCTTTGTTGCTTTGTTTTGTAGCTTCTGTTTTTAAATGTCAGTCGTGCCTTGTTCCTTCCGTAATCATTGCCTTTGTGCTCAACTCCATTTCCTTTTTGCTGTTTGTTTCTCGGGAATGACATTTCTGATGGATGTGTTTGACGGACTTCCAAACGCGCAGACTACGCGTCCAAGTCTGTTGTGATGGTGATGATTTCGCACTTCAGTGAACTCATCAAGGATTTCTGAAAATGAAATGTTTTTTGGCTGAAACTTTTTTGTGAATAAAGCTGACAGAACAAAGAGAAGACAACTGTACAAATGAACTGACCGACGAACGGGATGCACAAGAACCTTGTTGTCCTGCTTCTGGTGTGTGTCACAGCTCTACCTCCGACAATGGGCAAAGCGGATGACTCGTGGACACTGTACATTGACGAAACCCTGCACTTCATCACCTCGGTGTGTTCGGCTGATCTTGTGTCATCCGTGAGAAAGTGTTCCAAACTCTACATGGGCAAAGCGTTGGAGATACTGAGGATGCCGTGTAAAGAAGTGCACTCAACTGCACGAGGCCTCAACTACATGAAGGTATCTGTGAAACTGAAGCACCAGGCGGGTCGAGTGGTGCCGGACAGAGATGTGCGAGGGATCGCGGGTCGCATCGAGGTCCCGTTGGCGCAGCCGCACAGAGCTTCCGACATCTACTATTCACACAGATGGGAATTCAACCTCAATCCAAGTTTCAGAATGAATTTAACTTTTCTGCATTTCAATGTCGGCACACAGAGAAATTTGAGAATGTTGAGAAACTCAGATGCTATGTCTGACACCAAGCAAAATATGGCCGTGTGGGCGGAGTATCTCAGACTGAGATTCAAGAATTCTCAAAATTCCTTGTTGTTGGTGGGCAGACGAAACAAGCTTCTCATTGTGTCTGAAGACAAGTCATTTAATTTGTTTGTCTTTCTTCTGTTTTCCCCTGAAAAGAAAGTGAAAATATCATTGCAAATTGTTGATGTCAATTCTTTGACAAATTTCACTTTTCGTGACAAAGGAACCACAAGAAACACCTTTCAAGTAACTCACATTATTTATCCTAACAAGAGAGCATCAGTGGGTTTCAGCATCATCCTCAGTAAAGTATGCAAACTGATACTTGATCTGACAGGAGCACAACAATTGAGACTGTATGATGGTCCAGATCAACACAGAGATCCTGTGGTGATTTCTGGTCAAACTGCTGTGATGTCTGCCTTTCTCTGCTATCTCCTGGTGTTCTCCAAAACTGAGGACAAGGATCTCAGTTTGAATATTCATTTTTATGGAGAGCATATTCACATGCCTCAATGGACTATCAAAACTGCTGAAAGTATTTCATTTGAAAGGTGCACCCAGAGAGTCCATTGTGTGTTGAACGTTTCTTCTGAGATTGGATTCATCAATGTTTCTGTTGAAAGTCTCAAGTTTCTTGGTCCAAACCTGTACGATTGCTCTTTTGGAGGTGTGTCATATTTCTATCCAGAGAAACACAACAACAGAAACCAGCAAAAACGTTACGTGGAAGTCAATTCATTGTGTGGAAATTTGACAAATCAGCCGAGAATGAACACATTTGACATGATGCCAATGCCGTACGTCAGTCCATCATCCAGCATGGTGATCGTCATCTCCAGGTTTCAGTCCGTGGGTGAAATGGAGGTCAATTTGACAATCTCCACCACGAAGTGTCGAGGAATGTTCCCTTGTTCCAAAGGTAACCTCTCTTTCAGTGTCTCTTTGTACAAAAGCACTCTTGGTTCAGGCAGGTGCTCTCGTATCTCTGACTACATGCGCAGTCACCAAGGTCAGCAGTTTCGTCTTCAGTTTCAGCTCCACTCCCGCAGTACATCACGCAGCTCGATCGGGTCACGCTCGGATACGCGGTGCCTTCGGACTCGTGCGTTGTTCTCCAGATGCATTTCTACGAGCCTGGATCTCACGTGACTCAGGGGCGCAGGCCGTACTGCGGCGGAGTCACTCAGATGCAGAGGAACTGGCCCGATCACGTGATTTTCAGGGAAGACCACGCCTACATCTACCCGTACCCGAATGTGCAAGCGACGTTTCTCGCAGTACCTGAATCCGAAGATCACAGCAAATCGTTCTCCTACCTGACGAAGAGGGAAAATGGGTACCAAACCACGAGATTGGGTTTTCCCAACCAAGAGCAGCAGCACGATGCCATCTCCCTCTCGTACTCGTTGTCTGGTCAGAGCACAGGACAGAAAGTGGAGACACCCCAGTTCAACACAACCAAAGAACCAAGTTTCCTCCATGAGTCCAGACGAAAATGCTCTTTGACACTCAAATCAAACTTCAGTCAGGTTCCCTGGTATTTGTTCACAAGAACCTACGAGGTTCCGAGGAGAAGCATTGATCCATCTGAGACGTCGTTCCGGTTCACTGGATTCTACGACGCTATGAACAGACCGGATGGTCTGCCGGAGTCTCTCTACAGGACGTGGCAGTATGATTCTCAGTCCTGGGTTTCCTCAACAATCTACCACATAAACTGCTCCAAACTGCGCACGACATCAGACTCTTCGCCGAGCCCGTTGGTGAACGAAACGCTCCAACATTGCGCAGATTTTGCCCAGGACGCCAGACTTTCTTTCACTGGGAATCTGTGTTTGGTTCCCACGCAGCCAGAAAGTTACGTCAACAGACCATTTGTTTTAAATTTGCAATTTTCCAGCTCAAAAAATTCCAGATTTCCCCTTGGCAGTCTTGAGAAGTACAGCACACACGACAGAATATGCAAAACAGACACGGTGGACTTGCATCCCTGGCAGAAAAGGTGTGTTCAGTACACCGTCAAGGCTGAGATGGGAACACACAGGTTCGACAGGAACAACCTGTTCAGTGTCGGCCTCTACAGCTTCAGGTTCCTGCAGATCAAATTACTGTTGCCACAGCAACATGACCTGAACATTTCTTGGCTGCAGATGAACGAAGCGTCAGACCACAACGAAGCTAATCAGTTCAAAGTATTCCACTTTTTTGTCCAAAAATCCTGGATTTCTGCGTGGAATGCTTGTCGAGAGGAGAGGATGGGGCTGCCGAGTTTCCGATCGCACAAGGACCTGCTGCGCGCCGTGGCGCTTTCGCAAAGCAACATGCTGCCGACACCGCTGCATGTCTTCGTGGCAATTTATCAAAAGGTAGATCTACGAGCATGAAAAAGGAACGCATTGTCAAGTCGCAAAGATTTCTTGTCGTTGAACGGTGACCAGAGATTTCACACAAATTGTTTCAGATCACTCTTGCTCTGTGGCTCACGCTGCAAGAAGACTCTCGGCCTGTTCTTTTTACGTCCCAGAATTTCTGGGTTTGCAAAATTCTGGGGTTTTCTGGGTTCTCCGAGTTTCTCTGGGTTTTGCAGCCACAAGCGCAAATAGAGCCAAAATAAGCAAAAAGAACAGCAGTGCGACCCAGAAAAACCCAGAAAGGGCGATCTCAGAAATTCTGGGGTGAAAAAAGAACAGGCCCAGAGTCTGTTTCTTTGTTCTTTCGCAACAGGACCAGCGCCCGATGAGGCAGCACACGAATGGAAATCCTGTCGTTTATCATCCGTGGGAGACGCAAAGCGTCACGTTTTCTGTGAAGCATCAACTCCACCTCCCGCAAATGATTGACCATAATTTCAAGGAACGTTTTGACTGTTCACCTGACAAATTATCCAAATCAACGTTGTCTCAGATGGAGCATCAGATGTGGTCCCGCATATGCGGTGTGGGGAATGTTTTCAATTCTCTTGTATTCTTCCCCATATCCTTCGTTCTCACTGCGGAGGCAAATAAAATCAAGTCGGGAGACATCAATGCATCAGGCAATCCCTTTGATATGCTCGTTTACGAGCCCAGCCGCGTCCAGCAACATTGCAGCAAGGCCACAGCAGGCAGAAAATGCTTTCTGCTTGTTCAGCACAATTTGATGCAGCCCAGCTTGCAGAAAGTGGAATGTGGAAGAAAGCTTTTGACATCTGTTATGTGTGAACACACAATTCCAACAAAAACACAGGAAAGTCCAAATTACAGCAAAAGTGTGGGAGCTGGTGTCTTCCATTGTTTGTCATCTGCCACTGTCTCAGTCACATCAGTCTGTGATGGAACTGTTGACTGCCCTGAATATGGGGATGATGAGAGCAATTGCTCATGCACATTTGCAAGGAGAATTGTTGTGACCAACAGTTATTTTTGCTCAAAATTTTGCTTTTCAGCAAATTGTTCTTGTTCACCTTTGTTCACTCAACAATCTTCTGGAGGGTGTGAGCTTTATCTAAATCACAAAGTCTCTGCTGAGAGAACACACAAATTGTTCTACCTGTGCAATGATGGTCACAACATAAGTTCATCTTTACTTGATGATCTTGTGCCTGACTGCTCAAATTTGGAGGATGAGCAGACAATCAAGAAGATGAAGGATGTGACTCTGCCAGTTTTCCAATGCCCTGGACTGGACATGCTGGAGTGTAGAGTGGGACATTCCAGATGCTTCAGCAAAGAAGACAGATGCTTTTTCTTCTTGGATAAAGATACAAAGACATTGGCAATATGCAGGAATGGAAAACACTTGGAAAACTGTGAAACTTATGAATGCCACAATGCATTCAAATGCCATGGAAGTTACTGCATTCCATTTGGATATGTCTGTGACAGCAAATGGGACTGCTGGAGTGGACTGGATGAAAGTAATTGTGAGGCAGTGCACTGTGCTGGACATTTTAAATGCAAACAGTCTACTTTGTGCATTTATTTAGCAGGTGTTTGCAATGGTCACTTTGATTGTCCTCAAAAGGATGATGAGATTCAGTGCTTTTACAGCCAATGCCCAAATAGTTGCAACTGTCTGGGTTTGGCTATATTGTGCCACAAACCCACCACTCTCACTCTGGAGTCATTCAGTCTGAAAAATTTTATTTTTGTGCACATCACACATGCTCAGATAAGAAATTTACAATTGGAAAATGTTGTGACCCTCATTATTCCTCACAGTTCAATTTCATCATTGTGCTCAATTCTGAATCATATCTCCAGTTCGCACATGAAGGTCTTTGACTTGAGTTGGAACAGAGTCTCATGCCTGACCAGTTGCAAAGCACAGTCCCTGAGAAGCCTTTTGAGCTTCAGGATATCCCACAACTTCCTGATGTTTGTAAAAACACAAAGGTCCTCCGCATTTCCACGTGTTGTTTATTTGGACATTTCAAACAACAAACTGGAATCACTGGCTCAATATGCTTTTGCCGGGTTTCCTTGTTTGGCACTTCTGAACATATCGAACAACAGAATCATTGTTGTCCACCAAAAAGCCTTCGCTTCGTTTCCCATCAAGTGGTTCGTTGCAGATCAATGTGCGATTTACTGTGTTGTAAAAATGGCCTGCGACTCAATTTGTGTGTGCTCTTGCGCATTGCAGGAATGTAGCAAACTGTTGTTCAATGACCTGACTCAAGCTTTTGTGAACTTTCACTCAAGTCTTATTTATATTCTCAATGTGATCTCCCTTTCCATTCTCGTTCACAGCAGCCATCTGAGAAGCAAGAAAGGTGGTGGCAAAGCATTTTCAGCAAACGCAATTGCAGTGAACACCAATGATTTCGTCTTTTGTAATTTTTTGCTCACTCTCGTTGTTCAAGGCTGGATAACAGGAGATTCTTACATTGGAGAAGATATGACATGGAGACTGGGATACTTGTGCCAATTTTTAGCCAACGTTTCAACTTTCCACGTGTGGATGTCTTGCTTTTTGACATTTCTATTGACTTTTGGCAGGTATCTTGCCATAAAGTTTCCACTTACAGTTGCAAATCACTACAATATGAAAAATGTGAGAACATCCTTGTGGACATGGATGATATGTGAATTTTCAATCTTGTGCACATTCAACTTGACTGATCCAGATCTGACAGTCCCTGTGTCCTTTTGCATGTTTGTTGGCAGCCACACAGGATCCTTTGCTTTGAGCACACTGTCAGGGATTTCTGTCTCTTTGTTGTTGTTGAGCTCAATGTTGGTCCCTCTTCTCTGTCATCAATTGATCAAATCATTGTCAGACAGCAGTGTTCTGAGCAACAGAATAATTCCTGTGAAGAAAAGTGATCAGAAGAAGAAATACTTGGTGAAGTATTTGAGCACAATTTGTGCAGTGAACACTGTGTCCCATCTGGTTCCTGCTCTGTTTCTGATAGTTTCCCTCACAGTGGAGGATGTTCCTCAGATCTCCCACCACATTATTTTCCTCTTTGTCTTTCCCACCAATGCGTTGCTGAATCCAATTTTGCAAAATTTGTCCACACTGAGAAACAACTTTGACAAAATAAGCTGTGGACACCAAGAGTCGCAAACGTCATCTGGAAATTGTTCTGGTTCCGAGTCAAACTCGAAATCACCTGTATATACCGGGTGATAAATCATGTCAGTCGCCCAAGGAGAGGAGCCGGCGAAAGATGACTTTTTCACGAGGACACAACAGAACAATGAACACACAAATTAAATTTTGTCGGTCTATTCTGTCCGTACAAATATGTTCTGGATTCTCCAATCAATTGATAAGTGTGTCAACGTCCAGCGTGCGTGTAATTTGGTTTAGCAGAATGTGGAAATTAGAGCTTTGAGTCGGACACACAAACACGTTTCAATTATTCATCCCTTTATCAGCACACTGTTCACCGTTACACATACACTCAACCCATCAATAAATGCACGCAGACGCGTATTTGGGCCAAACAGGAAGAAAGAAATCTCAAGCTTCAAGGCGTGGGACGCTCCCTTTTTGGCGCACGAGTGACTTTCAACAGTGACCAACAAAGGTAAAACGTGAATATTTTTGTGATTTAGCCTGAATCGAAGAGAAAGGGACAGACGCGTTGAGCTCGTATAAACGTTGTCTTGATTCAGAACAGTTGAAAACTACGTTGTTGAAGTGTGGATCAGTTGTTGGTCACAAAGTTTGTGTTCGCCAAAACATTTGCTGGATTTCGTTTCCGCAGCACAATTTCGGAGTCTTGTATGCTGTGATGGGAATGAAACTCACAGCAACCTGGATGCGTGGCTCTTCATGCTGACACAAGCTGGACAGAGCGACGACATAGGTGAGTGGTGGAGCAACGGTGAAACAGAATTCAGAGGCAAATGAGGACTCAACCACAAAATTGCAGCAACGGGAAAAGCCACGAATTCATGGCTCTGATGGAACACGCAAAAACAAACGTCATTGTCACGCGAAACCGTACATCAACAACTGTTGATGGAAGCTTGAAGTGCGTGTGCACGTTTGTGCACAAGTGAACGCGTGGATTCTTCAGGTCACCAGGGGTGTGGGTCAGATTGGTCTGGATGTCTCTTCCATCTCTGCCTTTCAGTTCATAGCAGATGATTCCACTTTCTTTGCAGGTTTCAAGCTCCTCGCCGCGGTCTCACAACATCCGGGGTCTCATGGCTGAGGGCGGGAGGCTGCTCGGCGGAAGTGACCTCGTCCCAGACTTCCTGTTGTGTCACGTGGCTGACCACGTGGACGTCTCCACGGTGACGGAGCTGGCGCTGCAGGGCGTCGGGATGGGCGCAGCCGAGTTCGAAAAGTTCAAGGCGAACTTCAAGCGACCCGTCCGAAGAACCAGAGAGGTACGTCACTGATTCGACCAGCGGTTGGTAGAGAGCTTCTTGTGGCCCACATTGATCAGAGCGAACTGTGCGATAATCGCAGCTCAGCGCCAACAGCTTTCACGTCACAGGTTTTCGTGGTCACGACAATTGTTGTCAAGCAAATTCACCTTCCGTACCGTCTCGTGTACAAGACGCACCCCAAGTTTTGATTGACCAACCTGCATGTTTTCAATGTACTCCTTCATAAGACGCACCCCTTCTTTTGACGTCTGATTTTGGGGCAAAAAAGTGCGTGTTACACACGAGACGCTACGGTACGCTCATTGGACCAGGTCCTGCTGACCTGGAACAAGCGGCAGGGAGTCGCGACTCTGCGCACCCTGGTGGCGGCGCTGCACGACTGGGTGACGCGCGGCTTCGTGGACGCGGACGTCTGGGAGACGCTCTCCGAACACGTGACTCCGGAACTACTTCCGGTTGCGGAAGCGTCACCAGAGCCCCCTGGTGCAGAGCTCACGAGTGTGGTTCCTGCGAGTTCACAGGAAGTACGTCCTCCAGCCCCAACAAGTGCAGGTATGTCAAACAAGTTTCCAGAAGTTCTTTTTCTGAGGTCAGAAGACTGATATTTTTTTGTTTTGTTCAGCGAAATATGTTGAGCTCCCCTTGGGAAAAAATGTTCTCATTTCACAACAGAAGCTGCCTCCCTTGGTTTGGAAGCGACAAAGGAGGTGGGGGACTTCACCGTGCTGGTCAGTAGGGAACTCGGTCGAGGCACGTTTGGGGTCGTGTTCAAGGCTCAACACAAGGAGACCGGGGATGCAGCGGCAGCCAAGAAGACTGCGGCTCTGGTGGGAGGGACCAGCACCAACACCACCGCCTTCAAGGAGCTGCTCAACTACCAGCGCCTGCCTACGGACCACCCAAATATCGTCAAGGTGACTCATGTGAGGGTTTCGCAGCGCGTTCTTGGGTGCTTCATTGGGCAGGTTCAGCGCGCCTTAAATTTCACACGTGCAGATCGGTGACATAGATACCATACCAATCCAGGTTTCCAAAGACACCCTGAGAACCAATGACAAGTGACCAAATAGTATCTATGTCACTGATGTGGCAATTGGGGCACGTCGCAAAAAGGAGCGGACGTGTTTGCTGAACCTCCGTATTGTCTATCTCCCATTCCAGCCTGAACTGCATTTCAATCGTGACATCGCCACATCGCTACACTGCAGGTTCTGGACACCCTGTACCACTACAGCGAGCAGGCCCTGTGGATCTTCATGGAGTTCTGCACTCTGGGCGACATGAATGTTTTCTGCAGGAACCAGCAGGTGAAGTCTGCATCTCGACTGCGCCGTGCGCCTCAAAGGAAATCTATGGGGGGGGGGGGTCCCGAGCAGAGTCAATGAAGTGGGAAACACATCCTATCAAGAAGATGGGAACGAAAAATATTTGAGCTGAGCGTTGGGCTCAACACAACACGCAACAAAGGCTGCAGACAGTTGATACTCACTGAGGAACGTCCGTCCCGTGGCGCGCATGCAGTCCACGCTCATGTGACGGCGTTCTGTCGCGCGGTGCATTCGAGGATTCGAAGGTCCAGATCTGTCGGTCGGTCATGGCGTCATGCGCTACAAGTTTATTGAGTCACATCAATTGGAGTAACGATCTGCATGAACCACGTGTCTCTGGTGTTTTTTTCTCTCGTTCTGCCACCAAACTCCCTGCTGTAAAACTTCCCGTGCTCAGCCTCTCTGTCTCGTGGTCAGATCTCGGAGGACGTGAAGCTGGACTTCATGCAACAGATTTCCGCCGCTCTCGTCTTCCTGCACCACAAGGGCATCATCCACAGGGACGTCAAACCGGCCAACATCCTCCTCACCGACGATCCCCTCAGGTGAACCGCACGCGCATGCGTCAGTTCCAACACTAAAATTTCATCTCTGGCCCGCTGAAAAATTTCATGAAAAAAACCACTCAGAGTCCTGGTACCAACAAAACGATGTATGGACAGGAGTTATGTGCGCATGATGAGGAGAGAGCGTTTTGACCGTCATCCCAAACTCTGGAACCCTCCCGAAGAAAGTGGTCCAGATTTGTCCCAACCGTTTGCAGGGCGGTTCCCCGTGTGAAGGTGACGGACTTCGGGCTGTCCAAGTTCCTCGAGGACGAAGGCACGTCGCTGATGACGTCACACGTCGGAACCGCTCCCTTCATGGCTCCCGAGTTCTGGAGAAGGGACGACCAGGGCAAGGTCTCCTACAGGTCAGGAAAAAAAGCCTCGACTTTATCCAGGTCTGACAATCGTCCTTCAACCCCCAGTTTTAGAAGCTGTTCCAGTTGTCGCATGCCGTCCCCATGCGGCAGGTCTGAACTCCCACCAAACTTGCACCCAGTTTTGCCAAAGTGTCTCCAAATATTTCAGGCGATCTGTGGACATCTTCGCGACGGGCCTGGTGTTCCTGTGCCTGCTGCAGTCCAGGGCCGGACACAACCTGAGGCCGACCGCGGAGGACGCCAGCGTCACCGCCACCGAGGAGGAGCAGGTCATCGGTGCGACCACTTCCCTATTGGGTCATCAATCGGTACATTTAATGACAAGAGGGTCGTTTGTTGATGAGACAAAAGCTCGACTGCTTGACTGGCCTTGCGGCAAGGGAACTGAATGCAAACAACTCGCGCGATTTCTGAAGGGCGTTCGTCGTCAATTACTCAAAACCTGTTCAGCTTTATGCTTGTGGTCAAAAGGCCAGACAAGTAGCTCTTGACAACAGTCATCATTCCACCCTCTCATCCTCAATCGGGATTCAACGCCTGCAGGTCTGACGATGCACAACCGGCGCGCCTACTCGCAGACCGAGGTGCAGGTGGCGGTGCTGAGGTCGACCGACTCGGCGACGGCGCGACGGGTCAAGGAGCTGGTGCTGGAGATGGTGCGGGTGGAGCCCGGGGACAGACCCAGCGCCGAGTACGTCCACCACACACTCGACCTCATGACCCAGGTACGCCGCCGAAGTCTTCAGAGCGGCATGGAAGGGGAGGGGTCGAGCCATGTCCCTTTCGTTTTGAGTTGTTTTCGTTAGTCATGAATTGTCTTTGTCCCCAGATAATGGTGAGGTCCAGTCCTTTTCCCAAGTCCCCTTTTGCCAGATCGGTGACATAGAAACCATTTGGCCACTTGTCATTGGCTCTCAAGGCAAGTTTGGGAATCTGTGGCACCAATGTAGCAATTGGGGCACCACGCGTTTGGAAATTAAGGACACGCCAAACCTCCTCAATGTCTTGTTGCTTGTGTTTCTGTTGGAAACACCAAAACAGGCTTTGCGACGCGTTTCCAATTCGCAGAATCGAGAATTGGACGTGGTGTACGAACGGAATCCTGATGAGACCTCTGCAGCAGCAGCTGCCTCCGAACCCTCGGACTCAGTCGTCATGGGCAGCAAGCGGTTGGAGATGGCTTACATGGACTGGGACTGGGCGTACTGCATCCACACGGTGCCCGAGAGCCACAGTCTGTACGCCGCCCGAGAAGAGGAGATCCTTATGTTCAACCTCAAAAACAAAGAGGTCACAAAGGTCAGAGTCAATGAGCTTTGATTGGCGTGATTGTTTCATGAATGACCTGAGCACTCTTGGAAGTGTCAACAGTTTGGGTTTGAAACATCCTTCACAATTTGCAAGAACAACCTGCAGGAGAATGTGTTTGTTGACCAGGGTCTTTTGGGTGCGGACACACTGAATGTTGCGTCGTGCTGCCCCATCGTACTGTGGCGTTGCCCCATTGGGTTTGTATTGGGCTGCATTTGTGTATTTGTGCATTTGTGTCACCCAACTGCTCTGGGGTGATGCAATGCTCTGGAAGCAGTTGGGGCAATGCAACAGCAGCCTCCATACAAACCCAATGGGGCGACGCGACAGCACGACAGGGCAGCACGACGCTGGTTGCTGCGTCTGCTGAGAGTGTGTTCCCAGCCGTTCTGTCGCTCCTGCAGGGCTGGCCGACCGAGATTCCCCACCCGAGGGGACTGACCGTGATCAGCCTGGACGGGGAGGAGACGCTTGTCGTCGCTTACACCGACTTCTTCGAGGACCCGAAGCGCTCCAAGATTGTGGTACGATCCTGACTGCAGACGTGTGTTTAAACGTTGTCATAATATCTGCATGAGTAGAACTCGTCCTTCTCAGGCCACATTGACTGGTTCATGTTTCAGATTCGGCCGACGAACTACAAACCAAGTGAAGATGACGAAGCAGTGACAGAGACCTGGGCCAGACTGAGCAAGTGTTTGACACAAAATTTCTTCTTTCCTACCTGACGTTTGAATTACCGTGTTGGGCGGAGGCTCACCCAAGGTATCCCCTCACCAAACGTTGTGCTTGATTCACTAGAGGGTACGTGCTACCCTCCGTTAAACCATCATTGACACCGTCATCGACGTGTCACGCGATGGTTTCGTGCGTTTGTGCACAACACCTCACATATGCATTTTTTTCTCTCACCAGCATCGATCTTCACCCGGCCTGCGGACGATTATCCCTGGGAGGTGAGAATCTTTGAGCAAGTCAGGTTGCTGTTGAATTGAATTGAATTGCACCAGCTGGAGATACTTCAGATCTCACTTCCTTCCTTTCATTTAGTCCCATCCGCAAATCTGGACTCGAGTCATTGAAGATCCACATGTCAAAATCGTGTTGAACGCCAAACCACTGTTTTGTGCCCCTTTTCTCTTCTGATGCACGTCGCTGTCAGTGTGAACCAGTTTCACGTGGATGGCGAGGTACTTTCGCGGCGCCAAGTTCTACACGATTGTAGGACCTTCATGCAACGACGTGTCACTGAACGCCGCGTCAACGCCAACGTCGAACGGCGTTTCCTGATTGGCCAGTGCCATGGAAACAGTGCTCTTTTTGACGTCAGCATTGACGGGGCATTCAGTGAAACGTCCTTGCACAAAGTCCCCTCGTTGACGCCTGATGACAACACAACGGTCAAAGGAGATGCGCGCGTGGTATGTCCCAGGTGGCGTGGAGCTGTGAGGAGGACGAGGTCGGCTACGGGAACTCGCTCGTGGCTCTGCCCGACTCCCGCGTGGCCGTCGGCGTCGATAAGTCTCGCGAGCTGGGCGGAGGCCCGGACTACAAGTTTTGTGTCGTGGTGCTCAGCGCTGCACAGAAACAATTCACACAGGTCAGTGGGCAAGTCGAGACATCACGTCTCCCACAGACGAAAGTTCACGTGTCCCACAGACGCTAAATTTTGAGCAAGCTTTTCATTGCGAGAATTTTGTCGGGGGACTCATGCACACCTTCTCCAAACTTTTTCAAAAAATCAACGAGCCTTCATCATTCACGTCAATTTTGACCCAGAACGGAACAAGCCTGTCGATGGTTTCCGTTCTCTGATCCCTCGCTCCCTCAGCTGCAGTAGATCAACGAGCCTTCATCATCCACGTTAATTTGACCCACAACGGAACAAGCTTGTCGATGGTTTCTGTTCTCTCGTCCCTCCCTCCCTCAGCTGCAGCAGATCAACGAGCCTTCATCATTCACGTCAATTTTGACCCACAATGGAACAAGCTTGTCGATGGTTTCCGTTCTCTGGTCCCTCCCTCCCTCAGCTGCAGCAGATCAACGAGCCTTCATCATCCACGTCAATTTTGACCTACAATGGAACAAGCCTGTCAACGGCTTCCGTTCTCTCGTCCCTCCCTCAGCTACAGCAGATCGAGACCGGCGCGCAGGCTCTGTTCGGGCTGTGCGTGTCGGGGGACGGCAGCGTCGTCTGCGCCACGCAATTCGACCTCTGCGCCTTGAGCCTGACGTCCGGGACCAGACTGTGGACTGTGACGGCCGAGGAGCTCCAGGTGAGGGCCGGTCGGCCGGGCGGGTGGGGTCATGGGGTGTCTTTCATTGGTTTGGTAGGTCATTAGTTCACCCACGTACAAGTCACACCCAACTAAAGAGCACCGCAACTTTTGCGTTGATTTTCTGGTGTGGGATCACATTGAAAAATGGTAATCTCATACCCATGAATGTGGTACACCACTGATTTTGGTGCTCAATTTTATGACAAAAAGGTGCATCTTGTACACGGGTGGATGTGGTAGAAACCGTGTCTTGGTGCGCTCGAGTTAACTGACGTCACAGAGCATTTACAAAGGGGATTAAATTTTTGAAGCCGAAAAAACGTTGATTGTGCTCTTCAGTAAAAGAAGTGAAAGACGCAAAAGCTTTTTGCCAGAAAGGAAAGAGTTTATTTTTCGCGTGCTGCATCAAAACAAAAGAGCTCTTCGGACTCTTCATTTCGGACAAATTCCAACCGTCAAATATCGCAGTGGTCAGAACCAAAATACCCAGAGAATTGGCAGAAGTTCTGCGGTTCAGTGTGAGTCTGTTGCTTGACGCAGGGAGAGAGCGCGGACCGGGTGTCGGTGTGGTCCGTCTGCAGCAGCCCCGGGGCCCGACACGTCCTCGTCGCGGACTACACCGGGCACCGCGTGTTCTCCGTGACGAGCAGCGGGGAGACGCAGGGTCAGTGCGCGCTGCTTCACTCCACCGGGTCCAGCAGGGTCGCGTCTCGGGGTGTTTCAGCTCTATTCGTTCAAAAGTGTCTGTTTTGTGCAGTCCGACGGTGAGCAACCTGGGCTGGTCAAGTTACTGGTCTCATCGCAGGTGTCTCAATCACGCGTCCTTGAGAACAGTTGGCGGTTGGGTCACACACGAGTGCACGTGCATGTGCAGTTTCTCCGTGTAACTCCGCAAGAGGGGAATGCCGAAATACCCCAAAAGGGCATCAAATTAGGACTGGTGCTTCTGCATGTATCGTAACATTTTTTGGGTGTGGCTCGTTCTTTGACAGAAGTGCTTGCACGAACCAACTGCTGTCTGCAAGTTTTTGCAGCAGTATACCTGGTCACGAGAAAACACGTATCCATCTTCACCTCTGTCCTCATCTCAGCTGATTGTGCGAAGTCCCTTTAGGGCGAAGCACCATGTGGTAGTGCAGTATATGGCAGGGTGGATGAAATGTCCCCTACCCCTCCCCTCGCCCAACCCCCCTCCTTCTCCCCCTAACCCCCTCCACCATTGGACCCCCTCCCCATGCCAGACCCCCCTCCCCCTCAGAGAAGACAAGGAGGACAAGGAAG